>Ga0182742_1002317_pt1 | contig 21403 bp, 19 predicted proteins | sample eDN5th37CBELigMG_FD_128880 | JGI IMG/M metagenome (GOLD analysis project Ga0182742, IMG submission 128880) | Enriched Miracle-Growth compost microbial communities from Emeryville, California, USA - eDNA 5th pass 37_C BE-Lig MG (version 2)... ... | reverse complement strand
TTTTCGAAGAGTGGCGGGCGACGCCCGCCGGAGCCGCGCGCCGAGGCGCGGTCGGGATTGGCCTCGGCCGTTCACCGTTAAGAGCGTCGACTGTTCGTGGGCTCTCGCTCCACTTCACCCCAGGTGAATTCGGCCCGGCTTAGGAACGTGGCCGACGCGGTTCCAACCAGCTTGCGGGCCTCCTGGGGACGGGTCAGCGGAATCATCGACAGGTCTTCGACCAGCTCGTGATCCAAGGCGCTCAGCAAGTAGACGTCGGCCCACGCCAGAACCCGCGCCAGCCGCCTCGCGGCGACCGAATCGGGGTCCGACTCGAAACCCCGGAGCGCTCGGGTCGGATCGGGCTCGTCGCCCGCCGCGGCCAGACGCCGCAGCGATGGGCCGACCGTCCCCTCCGCCCGCGACAGCGCCACGATTTTGCCCCCGCGTTGAACGAGTCGACTCGCCGTCGCGAGCCCCTCGATCAGATCGTCGAGGCTCGTCGGCGCGCCCGGAGCGCCGACTCCCGCCACGACGACCTCGGCTTGGCTTTTGACCCGCAACCGCCACGCGCGATCGACGACCGCGGCGCCTTGGTCGCGAACCTCCTCGGCAAGCCCCGCGAGAAATTCAACCGGACCTCCGAGTCCGGGGACCACGCCGATTTGGAACTGGCTTCCCAGCAACGAGCCGACCTCGAAGGCTTCGCTTGGATGATCGCGAGGCCCTCCCCACGGCGACGGCTCCTCCTCCAGGAGTTCGCGGCGGCACTCTTCGATCGTGGTCGCGTCGCTCAGGCCGGGGAAGAGGGCGCTCCAGGGACCTCGACGGCCCCCCGGCGGATCGTATCCCAGCAGGCCGACGGGAAGCACGACGTCGGCGTCGGTCAGCGCTTGGTTCAGGTAGACCCGCCGCCCGTTGGCCGTCGAGGCGAGGTAGGCCAGTCGATCACGATCCGAGGAGTCGTGCTCCACGATCGAAGCGACCGTCCCCTCCAAATCGACGCCGGACGGTGCCATCACCGCGATGTCGTTGGGCTCCACGCCCGACTCGCTCAAGATCTCCGACAGAACGGCTACGATCCGCTTGGGATCGGGAAGGCCGGCTCCCAGCGCGATCGTCACCCGATCTCCCGGCGCGACGCTCTGGCGCAGCGGAGGATAACCGCGGGGCCGCTCGACCGCCTCGCGAAGCGCCGCCTCGGCCTCAATCGTCTCCAGCCCTTGAGGTCCACTCCAGGAGCCGACCACGAGCTCATCCGGGAGATCGAAGTCGAGCTCCTCACCGCTAAATTCCACAACGATTCGCGACACGCGATCCTGCTCTCATGCAAAGAAAGTGCTCAAAAGAGCCTCGTATTTCCGGCTCGATCATTAAATAAAGGATAACGATCTCGTCAAGTCGAACCGTTTCCGAGGACGGATTGGCCGGCCGGGGCTTTCAACCCGGTTAGGTCCTCGCTGAATTGCCAGAGGAGGCGGGCCGCCGCCTCGTCATGGGCGGCGGGCGACGACCGAGCGCGTGCGCTCTTCGCGAAGTACCCGCCCGTCACCCCTTCGACGTCGGGCGAGGTCGCGAGATACAGAGTGGTTTGAGCCCCTCGTTCCGGCGAGATCGCGAAGGCGCGCGCCGCGCGCCTCATGATCGCGCCCCGCCATCCCTGGTCTCGGAAAATCTGGCTGTTGACGTAACCCGGGTGCAGCGCGTTGACGGTCACGCCGGTCCCTTCGAGCCGCCGGGCGAGTTCTCGGGTGAACAACAGGTTCGCGAGCTTCGATTTTTGGTAGGCCCGCCAGCCGCTGAATCGCTCGCGCCCACCGATGTCGTTGAAGTCGATCGTCACCCCTCGATGCGCCCCGGACGCCACGTTGACGACCCGGGCCGGTCGACTCGACCGGAGCAAGTTCAAAAGCAGATTCGTCAGCAGGAAGTAAGCCAAGTGATTGACCGCGAAGGTCATCTCGATGCCGTCGACGCTCTCCTTCCGGTCGAGAAAAATCCCACCGGCGTTGTTGATCAATACGTCGAGGCGATCGGTCTGGTTCTCCACCTCGCGGGCCAACGCGCGGATTTCCGCCTGGGATGAGAGGTCCGCCGACAACGGCTCGACGATCGAAGACCCCGCGTCGGCCCGGAGCCGCGCGGCGGCCTCGGCGCTCCCGCGGGGCGTTCGGCCAACGATGAGGACCCGCGCCCCGGCGCGCGCCAGCTCGCGAGCCGTGACCAGGCCAATCCCTCCGGTCGCGCCGGTGACCAGGCAAACCTTGCCCGTCATCGTCGGCAACTCACCTTGTTCAGCCATGATCTCGTTGTCTCACTCCGAGCCGCGGTTCGCTCTCTTCGGGAAGACGCCGTCGCGCGGTCGCGTCCACCAACGGAAGAGGGGACCAGGTTGCGTCCCGCTTCCGAGCGTCGATCCGCTTCGGCTCCGCCGCAAGGCTTCGATCGCGAGGCCTCGCGAATAGGACCGCGGCGACGGTTGCAAAGGAAATGTCCACCAAATGCTATAGGAGAGGCCATGACGTCGTCAAGCATCCCTCAAGACGCCCTCGACCGCGCTGGGATCCATCGGGCGGATTCGACGTTGGCGGGAAGAAGAGGTCGATGTTCCGACGGCGGCGGGATAAAATGGAGATTGAAGTTGAGTCGCGAGTCGAACGATGGGCCGGCCCCGGGGTTTTGTAGGGAGAGGTAGCCGCATGCCACCGATCAGCTTGAATCGACGCCGGTTTCTTGGCTGCTCGGCGGCGAGTCTCGCGCTGTCGCACGGCCAGTTGGCGTCCCAAGCCGCGTCGAGCGGTCCGGCGAAGCCGGTTCGCGTGGGGCTGATTGGCGTCGGCAATCGCGGGACGACTCTCTTGCGGACGCTCTTGGAGATGCCCGAGACGATCGTTCCGGTCGTCTGCGACCCGGAGCCCCGCCATCGGGCCAGGGGCCGGGGAATCGTTGAGAAGGCGAGCGGCCAGCGCCCCGAGGCCGTCGAGGATCCGGGCCGGTTGTTTGAAAGGGCGGACTTGGACGCCGTCGTCGTGGCGGTTCCCTGCGACCTGCACGAGTCGATCTCCAGCGAGGCGATCCGCGCCGGCAAGCATCTGTACGCCGAAAAGCCGCTCGCCCTGACGCCGGCCGGCTGCGATCGCCTGATCGCCGAATCGCTGAAGGCCCCCGAGATCGCCGTCCACGTCGGCTTTCAACGTCGGTCCAATCCCCGATTCCAGGAGGGGGTTGCGCGGATCCTCGAGGGCGAGCTCGGTCCTCTGATCGAGGCGAGGGCCTCGTGGACCAGCAGCAACGGTCCGCTCTTGGGCCATGCCGGCTGGCTTGGCCGCCGAGAGCGATCGGGCGATTTCATGGTCGAGCAGGCGGTGCACGTCTGGGATGTCCTGAACTGGCTGCGCGGGGGGCCGCCCGTTCGAGCCAACGGTTGGGGACGTCGCGGCCTCTTCGCCAAGGAGGATCCGGCGCGCGACGTGACCGACCATTACGCCGTCGAACTGACCTGGGCCGATGGCTTCCGCGCGTCGTTTTCGCAAAGCTACATCGCTCCCGCCGACGAGAACTTCACGGGCTCCCACCTCCGCGTGATGGGCGTCGAGGGGGGCATCGACTTCGGAACCGGCTCACTCACCTTCCGCGACCGGGACAGGGGACGGCGGATGATCCATCCCGGACCCCAGAACGACACCCGGCTTTCCCTCGAAGCCTTCCTCGCCGCCGTTCGAGCCGATGCTCCCGTCCCCCCGCCGGTCTCCTTGGCCGAGGCTCGCGACGCCACCTTGACGGGCCTTTTGGTCCGCAAGGCCGTTGACGAGGCGCGCGAGGCGACCATGGACGAGATCCTCGCCTCATCGACCACGGTCTGAGGAGCCGCCGCGACGGAGGAATTTTTGTCATGGCGACCATCGCCTCCACGAAACGGAACGCGCCCGACCCGACGCGGGAAGCCTCGCCGCCCCCCTTGGAGAACGGCGACCGCATGTCGCGCGTCGAGTTCGAGCGGCGTTACAACGCGATGCCGGGCGTGAAGAAGGCGGAGCTTATCGAGGGAATCGTCTACATGCCTTCGCCCGTCAGCTTTAATCGTCATGGCAAGCCGCATTCAGTTGTCATCGGTTGGCTCTTCGCTTACCGGGCCGCGACTCCAGGGGTGGACGCCGCCTCGGAAGCGAGTGTTCGGCTCGATCTCGACAACGAGCCCCAGCCGGACGCCGTCCTGCTCATCAAGCCCGAATTCGGCGGTCAGGCGACGATTTCGACGGACGACTTTCTCGAAGGCGCGCCGGAGTTGGTTGTCGAGGTCTCCTCAAGCTCGACCAGCATCGACCTCAATCAGAAGCTCAACGCCTATCGCCGCAACGGCGTCCGTGAATATATCGTGTGGCGCGTTCGAGATCGTCGGATCGATTGGTTCGAACTCCAGGACGGAGAATTCGTCCGCCTTGAGCCGGATCAAGAGAATATCCACCGCAGCCGGGTTTTTCCGGGGCTCTGGCTAGATTCCGAGGCGATGCTCCGCGATGATCCAACCGCCTTGCTCGAAACCCTTCAACGAGGAACCGCCAGCCCCGAGCATGGGCGGTTTGTGGAACGACTCGCGGGGCAAAAGCGTTGACGGCCCCCGATGGCCTTATCCGATCAATTCCAGCGTCCTCTTGACGAACGCCGAGGCGAAGGCGACGGCGTCGGCCGGCGGGAGCTTCAGGCGCTGGGCCAGTTCAAACCGGCGCAGGTGTTCGCCGTCGAGCAGGCCGGGCCTGACGTAGAGGGCGTCGCAGGCCAAGAGCAGGCAGCGGAGCCCCGCCTCGCGATATCCCTTGGCGTAGACGAGGGCTCGGAGACAGCAGAACATCGTCTCGTAGCTCAAGAAGAGGATGTCGGCGGAGTCCTTCTGTCCCGATTCCCAGAGGTTGACCGCGCCCTCCAGACGGTCGCCGGCCTTGGTCAACAATTCGCCGATTCGCGAGGCCGCCGTCTCGTCCGCGATCAGGTACGGGCTTTCCAGGCATTTCTCAAACGTGTTGATGATCGCCATGACCGGGACGTTCCGTTGGGGCTGAATGGAGGAATCGAAAGGGGAGCCGAGAGTTATCTCGAGACATCGCTCGACGCGGTCGATACGGCGGGAGGCGCGCTGACGGCGGCCTCGATCGACGAGGAGATCAGCATCGGTCCGGCGACCGACTTCATCAGGTCGACCAGCGGCTGGGGAAACAATCCGAAGCCAACCACCACGAGCGTCGACAGCAAAATGGGCGTGGCGACGGCCGACTCGGCTCGCTTGAGGCCCGCTCCCGAGCGCGGGCGGAAATACATCGCCTTCAGCACCCGAACGTAGTAAAAGGCCGAGACGGCCGAATTGAGCAAGCCCAGGGCCACCAGCCAAACGAGGATGATCCGCGTCTGGGAGGGGCCTTGATTCAGCGCCTCCATGAAGACGTAAAGCTTGCCGAAGAAGCCCCCGAAGGGGGGAACGCCGATCAGCGAGAGCATCAAAAACGCCAGGCAAAGCGCCAAGAGCGGGCGCTCCGAGCCCATCCCGTTCAGGTCGTCGATCTCGTCGGCGTTCCGGTCGCGGGCGAGCCAGGCGGCGACGGCGAACGCGCCGAGGTTGGAGAAGGCGTAGATGACCAGGTAGTACAAGAGCGCTCCGGCCGCGGCCGACCCGTTGACCGAGACGATCGCCGCGGCGAGCCCCACCAGGATGTATCCGGCGTGCGCGATCGACGAGTAGGCCAGCAGCCGCTTGAAGTTCGTTTGCACGAGGGCCGCGAGGTTGCCGTAGGTCATTGACACCGCGGAAACCACGGCGATGATCCCCAGCCAACCCGGCCCCATCATGTCGCTCGACGGGAATGACCAGGGCCGCGCGGCGTGCAGAAAGACCTTCATCAAGGCCACGATGCTGGCGATCTTCGACCCGGTGACGATCCAGGCCGCGACCGGCGCGGGGGCGCCTTCGTAGACGTCCGGCGCCCATTGGTGGAACGGAACGGCCGCAATCTTGAAGCCGAATCCGACCAGCATGAGCAGCAGCGCCGTGGTTCCCGCCAGATTGCCGACCAGGCCCGGATCGACCGTGCCGGCGCCGGTCAAAATCCGCTCGATCGCGGCGAACCGGGTCGTTCCCGCGAGGCCGTAGACCAAGCTCAGGCCGTAGAGGAAAAGGGCCGACGAGACTGATCCGTAGATGAAGTATTTCAGCCCCGCCTCCATCGACCTGGGGCGCGACTTCTCGAAGGCCGTCAAAATGTAGAGGCAGATCGTCATCATCTCGAGCGACAAGAAGAGCGTCACCAGCTCTTCGGCCGCCGAGAGGAACATCATCCCCACCGTCGCCCAGATCAAGAGCGCCAGGCATTCGCCCCAATCCTCGGTGAAGCGATACGATGTCGAGAGTTGGATCACCAGCGCGAGGAGGACGAGGTAGAGGATGTTCAAGACGTCGACCGAGACGCCGGAGGCCAGCGCGCCGAGGAAGATTACGTCGCCCGACCGGGCGAAGTAATCCCCCAACGAAGCTCCCAGCAACTCTTGGAGCCTCTCCGGGTCGACGGCCGCGAGCGAGTCGAGCCAAAACATGACCACGGTCGAGACCAGCGAGAGCCCCACGCCCGCCAAGGCCAGCCATCCGACCACCCGACGGCGAGTCTCCAGGCCAAGCCGACGCGCCAGACCGACGTCGGTCAGGACGACGACCAGGCCCCAGAAGGCGAGAATCGCGGCCGGGGCGATTCGCCAGAAATCTCGGAGGTCCAGCGGCGGCGCGGTTGGGGGCATCGTGTCGTTGGTCCAGGCGGGTGGAGGAGTGTTCGAGGCGACTGCGCCCGATCAGCCCGACATTGTATCGTAGCGGTCCACGTCGGCGACCCGCCAACGACGGTAGCAGAGCAGGATCAGGCCGATTCCCACGGCCACCTCGGCCGCGGCGACGGTGATCACCAGGATCGCCAGGATCACCCCGGGCAGCGGCCCCGAGCCCGGCGCCGGGGTCCCGTAACGCCAGAAGGCCACGAGGTTCACGTTCGCCGCGTTGAGGATGATCTCGATCGCCATTAGCACGGCGATCGCGTTGCGGCGGAGCATGACCCCGACCAGGCCAATCGCGAACGAGGCCGCCGCGAAATACAAAAACCAATTCAGCGGAATGTCGTTGTTCATGATTCCCACTTGGGAGGATTCGAGAACCGTCGGCGGGATCAGGGCGAGAGCGACGAGGCGACCGGCTCTCCGGCCTCCGATGGCGGATCAGCGCCCGGCCCCGATCCGGCGGCCTGTTCCACCGAACGCGGCGGCTTCGGCGCTGAGTCCGCTCTGTGAGCCAGGGCGATCGCCCCCACCAGCGCCGCGGTGAGCAGGAGCCCGGCGAGTTCGAAGGCCACGACGTAACGAGTCATCAACTCCACGCCGATCACCCGGCCCATGTCGTTGACCGCCTCCCGGCGCTCGGCGACCCAGGCCGGCTCCGGATCCGATTCCTGCTTAATGATCGATGGCCGCGAGGTCGTTCCCGACCAGGGGGTCCAACCCGAGGGCGCGATCGAGTTGTTGATCCCGACGGCGAGGACGGTGAAAACGCAGAGCCCCCCGAACAGTCCCGGAATCATCCAGCCGACGGGGATGGCCGTCGTGTCGTCTCCCAGCGTGTCGCGGGTCAACATGATGCCGAACATCAAGAGAATCGCCACCGCGCCGATGTAGACGAGCACCTGGATCGCGGCCAGAAACTCCGCCTCAAGCAGCACGAAGAGGCAGGCGATGGCGAAGAAGAACGCCACCAGATACAGCCCCGCGCGCACCAAGTTGCGCGACAAGACCGTCCCCAGCGCGGTCGCCAGGCCGATCGCCGCGATCACGAGGAAGAGAATCGACGCCACGGGCTCCTCTCCAATCCCATCATCGGGCCGATTCGGTCGCGGGAGCCACGCTCGGCCAGTCCGCGTCGATCGGCTTCGACTCGACCAGTTTTCGGTTCAAGAGGAACGTCAGGTAAACCGCCGCAACCACCAGAACGCCCGTGACCAGCGTCCCACGCAGCCAGTTGGCGAAGGTTAAGCCGCCGGGGCGGATCACCATCTCATACCAGATCCCCGCGAAGAAGACGTTGAGAATGCTCAGCGGGACCAGATACTTCCAGGCGAAGTTCATGAGCCGATCGACCCGCATCCGAGGCAGCGTCGCCCGGATCCAGAACATCACGAAGATGAAGAACAAAACCTTCAGCAGAAAGACCGCCAGCAGGATCAAATTGACCAGCGCCAGCGAGGCGGTCGAACCGCCCAGCAGATCGACCGGAAACTCCAGGAAGGGGATGGGCGTTCCTCCCCCCAGGAACAAGACGGTCGTCACGCAGCTGATCCCGAAGACGCTCAGGTACTCGGCCAGGAAAAACAGGCCGAACCGCATCCCGGTGTACTCGGTGTGGTAGCCGGCGATGATCTCCGACTCGGCTTCGGGAAGGTCGAAGGGGGTCCGGTTCACCTCGGCCACGCCGGCGATCAGGAACGTCGCGAACGCCAAGAGCCCCGGGGGCGAGAAGACGTACCAGCCGAATTCCAATTGACGGTCGAAAATCGTCACCAGGCTCAGGCTCCCCGCCCAGAGGACGACGGGGATCGTCGCCAAGATCTGGGGAACCTCGTACGAGACGAGTTGGGCGACCGCCCGCATCGCTCCCAGCAGCGAATATTTATTGCGGCTGGACCAGCCCGCCAGGAAGATCCCCAGCGGGCTCATGCTCGACACGGCGATCAGGTACACCAGGCCCGAGGGAAGATCGACTGGAACCAAGCCCACGCCGAACGGGACCACCGCCATGACCAGGAAGGCCGAGGTCAAAACCAGAATCGGCGCCAAGAGGTGAACGACCCGATCGGCCGAGCGGGGGACGATGTTTTCCTTGGTGATGAGCTTGATCGCGTCGGCGATCGGTTGCAACAGTCCCAAGGGGCCCACGCGGTTGGGACCGATCCGGTCCTGAAACCTCGCGGCCACCTTGCGCTCGAGCCAGACCATGTACGCCACGATGCCGGGAAAGACGACGGCGAAGCCGACGACCAGCCAAAGCGCCCACCGGAGCCACGTCTGGAAATTGAGCTCGACCAACTGCATGGTGGCGACCGGGACGACCGCGCTTCGCCAGACCCCATCGAGGATCACTTCCGCCGCCCCTTTCCGCCGCCCGCCGCGGGCCGTGATCGAGGAATCCTCACGCCCAGCGCAGGGCGCCCTTGGCCCAGGCGTAGGCCAACCCGGCCCCCAACATTGTCAAAAAGACGATCATTTCCACCAGGGCGAACATCCCCAACCCGCCGTAGCTCACCGCCCAGGGATAGAGAAACACCGTCTCAATGTCGAACACGACAAACATGATCGCGTAGATGTAGTACTGAATTCGGAACCGAACCCAGGTCTCGCCATGAGTTCGAACCCCGCACTCGTAGACGTCGTCCTTGGTCGACGACCGCTTCCGAGGCGCCACCAGGGCGACGACCAGCAACGGCGCCGCCGCGAAGGCCACGGCGAACAGAAGCAGCAGGCCGATGAAAACGTAGTTGTGGGCGACCATTTCCGGAGGCGCCTCCATATGGGGTCGGCGGAGCGGAAACGGCCTGGCGCGGCGCGGAGGATCAGGCGCCGGCCGGTTCCAGCACGGTGATCTCGGTGTTCTCGTCGACCGCGATCTCGGTAAGTTCGCCGTCGTCTCGCCGAAGCATCAGGGTGTCTTGCCTGCAGAAGGCCGCCTTGCCACCCATCTCGATGCCGCCGACCGGGCGGAGGCCCTCGGCCACGACGACGCCCTCCACCTGGGTCTTCCAGCGGCGGTGACCCACGCGAGCATATTGGACGACGCGAACCTTGGCGCCGGGAGCGTACTTCGGCTGATGAATGGGAATCATAGATCGATCGATGATGCGGCGCGACGCGCCCGCGGGGGCGTCGACGCTCGGGCGATACCAAATATGGAGCCGGCACCCGCGAGGCCGGTTGAACAGGCGATTCGGACCCGTTTTCCAGGGCCCATCTTAAAGTGAGCCGGCGACCGCGGCAAGTCCCCTCCAATCCATGAGGCGCCGTGAGGTCCCCACAGGAATCCGGCCCCGAGCGTGGTTGAATTGGAAAGACAACCTTCCCCGGCGCTCCAGCTCGACGGATTGGGTTCGTTCGTCCTCGGTCCCACCCTGGAAAGCGCGTTGGAATTTTTGCAAGTCATTGTGTTTCGAGAGGTTATCAACACGGCCCCTTCTGGAGATTGGGTTCGTTCGGTCATTTTTTCTCGAGAAGCGAGACGACCTCCGAATACGCGGAGCCTTTCCCCGGTGGGCGACGCTTGAAAGCTCCGCGCGCAAAATCCCCTTGTTAATGATGCCACAAAAATCGCGATGCCGAACGGAAAATCGGGCGTTGCGAGGGTGTTTCGTTTCGCGTGAACCTTGCGATCGATTTAATCGTTGCGAGTCGTCCTGGAATCGGGAGCCGCCAGGCGACGAGGCCGCGCGTTTTTTGGTATAAACCATGAATCACCTACCATGAACCCAGGAATCCGCGCGGGTCCTCCATGAAAATCCTGGCCGTCCATCCCGGGTCGCTCCTCTACACCAAGATCTTTCTTAGGCTTGAGCCGTTGGGGATCGAGACGATCGCGGCCGAGCTTCGTCGAGCGGGCCACGATGTCCGGCTGATCGATTTGCAGGCCGACGACCACGCCGCGTATTTCCGCGAGGTCGACGACTGGCGCCCCGACGTCATCGCCTTCTCGAACAACTATTTGGCGAACATCCCCGAGATCCTCGACCTGGCCAAGGCCGCTCGGGCCCGGCTGCCCGAGGTGTTCATCTTCGTGGGAGGCCACAGCGCCTCCTTCGTCGCGAACGAAATCCTCGATCACGGCGAAGGGGCCATCGACTGCGTGCTCAAGGGGGAGGGGGAGGCCGCCGTGGCGCGGCTGATGGAAGCCGCAGCCGAGCGCGACCCCGCGAAGCTCTTGGAGGTTCCGGGGGTGGTCGCCCCGGGAGGCTCCGGCCCGCCTCCCACCTTCGTCCAATCGCTCGACGACCTGACGCCCGCCCGCGATCTGCTGCGCAATCGTCACAAGTACTTCATCGGCGTCCTCGATCCCTGCGCCTCGATCGAGTTCAGCCGGGGCTGTCCCTGGGATTGTTCGTTCTGCAGCGCTTGGACCTTCTACGGCCGAAACTACCGCCTCAAATCGCCCAAGGTGGCGGCCGACGAAGTGGCCTCGATCCGAGAGCCGGGGATCTTCATCGTCGACGACGTGGCCTTCATCCAGGCCGATCACGGCATGGCGATCGGCGAGGAGATCGCCAGGCGCGGGATCCGCAAACAGTATTACCTGGAGACCCGGGGCGACGTGCTCTTGCGGAACAAGGAGGTCTTCCAGTTCTGGAAAACCTTGGGCCTTCAATATATGTTCCTCGGCGTCGAGGCCGTGGACGAGGAGGGGCTCAAGCGGTTCCGCAAGCGGGTGTCGCTGTCGAAGAACTTCGAGGCGCTTGAGTTCGCGCGGTCGCTTGGGGTCATGGTGGCGATCAACATCATCGCCGATTGTTCCTGGGATCATCGCCAGTTCGAGATCATCCGCCAGTGGTGCCTCGAAATCCCCGAGATCGTCAACATCAGCATCAACACCCCCTATCCGGGCACCGAGAGCTGGCTAACCGAGTCGCGCCGGGTCACCACCCGCGACTATCGCCTCTTCGACATCCAGCACGCGGTGCTCCCCACCAAGCTCCCGCTGGACGAGTTTTACGAAGAGCTCGTTCGCACCCAGCAAGTTCTCAACCGCAAACATCTGGGCTGGCGGGCGATGTGGGCCTTGGGCGGAATTTTGGCGAAGAACCTGAGCCGGGGACAGACCAACACGCTGAAGATGCTCTGGAAATTCAACAGCGTCTACAACCCCAAGCTCCAACTCGCCGACCACCGTCAGCCCGTCCAATACGAGATGAACCCGCCGCCCCCTCCTCAAGCGGTGATCAACCCGCGGGATCTCTATATTCACCCGTCTCGCGGACGTCGAGGCCGAACCATCGACGCCGCCACCGAAGAATTCGTGGAGCGCTCGCGAATCGGCGGCGAACCGTCGGCCTAACCTTCGTCAACCCGCGGCCTCGGCGGAGGAGTCCGCCCCTCCCACTTCTTGAACGACGGCGAGCGCTTCTTAAACGACGGCGAGATCGTCGCGAAGGATGCTCCGCGGAGACCTTATACAAGGGAACGTGAATTCTTTGTTCGTGAACAAGCCGAGTCTTGATTTTCACCGGTCACCGAATTAGGCTCTCCATCTGTCATCGGTCTCGTTTGACACGTCCTGATTGCATTTACCGGATCCGTTCGGATTTGGAGTGGCCGTCGTGCCCAAACCGAGGTCTTCGCTTACGCGGCCGGCGTTGGCCGGGGCATTCGGAATGGGGCTCCGATGGCGAAAGCCCCCGCGCGAGGCCCGACGCATGGGACTCGCCGGACTTCCGACGCCAACTTCGAGGCGGAAGGGAGGTCAACGTCGGAAAAACACCAAGACTCCGAAAGACCTCCCGGCGATTCGAACCCCGGTCCAGATTGAGGCTCACTGGATTCTCTCACCCGCACTTGGCCACCCGGAACGTCGCCATGTTTCCGGAGGCCTTTTCTTGTTTTGACCGAGGCGTTTCCTTGTTTTGATCTATGTTGATTTGCTCAGGCAGGAGGAGTCCCATGAGAGTTGCTCAGCGAAGAGGGTTCACCCTGATCGAACTGCTGGTTGTGATCGCGATCATCGCGGTCTTAATCGCGCTTTTGCTACCGGCGGTTCAGGCGGCGCGCGAGGCGGCCCGACGGTCGCAGTGCGTCAACAACCTGAAGCAGATCGGCATCGCGCTTCATAATTATCATGACTCCAACGGAGCGTTTCCGCCTCCTCGTTTGATGACCGGGAGCTGCACCTCGCTGAACCTCCCCAACACCCCGAACGCCGGACTCGTTTTGAACACCACCGGGTTCACGATGCTGCTGGGGTACATGGAGCAGACGGCGCTTTACAACGCCTACAACTTTAGTCAGGCGTCGGCGAACGGCGTGGGCGTGAACTCCTCGCCGAACACGAACTTGTCCGGCACCTGCTACGCGAATTCGACGGTCGTCGGCACGATGGTCGCCACCTTCCAGTGCCCCTCGGACGAAGAAATGCCGGTCGAGGACGACACCGCTTCGTCGACTTACTTCCGCGTCAACGCCCGCCGCAGCAACTACAAGTTCGCCGTGGCTTATTATTCGGACTCTTCCTGCGCCGGTTCGGCGGCTCCGAACCGGGCGCTTCGGGGCATGTTCTACAGCGACCTTTCGACCCGGCTCGCGGACGTCACCGACGGGACCAGCAACACGGTCGCCGTGGGCGAAGCTCGCCAACGGACGACGTCGCCGAACTGGGGCACCTGGTGGGGCGCCGGCAATCACACCGCGGTCCACGGCCTGGTGCTGCCTCCAACCAACGCCTCGTACCTTCGGTACATGCCCAACGGCGTGAACCCGGCGGCCAACAATTTCGAGAAACTGCCTTACGCCTGGACGTTCGGCGGTCGGCATCCCGGCGGCATGAATGTGGTGCTTGGCGACGGCAGCGTTCGGTTCATCAAAGAGTCGATCAGCCCATCCACCTGGTGGGCGATCCACACCATGGCCAGCGGCGAAGTCGTCAGCTCCGACTCCTACTAAACCGAGTCCAGCCCATGTATGGGCGGGGAGGCGGGCGTTGGCCTTCCGTCTCCTCGCCGCATGATTCCCCACTTCCGCGAGCCGGCGCGGGTCTTCACCGCGTCGGCCCGTGTTCGATCGAAGTTCCGCGAGGATTCCGAATGATTCTGAGAAACGCGCGTTATGCAATGCTCGCCGTTTGCGCGGCGGCCGTGATCGGCTGCGGCTCCGGCGAGGCCCCTCGATATCCCGTGACGGGAACCATCCTCTTGGACGGGAAGCCCTATCCCAACGCCACCGTCCAGTTCGTCCCCGATCCGGAGAACGCCGCGCTGGGCGAGGCCGAGGACGTCACTGGTTCGGACGGCGGCTTTAGGTTGACGAATCTCGGCCGTCCCGGCCTACCCGTTGGCAAGTACCGCGTGATCGTCACTTCGAAGCAGTCCGCCGAAGAGGAGGCCGCGGAGGCGGCCAAGTACGAGGACGAGGAGCAACGACGGATAGCCCTGGCTTCGTTGGGGATCGACATCACCAAGCAGTCGAAGAATAGCAAAGAAAAGCCCGGCGGAGAGTTTGAAGGCGAAGTCGTCGCCGGTGAAAACATCCTGGAGTTCAACGTTAAAACCAAGTAGCGGGCGGTGATCGCGGAGGCCGTTGGAGCGCTCGCCCCGGCGCGAGCGCGGACCTTGGAATGGTCGGGTCGCGTCATCCGTCCATCGCTCCTCGGGAGAAGATGGCCGGAACGTCCGCATGAAGGTCGCCGGGTTCACGAGAGCGCTTTGGCGCGCGGAACTCGCGTCCGACGTCCCCTCTCCGTGCGGATGCGAGTCCTTCGCGCCTCCCCACGCGCGCCTCGAATTTCGTTAGTTCGCGGCTGATCGCTCGAACCGCCGGTGGTTCTCCTCGAAGAGCGCCGCCAGCTTGGCGGCCTTGCGGTCGTAGGCTTCGGGATCATCCCACGAGGCTCGGGGGTCGAGGATTTCGGGGGGGATTCCCGGGCATGATTCCAGGGAGTTGAGGTGGAACGCCGCGTGTCGTTTGGTCGGCGCGTCGTCGAGCCGTCCCTCAAGCGCGGCGTCGACGAGCGCTCGGGTGATCGGCATGGCGATCCGTTCGCCGACCCCGTAGGGGCCTCCGGTGATCCCGGTGTTGACGAGCCAGCACCGGACCTGATGCTGGTCGATCTTCTCGCCGAGGATCCGCGCGTAGACGCTCGGATGGAGCGGCAGGAACGGCGCGCCGAAGCAGGCGCTGAAGACGGCTCGGGGTTCCGAGACTCCCAGCTCCGTGCCCGCCACCTTCGAGGTGTAGCCGGCGAGGTAGTGATGCATCGCCTGCTCGGCCGACAGCCGGGCGATCGGAGGAAGCACGCCGAAGGCGTCGTAGGTCAGGAAGAAGATGTTTCGGGGATGGCCGGCGATTCCCTCCGGATCGGCGTTGGGAATATGCGTGATCGGGTACGAGGCGCGGGTGTTTTCGGTCAGCCGCGCGCTGTCGAGATCGAGGCGGCGGGTCTCGGGATCGATGACGACGTTTTCCAAGACCGTTCCGAACCGTCGGGTCGTGTCGTAGATTTCGGGCTCGGTTTCCTCTCGGATTCGGATGACCTTGGCGTAGCAGCCGCCCTCGAAGTTGAAGACGCCGTTGTCGCTCCAGCCGTGCTCGTCGTCGCCGATGAGGGTGCGGTTGGGCGAGGTTGACAGGGTGGTCTTGCCGGTGCCCGAGAGGCCGAAGAAAAGCGCCACGTCGTCGCGGTCGCGGCCGTGGTTGGCCGAGCAATGCATGCCGAGGACGCCCCGTTGGGGGAGCAGGAAGTTCAGGATCGAGAAGACCGACTTCTTCATCTCGCCCGCGTACCGGGTGCCGCCGATGAGCGCCAGCTTGCGGGCGAAGTGGATCAAGATGAAGGCGCCCGGCGCCGCGCCGTCGGCCTTGGGATCGATCTCCAAGCCGGGCGTGTTGACGACGGTGAACCCGGGCTCGAATTCGCGAAGGACCGCCTCGTCGAATTCCCGGATGAGCATGTTGCGCATGAACAGGCTTCCCCAGGCGTATTCCGTGATGACGCGCACGGGGAGGCGATATTGAGGATCAGCGCCGGCGTAACAATCTTGGACGAAGAGTTCCTTGTCGGCCGTGTACTCTCGTTGACGCTCCCAGACGCGATCAAACGCGGCCTCCGAGATCGGTTGGTTGGTTTCGCCCCACCAGATCAAGTGGCGATTGCTCGGCTCGTCGACGATGAATCGAGACTTGGGCGCTCGGCCGGTGAATTTTCCGGTTTCCACGACCAAGGGGCCGTGGTCGGCGATTAAGCCCTCGCGCCGTCGGATCGCGTGCTCGTAGAGGATGGGGGGACGGGGATTCCAATGGGTTTGGGCTTTGCGTTCCAAGCCCATGCGGTCGAGTCCCCAGGTCCTGGCCGCGTTCGATGGGATGTCGCTCATGGTGCCGCCGAGCCTCCGTTGTAAGCCGACGCGCGGATGGTTTTTCTCCATCTTAACGCCTCGCTCCGGTCGTTAGTATGGTGGCTTAAAGGGAGGGGTGGCGAGCGGAGCCCTTAAGGGCGCGATGGAACGCGGCCCTGGGCGTCGGCTCGCCAGACCTCGCCCGAGCAAACCTCGAGCGCCGTAAGCCAGCCGCCTCCGTAACAATAGGTGTCGATGCACTTGAGATAACCCAGGTCGAGGATCTCCCCATTCTTTTGCGCGGTGTGGCCCGCGATGACCGTCTTTCCCGAGACATGGGGACCGGGAAGGCCTCGGCGAAGCGATTGCCAACGCAGCAGCGAGGCGGGTTGTCGGTCCATGGGCAGGGCCGGGTCGTAACTGGCGTGAAGGAAGATGTGGGTTTTCGTCTCGTGGTGGTCGACGCAGCCTTCCAGGAAGGCGATGTTCTCGCCCGTCAGGGTCGATAGGGCCCGGCCCCAATCGCGCTGGGCCTTGCCGCTTCGAGGTTCGTCGAGCGGGATGGCTTCGACGGCCGCCGGTTGGCTGGTTCGACTTCGCAAGAGCATCTCATCGTGATTGCCGAGGATCGAGACCAGCCGACAGCGCTCGCCGAGCCGGATCAACGCGTCGAGGACCCCTCGGGAGTCGGGGCCGCGGTTGATGTAATCGCCCAAGGTCACGATCAGATCCGTTGGGGCCGGTTGGATCGCGTGGATCAGCGCGTTCAGGGCTTTCGAGCAACCGTGGATGTCGCCGATGGCGATGACGCGGTCGGACATCGTGGCTTTTGTTTCCCGGGGCTCGGGGTGGGAGTTGGCTTTGGATCGAGGGGCGGCCGCCGGCGGTTCTTAGAGTGCCGCGTCGGTTGGCTCGGAGCCCATTCGGTCGTCGGGTTGGACGTGATGGCCACGCAGGAAATCGGCCGCGTTCATTGGCTTCTTGCCGGGAACCTGAACGACGAGAAGCCGAACCGCCCCCTCGCCGGCCGCCACGACGAGTTCGTCGTTTTCGGCTGTTAAGACCGCGCCGGGCTCGCCTTGGCCTTCGACGGGTTGCGTCTTGTGGACGATCAGGCGGAGGGGGCCTTTGGGCGTCCAGGGGAGGGGATGCCAGGTGGTCGAGGCGATTGGCCAGGGCTGCATGGCGCGGGTCAGGTTGTGGATTTCGAGGGCCGATCGCGACCAGTCGATCAAACCGTCCTCCTTGCGGAGCTTCGGTGCTTTGGTGACCAGAGCCGGGTCTTGGGGGATGATCTCGGCCTTGCCGGCGGTGATCTGGTCGATCGTCTCGATGGTCAGCGGAGCGCCCAGAACCGCCAGCCGCGCTTCGAGTTCGCCCGCGGTCTCATCGGGATCGATGGGCGTCCGAGCCACGGCGATCATGCCCCCGGCGTCGACTCGGGGCGTCATCTGGATGACGGTCACGCCGGTTTCGGTCTCGCCGTTCTGAATCGCCCGCGCGACCGGCGCGGCGCCTCGATAAGCGGGCAGAATCGATCCGTGAAGGTTGACCGCCCCCAGGCGGGGAACGCCCAGCAGCTCGGCCGAAAGGATCTGACCATAGGCGGCCGTCACCAGAAAGTCGGGTTCAAGCGCCCGGATCCGCTCGACGGCCTCGGCCTCGTTGACGCTTTCGGGTTGGAAGACCGGGACCTCCCGCTCCAGCGCCGCCAGCTTGATCCGGCTTGGGATCAGCTCTTTTCGGCGGCCCTGGGGCCGATCGGGCTGGGTCGCGAGCATCAAGACGCGGTGGCCCGCTTCGTGAAGGGCTTCGAACAGGGGAAGCGCGAAGTCGCCGGTGCCGAACATCACGACCGAAACTGGACGAGCCATTCGCGTTACCTCCATCGCCGTTGCGATTGCGCCGTTGAAGAACGATCAGGCTTCCACCTGGGCCGAACGAACGGGCTCCGGCGCGTCGACGCCTGGGCCGGTCATCGCGTCGAGTCGCTTGACGATCTCGGCGTCGGAGAGCTGAGCGCCGCCGGCCTGGGCCTCGCGAAACTCCTTCTCAAACGCCTTCAAGGAGGCCTTGATGGTGTGGCGGGTGATCGGGCCGAGATGATCGATGAACAGCTTGCCCTCGACGTGGTCGGTCTCGTGCTGGATCGCCCGGCCGAGCAGTTCCTCGGCTTCGAGCTCGACGAGCTTCCCCTCCAGGTTGAAGGCCCGGACCTTGATTTTCCGAGCGCGCCGGACGTCCGCGTAAAGCCCCGGAAGGCTTAGGCAGCCCTCCTCGTCCTCGACCGAGGAGTGTCGCTTGACGATCTCGGGGTTGATGAAGACGAGTTCCTGGTCTTTTTGTTCCGGGTCGGCGGTGACGTTCAGGATGAAGAAGCGGAAGGGGAGGGCCACTTGGTTCGCCGCCAGGCCGACGCCCCGGGCTTCGTACATCAACGTGAACATCTCGCGGACAACCGCGCGCAGCTCGTCGTCGATCCGAGTAACGGGGCGGGAGACGTACCGAAGCGCGGGATGCGGGTATTTTACGATTTGCAGCACGAGACGGGCTCCACGGCGTTGGATGAAGGACTCCCCCATTATAGAAACCGAGGCGGGCGAAGGTAATCGGGGTTTTCGGCCGTCGCCGACGGAGAGGCCGGCGATTCCCCGCCCTTCGCCGCTCAACCCGGGGCGAAGACGTCCGACGGAAGCGGGGGAAGGGGTTGGTCGGCAGTGGGGATTATGGCCTCCCAGGCGGTGGCCGGCATCAAGAAGACCGCGCCGGTGATTCCGTCTCCCAGGGTGGCGAAAATCCAGCCGTTCTCGGTGGTCGCTCCGAAGCGAACCCCGCGCGATGGGCGGTCGCCGTCGAATTCGACTTCGACGACGAGCCGAGGCTCGGCCAGGCCCACCGATTCGGGGATCGGGCCCTCGTATTGCATGAATCGGGTTGTCCGAAGCTGGGAGAGGGCCTTGATCAGATCATCGAACCGAGAGAGGTCCACGCCCCGCGTTGAAACGCCCGGTTCCGGCGTCCAGTCCGTCGGTCCGCCGGTCGGTTGGGCCCTTCTGACGAAGGCGAGCCGCCGATGCGGCGAACGGAGGATCAACCGGCGCGCGGAGTCGGCGGGGAAGGTGAGGACGACCGGATCGTGAAACTCGGCGACGAACGGTTGGAGGGTCGCCTCGTCAAGGGTGAAGACGGCCGGTCGGTCGCTTAGGGCGGCGTAGCGCGCGCCGGTCTCGCCGGGAACGGCCCCGCCGACCCGAAGGCTCGTGGTCGGTTCCGCCTCCGCCTCGGCCGACTCCGATTCCGACTTGCCGTAGCGCCATCGGATTTCGAGTTCCGGGGCGTCGAGTCCGAACCGGGCGCCGTCTCCAATGTCGTCGGCGACGTATTCCACGGCGCGGAGGTTCGCCAGGGTGGCCAGGGCGGTGGCGACCGCCCGGGCGTCGGCGCGGGCCGTCACCGGAGAGACCATGCGCCACTGGTTGGGCGTCGCCGACTCGGAATCGGGTCGCAGGACGATCCTTTGATGCTTCTGAACGATCGTCAGCTCGTCGACGCGCTCCGGTTGCGCGGCGGGGAGGGAAAGGTCGCCATAGGCGAACGAGGTCTTCGGCAGGACCGAGAGGAACGAGTCGGGCAGGGCGAGGATGACCGAATCGCCCGGAATCCGGGCGTAGATCGTTTTCTTGAGAACGTCGTGGTTGCCGATCTCCAGCGTGACGGCGGGCTCGGACGCGGTTCCTCCTCGCCCATCCGGCTCGCGCTGCCAGACCTTGAGCGTCGTCGTCGGCGGATCGAGCCCCGCTCCGGAGAGGCGCTCCGGATCGAAAAACTCGCTCGTTTGGAGGGCGTCGATGGCTCCCAAGAGCGCTTCGACCAGGATCGGGTCGGCCTGTCCGGGGCGTGGAGATTTCAATTCCCAGCCTTCGCGCGCGCGGACGATCTCAAAGTCGCCCACCGGGGCTTGGATCTCGATCCGATCAACTGTCGGCGGATAGACCTCGGCGACGTGTTGGCTCCGGAAGCCGACGCGATCCATCGGAATCTCCGATAAGAAGCCGTCGTCCACGAGCGCGACTTCGTCCTGGTCGGCTCGGCGGACGTAGACCCGATCGGGTTGGTCTTCCGGCGATTCGCCGACCAGCAGTATCAACGGATTGACCGGAAAGGCCGAGGAGGTCAACTCAATTGTGACGGCGGGCGCGTCGAGGCCAAAGGGGGCGAAATCGGTCACGGCGTTGGCGGCGAAGCCCCCGTCGTCCGGATTGACGCGGATCGAGCAGAGGGCGGCCAGCGCGCTTTCGAGCTTCGCGCCGTCGGCCGGAAATCGGACGGGGGAGGTCAGCCGCCATTGACCGCCGACGCCTCGCTCGGCCTGGATTTCGAGGCCCGGACGATGGATCGCCAGCCCGTCAATTTGAAAGGTCGAGAGGGGAACGGGCCGAGTCTCCCGCCACGCGACCGCGGGACGATCGATCCGTTCGAGGGCCCTTTTGTCGACGACTTCGACGCCCGCGCCGTCTCCGGTCCGAACGAAGCGATTCCCGCGAGCCGTCTTGCCCAGTTCGAGCACGGCCGACGGCGGTTCGTCGGATCGCCCGTCAGGGGCGGCGTCGGCTTCTCCGACCCAGAGACGGACTGTGGCGGTTGGGGGGGCTAGGCCGAAGTCTTCGGCGGGGCCTTGGATCGTCCCCGCGTCGGGCGATTTCCGGAGGTTCTTCAGGTTGGCGAACAGGTTCTCAAGCGCCCCGGCGTCGGCGGCGACGTCGAGCGGCGCCCGCATCCGCCAATTCTCCCGACCGAGCTTCTCGAAGACCAGCCGCTCGCCTTCGCGGTCGATCTCGATCTTGCGAACATCGTCCGGGTTCGCGTCGATCAGGTCCGGCAAGACCCGGTCGGCGCGTCGGTTCCTTTCGGCCTCGGTGAGGATCCCCGCGCGGTCGAGGCCCCATAGCAGGAGCAGGCCGGTGAAGAACAGGCCGAGCAAAACGTAGGTTGTGCGAGACGTCTTCATCGGTGGTTCGATCGTCCGAGGAGGGTCATTCGTGTCGAAGGTGGTAAACCAGGGCCCCGAAGCCGATAATCGTCAGCATGGACACAACCGTCGGCGCGACGACCAGCCGCCAGCGAAGCCGAGGGTCGGCCGTCAGGGTCAACGCCGCGTGGGTCTTCGGGGCGATGCCGATGGCGTCGGGGCGGCCCCGAAGCCAACTCGCGGCGCTCATCGCCAGATCGAGGTTCGTCGGCTCGATCCCCTGAACGAGATTCTCGGCGGCGGCCCGGCTCGAGATGAGGACCAGCCTCGGTTTGAGCGTCGCGGGGTCCGCGTCGGCCGA
>Ga0182742_1002316_pt1 | contig 21410 bp, 18 predicted proteins | sample eDN5th37CBELigMG_FD_128880 | JGI IMG/M metagenome (GOLD analysis project Ga0182742, IMG submission 128880) | Enriched Miracle-Growth compost microbial communities from Emeryville, California, USA - eDNA 5th pass 37_C BE-Lig MG (version 2)... ... | reverse complement strand
CTTCGTGGCGTTACCGTGGAGCTCGCGGGCGAACTCGCTCGCCGCCTCGATGCCCCTCTCGACCTGGTGCGGTTCTCCTCCGCAAGGTACGTCGTCGAGAGCGTGCGGAAGGAGGCGCTCAACGTGGTGTTTCTTGCCATCGATCCGAAGCGGGCCAACGAACTGAGTTTCTCGTCCCCGTATGTCCTTCTGGAGGGCAACTATGTCGTTCGCGACAATGCGCCCGTTCGAACGAACGAAGACCTCGACCTGACGAGGTCCGCGATCGGCGCCGTCAGAGGCTCAGCCTACGATCTTCACCTCAGCGCTACGCTGAAGAGCGCGACAATCGTTCGCTACGCCACTCACGAGGATGCCGTCGCTGCCTTCAGAGACGGGCACCTGACGGCCGTCGCCGGCATCCGGCAGCCCATGACCGATCTCGCAAGCCGAGACCCGGGACTGAGACTGATCGAAACGCCCTTCATGACCATCAGACAGGCGATGGCCGTCCCGAAAGACAGGGATGCCGGCCTCGCCTATCTCGAGCTTTTTCTCGAACAGATGAGAAGCTCCGGCTTCATCGCCGATGCTCTCGAGCGGAGCGGCCAGGGCAAGGCAGCGACGATCCCGTGACCTGCCGCATCCGATAGCCCACCGCGCGCCATGACAACGGTTCTCGTCACCGGCTCCAGCGGGTTTCTCGGCGGCGCCGTCGCGAGCCGGCTGGCGAAGCAAGGCATCCGAACGGTCGGGCTGGACCCGGTCCCGCTCAGCGGATCGATGGTCGAAACCATCGTCGACGATCTGGGCGACAGGCAGCGCATCGCCCGACATCTCACAGCCCATCGGATCACTCACGTCATTCATTGTGGCGGTATTTCCTCGCCGCGGCTTGCTTCCGCCGAAGCGATCATGGTGCAGAATGTCGCGGCAAGTCTGAACCTTTTTCTCGCCTGCAGGGACGTCGGCGTCCGACGCTGCGTATACGCGTCGTCCGTCGCCGTGCTCGGCGCGTTCGAGGGCGTCGCGACCGCGACAACGCCCCCCCGTCCGCGCAACCCTTACGCATTCTCCAAGGCGGCCGCGGAGCAGATGATTGGCGGCCTTCGCCACGACCGATCGACATCCTTCTGCATCCTGCGGTTCGCCGGCATTTATGGCCCCGGCCGCAGGACCGGCATTCTGCCGAACGACCTCGCTGCGGCGGCAGCCGGAGGCCGGCACCTCCGCATCGTCGCGGGCGGCAAGACCTCATACATCTTCATCGATGACGCGGCACAGGCCGCGGTTTCGGCGTGCTTTGCCACCCATCTCACCGATCAACCCTATTACATCGCCCACCCCGAGCGGGTGTCCGCCGCCGACCTGGCGCAGGCGGTTCGCGCCGTCTCGCCGGCGTTCACGTTCGAGCTGCATCCCGATGAGAGCGCGCCCACGTTCGGCTCCCTCGACACGCTGCCGGCCCAACGCGATCTGCTATTCCAACCGCAGATCGACCATCGGAACGGCATCGACCTCGTCTATCACGCCATCGTCTCTTTGCTCGAAAGTGAGAACGGTCATGAGCGATAATGATGCCGCACTGAAGATTCTGGCCGTTGGAGCGGTTCACGCCTATCTTGATCTGCTGGCCGGCGAACCTGCCTCGCGCAAGCACGCGTTCAATGCCAGCTTCGCTCCGGCCGGCGCCGTGATGGCGCAGGTGCGCGACGGCTTTCAGGCCGATATCGTTATTTCGACCTCGGCGGCTCTGGACGAGCTTTCTCGCGACGGCTTTGTGACGGACGGTACGGCGATGCCGATCGGCCGAACCGAACTCGCGCTGGCCCAGCGTGCCGGCGCCCCGGTCCGCGCGATCGCCAGTACCGATGCCCTTCGCACTCTCCTTCTCGATGTACAATCGATCTACCTTCCCGACACGGCGCGCTCGACCGCCGGACAACATATGGCCCGGCTGTTTCATCGCTTGGGGATTCTCGAGGACATCGCTCCAAAGCTGAGGCAGTTCGCCAATGGCAGCCGGACCATGCATGCGCTTGCGGACAGCAGCGAGGCGTCCGCGATCGGCTTCACGCAGCGATCGGAGATCGTTGCCGTCAAAGCGCTTGTTGCAGGGCCAGTGTTACCGGCGGATTGTGCGCTGACCACCACTTATGCCGCAGCGCTCGGCGCAAGGTCGATCGCGCCACGGGCCGCGCAGCGCTTCATCGGCTGGATATGCGGGCCGGATACGGAATCTCTCCGGGCCAGCCTTGGATTTTCGGTCTGACGCGCGGCTTTCCGAGGCTTTTTCGGGCCGGTGAGCCGCGCTGAAAGAAAGGGGGCGGAGCCTCAAAAAAAAGCGGGCGCGTATGTCACAGGGGCCGATGCCGGCTCGTCATGATTGCGGGGAACCAACGAAAGGACACCGATCATGACTGCCAAACTCGATCCCTTCGCCGTCGCGCCTTCGCTGATGAAAAGCTGGATGGGAACATCGCTCGCCGTTGCTTCGAGCCTGGAACCGAGCCTCGTCCACCTCGTTGAAATCCGCGCCTCGCAGATCAACGGCTGCGCCAGCTGCATCAATATGCACGCCGCCAACGCCCGCGAAGGCGGCGAGACCGAGCAGCGCATCTACCTGCTGCCGGCCTGGCGCGAGGCGCCCTGCTATACCGAGCGCGAACGCGCAGCACTCGGCTGGACGGAGGTACTGACGCGGCTGTCCGAACGCCCCGAGCGCAACGACGCCCATGAGACCCTGAAGACGCTGTTCACCGAGGAAGAACAGGTGAAACTCACACTGATGATCAACGTCATCAATGGCTGGAACCGTATCATGGTCGGTTTTGGACTGTTCGCCGATCCCGAAGCCGTGAAAGCCGCTCAGGCCAAGGTCGCGGCCTGATGGCTGAACCTCGGCCCGGCGATGCGGCGGAAAGCTTCGACCCGCTGCGGCCGAAGCTGATGCGCGTCGCCTATCGCATGCTGGGGTCCATGGCCGACGCCGAGGACATGGTGCAGGAGGCCTTCATCCGCTGGATGAAGGCCGACCGCAGCGTGGGGCGCGCGCCAGAGGCATTTCTGCGGCGCACGATCACCCGGCTCTGCCTCGATCAGCTCAAATCGGCCCGACGGCAGCGCGAGACCTATATCGGCCCCTGGCTTCCCGATCCGGTGGTGGACGAGCAGGCAGAGGAGGACATGACCCTGCCGCTGATGCTGGCACTCGAACGCCTCTCACCGCTGGAGCGGGCAGCCTTTCTGCTGCACGACGTATTCGGGCTGGATTTCGACGAGGTCGCCGAGACCATCCAGCGCGATCCAGGAGCTTGCCGACAGCTTGCCGCCCGGGCACGCACCCATGTCCGCGAGGCGAGGCCACGCTTCCAGGTGGAACGGAAACGCGGTATCGAGATCGCGGAGGCTTTTTTCGCCGCCTCGCGTAGCGGCGATATGAAGGCGCTTGGTGCGATGCTGGCAGCCGATGTCAGTGTCCACGCCGACGGTGGCGGCAAGCGCTCGGCTGCCATGCAGCCTATCGTCGGCTTCGATGCCGTGATGAAGCTGCACAGATTGCTCGCGACCTTTTTCCGCACCAACAGCTCGAAGCTCGTTCGCACCGGTTTTATCAACGGATTGCCGGGATTCGTCACCTCGGAGGCCGATGGCGAGATCCAGACCACCGCACTCGACATCGAGGGGGAAAAGATCACGGCAATCTACGTGGTGCGAAATCCGGACAAGCTGCGACATCTGCACTAGAAACCTTCCCGTTCATGGCTATCGAATGGTCGTTCATGTGTCACGCGGTCGCGCCAAGTTCAATCCGGCCCCACAAACCAAACAGCCACATCGGACGACCAACGTCTCCGAACAGCGACCGGCGGGAATGCGAGAATCGTCCGTACGACGCCTATAACTCGCGCTTCAGCACCTTGCCCGCCGGGCTCATGGGCAGGGAGGTCCGAAACACGATCTTCCGGGGGATCTTGTAGGGGGCAAGCCGCTCGCGGCAGAACGCAAGCAGTTGCTCGTCGTTCGTTTCGGCGGTCGGCGCGAGAACGACGAATGCGGCGGCAATCTCGCCCAGCAACGCGTCCGGCTCTCCCTTGACCGCCGAGGCAACGACGTCCTGGTGCTGCAGCAGGATGTTCTCGATCTCTACCGTCGCAATCTTGTGGCCACCCGATATGATCTGATCTCTCGTTCGGCCGACGATCGAATAATAGCCGTCGTCGCTCTGCCAGGCGAGGTCGCCGGTCTCAAACCATCCGTTCCTGATCGCCTGGCTCGTACGCTCTGCGTCTTTGTAGTATCCGGGGGTCAAACGCTCCGACGCGACGAACAGCGCGCCGGCCTCGCCGTTCTCCACCGGCCGCCCGGTCTCGTCCACGATCTTGACGCGGGCGCCATCGACCAGCCCGCCGGACAGTTTGGCGCCCAGGTCTGCTCGCCGCAGGTCGAACGAGAATATCGGGGTGCATTCCGATAGCGCATAATAGTCGAGCAATCGATGACCCAGAAACTCGTAAAAATCCTTCCGCGTCTGCTCCGGCACCGGAGCTCCCGATGCAGCGAAAAACCTCATGGAACGGGTATCGTACCGAACCCCTTTCTCGCGAACGATGTTTGCCATCATCGCGAACATCGTCGGTACGCCGACCATCATCGTCGCACGGTGCTTTTCGATCTGCTCGAGAACCGTGGCTGGATGGAAGCGATCGAGCAACAGCACGGTCGCGCCCGCGGACAGCGGTGCGTAAGAGGCCGTGAACAATCCGAACGTGTAGGATAACGGCAGCGCACAGAGGCTGATGTCCTTCGGCGACATGCACCAATACTCGCGCAACGCCTTTGCGGACGCGACTTCCATTCTGTCGGTGGCAATAACACCTTTTGCGTTCGAGGTCGTACCCGACGTATGCACGACCAAAGCGATGCTTCCCGGTTGCCGCTCGGTCTCGCCGCCTTCGTCAACCCCTTCGCCGGGCAGTGACCGCTCCGCCGCCATCAGCTCGCTGAGCGAGATCACGCACGTTTCGGCGTTGCCAAGCGCTTCGATGAGAGAGCTCCTGCTCTGAAGCGCTGTATCGTCGATCACAATCAGATGGGGAGAGGCTCGCTCGACGATGTACTCGACTTCTCGCCCGGTCAGTTCGTGGTTGATCGGGAAAAATGTCCCGCCACAATCCAGCGTCGCGAAATAAATGAAGAAATACTCCGGCCGGTTCCGGGACAGGATGCAGACCCTGCACCCCTCCCCCAGGCCGAGATGGCGGAAATAACGGGACATACGTCGATAGCGATCGACCAGCTGCCGATATGAACAGCTTGTTCCTTCGAAAATGATGGCGGGGTGGTCCGGACGTTCTCGCGCGTGCGTCTCGATGCTCGCGAGCATCGACATTTCATTGGGACCCCGTCCCTCCGCGGCGCTGCCCGGTGCCACGTCCTGCTCCCTAATCGACCAGTTCAGGTGGCCTAGCCATCACACAGCACACCCTCGTCGATCAAGCGGTCGATGTCTTCAGACGTGTAGCCGAGAGCCTCGGCGATCGCACGGTTATGTTGACCGCGCGACGGCGCCGGCTGGCTCTCCTCGCCCCCGTAACCAGACGCGCGAAACGGCGTGCCCGGCAACCGAACCCGTCCCAGTTCGCCTTGCAGCTGTTCCACGAACATATGTCGTTGATCCAGATGCTTGTCCTGAAGAACCTCGGCAGCGGTTTGAACAGGCGCGCACGCAATACCTGCCGCCTCAAGCCGGGCAATGCAACTGTCTCTCGACGGCCGCGACCGAACCCATTCGTCGACGATTTTTATCGCGGCTTCCCTGTTCCGGTTGCGATCCCGGGCGAGACGAAAGCGCGGATCGCCGCTGAGCTCATCACCCCCAATGAGCCGGGCCAGCATAGCCCACGCCTCATCGACTTGCGCGGCAATGACCAGATAGCCGTCTTTGGCCGCGAACGAGCCATAGATTGTCAGCCCGGGAAACTGGGTGTCGGCCTGCTCGGGAACGTCGCTGCCGTTACTCATCACGTAGCGCTGCAATGCGTGATCGTGCATCGCCACCATACAGTCGTAAAGCGCGAGATCGATGTGCTTGCCCCGGCCGGACCGCGTGCGGCCGTAGAGGGCGGCGCAGATCGCCGCCACACCATGGACCCCGGTCAAGGTATCCGCGATCGGCATTCGCAACAGCGGCGGAGCTTCGCCCGGGCGACCGACCTGTGCCATTGCCCCCGACATCGCTTCGGCGATCAAACCGAACCCCGGCTTGGTGCTTTTCTCGCCGGTGTGGCCATAGGCAGACAGCGAGCAGTAGATCAGGCCAGGATTGATTTCGGAGAGCTGCCGGTAGCTCAGGCCGAGGCGATCCAGGGCACCGGGGCGGAAATTCTCGATAAACACGTCCGCGCTCGATACGAGCCTGTGAAGCAGCTTGAGCCCGTCCGGCTTTTTCGCATCGACGCAGACGCCATACTTTCCGACGTTCTGCTGCAAGAAGAACCCGCTATGTCCCTTTACGGTGTAAGGCAGACCGCGCGCCGCGTCCCCGTTCGGGCTTTCCACCTTGATGACGTCCGCGCCGAACGCGGAAAGACACCGCGCCGCATAAGGTCCGGCAAGGAAATGCGTATAGTCGACGACGCGGATTCCCTTCAGCGGCAGCTCGCTTTCCAACGGCATCCCTTTACGGCCTTGCGGTTATCGCGCTCACTGTATGCCGATCGCTTCGCCGTCTCCGGCCAGCAGGCGCCTGGCGATAATCATCTTCTGAATTTCGTTGGTGCCCTCTACGACGACGTAATACGCAGCTTCCCGGTAATAGCGCTCGGCCGGAAAATCAGACACATATCCATAACCGCCATGCACGCGCACGCAGGTGAGGGCCACCTCCGCGCAAACTTCCGACGCAAACATTTTTGCCATGCCGGCGATCATATCCGCGCGCTGTCCGGTCTCCTTGAAGCGCGCCGCTTCCCTGACAAGCAGACGCGCCGCTGTGACCTGCGTCGCCATGTTCGCCAGATGGCCCTGGATCGCCTGGTGGTTGGAGATGGGGACACCGAACGTCTGGCGCTCCCTCGAAAACCTGACCGCCGCCTCGAGGGCCGCTTTGGCGGTGCCGACCGCGGCAGCCGCGATGACGATGCGCCCGGTCTCGATGACGTCGAGAAGCTGCGACAGTCCTTTGCCGGCTTCTCCGCCAAGCAACTGGCTTTGCGGTAGCAACACGTCATCGAATATCAGCTCGGCCGTGTCGACGTGCTTGAAGCCCATCTTCTGATAGATCTCTCCCGTGCGGAAACCTTTCGTGCCCTTCTCGACAATGAAAAGGCTCATGCCGTTCTTGGCTGGGACGGCGTTCGGGTCGGTTTTGACAAGCACCACGTAGACGGTCGCCCGGCCGCCATTCGTCACGAATATCTTGTTGCCGGATAGTTTGTACTGCCCGTCGGGTTGCAGCGTTGCCGAGGTCCGAATCGCCTGAAGGTCCGAGCCGGCATTCGATTCCGTCATCGAAACCGAGCCACGCAGTTCTCCGGTCGCAAGCCTGGGAAGGTAGCGGGCCTTTTGATCCTCGGTCCCGAACTTCGCGATGATGCTGGAAATCGTGTTGTGACTGTTGATGAAGGAAGGAAGGCTGCTCCAGCCGAAGGAAAGCTCTTCCATCACCTCCGAATACACCGACACGGGAACGCCGAGCCCGCCGAACTCCTCCGGAACGTTCAGGGAGAAAAATCCAAGCTCTTTCATCTGATCGACGATGCGCGAAGGATACTCTTCCGACGCCTCGAGCCGCATGGAATTCGGCTTGATTTCGCGATCGACAAACGTCCGCACGGCCTGAACGAGCGCGCTTGAATCGGTCTCGGCCATCACATCCTCCACTCGGCGGAAACTAAAATATACCGTGTATAAATAATGAATGGAAGAATTTTTAATTCCGATGGAGCGTGTATTATGCGTCGATTCTCAGACAGGCAAACACGATGACGTCAAGGAAAAGGGCACCCGCCAGGAAGCCCGCGCCCAAAACCGCGAAGGTGCCCAAAGGCTCGCGCGGCGAAAAGATCTATCAGGCGGTGCGGGGCCGCATCCTCAGCTTGAAGCTGCTCCCGGGGTCGAGCCTCGACGAGGGCAAACTCAGCAAGGAGCTTGGCTTCTCGCGAACGCCGTTTCGGGAAGCATTGGTGCGGCTGGCCGGAGAAGGACTTATCGAACTGCTGCCGAACAGGGGCGCACAAGTCGCCCCGATGAGCTGGAACGACATTCGCGAGAACCTGGAAGCGCTCGATATCTCGCAGCGGCTGGTGACGCGATGGGCGGCCGTGCGGCGCACCCCGGAATCACTGGACACCATGCGCCGCGAGTGCGAAGCCTTCGAGCGGGCGGCAAAGCAAAACTCCTCCGAAGAAATGATCTGGAGCAACTGGCGCTTTCATGCCGCCATCGCCGAAGCCTGCGGCAATTCGGCGATCGAGCGGTTCTACAAATACAATCTCACGCTCAATCTGCGGATCACCCGGCTGGCCATGACGAGGGAGCATTTCTCGCAGGAGACCGCTTATTCCTCTCACATCGGCAACATTCTCCGGGAGCACCGGCAAATCCTTGCGGCGATCGAAAGAAAGGACGCGGACGCCGCCGAACGACTGGCCCAGAGCCATGTTGATCTTGCCCGGCAGACCGTCATCGAGACCCTGGTTCAATCGATCACACCCAGCATGAACCTGAACCTGTCGGAATCGGCCGAACGCGGCTAGCTATTGCGACGGCGCCGGGCGATCGCTTTCACGCGTTCTGAGGGCATCGCTGATTGGTATAACCAGCGCCGGAACACGCGCGCCGCCGCCGGAGACCGTGCTATCGCTCGCACGCCAGTGGCCGCTCGCATGGGCTTCGGCCGGCGTCACGACCATCGAGCAGCAGACATCCTCGCCAGCGAACCTGGCCTCCCAGGCATCGCTGGCATCCTGCGCAATGCGCGCCTGAACATCCTCCCGGGTCGCGGACCCCGGAAGCCCGGCAATCTCGCAAAAGCGCCGCCAGAATTTTTCCTCGTAAGCCGCCACGGCGAGATATCGCCCGTCCGCCGTCCGGTAGAGCTGATACCGGGGCGATCCGCCCATGTATCCGAGGTCTTCGTTGGTTTGCGCAACGCCGAGAACGGTGCGCGCATAGGCCGCATACATCAACGGCACGAGGCTGTGCGCCATCGAGATATCGATGTAGCAGCCGGAGCCGGAACGCTGCCGGTCAAGCACCGCCAGAACGATATTCATGAATGCGGGGTAGGCGCCGCCGGCGATATCCGCAACCGGGGCCAGCGGCATCGACGGCTTCGGTTCGGCGGTCAGGCAAAGCATGCCCATCTCGGCCAGATAGTTGATGTCGTGGCCGGCCTTGCCGGCATTCGCGCCGGTCTGCCCATAGCCGGTGATCGAGCAATAGATCAGCCGCGGATTTTTCGGCTTGAGCGTTTCATAGTCGAGCCCCAGACGCTTCATGACGCCCGGGCGAAACTGCTCGACGACGACGTCGGCCCCCTCGATGAGGGTGGCAACCTCTTCGCGGTCCTTCGGTGTCTTCAAATCCTTGACGACACTCCGCTTGCCCCGGTTCAACTGGAGAAAGGGAACGCTTTGCCCATCGACCTTGGGGCCCTGCTCCCTCATTTCGTCGCCGCCGCCCGGACGTTCGATCTTCAGAACGTCCGCGCCCGCCTCCGCCAGCATCAGCGTGCACAGCGGCCCCGGCAACAGCGTCGTGAAATCGATGACCTTCAGATTTGTCAGCGGCAACGGCACGGCGACACTACGATCCGACGACGTCGGGGATGCGCTCGGCAGGCGGCGTATTGCGCGAGCGCCCTATCCTCGGCAAACCGTCGATCACGACCATACCGATGCCAGGCAGATCGCCGAGTTGCACTGCCTCCAGAAGGTTTCCGCCGGCCGAACCCTGCGGCTTGTCCATGATCACGAAATCGGCGGCGCGTCCGATCTCGATGATGCCGGTATCGAGATTGCGCATGCGCGCCGTATTGCCGGTCCCGAGGCAGAATGCGGTCTCGGCCGCGAGATCACCCATCGAACTCAGCATGCTGATCATGCGAACGATCCCGAGCGGCTGAACGCCGGAGCCGGCGGGGCTGTCGGTTCCCAGGATAACGCGATGCAGTTGATCCATTTCCCGCGCGATCCGCATCGTCACGAGCGCTGCGCGCTCGTTTCCGTTGTGAACGATTTCCAGCCCGCGCTTGCAGCCCTCGCAGATGCAGCGGATCTCGCGATCGGGAAGCGCCGTCGGGCCGCCGTTCAGATGGCCGACGACGTCGGTATCCGCCTCGAGGACGACTTCGGACGCGATCAGCCCGGAGCCGGGAATCGAAGGGCCGCCGGTGTGGATGGTCGACTGAATGCCGTACTTTCTCGCCCAGCCGACCATCTTGCGGGCGGTCGGGCCGTCCTTCACGCCGCCGAGCCCGACCTCTCCGAGCAGCTTGACGCCGGCAGCGGCAAGCTCCTTGAAATCCTCTTCCACCATCTCCGGTTCGATCACCGGGGCGCCGGCGTGAATCTTCACTCCGCTCGGCCGGAAGTTCGTAAAGACCCGCTGGGAGGAGATCGCCAGCGCCTTCAGGCCGACGACATCGCGCGGCCGGCCGGGCATGTGCATCTCGCCCGCGGAGATCATCGTCGTGACCCCGCCATTGAGCGTCGAGTCGATCCAGTTCAGCTGGTTCTGACGCGGCGTCCAGTCGCCGGCCACGGGATGCACATGGCTGTCGATCAGCCCCGGCGTCAGGGCCGCACCGTTCGCGTCCACAACGATATGCGCGCCATCCTGATCGACGTCCTTCGATTTGCCGACGGCGGCGATCCGCCCGCCGATCGCAACGACCGTGTCCGCATCGAGCAGCGGCTGCTCGAGCTTGCCGCTGAGCAGGAGGCCGATATTGCGGATAACCAGCTTGTGGTCGGGCGCAGTCGCCCCTGAGACGAGTTCCATGTCTGACTTTCAAGTTCCCGCGCCGGCCCCGTCGGCCGCCGCCATTCGTTAGCCGCTAGACCGCCGCAGTGCGCGCGCCCACCCCGAGCAGCCGGTGCTGCAACGGCTCATCCTTCGACAGTTCATAGGTCGTCCCGGCGAAAGCGACGGCGCCGTTGACGAGCACGTACGCTCGATCCGCCATCGCCAGCACCGAATGCGCGTCGTGCTCGACGATCACCAGGCTGGCGCGCGTCCTGAGCTTGGCAACGGCGTCCTTGATGTCGGCGACGACCGACGGCGCGAGCCCCTCGAAGGGCTCATCGAGAAGAATCACCTTGCTTGGCGACATCAGCGCGCGCGCGATCGCCAGCATCTGCCGCTCGCCGCCGGACAGCGTTCCGGCCTTGTTCTGAGCGAGAGACTGAAGCTTCGGAAAGAGCGAGTAGATCTCCTCGACCGAGGCGCCGCCTTTCCGGCTGGCCAATTGCAGATTGGTGGCAACCGTCAGATCTTCAAATATGCGACGCCCTTCCGGGACGATGGAAATGCCCTCGCGGTTGATCCGGCTCGGGCGCTGTCGGGTCAGGTCCCTGCCGCCGAGCGAGATCGACCCTGACTCGATGGGAAGCGTGCCCATGATCGCGCGCAGAAGCGTGGTTTTGCCGACGCCGTTTCGGCCCAGCAGCGCGACCACCTCGTTCTGGCGGACTTCCAGATCGATCCCCTGCAGAACGCTGCCGCCGCCCGCATAGCCGCCGACCAGCCCCTTCACGCTCAACAGCGAGGGCGCGGCAAGCCCGTCCGGCGGCGGAGCCACGACCTCGACCCTGCCGTGCGCCTGGCCGAGATAGGCGGAAACGACCTCGGGGCTCTTCACGACCTCGGCCGGCGGGCCATCCGCGATCATGCGGCCCTGATGCAGCACCGAAATGCGATCGGAAAGATCGAGAACCCGGTCGATATCGTGCTCGACGAGAAGAACGGCATGCGTCTCGGCCAGCTTCTTTATCAGCCGGCCGACGATCTCGCGATCCGACTGCGTAAGCCCCGCGAGCGGTTCGTCGAGCAGCAACAGCTTTGCATCCGTCGCCAGCGTGACTGCGATTTCCAGCAGCCGCTTTTGACCGTGCGAGAGCTCCGAGCACGGGGCGCCGGCACGCTCGGACAGCCCGACGGCCTCCAGGATCGCCCACACCCGCTGATTGGAAGTCTCGTCGCTGTAGGCGTTGCGCCAGAACCGCCACCACTGGCGGCGCGAGGCCTGCACCGCAATCCGCACGTTCTCGAAAGCCGTGAGGTTCTGGAAAACACTCAGGATCTGGAACGAGCGGCCGATACCCAGACGGCTCCTGCGATAGGTCGGAAGGCGCGTGATGTCGGTCCCGTCGAAAACGATGCGGCCGGCGTCCGGCAGCACAATCCCGCTCAGGATGTTGAAGAACGTGGATTTGCCGGCGCCGTTCGGGCCGATGATGCTGTGCAGCTGCTTCGGATAGACGTCCAGCGAAATATCGCGCGACGTCACGACAGGGCCGAAACTTTTGCTCAAGCCCTCGATCGACAGAACGGGCTGCGTGCCCGTCATGCCAACGGAGCCGGAGGTGTATGCCTCGACGTTCGCAGGGCGCGGCGGTATCCGGTCGTTCGTCAGCGTGCGGCGGCTGAAGCCGAACAGCTTCTGGAAGGCGCCGTGCAGGCCGCCGGGCGACAGCATCGCGAAGAGAATGATGATGGGCGCAAACATCAGCCACCAGTTCTCCGTCAGACCGCTCAACTGGTCCTCGAGAAGAACGAAGGCGGCCGCCCCCCAAAGCGGCCCGAGAAAATGCTGCACGCCGCCCAGCGTCGCCATCAAGACGGGGTCGCCGGCGTGCTGCCAGCTTAAGTAGTTCGCATAGACGCCGCGCAGCAACAGCCCGATCAGGCTTCCCGCGACACCGATCAGCGCCGCCGCGAAGCAGAACCCGACCAGCTTGATCTGGAACACGTTGTAGCCGAGCATGCTCGCCCGCAACTCGTTATCGCGCACCGCCTGCAAGGCCCGGCCGGTCGGCGAATGGGCAAGGCGCGCCATGAGCATCAGGCAGCCCAGCACGACGACGAGCGTGAACGCGTGGAACGCCTCGTCGGTATCGAAGAAGGCCCGCGGGATATTCTGAAGGCCGTTCTCGCCACCGGTGACCGACGTCCACTTGATCGCGATCTCGAATGCGATCTGCGAGCACGCCAGGGTCAAAAGCGCGAAATAAAGCCCTTTCCGGCGGAGAATGACCGCTCCCACGACGACGGCGAGAGCCACCGTCATGACGACGCTCATCAGGATCGCGACGATCTCGTTCTCGCCGCGGGTCAGGATCATATAGGCAAGGCCATAGCCGGCGATGCCGAAGAAGAAGGACGCGCCGAACGGAACGAGGCCAAGGTAGCCAATGAGCACGTTCACGCCGGCGGCATACAGCGCGAAGATCAGAAGCTGAGTGACTTTCGTCAGCGGCACGCCAAGCAGCACCGGCACGACGGCGGCGCAAACCAGCGTCACCGTCAGCGTCGCGACAGGGCGCGCGCCCCACCAGTCGATAAACTTCCTCACTCGACCCGCTCCCAGCTCTTGCCCAGGATGCCGCGAGGAAAAAACAGCAGCACGAGAAACATCAGAACGTACATCGCGGCCGTCGCGGCCTCGGGCTTGAACTGCACGGTAAGCGTCGTGACGACACCGACGAGCAGCCCGGACACGACGGCGCCGCTGAACGAGCCAAGGCCGCCGATCGCCACGATCACGAAGGCCGGCATGATCGCCGAGGCGCCCATTGAGGGAATAACCGCCCAGATCGGCGCCGCGAGCACGCCCGCGGCCGCGGCCAGCGTGCAGCCGAGACCGAACACCAGCGTCTGCACCAGCGGGAAATCGATCCCCAGCATCTCGACCATCTCGGGGTCTTTGCTGCCGGCCTGCAGCACATGGCCATAAGAGGTGTAGGTCAGGAACAGCCACAGGCCGACGACGATCACCACCGAACACAGCAGCACGGCGAAACGATACTTCGTGATGAGAATCGGCCCGTACTCGATAACGCCCGCGAGAAACTTCGGCGTCGCAAACGGCTGGCCGGCCGGCCCGAACACCCACCGCAGGATCGCCTCGATCAATAGCCCGAGCGCGAAGGTCACGACCAGGCTGATCAGCGGCTCTCGCCCGTAGAGCTTGCTGATCAGAACCTTTTCGAGCGCCATGCCGATGCCGCCCACGACGAGCGGAGCCAACCAGATCGCCCACCAACCGAACGTGCGGAAGAACAGAAGACCAATATACGCTCCGAGCGCGAAGAATGCGCCGTGAGCGAAATTGATGATGCCCAGCATTCCGAACGTGATCGACAGGCCGACCGCTACCAGGACATAGATCATCCCCAGCATCAGGCCGTTGATCGTCTGGGTTAACAGAACATCGATCATGACGCTCTACTCGAGCTTTGAGCCTGCGGGATCCTACAGCTCTCCGATGTTGCAGCCGATCTCGGCCTGGGTGCCGTAAAGCTTCTCGACCTGATCCTGCTGCTCGGGATAGCGCGAAATGATGTCGAAAAAGTCATGGCTGTCGGTGATCGATTTTTTCGCCCTGAGAATAACGATCGGCCGGATCATCTGATGGTCCCAACTGCGATAGTGGACCTTGATCCCGTTGTCGTCGTAGCTCCACTTCTCGAGAGCGGTCACGATCGCGACGTTCTCGAGCGACTTCGCAGCCTCGACCGATTCGAGCACCGACTTCGCCGCAAACCATCCCATCCACGCCTTCTCGGACGGCGGGGCATTGTTCTTGGCGCGGTAGGCTTCAATGAAGCGCTTTTCCTCGGCGTTGTTCTTCGGGTCGGTATAGTGCCAGGGCTTGGCATAGATGCCGACCGTGTTGGCGGCGCCCGCATCCCAGAACGAGGTATCGCTGACCGCCACGCCGGCGATCACCGCGCGGTCCCGCATGCCGAGCTCGTTCCACTGCTTGAGGAAGTTGACGAGATCGTTGCCGACGAGGCTCGAGAACAGCACGTCGGGACGCGCGGCGCGGATCTTCAGGATGTAGGAGCTGAAATCGGTGGTGTCGCCCGGAACCTCGTCGATGCCGACAATCGTCGCGCCCTGCTCCTTCGCCACGATCTTCGCGCAGCGCAGAGCATCCTGGCCGAAGGCATAAGCCGGCGTGATCGAATACCACTTCTTGCCGATCTCGGCCATGTAAGGGGCAATCGCCCTCACCTGCACCTCGACGGTCGGCGGCACGCGGAAGCTGTAGCGGGTGCAGTCCTTGCCCGTCACTTCCGCGGCGGCCGCGTTGTTCAGAATGGTCGGAACTTTGGTGCGCTTGGCCGTCGCGGCCATCGCCATGGCGGTCGAACTGATCGCGCCACCCATGATCAGCGACACCTTGTTCTCGCTGATCAGCTTCTGCATGTTCTGCTGACCGACCTGCGGATTCGGTTCGTCGAGCCAGGTATATTCGATCGGTCGCCCAAGCAGCGTGTTTTTGGCCTGCTCGAACGCAATCGTCGTGCCGCGCATCAGGCCCTGACTGATCACGGCGTTATTGCCCTGCTTGTCGAGCACGATTCCGATCTTGACCGGATCGGATTGGGCTTGCGCCACGCCGCCGAGAAGCGGCGCGCTCGCCGCGGCGCCCAAAAGTCCGGCATTGAACTGCCGCCGTGTCAGCCCGGCAGGGGCGGTCTTCGAACGCGAAGCGTGGGTGGTCTCGAAACGCTTGGTCATACCTGTCCTCCCAATGTGAACGTCAGGCAGTTCTGATGGCTACCGTTGGCCGTCGTTGACGGAGATTTTTTCAGGGGTCAGCCCGCCGAGGCGGGAATTGGGCCGGGGCCCGCTGGCCATTCCGAGGCCGAACAACAGTTCGTCCTTTCTTGGCGCATCCCAGATCGTCATTTCAGTGACGAAGTGGTGGCCGCGGACGAACGACGCGTGGAGGTGGCCGAGCGGAATCATCAACCTTGCGCCCGGCCCGCCCATGGATTTGAGCGCCGGCACGATGGCTTTGGGCCCGCCGAGCGCTTCGCGCATGGCCCAGCCGCCCGCTTCATGCCAGACGGCGGCGTGTTCGATCTCGCCGTCCTCGCCCACCATCATGCCCTTGCCATAGGACTCGATGTTGTCCTTGCCGCCCATCAACTTGATCAGGCCGTCCGCGAGTTCGTGACCGAGCGCGCGTAGCGCGGTTTGAAAGGGGATGAGGTCTTCCTCGTACCGGCCGGCAAACGGGTTTTTGACCACCGCCATCGCCACTCCGACGACGAGTTCCTTTGTCAGGGCCGGGCCCCGATCGTGCCGCACGATCTCTTTACAGTACTTGGTCTTCCGAACGTCGTAGCCAGCCATACCCGTCAACACTCCCTCGCAAACCAGAACAGGCCGCCGGCCCATAAATATTTTTGTTGTATAAACGTGATATATTTGGAATCGGGCGTCAACTGCAAAGTTGCCGCCGCCGCCACGCCTGGAAACAATCTCCGGAATTGCGGGACGGCCCAGTCCCGGTTCCTCGATCAGCGGAACAGCTCAGCCGGAGGGGCAACCGGAAACGGCGCGACCGGCCCTCACAGCTCTGAATGCATGTCCCGGAACAGGCGCGGCGCGATGCCAAAACGCCGCTCGAAGGCTTCCGCGAGCCGGACCGGCGGAAAGAGGCCGACCTGCGCGGCAACCGCTTTCAGCGACAGGCCGCGCGACAGCAGCATGCGCGCCGCGTCGAGCCTTGCGGTTTCGACGAAGCGGGCCGGCGTCTCGCCGGTCGCGGCCACGAACTTGCGATGGAACGTGCGTTCGGTCATGCCGACACGGGCCGACAGCGACGGCACGTCCAGCGGCGCGTCGAGGTTCGACTGTATCCATCCGATCAGGTCGGCGAACGGGCTGCCGCCTTTCACCTGTGCCTTGAGCACCGGGCTAAACTGCGACTGGTAGCCGGGGCGCCGGGCGTAAAGGACCAGCCTTTTGGCGACCTCGCCGGCGACCGAAGCGTCGAGGTCGCGTGCGATCATGGCCAGCGCCATGTCGATGCCGGTCGTCACCCCGGCCGATGTCCACAGACGCTCCTGAACGACGTAGAGAGCGTCGGGATCGACCGTGACCCTGGGAAAGGCTCTCGCAAACGCCTCGCACGATTCCCAATGCGTTGCGACGCGATGCCCGTCGAGCAATCCGAATGCCGCAAGGACGAAGCCGCCGGAACACACCGAGCCGAACCGCTCGGCCCTCGCGGTCAATCGCGGGAGAGCAGCCCGCAGGGCGGCGTCCGCCATGGCAGGCAGGAGATGCTCGCGTTCGGCTCCTGCCACCAGCACGGTTTGAGCGTCACGTGGACGAAGCTTGCCAATCGGCCGGGTCTCCAGCGTAACGCCGCTGCTGCTTTCGATGGCGCCACCGTGAGACGAGGCGAGCACCGTCTCGTAGAAGGGCGGCTGTCCACGCTGGCGCAGGACGCGATTGGCGCCGTTGAAGACCGAAGCCGGGCCGGAAACGTCGAGCAGCTCGAAACCCGGATAGACGATGCAGGCGACGCGGTGCATTGGCAGAAACTACCGCATCTTTGTCGTTTCTGCCAATCGCCCCGGTCGCTAGACTGCCGACCGGTGGATAGGCGCACCGCAACGGGCGGACATGCCGGCGGAAGGTTGCGTTCGTTTCGTCCTGCGCACCGGAAGGACGCTTCCATGTCGAAATCGTGGCTCATCTGGAGCGTTGCCGCCCTCGTCACCCTTCCCGCGCTCGGCTTTGGCGGCTGGCTGTTCAGCCTGCCGCCAGCGACGGCGGCGGCAGAGGCGCCGGCCGTTCCGCGCGAAGAAGCGGAGGCGATGCTCGCCTCGCTGAAGCCGAAGCGCGCCCGCCCGCTGGTTGCCGTTGTCGGCATCAACGACGCCACGGAGACCACCGATTACCTGATGCCTACCGGCATCCTGCGGCGTGCCAACGTCGCCGACGTCGTGATGCTGGCCACTGGTCGGGGGCCGGTACAGCTCTATCCCGCGCTCAAGGTCGAGCCGGATGCGACCGTCGCCGAATTCGACGCCACGCACCCCGACGGCGCGGACTATGTGATCGTACCCGCCATGAGCCGCGACGACGATCCGGCGGTCCTCGCCTGGCTCAGGAGCCAGGCGAAAAAGGGCGCCACGGTGATCGGCGTCTGCGCCGGTGCGAAAGTCGTCGGCGCGGCCGGCCTGCTCGACGGCAAGCGGGCAACCACGCACTGGTACTACCTCGGCGAAATGCTGAAGCGCAGCCCGATGGTCGCATATGTCGCCGATCGGCGGATGGTTGCGGACGCGGGCGTCGTGACGACGACCGGCATCACTGCATCCATGCCGATGATGCTCACCCTGATCGAGGCGATTGCCGGCCGGGCCAGGGCGGAAGCCGTCGCGCGCGATCTCGGCCTCAAGGAATGGAGTGCGCGGCATGCGAGCGCCGCCTTCAGGTTCACCCGTCCATTCGCGATGACGGTGCTCGCCAACAGCCTGGCCTTCTGGAACCATGAAGATTTCGGTCTCCGGCTCGCGCCGGGCCTCGACGAGGTGTCGCTGGCTCTCGCGGCCGATGCCTGGTCGCGGACCTACCGGTCGAGCGTGACGATCTACGCGGCCGCTTCAGATACGGTAACGAGCCGGAACGGCGTTCGCATCATCCCCGACCGGACCGACACGACTTGGCCGGAAGACCGGCGCGCCTCGGCCTTCCCCGGCAGCAAGCCAGCCGAGGCGCTCGATCAAACACTGAATGCAATCGCGGCGCGCTACGGAGAACCTACCGCCGACGCGGTTGCCATGCAGCTCGAATACCCCAGATGAGGGATACATACGACAAGCGTTCCGCACTCGTCCGCGAAGCCGACCGAGCAACCCGATCAGCCCGAACCGCGAGGAAAAACCCCATGCCCAACACGATCCGTCTGCATCGCGTTATCGCTGCCAAGCCCGAGAAGCTCTATCGCGCCTTCCTCGAACCGGATACGATCGCAAGCTGGCTTCCACCGTACGGGTTCACCTGCACCGTCCACGAGCTGGATGCGAAAATCGGCGGCAGGCACAGGATGTCATTCCGGAATTTTACCACGGGCCAAAGCCACTCCTTTGGCGGCAGCTATCTGGAACTCGTTCCGGGTGAGCGCCTCGTCTACACCGACACGTTCGACGACGCCAACCTGCCGGGCGAGATGAAGGTCACGGTGAACCTGAAGGCGGTATCGGTCGGTACGGACGTGAACATCGAACAGCAGGGTGTGCCGGACGTGATCCCCGTCGAGGCATGCTATCTCGGCTGGCAGGAATCCTTGCGCAAGCTCGCAAAGCTCGTCGAGCCGGAAATCAGCCAGTAGGTGCGCGGCACATCTGCGGAAAGACGGTGGCTCTTTCGCTGGTCGCGCCGTACCGCGCCGCCGGTCCGACGTATCGCGCCGACGACGCCGCATTCGCGGCCCCTGTCCGGGGCAAGTCCACGCCCTGCCCCCGGCCCATCGACAAAACGCTGTCCTTGCCGCGGTCCGGGGACAATCGCCTCGCAATCGTCTTACAATAGGCTTGGGCCGGGACGGCCGCAGGAGGTGAGAAGCGATGGGACTGCTTGTCGACGGTGTCTGGCAGGATCAGTGGTACGACACCAAAAGCACCGGCGGGCGCTTCGTGCGCAAGGAGTCTGCGTTCCGGAACTGGATCACGCCCGATGGCTCGCCCGGCCCGAGCGGCACGGGCGGGTACAAGGCCGAAGCCGGGCGCTATCACCTTTACGTCTCGCTCGCCTGCCCCTGGGCGCATCGCACGCTCATCTTTCGCAAGCTCAAAGGGCTCGACGGCCTGATCGGCGTTTCGGTCGTGCACTGGCTGATGCTGGAGAACGGCTGGACCTTCGAGGACGGCCCCGGTGTGGTGCCGGATCCGATTAACCGCGCCCGCTTCCTGTACGAGGTCTACACCCGCGCCCAACCCGACTACACCGGCCGGGTCACGGTGCCGGTGCTGTGGGACAAGGCGACAGGCAGCATCGTCAACAACGAGTCGTCCGAGATCATCCGGATGTTCAACTCGGCGTTCGATGCCTGCGGCGCGGCGCCGGGCGACTTCTACCCGGCGGAGCTGCGGCCGGGAATCGATGCCTGGAACGCCCGCATCTACGACGCGGTGAACAACGGCGTCTACAGGGCCGGTTTCGCCACCACGCAGAGCGCCTACGAAGCCGCCTTCGCCGACGTGTTCGAAACGCTGGACGTCATCGAGCAGCATCTCGGCACGGAGCGCTATCTGCTGGGGGATCGCCAGACAGAGGCGGACTGGCGGCTGTTCACGACCCTGCTGCGGTTCGATCCGGTCTATGTCGGCCACTTCAAATGCAACCTGCGCCGAATCGCCGACTATCCGAACATGTCCGGCTATCTGCGCGACCTCTATCAGGTCCCCGGCGTCTCGCAGACCGTCGACATGCGGCACATCAAGGGTCACTATTACGAGAGCCACCGCACCATCAATCCGACCGGCATCGTCCCGGTCGGCCCCGCGATCGATCTGACCCTGCCGCACGGGCGCGGTTGACAGCCCGGTGCACTCCCGAAACTGTGCACCGGATGATCGTCTCCCTCCCCCAACGCACGGCCGGGCCATTGGCAAGGCTGTTGCCGGCACACAGCATTGGCCGCCTCGTAAGGCGACGCCTGAGGCGCGCGGCGGTCGGGCTGGCGGCCGTGCTGGCGACGGCTGCGGTTTCGGCGCCGTACGCTTACGCGCAGGACATCCGCGGCGCGCCGGTGGCCACCTCCGCCCTGCGCCCGGTGGTGGCGCAGCATGGCCTGGTCGTCGCGCAGGAGCGAATGGCCGCCGAAATCGGCGCCGATGTGCTCAGGCGCGGCGGCAACGCGGTGGACGCCGCCGTCGCCACCGGCTTTGCCATGGCGGTGACCTATCCGCGCGCCGGCAATCTCGGCGGCGGCGGCTTTATGCTGGTTCACCTGGCGGGGCGTAACGAGAGCGTCGCCATCGACTACCGCGAGACCGCGCCGGCCGCCGCCACCCGCGACATGTTCCTCGGCGCGAACGGCAAGCCCGATCCGGCCCGTTCGCGCGACTCGGCGCTCGGCATCGGCGTGCCCGGCACGGTCGCCGGGCTGGCGCTGGCTCTGGAGAAGTATGGCTCGGGGAAGTTCACGCTGGCCGACCTGCTTGCGCCGGCCATCGCGCTGGCGCGCGACGGCTTTGCCGTCACCGACGATATCGCCGATACGCTGCCGCGCTGGCACCGGCGGCTGGCGCGCTGGCCGGCCTCGGCCCACATCTTCTCGCGGACCGACGGCACCGCGTTGCAGGAAGGCGACCGTCTGGTGCAAAGCGACCTTGCCGCGACGCTGCAAGCGATCGCCGCGCAAGGGGCGCGCGGCTTCTATGAAGGGCCGG
>Ga0182742_1002315_pt1 | contig 21416 bp, 22 predicted proteins | sample eDN5th37CBELigMG_FD_128880 | JGI IMG/M metagenome (GOLD analysis project Ga0182742, IMG submission 128880) | Enriched Miracle-Growth compost microbial communities from Emeryville, California, USA - eDNA 5th pass 37_C BE-Lig MG (version 2)... ... | reverse complement strand
CGGTCCCGTAGACGGGCTCGGTCGAATTCATGTGTCCTCCCCGGCGGATTCGCTCGATACTTGAAGTATTTCACGGTCTTTCCCCGGCAACCTAGGCTGAAAGGAAGGAGGCGAAAAGCGATTATATCCGCCTTCCACAGATAGCCGCGCGAGGGCATTTCTCCGCCGGCACGCGCCGCCGGCCTTCGGGCGCTTCTATAGAAAGTCCTCCCGACGGGGCGTGAAGGTGTCGATCAGCAGGCCCGGGGCAAGCGCGACGACGCCGTGGACGAGGTTCGGCGCGACGATGAAGCTGCTCCCCGCGCCGAGGCGGGTGGTGATGCCGTCCACCGTGACATCGAACATGCCTTCGGCGACGTAGCTCACCTGGGTGTGAGGATGGGAATGCGCGGCGCCGATCGCGCCTTTCTCGAAGCGGAAGGCGACCAGCATCATCTCGGGGCGGTGGCTGAGCACCGCGCGCCGGTTGCCGGGAGCGACTTCGGTCCAGACGGTATCGTCAGGCAATGTGTAATGCGTCATGGGTCCTCTCACCGCGCAAGCCACCCGCCGTCGACCGGCAGGATCGCGCCATGGACATATTCGGAGGCCGGGCTCGCCAGGAAGACCGCGGCGCCAGTCATGTCCTCCGGCCGCGCCCAGCGGCCGGCCGGAATGCGTTTCAGGATATCGGCATTGCGCTCGGCATCTGCGCGCAGCGCCGCCGTGTTGTTGGTCTCGACATAGCCCGGGGCGATGGCGTTCACATTGATGCCTCGCGCCGCCCACTCGTTGGCGAGCAGCCGGGTGAGGCCTGCAAGGCCGCTCTTGGCCGCCGTGTAGGACGGCACGCGGATGCCGCCCTGGAAGGAAAGCATCGAGGCGATGTTGATGATCTTCGCCGGCCGCCCCGCCGCGATCGCTGCGCGGGCGAAGGCCTGGCAAAGGAAGAAGACCGATTTCAGGTTGGTGTCGAGCACCGCATCCCAGTCGTCTTCCGTGAAGTCGAGCGAATCGGCGCGGCGGATGATGCCGGCATTGTTGACGAGGATATCCGGCGTCGCCCCGGCCGCCAGCGCTTCGGAGACGACGGTGGCGGCGTTGCCCGATCCGGAAAGATCCGCTGTCACGGCCGCAAAGCGCCGGCCGGCCGCCGTCACCTCCGCCTCGGTCCCCGTCATGGCGGAGCGCCCGACGCCGACGATGTCGGCGCCTGCCCTCGCCAATCCCACGGCAATGGCTTGGCCGATGCCGGTATTGGCGCCGGTGACGATCGCCCAGCGGCCGGCAAGATCGAAGGGGGTCATCGCAGCGATTCCATCGGCACCTTGTCCATGTCGGTAAAGCTCATATTGTCGCCGGCCATGGCCCAGATGAAGGCGTAGCGACCCGTCCCGGCGCCCGAATGGATCGACCAGCCGGGCGAGAGCACCGCCTCGCGGTTCTTCAGAACGACATGCCGCGTCTCGCCGGGCTCGCCCAGGAAGTGGAAGATGCGTGTCGTCTCCTCCATGCCGAAATAGAGATAGACCTCCATGCGCCGGTCATGCACATGCGCCGGCATGGTGTTCCATACGGAACCCGGCTCGAACATGGTGAGGCCGACGAGAAGCTGACAGCTCTCGCACACGTCGGGATGGACATACTGGTTGATGGTGCGGTGGTTGGATTCCTCGGCCGAGCCGAGATGCACCTTCTTCGCCATCTCCCGGGTGATGTGCACCGTCGGGCAGCTCCGGTGGGCCGGTGCGCTGAGGACATAGAACAGCGCGGGCGTGGCCGGATCGTCGCTGGCAAAGCCGAGCGCGCCCTCCCCCATGCCGATATAGATCGCCTCCTGGAATCCGAGCACATGGTCCTTGCCCCCCACGCTCACCGTCCCGCCGCCGCCGATATTGATGACGGCGGCTTCCCGACGCTCCAGGAAACGATCCGTGCCGGTTTCGGCCACATGGGCGATTTCGAGCTTGCCGCCGGTCGGAACGACGCCACCGACGATCATGCGGTCGAGATGGCTGTAGGTGAGGTTCACCTCACCCGGCTTGAACATGCCTTCGATGACGAAGCCGTCGCGAAGACCCTGCGTGTTGCGCCTTGCGGCATCCTCTGGTCCAACGACCTGGCGTACGGATACGGAAACTGTCACGGCATCTGCCTCTTGCTTTCAAAATGGGGGATCAGGTGAGCACGACATAATCGGTGAGCTGGCTGATCGTCGTGTCGGCCTTGGCGACGTCGAAGACCTTGGTGCCGTGGCTCATGATCACGAACCGGTCGCAGACCTGGTAGGCGTGATAGATATTGTGCGTCACCAGCACGCTGGAGACGTTCTCCGCCTTCAGCTTCAGCACCTGATTCAACAGGGCCTCCGTCTCGCGCACGGAGAGCGCCGAGGTCGGCTCGTCGAGCAGCAGCACGCGCTTCTTGAAATAGACGGCGCGGGCGATGGCGACGGCCTGCTTCTGGCCGCCGGAGAGATTGCCGACCAGCGTGTCGGGGGAATCGATGCCCGAGATGTGTACGGCGTTTTGCAGCACCTCCATGGCGATATCGCGCATCTCCGCCTGCCGCAGGAAGCCGAAACGGTCGGTCAGTTCACGGCCCATGAAGATGTTGCGGGTGATAGACAGGCTGTCGACCAGCGCGGTGTGCTGGTAGATCGTCTCGATGCCGGCATCGGCCGAGTCCGAACGGCAGGTGAAGAGCGTCCTGTTGCCGTCGACGCTGATATAGCCATCGGTCGGCTTATGAATGCCGGAGATCAGGTTGACGGTGGTCGACTTGCCGGCGCCGTTGTCGCCGAGCAGACCCACCACCTCCGCCTCGCCGATATGGAAGCTGAGATCGCGCAGCGCGGTGAGCGCACCGAAGCTCTTGGAGACATTGTGCAGTTCGAGGAGATGAGACATCACGCAAGCCCCCGCCGCTCGATGAGATGGTTGAAGATGGCGGCCAGCACGATCAGCGTCGCGATGAACATATCGAGGTAGAAGCCCGGCGCGCGCAGCAGCAGGAGCACGTCGGTGATGGTGTGGATGAGCAGTACGCCGAGGAAGATGCCGACGATCGAGCCGCGCCCGCCCCTTAGCGAAAGCCCGCCGATGACGCAGGCGGCGATCGCCTGGAGTTCGAGCCCCGCGCCCTGCCCCGGCTGCACGCTGCCGACGCGGGCCGTGGCGAGGATGCCGGCCACCGCCGCCATGCCGCCGGCGATGGCGAAGGCGACGAGCTTGACGCGGCCGGTATTGATGCCGATCGCCTCGGCCGCGCCGCGATTGCCCCCCGTCGCGAAGACGTGGTTGCCGAAGCGATGGCGGTGCAGCAGGAAATGGAACCCGACGACGAGGAGGACAATCCAGATGAAGGCGGCGTTGATGCCGAGAACCGTGCCGGAAAAGAGGCTGGTGAAGGCGGGCTCCGGATCGAAGCGCACCTGCACCGCGCCGTTATAGAGCAGCACCGCACCGCGCCAGAACAGGAGACCGCCGAGCGTGACGATGAAGGACGGCAGGCCGAAGCGCAGCGTGATCTGGCCGTTGAGGAGCCCGATCAGCACACCGGCGAGGATGCCGAGCGGCGCGGCGAGAAAGGCGCTGAGGCCCGCGCCGACGAGGCTTGCCATCAGCACCGCGGTGAAGGTGTAGACCGAGCCGATGGAAAGGTCGAATTCGCCGGCGATCATCAGCACGCCCGCGCCGAGCGCCAGGCAGCCGAGCACCGGGATCGCCTTCATCAGGATGGTGAGGTTCTGCGGCGAGAGATAGCGGAACTCGTTGGGATAGAGCAGCGCGCCGGCGATGCAGACGATCTGCAGCGTCATGAAGACGAGGAAGATCGCACCCGCGGGCATGCCCATGATCTGCTTGAGGATGGATTGTCTTCGAGTGCGCGAGCGGGGCGCGGCACTGTCGGCGAGGATAGGGGTCACGGTCTGGCCCTCGATCGTTGGAGAAAGGGGAACCCGCCGGGGCACGCCGGCAGGTTCCCGCACGTTCCGGTCAGCGGTAGCTGCCGATCAGCGGCTTGACCGAGCCGATGCGCGACTTGTCGAGGAAGGCGCCCTGCCCCGTGTCGATATCGGTCGGCGTCAGCCCGTATTTCTTGGAGAGCGCGATCTGGGCGATGGGGTAGTAGCCCTGGAGATAGGGTTGCTGGTCCATCGTCGCGAACATCGCACCGCTCTCCACCGCATTGACGATCTCGACGGCAAGATCGAAGCCGCCGAACGGGATGTCCACGCCGGCATCCTTGATGGCGCCCGCGCCGACCGTCGAGGTGACGGACCCCGTGCCGAACAGCGCCTTGACGTTTGGATTGGCGATGAGGAACTGGGCGATGATGTTCTGCGCCTCGGCTGGGTCGAGCCCGGCACGCACCGTCTCCACCTTGATGCCCTTCTCGGTCATCGCCTTCTCGATGCCGCCGCCGCGGGCGACCGCGAAGCTCGCCTCGGGGATTTCGCGCGGGTTGAAGACGACATCGCCTTCCTTGAGGCCGAATTCCTCGATCATGCGGTTGCCGAGCTCGTAGCCCGAAGCGAACTCGTTCATGCCGACATAGGCCTGGCGGCAATTGCCCTTGGCGCCGTCGAGGTCGTCATTGTTGAAGCCGATGACGACGATGCCGGCCTTCACGGCCGCGCAGATGCTCTCGTCAAAGGCGTCCGAGGAGGAGATCGCCACGGCAATGCCGTCGACGCCGCTCGCCGTCGCGCTCTCGATCAGGTCGTTCTGGCGCACCGGATCGTTGTTGGCATATTGCACGTCGAGATCGACGCCGAACTGGCTGGCGGCGTCTTGCGCGCCCTTCACGACCGGATTAAAGAACTGGACACTCGGATCGAGGTAAATGATCATCGTGGCCTTGACGTCCGCGGCAAGCGCCGTAGATGCCATCATGGTGGCAACGCCTGCGGTGAGAACCGCGGCTTTCAACCTGGTCAACTTCATTTGCGTATCCTCCCTTTGGATGTGCAATGCGGGTCCAAAAGACCCAAGTCTCGGCTGGCGGGCTCCGACCAAAGATTTCGCCAGCCGGGATTTTCCTCCCCATGACCGCGGATGCGGCCTGTTACCCGAACCAGGGCGCGGGGCGCCCGAGCGTGATGTGCACGCCCTTGAACTGGGAATATTCGTCGAAACCGTAGCGGCCGAGCTCGCGGCCGAGGCCGCTCTTCTTGTAACCGCCGATCGGCATCTCCGGCGTGCCGTCGATGACGCTGTTGATCCAGCAGCGACCGGCGCGGATGCGGCGGATGCTCTGCAGCGCGGTTTCGAGACTGGTCGACCAGACCGAGGCGGACAGGCCGAATTCGGTGGCGTTGGCAAGCGCCACGGCCTCGTCCGCCGTCCTGAAGGTCAGCGTCGACAGGACCGGCCCGAAGATCTCCTCCCTCGCGATCGACATGTCCGGCGTAACGCCGGCAAACACGGTCGGCGCATAGTAGAGGCCGGTCTCCCTGCCGATCCTCTCGCCGCCGAGCAGCAATTCCGCGCCGGCGGCGACGCCGGCCTCCACATAGGAATGCACCTTCTGCGCATGCGCCTCCGAGATCATCGCGCCGATCTTCGTGCGCTCGTTGAGGGGATCGCCGAAGGTGACCTTGCGTGAAATGTCGATGAGGCGCTCCATCAGCGCATCGCGGATACCCTCCTCGACCAGCAGCCGGCTACCGGAAATGCAGCACTGGCCGGCATTGTGGTACACGCCGTAGGCGATGCCGTCGGCCGCCGCGTCGAGATCGGCATCGGCGAAGACGATCTGCGGCCCCTTGCCGCCGAGCTCCAGCCCGACGCGCTTGACGCTGCGCGCCGCGATCTCGCCGAGCTTCGTGCCGACGCGCACCGAGCCGGTGAAGGCGACCATGTCGACGCCGGGGTCCTCCGCGAGCACCTGTCCGGCCGGATCGCCATAGCCGGTGACGACGTTGAAGACGCCATCGGGAATACCGGCCTCCCTTGCCAGCTCCGCCATGCGGATGGAGGTGCCCGAGGTGAATTCGGACGGCTTCAGCACCACCGTGCAGCCGGCGCCGATGGCCCACGGCACCCGCTCGGAGGCGATGATGAAGGGGAAGTTCCAGGGCGTGATGATACCGACGACGCCGACCGGTTCGCGCAGCACGAGGCCGAGGCGGTCGTCGCCGATATTGTTGTGGCTCTGGCCCTCCAGCGCGCGCGCCTGACCGGCCGCATAAGACCAGAGATCGGCGCAGAAGCCGATCTCGCCGCGCGCCTGGGCGATCGGTTTGCCAACCTCCAGACTCTCGGCGAGCGCCAGCTCTTCCTGATGGGCAAGGATAAGGTCCGCCACCTTGAACATCAGGCGCGAGCGCTCCGCGCCCGACATGCGCGGCCAGGGGCCGGTATCGAAGGCTCTGCGGGCCGCGGCGATTGCCGCACGCACGTCGTCGGCGGAGGCCGAGGGCCAGGTTCCGACGACGACGCCGGCATGGCCCGGGCTGACGCGGTCGATCGTCTCGCCGGAGGCCGCGTCGACGGACTTGCCATCGACAAGCATCCGGTAGCGGGCTTTAATGCCGAGGCGGGGATCGTTTGAATCGGGTGCAATGAAATTGGACAGCAATATCGTCTCAAGGCCGGCCACGCGGTGCCTGCCCCTCCCTGTTCATCCGGCTTTCCGGCCACCGGATTTCTGTTGCGCTTGAATTGTATGGTACTGTATGGTGGCTTTAAATGGATGTCAACGCATGACGGCGGCAAAAGAGATGAACCTTGAATCCCTGAAGATCGACACCGGCGAAACCGCGGCGGCGCAGGTAGAGCGCGACCTCAGGGAATCCATCATCCGCCTGGAACTGGCCCCCGGCACGCGACTGTCCGAACAGGAGATCGCCACCCGCATGGGCGTCTCGCGCCAGCCAGTGCGCGAGGCGCTGATCGCGCTCGGCAAGTCGAAGCTGGTGGATATCCGCCCGAACCGCGGCACGGTCGTCGTGCGCATCTCGGCGCGGCAGATGATGGAGGCGCGCTTCGTGCGCGAGGCGATCGAGACCGCCGTCGCCCGAAGAGCCGGCGAGACCTTCGATACCTGGACCCGTCGCAAGATCGACGCGATCCTTGCCCGCCAGAAAGCCGCCCGGGACGCAGACGATCACAACGCCTTCCGCCGCGAGGACGAGCAGTTCCACATCGCGATTGCGGAAGGGGCCGGATGCAGCCTTGCCTGGAACGCGATCTCCGACATCAAGGCGCATATGGACCGCGTCTGCAACCTGCAGCTCCGCCACCCCGATTCGATGACCCGGCTGATCGCCGAGCACGAGGCGATCATCGCCGCCGTCGACACCCACGACGCTGCGGCCGCCGAAGCAGCCATGCGCAGCCACCTCAACGGCATCCTCGCCGACCTGCCCCAGATCGAAGCGGATAATCCGGATCTCTTCGAATAGCGCGGCAAGAGACCGCGAACCGCAAGCAGTATCGCCCGCGAGAAGTCCCGTCGCTCGTGTCCGGCCGAAAACGCATCGTCCTCCGGCATTTGGAAGGCGCGCGAGGACCGCTCTACGGCCTGCCGGCCGTCACGCGTGATCGAGGGCGCTGCCCTTGTGGGCGGCAATGTGGTCGGTCTTGTCGCTCTTGATCTCGTATTGCGGATCGTCCGGCGAGGCGCGATGGGTATGCCCCTTGTAGTCGAAATCGCGGGTGTGGACGGCAATGATGGTGCCGGACACACGGCCGGCCTCCGAATTCCACGCGACATGATCGCCGACGGCAAAACGCTTGCTCATTCCGGTCTCCTTCCTCCGTTCCGCCTCCGTCCGTGGGATGAGGCAGGCCTATGCCCGTCGAACGCCGTGGCGGTATCCCGGTTCCGTCATGCCGGCTGCCTGCCGCTGGCGCTATTCCGGCGAGAGCGCCACGGCCGCTTCCGTGGTCAGCGTGCGGAACGTGAAGCTTTCCTCGACGTAAAGTTCCACAGTCGTCGCCGTATGGCTGAGATAGCCGATGGAGAAATCCTGCCCCACCATCAGCTCGAAATCGCCGCCGCGCAGCGACAGGACGAGCCCGCCCTCGATGGCCGGCGCCCAGATGATGCCGCCGTCAACGATACGCTCGATATGGTGGAAGACGGGGTAGCCGTCGTCGCTGCCTCCGCTCGCGGCCATATAGGCGTCGCCCCCGAGGACCAGCGCATAGGGACCTTCGACGCCGGCAAGACGCAACGCGCCGACCGCCCGCGCCACCGCATCCGAATAGCGCTTGACGCCGGGCGGCAGCGGCACGGCCGGATTGCTCGCGGCCGCGCGGATGCCCTCGATGCCGGCGGCCGCATAGCCGTCGAATACCGCACGGTCCTCGGCAAAGGCGATCTTGCGCATCGCCTCCTTGACGGGGCCCCAGTCGCTATCAAGCGCGCCGCGCTCCACGTCATCGATGGCGCTGCGCGAAAGCTGGAAGGGCACGCGCAATTCGACCAGAGTCTTGACCTCGCGGGCGAGCGCCTGCACGCCCTCGGCCGGCGGCGAGATTGGCGCGACATGGCCCGTCCCGACTGCGGAAAGGCCGCGGCCGGACGGACCGACCATGTCGACGACGCGCCGGGCGGCAAGATGGCGCTTCAGCGTGCGCGCCGCCTCCTCCTCGATCTCGGCCCAGGCCGCCTCGGAAACGGGAGCAAGTTCGCGGTGCAGGTTATTCATGGGAAGCCCCTTTCCTGAGAGAGCCGATACCGAGCGATCTGTCGCCGCGCGGGGCGGATTGTTGCGAGGGTTCCTCCGCCGGCGGCGCCGGGGCGACGTCCGGCGTCACCGCATCGAGGAACGAGGCGGAAGGAACGAAGAACAGCGTGCCGGTGACGGCCCGGCTGAAATCGAGCAGCCGGTCGTAATTTCCGGGCGGCAGGCCGATGAACATGTTCTCCAGCATGCGCTCGATGCGGTTCGGCGAACGCGCATAGCCGATGAAATAGGTGCCGAATTCGCCCTTGCCGACATCGCCGAAGGGCATGTTGTCGCGCAGGATCTCCAGCGGCTCGCCATTCTCCTCGATGGACGTGAGGACATTGTGGGCATAGCTCGGCTTGGCGGCATCGTCGAGTTCGATATCGGAGAGCTTCTCGCGGCCGATGATGCGCTCCTGTTCGGCGACCGGCACGCGGTTCCATGCCGCAAGATCGTGCAGGTACTTCTGCACAATAACATAGCTGCCGCCGGCAAAATCCGGATCTTCCTCCCCGATGATCGTCGCCGCCACAGCCGCCGCGTCGACCGGATTTTCCGTGCCGTCGACAAAGCCGATCAGGTCCCGGTCGTCGAAATAGGTGAAGCCGTGCACCTCGTCGACGATCTCGACCGCGCCGTCCAGCCGCTTCATGATCTGGGCCGCAAGCTCGAAACAGAGATCCATGCGCGTGGCGCGGATATGGAACAGGAGGTCTCCGGGCGTGGCGACCGCATGGTGGCTTCCGCGGATCTCGCGGAACGGATGCAGATCCCTGGGGCGCGGCATGCCGAAAAGCCGGTCCCAGGCATCCGAGCCGATGCCCATCACGCAGGAAAGCCCCCCTTCGAGATCACGGAAGCCGACGGCGCGCAAGAGGCCTGAAAGATCGGCTGAGAGCTTTCGCACCGCCGTCTCGACCTCGCGGCCGGGCACGAGCGTTGCTACGAGGAAAATGGCGGCCCGCGTCAGCCGCGTCGCGACCGGCTGGGGAACCACCGGGGGTACTGTTGCATCCATGCATGATCCATTCGGCCAGGGCTGGAAGGCGTAAAGCCGCCGGCGACGAACCCCATCTCGATATAATGGTGATGCCCCTCGTGGTGGCCGAAGCTGTCGCGCTTCTTCAGCTTGATGCGATTGCCGTCCACCCGGTCGACCGTGCCCACATGCACCCCGTCCGCGCCGATCACTTCCATGTTCTCCTTGACCTTGTCGCTCATGCTTTTCTCCTTGGGTTGCTGGTTTCGCGCGACCATGAGTGGTCTTTCATCCTATGCGGCAAAGCTCCCAACGCCCGGTTCAATGATGACGCCGGCTATCCAGCCGTCACCGTCTGCGATTCAAGGGCCTGTTGGCTTCAGCTCGACGACACATGTGCATTTTGAGCGAGCTGATGATCTTCCAGCAATATGGAGACTATCACGAACCCCGCCGAACGATCCACATCACGCGCCAAGAGAGATGATGGCAAAAAGCCACTGCGTGAAATCGCCGGCTGACGGCGCGCGCCCGTCCACCGAATAAAAGCGCACCTTTGCCGGTCCTTTAATCCCGCAGGTTCTCATGAAAAATCACCATGAGCCCGGAGGAAACGACGAGGACCACTCCGACGACGAAATGCAGCGACAGGCTTTCGTTGAACACGGCGATGCCCAAAACCATGGAAAAAAGGATCGATACATATTCCAGGGGCGCGATGGTCGAAAGGTCGGCGTGCTTGTAGCATTCGGCCAGCAACAGCTGTGCGCAGCCGCCTGCGATACCAGCAGCGACGAGGGCGGCGAAATCGCGCGCGTCGGGACGCATCCAGTCGACGAAGGCGATGGAGGCAAGGCCGACCACGGCGGAAAAGGCGAAGAAATAGAGCGTCATGGTCGCGCTGCGCTCGGTCGCGCCGAGCCGCCGCAGCGCCAGCATCGCGCAGGCGCCGGTGACGCAGGAGCAGGCCATCGCCACCGTCGCGAGGAAGGTCGCACCATCGCCGGGCGCCCCCGTGGACAGGAGCGTCAGACGAGGCCACATTACCACGACCACGCCGGCAGCGCCGAGAACGACCGCCGCCCAGCGGGCCGGCCCCACCTTCTCGCCCAGCAGCGCCGCCCCGAACAGCACGATGAAGAACGGCGTGCCGTAGCCGATGGTGATGACCTCCGACAAGGGTAGGTGCGCCAGCCCGTACATGGTGAGCATCAGGGTAAGGATGCCCAGCCCGCCGCGCCACAGATGCCCGAACGGGCGGCGCGTGCGGATGGACTGCCGGAGCTCCCCGCGCAGTGCCAGGACGAGCACGATCAGCGACAGGGCGCCGAGGGAGCGGATGAAGAGCTGCTCGCCGAGGGGAACGGCCGAGCCCAGCTTGATAAAGCTGCTGGAGGCGACGAAGGCCGTGACGGAACCCACCTTCATCGCGATGCCGAGCATCGGGCGCGGTTCGCCAATCATGGAAGCACCCGCCCGGCCATTGTGTCAGGACATTTGCGAGACGGTATCGGAGATCATCGCCAGGGCCCCATACATGCCGGATTCCGCCCCGAGCGCCGCGCGGGTCACGGGGCAGTCGTGCGCGGGATAGAACATGTCCTGCTGGATGCGCGCCCTCAGGGGAACCATCAGGTGCTCGCCGAGATTGGATACTCCGCCGCCAATGATGACGATGCCGGGATTCAGCATGAACATCGTCGAGGAACACAGCGAGGCGAGATAGAGCACCAGCCGGTCCCGCACCGCGACGGCGACCCGGTCTCCTGCCGAGATCGCATCGGCAAGCATGGTCAGTTCGAACGCCGCCTTGTCATTGCCGGACATGGCCCATAGCCGGCTGCCGCGATCCTCTTCCATCAGTTCAAGAGCATGTTCCTTCATCGCCCGGGCCGAGACATAGGTGCGGGCGCAGCCTTTTCGGCCGCAGGTGCAGGTCAGGCCGCCAGTCGTCTCGATGACGAAATGCGACACCTCGCCGGCGACGTTGTTTCGCCCGCGCACCAGCTTCCCGTCGATCACCATGCCGGTGGCAAGCGCCGTTCCGAGCGTGAACTGGACGATATCCCGGTGCCCGGCGGCCGCGCCGAAACGCATCTCACCCAGCACCGCCATGCGCGCGTCGTTGTCGATGACGGCAGGAACGCCAAGCCTGCGGGTAAGGATGTCGACATAGGGAAAGCCCTCGATGTCGAGCCGCAGGGACTTGATGCCGACGCCGCGTTCCGCGTCGATGAAGCCGAAGCTGCTGACGCCGATCCCCGCGAGATCCGTGGGGGCGAGGTCAGCCTTCGCCATCAGGTCCGAGGTGAGCCGAAGGACGCCTTCGATGATGCCGTGCGCCCCGTTCGCGATGACGGTCGGAACCGTGCCGGAACATATCTTCTCGTGCCCGCGCGTCGCCAGCATCCCCTTGATGGAGGAGCCGCCGATATCCATCGCCGCGTAGAATGTGCCCATCGTCATGCCCGGCCGGCGCTGCCGCACCGATTGAGAAGCTCGACGATCAGGTCTTCCAGGCGCTGACGGGCAAGGGCGAGGGGCTTGCGCGGATCGAAATTGGCCGGGTTCTCGTTGCAGTGCTCGCGTATCGCCGTGACCATGGCGATCTTCAGGCTGGCGCCGATATTGAGCTTGGCGATGCCTTTCGAGCGCGCCGCGCGGCGGAAGACCTCCTCGCTCACCACGCTTGCCGGCTTCATCTCGCCGCCCGAGCGCCGGAACGCCTCGACCGTCGCGGGCGTGATCGTCGTCAACGCGTGAAGGACCAGCGGCATCTGCGGAACGACGGCTTGGATGCGCTCCAGCAAGTCGAAATCGATGATCGGCGGCTTGCCGGATTTCATCTGCCCGTGGCTGTTGCCGATGGCCACGGCAAGCGAATCGACCCCTGTGCGATCGACGAACTCGACGACCTGGTCCGGATCTGTGAAGAAGCCGTCGTTCTCGGGGCTGCCGAGCTCGCCCTCCACCACGGCGCCCTTGTCATGGGCGTAGTCGACGACCGCACGGGTCAGGCGCACATTCTCCTCGAACGGCAGGGCGGAGCCATCGAACATGACGGAGGTGAAGCCATGGTCCACCGCCTGCTTGCAGACATCGACGCTGTATCCATGATCGAGATGGTGGGCGACGGGAATCTCGGCTTCTTGCGCGACGACGCGCGCGAGCGCGGCGAGATAGGCAAAGCCCGCATAGTCCGCCGCCTGGGCAGAGGATTGGAGAAGAAGCGGCGAGCGCGAACGGTTGGCGGCGCGCACGAGCGCCTGCATCATCTCCATGTTATAGGCAATGAATCCGCCGATCGCGTAGTCCTCGCGGCGGGCCTTCTCATACATGGCGGTCGTGGTTTGCAACACGGTGATGTTCTCCCGGGGTTTGCGACGGCGGCTTGATGTCGAGCGACAGATGATACATTAAATGACACAAGTCAACACGAAACAGACAACCGCGGCATCGATTTTGTCATCATGCAATATTGAAGTAAGCCATTGATTCGAAATTCATTACTGTAACTGCAAAAAAAACGCACGGGTCAGCGCCCGGTGGCGTGGCCGGGTTCGGCACCACAGCCATTGTCAAGTCAGTCGGTTGACTCCAGCACGTAATGGTCCTCGCCGACCTTGCGCCACCGGCGTTCCGGCTGCACGAAGTCCACCGGACGGATCGGACTGGGGATCTCGGTCTGGGACAGGTTTCGCCGGATATGCCGCTGGCCAGGCTCGGGAACCGGAATGGCCGACATCAGCTTGCGCGTATAGGGATGCTGCGGATCCTCGATCACGGACAGGCGGGGCCCGATCTCCACGATCTCGCCCAGATACATGACGGCGACGCGGTGGCTGATGCGCTCAACGACCGCCATGTCGTGAGAGATGAAGATATAGGCCATGCCCATCTCCTCCTGAAGCCGCATCAGGAGATTGACCACCTGCGACTTGACGGTCACGTCGAGCGCGGAGACCGCCTCGTCTGCAATGATGAGCTCGGGACCGAGCACGAGCGCCCGCGCGATGCAGAGCCGCTGCCTCTGGCCGCCGGAAAATTCGTGCGGATATCGGCGGGCGGCCTCACGGGACAGGCCAACCTTCTCCAGGAGTTCCGAGACCCTGTCGGCCGCCTCGGCACGGCCCGCCTTGCCGTGCACCAGCATCGGCTCGGCCAGCGCCGCCCCGATCCGGCGCCTCGGATTGAGGCTGGCAAAGGGATCCTGGAAGATCATCTGTATCCGCTGACGCGTCTTCTGCAATTCCGTGCGCGGCTGTGTCAGGATATCCTGCCCGCGAAACCGCACGGAGCCTCCGGTCGGCTCCTGCAGACGAATGAGGCAGCGGCCGAGGGTCGATTTTCCGCAGCCCGATTCCCCGACGATCGCCAGCGTCTCGCCCGCGCGCACGCCGAAGGACACGCCCTGCACGGCCCGCACTTCCTGGCTGGCTCGGCCGAAGAATCCCGCCTTGATGGGAAAGCTCTTGCGTAGGTCCGACACTTCCAGAAGCGTGGCGGAGGCGCGATCGACGGTGTCCCGCCGCGCCGGCGCAGCCGTGACCGCCCCGGTCTCCATGTCGATATCGGGAAAGGGCAGCGGCGCGCTTCGCCCCTTCATCGCACCAAGCTTGGGAACCGCGGCAAGGAGTGCGCGGGTATATTGCTGGCCGGGCGCGCGCAGGAGATCGTCGGTCGCACGCGCCTCGATCTGGTCGCCCCGCCACATCACCAGCACGTCGTCGGCCATTTCCGCGACGACGCCCATGTCATGGGTGATGAACAGGACGGACATTTCCTCTTCTTCCTGCAAGCTCTTGATCAATTGCAGGATTTCCGCCTGGATGGTGACGTCGAGGGCGGTCGTGGGCTCATCGGCCACAAGCACTTTCGGATTGCAGGCGAGTGCAAGGGCGATCATCACGCGCTGGCGCATGCCGCCGGAGAACTCGAACGGGTAATTGTTCATGCGCCGCGCCGCCGCCGGCACGCGGACCCGCTCCAGCATGGCCAGCGCGCGCCGGTCGGCCTCCGTCCGCGACACGCCCGAATGCAGCATGATCGCCTCGGCGATCTGGAAGCCGATCGTCAGAACCGGGTTGAGCGAGGTCATCGGCTCCTGGAAGATCATGGCGATGTCCCGCCCGCGGATCGCCCGCAGCTCCGGCTCGCTCATCCCCTGGATGGCCTGACCGGCCAGGAGGATCTCGCCGGTTATGCGGCTGGTCCTTTCCGGCAGCAGGCCCATCAGCGATAGCGCCGTCACGCTCTTGCCGGATCCGCTTTCGCCGACGATCGCAAGGGTCTGCTTCTTGCGCAGATCGAACGACACGTTGCGCACGACGCTCGTCCAGCCGCCCGGGGCGGCAAAGGATATGCCGAGATTGCGGACCGACAGCACGGGGGAATCGGGGTTACTCATCGAGAGACCTCGTTGCGGAGCTTGGGGTCCAGTTCGCTGCGCAGGCCATCCCCGATCAGGGTGATGGAGAAGACCAGCAGCAGGATGGCGATGCTCGGTATGATCGCCAGATGCGGCGCCTCGAAGAGGTTCTCGAAGCCGGAATAGATCATGCCGCCCCAGGTGGGCGTCGGCGGACGCACGCCGAGGCCGATGAACGCGAGCGAGGCCTCCGTGCGGATGGCGGTCGCCAACCACATCACCGCCATGACAAAGACGTCGGGCAGCATGTTGGGCAGCACATGCCCGCCAAGGATGCGCGTGTCGGAATAGCCGAGCGCCCGACCCGCCTCGATATATTCGCGCTCCTTGATCGCGATCGTCGGCGCACGCGCCACCCGCGCGAAGATCGGAATGGAGGTCACGCCGATGGCGATGACGATATTGGTGACGGACGGACCGAGCATCGCCACGATGACGAGGCCGAGCAGCAGCGAAGGGAACGCCAGCAGCACATCCATCGCCTGCATGATGACGGCATCGACATTGCGGCCATGCCAGGCCGCGATCATGCCGAGCGCCGAGCCGACGATCATGGCGAACAGCGTGGAGGCGAAGCCGATCAGCAGCGAGAGCTGCGCCCCGACCATCAGGCGGACGAGGACATCGCGACCGAACTGGTCGGTGCCGAGCCAGTGGTCGAGGCTCGGCGGCTCGAGCCGGCGCAGCACATCCTGGTCGTAGGGCGCGTAGGGCGAAAGCCATGGACCGACGAAGGCAGCGAGCAGCATGAAGACGAGGATCGCCGCGCCCACCGTCGCGCGCTTGTGGGTGGAGACGAATCGGCGCGGTCCTGACCGTCCGGCTGGCTGGAATTTGATCGTATCCGTCATTTCAGCTTCACCGTGGGATTTGCGGCCGCATAGGCGAGGTCGGTCAGGATGTTGACCACGATCACCAGGATCGTGAAGAAGATCATGATGCCCTGCAGCATCGTATAGTCGCGCTGGGTCAGCGACTGCACCATCAGCTTGCCGAGGCCCGGTCGGGAGAACACGATCTCCGTCAGCACCGAATTGCCGATCAGGTTGCCGAAATAGACGCCGATGATGGTGATGATCGGCAGGAGCGCGTTGCGGAACGCATGCCGCCAGATGAGCAGCCGGGGCGAAACCCCCTTGGCCCGGCCGGTGCGCAGGTAATCCTCGTTCATGACCTCGATCATCGCCGAGCGTGTGACGCGCAGCACATAGGCCGCCTTGATCAGCCCGAGATTGAGCGCCGGCAGGAAGATCGCGCCGAACCATGCGCCGAAGCTGCCCGTACCATCGCTGATCACGGGAAAGAAGTTCCACTGGATCGAGAACAGCAAGAGCAGGATGATGGCCGAGACGAAAGGTGGAAACGAGATGCCGGCAAGGCAGATCGCACCCAGCGCCTGATCCAGAGGTCCATCCTGGCGCGACGCGCAGACCACCCCGAGCGGGATGCCGATGATGGAGGCGATGAGGAACGAAACCGCCGTCAGCTCCAGCGTCCAGGGCAGGACGGCGAGGATCTGCCCGAGCACCGGCTGGCCGGACGACATCGAGCGGCCGAAATCACCGGTCAGCACGCCGCTCATGAACGTCACATATTGCTGCCATAGCGGATCGTTCAGGCCCAGTTGCTGGCGCAATGCCTCGATCGCGCCCTGGCTGGCCTGATCGCCGAGCATGGCCTGCGCGGGGTCGCCGGGGATGATTCTCAAGAGGGCGAAAACCAGCGTGAGGACGGCCACGCAGGTGAACAGTCCCCATACCAGTCTTCGGAGCAAATAGGCGGTCATCTGGAAAATCCGGAACGTGAGGCCCGGGACGCCGCGCGGCGTCCCGGGCGGGAGAGGCTTACTTGTTCGCCCTTACCTTCTCGGTGATATCCGGCAGAAGCGTGAACGAACCGACCATGTCGTATCCGAGGTCGACCTTGTCGGACCAGACGACTGCATTCGTAAGCTCGTAGAGCGGAATGGCGCAGACATTGTCGATCAGCTTGCGCTGGGCGTCGTGCCAGAATGTGTCGCGCGCCTGCACGTCCTGCTCGGAGCGCGCCGCCTCGATATCCGCATCCGCCACGTCGCAGTGGGAGAAATTCGTCACCGCCGTCGGCTTGCCGACGATGGACGCCGAATGGAAGAACTGCGTCAGGTAGAAATCCGCCACCGGGAAGCGCGAAGCCGCATAGAAAGTGATGTCGGAAAGGTCCTGGCGAATCTTCGTGTGCCAGGTCGTGTGATCGACGACCTCCATGTCCATGTTGATGCCAACCTGCGCGAGCTGTTGCTGCAGCACCTCCATCGGTCGCAGGTTCGAGGCGACGTTGCTCTGCACCATCTTGATCGTCAGCCCGTTCGGATAGCCCGCCTCGGCCAGCAATTGCCGCGCTTTCTCAGGATCGTGCTTCGGGAACTCGAATTTCGCTACGCCCTGGTTGTCGCTCGGGATGACCGAGACCGCCGGCCGCGACACCCGCTTGCCGACGAAGGACACGAGCTGGTCGCGGTCGACCGCGTACTGGATCGCCTGGCGCACGCGGATATCGTCCAGCGGAGGGCGGGTGACGTTCAGGTAGATCTGGATGAGCTGCGCCGGCTCCAGAGCGACGACCTTGGCGTTCGGCAGTTTTTCCGCCCGCTCGACCCAATCGTCGGTGTTGCGGCCAGCCTGGATGTCCGCCTCGCCGCTGCGGAAGGCCAGGTCGCGGCTCGCTTCCGAAGGCATGTAACGGTAAATGATCTGGCCGACCTGCGGTGCACCCCTGAAATAGTCCTTGTTGGCCGTCAGGCGCAGGAACCGCTGAGGCTGGTGCTCGGCGAAGACGAAGGGGCCTGTGCCGAGGGGCTTGCTGGCGAAGTCTCCGCCAAGCGCCTCAGCCGTGGAGCGGCACAACATGAAGCCGCCGTGATAATTCGCCAGCAGGCCGGGCATGCTGACCAGCGGCTTCTTCAGCGTGACCTTGAGCGTATGGCTGTCGACGGCTACCGCATCCTGGAAATCGACATAGTCACCCGCGAATGTCGAGGTCTCCTTGTTGGAAGCGCGCTTGATGGACCAGGCCGCATCCTCGGCGGTGAACTCCTCGCCATTGCCGTGGCACTTCACCCCCCGGCGGACATTGAAGGTCCATTCCGTGCCGTCCTCGCTGACCGTCCAGCTTTCGGCGAGATCGGGCTCGATCGTCGCCGGATTGGTCTGCCCCGGCTTGAACCGGACCAGCGCGTTGAACATCCAGCTTATCGGGGCGGTGTCCGCGTTCTGCACCGCCTTGTGAGGATCGAGCGTCCCGACCTGCCCGGTCGGCGCCGCGATCACCAGTTCGGGGCCCTCGCCCTGCGCATATGCTCCCGCGGTCGAAAGCATCGAAAGCCCGACCGCCAATCCCAGTCCTTTGCCTAGTCTTTTGAAAGACACCGCCACTCCTCCTAGCGCCGTTGAATGAACCCGTGCAGCGCGGTACCGGCTCCTTTACGGAAGCGAGAGGCTGTCGCGTCATGACACGAAGCGTGTATGACACTTTAGATGACACTAGTCAATATGATTACGGACAAGCGTGTCAAGCCGGATAGGAAAGTGCCATAGGCGGGCATGCCGTGGAGTTGCGCACGATCAGGTCGGTTCCGATCAGGATCTTGCGCGCCTGGGATACATCCCCGCCGAGCCGCTGCAGCAGCGTGTCGACGGCGGCCTGTCCCGTGGCGCTCGGATGCTGCGACACGACCGTCACCCCTCCCATGACGATCTCGGACAGGGGAAAGTCGTCGAACCCGACGAGCGCGACATTGGGCTGGCGATGATGGATGGCGCGGACGACTTCGATCGCGTACCGTCCGCTGGCGGCGAAGATCGCCGTCGGCGGCGCAGCCAGGGCTGCAAGCGGCCCGAGCGCGCTGTCGATCATCCCTTCGCGCAGGCTGCGAAGCACGATCAGATCCGGATCGACCGGAATGCCGTTATCGAGCAGCGTCTGCCGGTATCCCTGCAGGCGCTCGCGAATCGGGTTCTTGGTCGTTTCGCTGCCCAGAAAGGCGATTCGCCTGTGGCCGCGGGCGATGAGATGGCTCACTGCCTCGGATGCGCCGCCCACATTGTCGGCGTGCACCGTATCGAGCCCGGTCTCGGGTACAATGCGGTCCACCAACACGATGGGAGTTTGCTTTCGGGCCAGGAGCATCTGGTTGTAACGCCCGCCCGCCGTGGGAACGAGAATCAGCCCCGCCGCTCCGTCCGCCATCATGCTTTCGACGATCGCGGCCTCTCTTTCGGGCTCGGCCTGTGAGCTCGCGACCATGGCGAAACACCCCCGTGCATGCGCCACGCGCTCAATGCTTTCCGCCACGGCTGATTGAAACGGCTCCCCCATCCGCTCCAGCACCACGCCGATCCATCGACCGGCCGGATCAGTACCCTCCATCGGTGCGGGCGCCCCACGCATGCCATTGAGGTCCTCGATCGCGCGGCGCACGCGCTCCTGCGTCTCCGCCGTCACGCCTGCCTCGTTGTTAACGACGCGGGAGACGGTCTTCAGCGAGACACCCGCGTGGGCCGCTATCTCCCGCATGCTGGCGCGCAACTCGTAGGTCGTCTGCAAGCCGGCCCGCTTGACTTTCTTGAAACGCATTTTGCCACTCGCCCCTTGGTTTCAAACATATTGCGTCAAAAAATGACACGCCCCGACGACACATGGAAGCCCATTTCTCGCAAACCCTCGAACCAACCACCGCAGGGCGGGGAGACAAATAGCGGTTGATTTGTGTCATGTTAAGTGTCATTTGTCATGCATTCGCAAGCTCTGCCACAAAGAATGAGAACAGCTATGATCACGCCCGAGAACTATGTCAGCCCGACCGAGAGGCGTCGCCGCTTTCGCGCGCGTCTGGAAACCGGGAAAACGATCTGGGTGCCGGGCGTCCATGACGGACTAAGCGCCAGATTCGCCGAGCAGGCCGGCCTGGAAGCCGTCGTAGTGGCGGGTTTCGCGGTCTCGGCCTCGCTGCTGGGGCAGCCGGATGCCGAAATCTATTCCATGACCGAAATCCGCACCATCCTTCAGAACATCGCCGCCATCACCAGCATCCCGATCATGGCCGACGGTGACAACGGCTTCGGCAACGCCATCAGCGTCATGCGCACCGTGCAGGAGTTCGAGGCGGCCGGCGCTTCCTCCATCACCATCGAGGACCAGGCCGCGCCCAAGCGCTGCCCGATGATCATCGACAGGCCGGCCCTCGTGCCGTTCGACGAGGCAATCGGCAAGATCCGGGCCGCAGTCGAGGCCAAGCGCGATCCGGAGACGATCATCATCGCCCGTACGGACAGCCTCGACATCGGCGAAGCCATCGAGCGCTGCTGCGCCTATGCGGAAGCCGGCGCCGATATCATCAAGCCGATCTGGAACGACGCCAAGGCGCTGGAGAACTTTCGCAAGCTGAAGAAAGCCACCGGCAAGCCGCTGTCCATCTCCATCGTCGACTACGTGGAGGAGAAGTTCTCCCGCGCCGAGATGGAGGAGGTCGCAGCCATCGCGACCGTGCCGGTCGGCCCGATCCTCGCCGTCGCACAAACGCTCCAGAAGACGTTCGGCACGATTCGCGACCGCGGCTATTTGACCGGCTCCGACATCGAGAAATTCTCGGTCGAGGATTTCAAGACGCTGATAGGCTTCAGCGAGATCGAACGATACGAACGGCGATACCTCCCCGGATAACGCGACACGTTGGTTGGCGCAGACCTGCACGCCATCCCGCGCGGCTGCTCCTGCACCATTGTGACCAACAAAATTCGCGAGGACGTCAATGCCCAGACACGTCATCAGTATCGTGCGCCAACTTATCCAGAAAGACGTGATCGCCGAGACAGCCGACCGCCAGCCGGCATATGTTGAAGTCCACCGCCGGATCACACCCCGCCTGTCGGTATGAAAGCCGCGACAAAGTTGCGCTAAGCGTCAATATCACCTGGAGAAGCCACGTATCGGCGAGATCGACACGGAGGCCAGCCGCGAACGCCTCGCGGCACTACGCTGAGAAGTTCCATTCGCCACCTTCGTAATACAAGCGCGATATAGTGATGGCCCGGGGCCGGCGGCAGTGTGTTCCTTCTTCTGACGACGGCAAGCTGGACAAGGGGCCGTTCACACCGTATGGCCATCTTCCCTGGGGGATTGGCCGCTTATCCTTCTTCAGCCTTCCCGGCGCTTGCGCGAAGGTGGTTTTCGTATGTCACGCCCTTATTGACGTTTTCTGTTAAGTTTAGCGTCGGTGGATTTAGGATTTGGTCTGAGTGCGATGCACTGGCGCAGCGGAAGGCAGCCTTTGTCTGACGATTTCCGTGAACGCAAAAGGCCCGCACGAT
>Ga0182742_1002314_pt1 | contig 21418 bp, 23 predicted proteins | sample eDN5th37CBELigMG_FD_128880 | JGI IMG/M metagenome (GOLD analysis project Ga0182742, IMG submission 128880) | Enriched Miracle-Growth compost microbial communities from Emeryville, California, USA - eDNA 5th pass 37_C BE-Lig MG (version 2)... ... | reverse complement strand
GCCGCCGCGAAGCGGCGGGCCAAGCCCGCCGCCGACCTCGAGGCCGCCAGCGAGCGCGTGCGGGCGGCCGTCGAGGACGCCGCCGCCTAGATGGAGGTCGCGGGCAAGGTCGTGGTCGTGACCGGCGGCGCGTCGGGCATCGGCCGCGCGCTGGCCAGGCGGTTCGCGGCCGAGGGCGCCCGCGGGGTCGTCGTCGCCGACCTCGACCGTGACGGCGCGTCCGACGTCGCCGCGGAGCTCGAGCGCGCGATCGCGGTGGGCTGCGACGTCGCCGATCCCGCGCACGCGGACGCGCTGATCGGCGCCGCCGAGCAGGCCTTCGGGCCCGTCGACCTGTTCTGCGCCAACGCCGGCGTCGCCGTCGGCGAGGACTTGGCCACGCCCGCGGAGTGGGACCTCGCGTTCGCCGTCAACGTGCGCGCGCACATCGCCGCCGCCGAGCGCCTGCTGCCGGGCTGGCTCGAGCGCGGCAGCGGCTACTTCCTCGCCACCGCGTCCGCGGCCGGGATCGTGTCCCAGATCGGCTCGGCGCCCTACGCGGTCACCAAGCACGCCGCGGTGGCGTTCGCCGAGTGGCTGAGCCTCACCTACGGCGCGCGCGGCGTCGGCGTCAGCTGCCTGTGCCCGATGGGCGTCAACACGCCGCTGCTGACGGGCGAGGACACCGTCGCGACCCGGGTCGTCAAGGCCGCGGCGCCCGTGCTCGAGCCCGAGGATGTCGCCCAGGCCGTCGTCGAGGGCCTCGCCGAGGAGCGCTTCCTGATCCTCCCGCACCCCAAGGTGCTGGAGTTCTTCCGCCGCAAGGCCGGCGACTATGACCGCTGGCTGGGCGGCATGCGCCGCCTGCAGGCGAGCGTCAGTCGAGCTTCGTGATCGAGGCCGTCAGAGCGCCTTGAGCATCCCCCCGTCGACCACGAGCTCGGCGCCGGTCGTGCTCGCGGTGCGCGGCGAGCACAGGTAGGCGACCGCGTCCGCGACCTCCTGGGGCTCGACGAAGCGGCCCGTGGTCAGCTGCATCAGCTCGGGCGCGACCGTGGTCACGACCTGCTGCGCGTCGTTGCCCGTCCAGCCCGCGACGATCTCCGCCGCGCCGCCGGCGTCCGTCCACCACGGCGTCAGCGTCGGGCCGGGCGAGACGCTGTTGACGCGGACGCCGCGGGGGCCGAACTCCTCGCTGAGCGCCTTGGTCAGGTTCAGCAGCGCCGCCTTCGCGGCGCAGTAGTCGACGTTCATCGCCGCGGGCTGGCGCGCGACGGCCGAGACGACGTTGACGATCGTCCCGCCGCGCTCGACCAGCAGCGGCAGCGCGGCCCGGCAGGCGCGCACCGCGGACAGCAGGTTGAACTCGAGGATCGCGCGCCAGTGCTCGTCGTCGCGGTCGAGGAAGCCCGTGTGCGGGAGCCGGTCGCCGGGCGGCGGGCCGCCCGCGTTGTTGACGAGGATGTCGAGCCCGCCGTAGGCCTCGACCGCGCGCGCGATCACCTCGGCGGGCGCGTCCGGGTCCATCAGGTCGACCGGGACGTGCAGGACGTCCAGGTCCGGTGCGGTGCGGGAGGCGGCGACGACGCGCGCGCCCTCCGCGCGCAGGGTGCGCGCGATCGCGAGGCCGATGCCCTTGGAGGCACCGGTGACGACCGCCACGCGGCCGGTGAGTTCGAGCTCCATGCCCCGTGCAACGGAGCTAGGGCGCGTTCTGTGAGAGCGTCACCTCGCCCGCGGTGAGCGCGGTGCGGCTGCCATCGGTGAGCGTGACCAGCAGCGCGCCCGAGTCGTCGATGCCGGCGCCCGTGCCCTCGCCGTCCTGCCAGCGCACGTGCTGGCCCAGCAGCGCGTCGCGGTCGCGCAGCGCGGCCAGCGTCGCGTCGCGGCCCTCGGTCAGGCGCTGCTCGAGCGCGCGCAGCAGCTCCGCCAGCGTCGGCTCGATCTGGTCCGGGTCGCGCCCGAGCGTGCCCGCGATCTCGGCCACCTCGGGCGGCAGCGTCTCCGGGTCGAGCGCCACGTTGACGCCGATGCCCAGGATCGCCCACTCGGTGCCGTGCGCCTCGGCCAGGATCCCGGCGACCTTGCGGCCCTCGATCCAGACGTCGTTGGGCCACTTCACGCGCGCGGCCGGCCCGGCCACGTCGGCCACCGCGAGCCCAGCGCGCAGCGGCAGCAGGTCGTCGAACTCGCGCAGCACGAGCGACGCCGCGATCGCCACGCCCGGCGGTGTGACCCAGCCGCGCCCCTGGCGCCCGCGGCCCGCGGTCTGCTCGTCCGCGGTCACCAGCGTGCCGTGCGCGGCGCCCTGCGCGGCCAATTCCCGCGCGCGCTCGTTCGTCGAGCCGATCGTCTCATGGTGCTCGCGGGGCTGTCCGAGGCTCATGTCCCGGACGATACGGCGTCCGCGAGCAGCGCGGCGACGAGCCCGTCCGGCGTGTGCGGATCGGCCTCGAGGTGCGGCTCGGCGCCGTGGGCGCGCAGCTCCGCGCTCGTGGCCGGCCCGATCGACGCCAGCCGCGGCCCGGCGAGCGAGCCGCCCGCGGCCGCGAAGAAGCGCACGGAGGAGCCCGAGGTGAAGAGCACGTAGTCGGCCGCCGAGGCGGCGTCGCGCGTGGCGGCGTCGAGCGGCTCGGCGACGGTCTCGTAGAGGGCGACGACGTCGACGTGGGCGCCGCGCTCGCGCAGCGCGTCGATGAGCACGTCGCGGCCCTCCTTGGCGCGCGCGACGAGCACGCGCCGGAAGTGGAGGTCCTGGAGCGCGTCCACGAGCCCCTCCGCGACCGCGCGCTCGGGCACGACGTCCGCCTCCACGCCGTGCGCGCGCAGGGCGCGGGCCGTGCCCGGGCCGATCGCGGCCACGGTCACGCCCGCCAGCTCGCGGGCGTCGCGCAGGTGCCGGAACAGCTCGTCGGCGCCGGTCGGCGAGGTCACGCACAGCAGGTCGTAGGCGCGCACGTCGCCGAGCGTGACCGGCAGCGGCTGCGTGCGGATCGCGGGCGCCTCGACGACCTCGGCGCCCAGCGCGCGCAGCCGCGCGGCCAGCGCGGAGGCCTGGGCGCGGGCGCGCGTCACGGCCACGGTCTTCCCGTGCAGCGGGCGCGCCTCGAGCCAGGCGAGCTGCTCGCGCAGCGCCGCGACCGGCCCGACGAGCGTGATCGCGGGCGCGCGGATGCCCTGCACCTCGCCGATCTCGCCCAGCGTGGACAGCACGGTCTTCTGCCCCGGTAGCGTCCCGCGCTCCACGACCGCCACGGGCTCGGACGCGGGCCGGCCGCCCGCGATCAGCTGCGACGCGATCCGCGGCAGCGCCTTGACGCCCATGTAGAAGACGAGCGTGCCCGGGAAGGCGGCCAGCGCCGGCCAGTCCAGCGCGGTGTCGGGCTTGGACGGATCCTCGTGGCCGGTCACGAACGCCACGCCCGAGGCGAGCTCGCGATGGGTCACCGGCACGCCGGCGTAGGCCGGCGCGGCGATCCCCGCGGTCACGCCCGGCACGACCTCGTACGGGATCCCGGCCTCGCGCAGCACGAGCGCCTCCTCGCCGCCGCGGCCGAACACGAACGGGTCGCCGCCCTTGAGCCGCACCACCGTGCGCCCGCTGCGGCCGTGCTCGACGAGCAGCCGGTCGATCTCCTCCTGCGGCATCTGCGGCCCGCCGCCCTGCTTGCCCACGTAGACGAGCTCGGCGTCGACGCCGTCGAGCACGCCCGGCGGGATCAGGCGGTCGTGCAGGATCACGTCGGCCGCGTCGATCAGCTCGCGCGCCCGCACGGTCAGCAGCCCGGGGTCGCCCGGCCCGGCGCCGACGAGGTAGACCGTCATGGCGCCGCCGCCCGCAGCAGCTCGGCGGCGCCCGCCGCGAGCAGCTTCGACGTCAGCTCGGCCGCGGTCGGCGCCTGCTCGAGCAGGTGCTCCGAGCCGTCCGGAAGCCCCACGAACGCGCGCACCGCGCCCTCGAAGGCGAGCACCCCGACCGGCGTGTGGCAACTCGCCTCGAGCTCGCGCACGACGGCGCGCTCGGCGTCGAGCGCCGCGTGCGTCGCGGGGTGGTCGGCCGCCGCCGCCGCCTCCGCGGACGGCGAGCCCGCGCGCGCCTGCACGGCGATCACGCCCTGCCCCGCCGCGGGCACGAACACGCCGGGCTTGAGCACCGCTCCGGCCTCGTCGCGCCGCCCGAGCCGCGCCAGCCCCGCGGCCGCCAGCACGAGCACGTCGACCTCGCCCGCCGCGCGCTTGGCCATCCGCGTGTCCACGTTGCCGCGCAGCTCGCGCACGTCGAGGTCCGGCCGCGCCGCCAGCAGCTGCGCGCGCCGCCGCAGCGCGCTCGTCCCCACGCGCGCGCCCTCGCGCACGGCGTCGAGCGTGCGCTCGCCCACGAGCACGTCGAACGGCTCCGCCCGCGGCGGCGTCGCCGCGATCACCGTGCCGGGGGCGAGCTCGCCCGGCACGTCCTTGGCGGAATGGACCGCGAGGTCGATCTCGCCCGCCAGCAGCGCCGCCTCCAGCGCGCCGACCCAGCGCGACTTGTCGCCGCGCGCGCGGTCCACGTCGCCCGCGGTGGTGATCCTGACCAGCTCGTAGTCGACGCCGAGTGCCCGCCCGACCGACTCGGCCTGCGCGAGCGCCAGGGCGCTGCCGCGGGTGCCGAGGCGGACCGCGCTCACCCGTGCAGCCGGCGGACCTCGGCGGCCTCGTCCGCTTCGGCCGGAGCCGGCTCCTCGAGGCCGAACAGGTCGCGCAGCAGCGCCAGCCGCGCGTGGCGGTCGACCTCGTCGAGGTCCTTGATGCGGGCCGTCGGCTCGTGCAGCAGCCGGCGCACGATCGCGCGCGCCATGGCGTCGATGCGCTCGGCGTCGCGCTCGGAGACCGACTCCCAGCGCCCGGCGTTCTCGGCCAGCACGCGCTCGACGATCGCGTCGCCGCGCTCGCGCAGCGCGGTCAGCGTCGGCAGCACCTCGAGCCGGCCCAGCCAGCGCGCGAACGCCTGGATCTCGTCCTCGACGATCGCCTCCGCGCGCGCGGCCTCGGCCCGGCGCACGCTCAGGTGGCCGCGGACCTGGGCCTGCAGCGCGTCCATGTCCAGCAGCGTCACGCCCTCGACGTCGGCGCAGGCCGGCTCGATGTCGCGCGGGACCGCCAGGTCGATCGCCAGCAGCGGCCGCCCGCGGCGCTCGGCCATCACGGCTTCGAGCTCCTCGGCCTCGATGATCGCGTGCGGCGACGCGGTCGAGCTGACCACGACGTCGGCGCGCACGAGCTCGGCCGGCAGCGCGTCGAAGGAGCCCGACGAGCCGCCGAAGCGCTGGGCCAGGGCGATCGCGCGGTCGCGCCGGCGGTTGGCGACGAACATCGTCGTCACGCCGCGCTCCGCGAACGCGCGCGCGACCTGCTCGGAGTTCTCGCCCGCGCCCACGACCACGACGTGCCGCGACGCGAGCTCGCCGAGCGCGGCGCGGGCGGACTCGACCGCGGCCGACGCGACGGACGCGTTGCCTGACGAGATCGCGGTCTGCGTGCGCACGCGCTTGCCGGTCGCCAGCGCGGCGCGGAAGAGCTTGTTGGTCATCGGCCCGGTCGTGCGGGCGGCGAGCGCCTGCTCGTAGGCGCGCTTGACCTGGCCCTGGATCTCCGCCTCGCCGACGATCATGGAGTCCAGGCCGCTGACCACCCGGTACAGGTGCCGGGCGGCGTCGCAGTTGCGGGCGCTGTAGAGCGCGACGTCCGCGCGCGCGGTCAGCATCGCGCCGACGACGGGCTCGGGGTCCTCGCCGACGACGTAGAGCTCGGTGCGGTTGCAGGTCGAGAGCGCGACCGCCTCGGTGATCCGCGGGTGCGCGACCAGCTCGTGCAGGAACGGCTCGACCTGGCCCTCGAGCAGGGCCAGGCGCTCACGCACGGCCAGCGGCGCGGTCTTGTGCGACGCCCCGAGCGCGAGCAGCTCGCTCATGACGGGACGGTCTCCCGTTCCTTTTCTGCTCGGCGCTCGAGCAGCTCGGTGACCTCGCCGAGGTCCTTCTCGATCCGCGACAGGCGGCCGGCCATGATCGCGACGTAGATCAGGATCAGCGCCAGGAAGACGAGGTAGGCGCCGGCGACGTACTTGCCGGCCGTGTCGAGCGGGAGTGCAGGCATCTAGAGCGTCGGCGCCGCCGAACGGCGCGGGTTGGGGACCCAGGTCTCATCGTCGGCGGCGAGCTTGCGCTTGAGCGCGCGCAGACGGAACGTAGCGTGCTTGGAGGCCAGCTCGTACTTCCACAGCGTCACGAACAGCGCCGCCATGCCCGCGAGCGCGACGAGGAACGTCAGCCGCATCGAGCCCGGCATCGCGCCGCCGGTGGTGGTGAGCACGCGCGGGTGCGCGAGCGACTCGGCCATCCGCACGGCCATGAAGTTCAGCGGCACGAACGCGCCCGCGATGACCGCGAACACGGCCGCGTAGCGCGCCTGGCGCTCCGGGTCCTCGATCGAGAACCGCAAGGGCTGGTAGCAGGCGTAGAGCAGGAAGACGATCAGGAAGCTGACGAGCGTCGGCTCGTCCCACAGCCACCAGTGCCCCCACGAGCCCTTCGACCAGATCGAGCCGGTGATCAACGTGCCGACGGCCATGATCAGCGACAGGTGGATCGCGACGTAGGAGCGCAGGTCGTGCATGCGGTCGCCCGTGCGCAGGTACTTGATCCCGTAGATCCCGCCCGCGACGAAGCCGAACAGCGCGACGATCGCCAGCGGCACGTGCAGGTAGAAGATCTTCTGGATGAAGCCCTGGTCCGCGTCGTTGGGCGCGTAGAAGAACACGAGGGCGAACGCGCCGACGAGAAGCGCGACGGAGAGGAGCGAGAGGGTCTTCAGACCCCGGCCGAACACAGCGTCAATCCTCCAGCAGGAAGTCGAAGATCGCGTAGGCGAGCAGCCCGAAGACGAGATCATAGAGGCCGAGGGTCATCAGCCAACGCCCCTCGAGCGCGCCGGCGCCGCCGTCGGCGAGCAGCGGCGCGGTCGCCCGCGCGCCCGCGATCACCAGCGGAACCGACAGCGGGAGCGCGATCAGCGGCACCAACAGGTCACGCGCGCGGGTCTGGACGGCGATCGCCGCGACCAGCGTCCCGACCACCGCGATCCCGGCGTTGGCCAGCGCCAGCACGAGCACCAGCCCGGGCAGCGGCGCCCACGGCGACGGCCCCAGCAGCAGGAACGCGAACGCCGCGACCATGAAGACCTCGACGAAGGCCAGGAACGCGAACAGCAGCGTCGCCTTGGCCACGAACAGCGCGGTGCGGTCGACCGGGGCCAGCAGGAAGCCGTCGAAGCCACCCTCCTCGCGTTCAGCCACGAACAACCGGTTGACGCCGAGCACGGCCGCGAACAGCAGCGTCACCCACAGGATCCCGGCCGCCAGGTTCCCGGAGACCTCGGCCTCGTCGAGCGCGAAGTGGAAGAGCACGAACGTGCTGAGCGAGAACAGCACCATCGCCGGCACGGCCTCGGGCGAGCGCAGCTCGAGCCGCAGGTCCTTGCGCAGCAGCGCGGCGACGGCGTGCCTCATGCGTACAGCGCCCGCACGTCGGCTTCCGAGACGTCGCGGCCGAGCAGCGCGACGCGGCCCTGGCGCAGCCCCAGCACCAGGTCGGCCTCGGCCAGGCCCGCCTCGACGTCGTGCGAGATCAGCACGCGCGTGCGGCCTTTCAGCAGCGGCGCGACCAGGCCCACGGCGCCCGGGTCCAGCCCGGCCAGCGGCTCGTCGAGCAGCAGCAGCTCGGGGTCGTGCAGCAGCGCGCGGCAGACCGCGGTGCGCTGCACCATCCCGCGCGAGAACGTGTGCACGGGGTCGTCGGCCCGCGCGCGCATTCCGACCGCGTCCAGCAGTTCCTCGATGCGCTGCGCCTCGACGCCGTGCAGGCGCGCGTGGAAGCGCAGGTTCTCGCGCGCGGTCAGGTCGCGGTAGAGCAGCGGCTCGTGGCCGAGCAGCCCGATCCGGCCGCGCACCGCCCAGCCCTGCTTGGGCAGCTCGTGGCCGAGCACGCGCGCCGTGCCGCGGTGCGGGCGCAGCAGCGTGGCCAGGATCCGCAGCAGCGTCGTCTTGCCCGCGCCGTTGGCGCCGAAGACCGCGAGCGTCTCCCCCTGCTCGAGCGCGAGCGTGACGCCGGCCAGCGCGACCCGCTCGCCGTACGCCCGCCCGACGTCAGCCAGCTCGATCGCTCTCATGGTGCGACGAGTCCCCGCCAAGGGTGCGCACCACGTGCTTGAGCGTCGGCGCGAGCACCGGGAACAGCTGGTCGACCGACTTCGGCGAGCCGGGGAAGTTGACGATCAGCGTCCGGCCCGCGATCCCCGAGACACCGCGCGTGAGGATCCCGTGCGGCGTGTACTTGAGGCCCTCGGCGCGCATCGCCTCCGCGAACCCCGGCGCCTCGCGCTCGATCACGGCCCGGGTCGCCTCGGGGGTCAGGTCGTTGGGCGTGAAGCCGGTCCCGCCCGTCGTGAACACGAGGTCGATGCCGGACTCGACGAAGTGGCGCAGGCGGTCCTCGATCAGCGGGAAGTCGTCCGGGACGACCTCCATCGCGACCACCTCGCAGCCGGCCTCCTCGGCGGCGGCGGCGAGCTTGGGCCCGGAGAGGTCCTCGTTCTCACGGCGTGAGACCGAGGTCGAGACTGTCAGGATCGCGGCGCGAATGGCGGTGAGCCTACGCGGTCGCCGGCTGGTGCGCCCGCTGGGCGGCGGCGATCAGCTCGCGCACCGCGGCCTCGTCGCCGGCGCGCAGCAGCTCGATCGGATCCGGGCTGCCGTTGACGATCCCCTCGAAGAACGCCTTGCGGTCCTGGTAGGTCGGCAGCGTGCCCTTGGCCCAGCCGCGGACCTCGTTGAGCAGCACCGCCAGGCGCGCGTACTCCTCGCCGTAGGTCTCGGCGATCTGCGCCTTGATCCGCTTGGCGAGCGCGGGCGACGCGCCCGCGGTCGAGATCGCGATCGCCAGCGGCCCGGTGCGGACGATCGCCGGCAGGATGAAGTTGCACAGCGGCGGCACGTCGACGACGTTGACGAGCATGGCGCGCTTCTCGGCGTCCTCGTAGACGCGGATGTTGACGTCGGTGTCGTTGGTCGCGGCGATCACGATGAACGTCGCCTCGAGGTCCGAGGTCTCGTACTCGCGCCGGATCCACTCGATCGACCCTTCCTCGGCGAGCCGCTGGAGCTCCGGCTCGGCCTCGGGGGCGATCAGCACGACCTTGCCGTCGCACGCGAGCAGGCCCTCGACCTTCTCGAGCCCGATCTCGCCGCCGCCGACGACGACGCACCGGCGGCCCGTGAGCTTGAGGCACGCGATGTAGAAGGGCGTGTCGAGCATGTCGCGCACGCACGTCTGGTCGCAGATCCCCCGCCGGTACTGGCAGACACACGGCTTCCCTGCATAAGCCTGAGCTGGCATCGACCTATCACCGTACTAAGAGCGATGGAGTTCTACTTCGACGACTCGTCCCTTCTACGGGAGGTCGTGGGCCATCGGCTCACCGCGCTCAGCGGCCCGCGCGCGCTGCTGGTGATGGCCGCGCATCCCGTCGCGTTCGCGGGCTTCTTCGCCCACACCGGCGCGCTCGACGACCCCTACGCGCGCCTGCAGCGGACCGCGACCGTGATGGACGCGGTGGCGTTCGGGCCCAAGGCGCGGGCGGACAAGCTGACCGCGCACGTGCGGGCCATGCACCGGCGGGTGCGCGGCGAACTGGCCGAGGACGCCGGACCGTTCGCGGCGGGCACGCCGTACCGCGCCGACGACCCGCAGCTGCTGCTGTGGATCCTCGCCGCGCTGGCGGAGTCCGCGATGCTCGTCTACGGCCGCTACGTGCGCTCGCTCAGCCGCGCCGAGCTCGACGCGCTGTGGGCCGATTACCGCGTCGTCGGGCGCTGCTTCGGCCTGCGCGAGTCCGACATGCCGCCCGACAGCGCGGCCTTCGAGGCCTACATGCACGACATGTACACGGGCGGCGAGTTGCACGTCACGCCCGCGGCGCGGGAGCTGGCGATCGAGATCGTCATGCACCCGCCGGCGCCGCTCGCGGCGCGGCCACTGGTCGAGTTGGTGAACCAGATCACGATCGGCTGGTTGCCGCGCGGGATCCGGCGCCAGTACGGCTTCCGCTGGGACCCGCTGCGGGCCGTGGCCCTGCGCGGGGGTGCCGAGTGGGTGAAGCGACTGGTCGTGCCCGCAGCCCGGATCGGCGCTCCCGGGCTGTTAGTGGTACGCTGAGCAGACCAATGTCCTTCCGACTGCTCCAGCGCTACGAGCAGATCGCCGAGCGGCTGGCGGACGACATCCGCTCGGGCGCGCTCGCGGTCGGCGACCGGCTGCCGTCCGAGCGCGAGTTGGCGCGCACGCTCGAGGTCAGCCGCGCGTCGGTGCGCGAGGCGATCGCCTCGCTGCAGCTGCAGGGCGTGGTCGAGACGCGTCACGGCGCGGGGACGTTCGTGGTCGCGGCGCCGCCCGCGAACGGCTCGCCGCACGACGCCAGCCCGTCGGACGTGCTCGAGGCGCGGCTCGCGCTCGAGCCGACCGTCGCCCGGCTCGCCGCGGCCCGCGCGCAGCCGGACGAGACCGCCGAGCAGCTGCTGGCCGCGATGGAGGCCGAGTCCGTCGAGCTCGCGACCTGGAACACGTCGGACCGGCTCTTTCACCGCCAGCTCGCGGTGATGACGGGCAACCCGGTGCTGGTCGCGTTCGCGGACCACGTCGCGACGCTGATGGACCAGCCGCTGTGGCAGCGCCTGCGCGACGACTCGATCGCCGCACCCGGCCGCACCCGCCTGCACGCCGCCGAGCACCGCATGATCTACGAGGCGATCACCAGCGGCGACGCCGAGGCCGCCTCCTTCTACTCCCGGCAGCACATCAACCGCGTCCGCGCCTACATGGAGCTCTCGTGACCCGCTTCGAAGGCATCATCCCCGCCGTCACCACCCCGTTCACCGCCGGCGACCGCGTCGACGTCCCGGCGCTGAAGGAGAACATCGAGCGCCTGGTCGAGGTCGGCGTGCACGGCTTCGTCGCCACCGGCACGATGGGCGAGGCCGGCTCGCTCACGCGCGAAGAGCGCGCGCTGGTCGTGCGCTCGGTCGTCGAGGCCGCCGCCGGCCGGGTGCCGGTCAGCGTCGGCGTCTCGTCCGGCTCGGCGCGGCAGTCGCTCGAGTACGCGCTCGACGGCAAGGCGGCGGGCGCGATCGGGGTCATGGCGTTGCCGCCGCTCGGCTACCGCGCCGACGACGACGAGGTCGTGGCGTTCTTCGCCGAGCTCGCGACCTGCGGGCTGCCGGTGATGGTCTACAACAACCCCGAGGCGTCGGGCGTGGACATGCCGGCCGCGTTGATCGCGCGGATCGCCCGCGAGGTCGAGGGGGTCGCGGGCGTCAAGGAGTGCTCGGGCGACACGCGCCGGATCCCGCCGCTGCTGGAGCTCGAAGGGCTGGACGTGCTGGTCGGCGGCGACGACTGGCCGCTGGAGGGCCTGGCCGCGGGCGCGCACGGGTGGGTCACCGGCGTCGGCGTGTTCGCGCCGCGCGAGTGCGTCGAGCTCTACGACGCGATCCGCGCCTCGGACCTCGAGCGCGCCCGCGCCGTGTACCGTCGGTTGCTGCCCGCCGCCCGCTTCGACATGACGCCCAAGCTCGTCCAGTACTACAAGGCCGCCCAGGACGCCGTCGGCTTCAACGGCGGCCCGGCCCGCGCGCCGCGCCTGCCGCTCAAGCCGGCCGAGCGGGCCGCGCTCGACGAGGCGCTCGCGGTCCTGCGCGAGCCGGCGGTGGCGTGAGGGCGGCGCGCTACTTCGCGGCGGTCGACTCCCACACGGAGGGGATGCCGACGCGCGTGATCACGGGCGGCGTCGGCCCCGTCCCGGGCGCGACCATGCTCGAGCGCAAGCTGTACTTCGAGCAGCACATGGACGATCTGCGGCTGCTGCTGATGCGCGAGCCGCGGGGGCACGGGGCGATGTCCGGCGCGATCCTGCAGCCGCCGCTGCGCGACGACGCCGACTGGGGCGTGCTGTTCATCGAGGTCTCGGGGCTGCTGCCGATGTGCGGGCACGGGACGATCGGGGTCGCGACCGTGCTGGTCGAGACCGGGATGGTCGCGGTGACCGAGCCCGAGACGGTGATCCGGCTCGACGTCCCGGCCGGGCTGGTCGAGGCGCGCGTAACCGTCGAGGGCGGGCGCGCCAAGGCGGTCACGATCCGCAACGTCCCGTCGTTCCTGCACGCCCGCGACCGCACGGTCGAGGTGCCGGGGCTGGGGACGATCGCCTACGACATGGCCTTCGGCGGCAACTTCTACGCGCTCACGCCCGCCGCGGACGCCGGGCTGGTGGTCGACCCGTCGCGCAACGCCGAGCTGGTCGAGGCCGGCCTGGCGGTGATGGCGGCGATCAACGCCGCCGACCGGCCGGTCCACCCGGGCGACGAGCGCATCCACGGCTGCCATCACGTCGTCTTCCACGAGCCGGGCCGCGACGGCGCGGACGCGGTCGCCGCGACCTCGATCCACCCGGGCTGGCTGGACCGCTCCCCGTGCGGGACGGGCACGAGCGCGCGGATGGCGCAGCTGCACGCGCGCGGCGAGCTCACGCTGGGGCAGGACTTCGTCAACCAGTCCGTGATCGGCACCCGCTTCACGGGCCGGCTGCTCGAGGAGACGACGGTCGCGGGCGTGCCCGCCGTCGTCCCGCAGATCACGGGCCGCGCGTGGGTGACGGGGATGGGCCAGTACCTGCTCGACCCCGACGATCCGTTCCCCGCCGGGTTCGCGCTGTAGTCAGCGCGCCATCGTCTCGATGCCGCGCACGAGCGCGTCGAGGCCGAACTCGAAGCGGTCGTACTCGGTCTCGGTGGTCGTGAGCGGGACGGCCAGTGCGACCAGGTTCGGGAAGCGCTCGGGCGGCAGCGCCTGGTAGTAGCGGCGCAGCTCGCCGATGTAGTCCTCGTCGGGCTGTTCGTGCGCCCGGTACAGGCTCTCCTCGTAGGCCGTCGCCGTGGCGTACAGCGGCAGTATGTCGACCGCGTAGGCGATCACCCGGTCCGGCAGGCCCGCGTCGCGCAGCACCCCGAGCAGCGCGTCGACCCAGCGCAGCGCGTTCGGCCCGGTCGGGATCGAGCCGAGGCTGGCCCGCGCGAGGTCGTGGTGCGCGCCGAGCCCCGCCCGGATCGCCCGGATCGCGTCCTTGAGCTGCTCCTGCCACGGCGCCTTGCCGACCTCGGCCAGCGGCAGCTCGCCCGCGATCCGGTCGATCATCGCCGCCAGCAGCTCGTCCTTGCCCGCGAAGTGCGCGTACAGCGACGCGGGCCCCGTGCCGAGCCGGTCCGCGACCGCCCGCATGTTGAGCGCGTCGACGCCCCCGCCCTCGTCGAGCACCGCGAACGCGGCGTCGACGATCGCCTCGGCGGACAGCCCGCGCCGCGCCGGCCGCCGCGGCCGCCGCCGTGGCGGCGGGGGAAGTTCGGCCTCGTCGGCCGCCGCCCGCCCGCGCCGCGCCCGCGCCCCCGCGGGCTCGTCGCCCGCGGCCACGCTGCGCCGCTTGCCGCCGTGTGCGGCGTCTTCGTGCCGGTCGCGGGCCTCGTCTTGCACGAACACGATTCTAGTGCTAGAACAACGTTCGTCCTAACGAACAGTGTTCGGATTGACGTTCGGAGGCCTTCATGTCGACACTCGCCGCACCCGCTCCTACCGCGCCGCGCGCCGCGCACCCGCGGCGGTGGCTGATCCTCGCGCTGATCCTGGCCGTCGAATGCATGGACCTGATCGACGGCACGATCCTCAACGTCGCCGCGCCGACGATCCGGGCTGATCTCGGGGCGAGCCTGAGCGCGCTTCAGTGGATCGTCGGCGGCTACGCGCTGGCGTTCGCCGTCGGGCTGGTCACGGGCGGCCGGCTGGGGGACATCTTCGGCCGCCGCCGGTTGTTCCTGATCGGCGTCGCCGGCTTCACCGGCGCGAGCGTGCTCTGCGGGCTCGCGCCCTCGGACGAGCTGCTGATCGCGTTCCGGCTGCTGCAGGGCGTGTTCGCGGCGATCATGGTCCCGCAGGGCTTCGGGATCCTGCGCCACGTCTTCACGCCCGAGGAGCTCCCGAAGGCGTTCGCGCTCTTCGGCCCGGTGATGGGCGGCGCGGCCGTCCTGGGCCCGGTGCTCGGCGGCGCGCTCACCGACGGCGACCTGTTCGGCCTCGGCTGGCGCGCGATCTTCCTCGTCAACCTGCCGCTCGGCGCGTTCGCGCTGTTCGGCGCCGCCCGGCTGCTGCCCGAGTCGCGCGCGGCGCAGCGCCCGCAGCTCGACCTCGGCGGCGCCGCGCTGGTCACGCTCGCCGTCGGCCTGCTCGTCTACCCGCTGATCCAGGGCCGCGAGGCGGGCTGGCCCGCGTGGACGTTCGCTTCGATCGGCGCGAGCGCCGTCGTCCTGGCGGCCTTCGTGGCCTTCGAGCGCCGGCGCGAGCGCCACGGCGCGAGCCCGCTCGTGACGATGAGCCTGTTCCGCAAGCGGGCGTTCTCCGCCGGCCTGGCCACCGCGCTCGTGTTCTTCGCCGGGATGATCGGCCTGATGCTCACGCTCAGCCTGTTCCTGCAGCTCGGCCAGGGCTTCAGCGCGATCCACGCCGGCCTGACGCTGATCCCGTGGTCGGTCGGGACCGCGATCGGCGCGGGCGTCGCCGCGGGCGCGGTCGGCCCCCGGCTCGGCCGCCGGACCCTGCACGGCGGCCTGGCCGTGATGCTCGCCGGCGTCATCGGCATGCTCGTCGTCGTCCGCGGCGGCGCGAGCTCGCTCGAGCTCGCGGCCCCGATGCTGGTGGCCGGCGTCGGCATGGGCGCGCTGCTCGCGCCGCTGTTCGACTTCGTGCTCGCGGGCGTCGACGACGACGAGGTCGGCTCGGCCTCGGGCGTGCTGAACGCGATGCAGCAGCTCGGCGGCGCGATCGGGATCGCCGTGCTCGGCACGGTCTTCTTCTCCGTCGCGGCCGCGGGCGGCTTCACCGGCGCGTTCGAGCGGACGCTGTGGATCGAGGCCGGCGCGATCGCGGCGACCGCGGCGCTCGTGTGCCTGCTGCCGCGCCGGGCGCGTGAGCATTCCGCGGCGCTCACGTAAGCTCCCGCGGGTATGGCCCCGCGCGACGACGAGGTACAGGCGCTCGTCGAGCAGCTGAGCGCGGAACTCGACCGCTCGGTGCTCGTCGACGACGCCAGCCTGCGGCTGCTCGCGTACAGCCCGACGCTCGGCTCGGAGGACGAGGTCCGCCGGACCGCGATCCTCACGCGCGAGACGCCGCGGGCGATCCGCGACCTCCACTTCGCGCAGGGGATCGCGACCGCGACGCAGGCCGTGCGCACGGCGCCGCGCCCCGACTTCGGCCTGGAGTCGCGCGTGTGCGTGCCGATCCGCTGCCAGGGCGCGCTGTTCGGCTACCTGTGGCTGATCGATGCCGACGAGTCGCTGACGGCGGAGGAGTTCGAGGCCGCCGAGCGCTGCGCGGCCGAGATCGGCACCGCGATGTACCGGCGCGACGAACTCGAGAAGCCGCAGCGTGAGCTCGAGGTGCGGTTGCTGGAGGCGCTGCTCGGCCCGGATGCCGCCAAGCGCGAGGAGGCGGCGCACGAGCTGACCGCCGGCGACCTGCTCGTCGCCGGCGCCGCGGTCGGCGTGCTGACCATTCGGCGGGCGGGCGACGCCGACGCCGAGCTCGGGCCCGCGGAGCGCGCGCGGCTCGGGCTCGCGCTCGACCAGCTGCGGCGCACGCTCCCGCGCCGGCACGCGCTGAGCACGGTCCGCGCCGAGCACGGCGTGCTCGTGCTGACGTTGTCCGAGCGGACCACGGTCGCCGACGTCGCCAAGCGCGCCCAGGATGCGCTCGACGCGGCCTTCGGCGGTCACGAGCACGCGCTGATCGGCTACAGCGACCCCGTCGAGCACCTGCACGACGCGCGCCGCGCGCTCGAGCAGGCGCGGCTCGCGCTCCGCGTCGCCACCGCGCTGGGAGACCACCCCAGCCCGGCCGGCTGGGACGGCCTCGGCGCGTACCGGCTGCTGGCCCGCGCGGCCGAGACGCCGCACGCCGAGGAGCTCATCCACCCCGGTTTACCGAAATTGTTTGCGTTGCACACGAAAGAGTCACTGGTGCAGACGCTCGAGGCTTATCTGGACAACGGTTGCGATACGAAACTCACGGCAGAGTCACTGTTCCTTCACCGAGCGAGCCTGTACTACAGATTGCAGCGCATCGAGGAGATCACTTCGACCTCTCTCAAGAGCGGCGCGGACAGGCTTGCGCTGCATTCCGGGCTAAAGCTCGCCCGCTTGGTCGGGATTCATCCGGCACTCAGACGCACGACTTCCGACTAGAAGTCAATGCGACGCTGGTCTAGGCTGCCGCCGCGCGGTTCCGACAACTGACCTACGGACCGCGAGCACCGAGTCCAATAGATTTTGGCTCGGTGCAGGTCGATTGCCGTGCCCTTGGAGGGGGGCGGATTATGCGCGCACATCGAATGGCCGTACTCGGCTGTACAGCGCTGCTTGCAGTAGCGGCGTGCGGGGGATCAGACGACGACGGCGGCGGCGGGGAAAACGCACCGAGCGGTGGCGGCGGCAACGCCGACACCTACGTGCTCGGCACCACCGACAAGGTGGTGGCGCTGGACCCGGTCGGCGCCTATGACCTGGCGTCTCAGCAGCTGATCGGCAACATCTACCAGAACCTGCTCTCGGTTCCGGCGGGCGGCAACACGCCCGAGCCCGACGCGGCGGAGAGCTGCGACTGGTCCGACGACAAGACCTACGTCTGCAAGCTCAAGCCGGATCTGAAGTTCTCGAGCGGCGACCCGCTGACCGCCGAGGACGTCAAGTTCTCGCTCGAGCGGATGCTCAAGATCGCGGACCCGACCGGGCCGTACACGCTGCTCGGCTCGCTCGACTCCGTCGAGGCGACCGATCCGCAGACCGTGACGATGAAGCTCAAGAAGGTCGACGCGACGTGGCCGTTCATCCTCACGCACAACGTCGCGGCGATCGTGCCGGACGAGATCTACTCCGACAGCGAGAAGCAGCCCGACGACAAGATCGTCGGCTCGGGCCCGTACAAGCTCGACAAGTACACGCCCAACCAGCAGGCGGTGTTCTCGGCCAACCCGGAGTACAACGGCCCGAACAAGCCACAGACGCCGAAGGTGCTCGTGCAGTACTTCGAGCAGGCGTCGGCGCTGAAGCTGGCGATCGAGCAGGGTGATGTCGACGTCGCCTACCGCAGCCTGTCGCCGACCGACATCGAGGCGCTGCGCAACAGCAACGCCGGCGTCAAGGTCGTCGACGGCGAGGGCACCGAGATCCGCTACGCGGTGTTCAACGTCAAGAAGAAGCCCGTCGACAACGTCGCGGTCCGCCAGGCGATCGCGCAGATCGTCGACCGCCAGGCGATCGTCGACTCGATCTACAAGGGCACGGCGACGCCGCTGTACTCGACGGTCCCGTCCGCCTTCCCCGGCGCCAAGGAGTCCTTCAAGGACAAGTACGGCGACCCGGACCCGGCCAAGGCCAAGCAGCTCCTCGACGACGCGGGCGTGCAGACGCCGGTCGAGCTGGACGCCTGGTACACGCCGACCCATTACGGCCCGGTCGAGGTCGACCTCTGGAACGAGCTCAAGCGTCAGCTCGAGGGCAGCGGCCTGTTCAAGATCAACCTCGACTCGACGGAGTGGGACCAGTACAAGGAGGAGGCCTTCGACAAGGGGACCTACTACTTCTACGGCCTGGGCTGGTTCCCGGACTTCCCGGACGCCGACAACTACCTGACGCCGTTCATGCGTGACGGCGGGTTCTTCGTCAACGGCTACTCCAACGAGGAGGTCAACAAGGCGCTCGACGCCGAGCTCGCCTCCCAGGACTCCGGGGAGCGCGAGGAGCAGTTCGGCATCGTGCAGGACATCCAGGCCGAGGACGTGCCTGTGCTCCCGCTCTGGGAGGGCAAGCAGGTGGCGGCGGTGCGCGAGGGCGTGGAGGGCGTCGAGAAGACGTTCGACCCGGCCTTCCAGTTCCGCTTCTGGCTCGTGACCAAGAAGGAGTCCTAGCGGTATGAGCCGGGCCGGATCGCTCCGGGGCTACATCCTCATCCGGATCGCGCTGATGGTCCCGATGGTCTGGGTTCTCCTGACCGTCGTGTTCCTGATGATGCGCGTGGCCCCGGGCGATCCGATCTCGGCGACCCTCGGCGGCAAGCTGTCGCCGGCGGACCTGGACGAGCGCCGCGAGGCGCTCGGGTTCGACCGCTCGCTGTTCGTCCAGTACCTGGAGTACCTCTGGGACGCCGTGCGCTTCCAGTTCGGGACGACGATCACCGACGGGCAGACGATCGGCTCGATCCTCGTGGAGAACGGCGGCGCGACCCTCACGCTGACGGTCGCGGCGCTCGTCTTCGCGCTCGTCGTCGGCCTGCCGCTCGGGCTGATCGCGGGGCGCTACCGGGAGACGCTCCCGGACGCCGCGATCCGCATCTTCGCGATCCTCGGCTACGCGGCGCCGCCGTTCTTCATCGGCCTGCTCGCCCAGCTGCTGTTCGCGAAGAACCTCGACTGGCTGCCGGCGTCGAAGATGGCGTCGCCGATCGTGCAGGCGCAGGCCGAGACCTACACGCACATCCTGATCATCGACCTCGCGATCGACGGCAACTGGGACGGCGTGTGGGACGTCGTCAAGCACCTGATCCTGCCCGCCGTCACGCTCGGCCTGCTCGTCATGGGCGTCTTCATCCGGCTCGTCCGCGTCAACGTCGGCCAGGCGCTCGGCGGCGACTACGTCGAGGCCGCCCGCGCCCGCGGCGTGCCCGAGCGGCGGGTGGTCTCGCGCCACGCGTTCCGCAACGCGCTCGTCCCGGTGGTGACGGTCATGGGCCTGCAGGTGGCGCTGCTGCTCGGCGGCGCGGTGCTGACCGAGCAGACGTTCAGCTGGCCCGGGCTGGGCACGCGGTTGTTGCAGTACCTCAACAGCCGCGATTACATCGGCGTCCAGGGCCTGATCACCGTGTTCGCGCTGGTGGTGGTCGTGATCAGCCTGCTGATCGACATCATCAACGCCCTCATCGACCCGCGGGTCCGGTACTAGGCGATGACCGCGACGACCTCGGTCACCGGCACCCCGGACAAGGCTCCGGAGGCGGGCCCGCCCAAGCGCCGCGGCGGCCTGCTCAGCCGCATCACGGCGCCGTACCGCCAGTCGCACGGGATCCAGCGCTTCATGCTGGTCTCGGGCACGGCGATCTCGCTGGCGATGATCCTGATGGCGATCTTCGCGCCGCTGCTGGCGCCCTACGGCTTCGACACCTACCAGGACGCCGACGGGCGCTTCCCGACGCAGGGCGAGCCGTCGGACCGCAACCCGTGGGGGACGACCGTGCAGGGCTTCGACGTCATGTCGCGCGCGATCTTCGGCGCGCGCACGGCGGTCGAGGTCGTGCTGCTCGCGGTCGCCTTCTCGCTGATGATCGGCGTCCCGCTGGGGCTGATCTCGGGGTACATCGGCGGCTGGCTGGACCGCGTCCTGGTGCTGATCATGGACGCGCTGTTCGCGTTCCCCTACCTGCTGCTCGCGATCGTGGCCGCGTTCCTGCTCTCGAACACGATCGACAGCGGCATCGTCGTGACCGCGATCGCGATCACGGTCGTCTACGTGCCGCAGTACTTCAGGGTGGTGCGGGCGTCGACGCTGAGCGCGCGAGAAGCCACCTACATAGAGGCCGCGCGGGCGATCGGCGCCAAGCCGCGCACGGTCATCGCGCGCTACCTGTTCCCGAACGTGATCCAGAGCGTGCCGGTGATCGCGACGCTCAACGCCGCCGACGCGATCCTGACGCTCGCCGGCCTCGGGTTCCTCGGGCTCGGGATCCAGCCCAGCGAGGCGGCCGAGTGGGGCTACGACCTGCAGCGCGCGATCGCCGACGCGGGCGCCGGGATCTGGTGGACGGCCCTGTTCCCCGGCCTCGGGATCGTGCTCGCGGTGACCGGCCTGACGCTCGTGGGCGAAGGGCTCAACGACGTGCTCAACCCGACGCTGCGGCGCCGGCGGGTCGACCGGCCGGTCGTGCAGTCGCGCCGCGCGGTCGGCTCCTCGGCGGTCGGCCCGGCGTCGGCCCCGGAGGTCGAGGAGGACGCTGGGCAATGAAGCAGCCGGTCCTGTCGCTGCGCGACCTGCACATCTGGTACGGCTCGGAGCGCGGCCCCGTGCGCGCGGTCGACGGCGTCAGCCTCGACCTGCTGCCGGGCGAGACGGTCGGCCTGGTCGGCGAGTCCGGCTGCGGCAAGTCGACGCTCGGGCGCGGCGTGCTCGGGCTGCTGCCCGACGGCGCCGGCCACGCCGGCGAGGTGTCCTACGGCGGGCGCAACATCCTCGCGCTCAAGCCGAAGGAGCTCGCGCAGCTCCGCGGCCCCGACCTGGGGATGATCTTCCAGGAGCCGATGACGCGGCTGAACCCGCTGATGCGGATCTCCGAGCACTTCGAGGAGGTCCTGCGCATCCACGAGCCGGACCTGTCCAAGAAGCAGGCGAAGGCGCGGGCGCTGGAGACCCTGCGCGGGATGGGGATCCCGCCGACGCGCTACACGCAGTACCCGCACGAGTTCTCGGGCGGGATGCGGCAGCGGATCATGATCGCGCTGGCGCTCGTGCTGCGGCCCGCGGTGGTCGTGGCCGACGAGCCGACGACCGCGCTCGACGTGCTCGTCGAGGCCCAGATCCTGCGCATCATCGCCGACCTGCGGCGCAACTTCGACACGGCGCTGCTGCTGATCACGCACAACCTCGGGATCGTGGCCGAGGCCTGCGACCGGGTCGCGGTCATGTACGCGGGGCGCGTGGTCGAGCAGGGACCGGCCTATGACGTCACCACCAAGCCCGCGCACCCGTACTCGCGTGAGCTGCTGCGCTCGACGATCTCGCTCTCGACGCGCGAGCTGCACTCGATCCCGGGCGCCCCGCCGGACCTGGTGTCGCCGCCGTCCGCGTGCCGCTTCCACCCGCGCTGCCCGAACGCGATGAAGGTCTGCGCCGAGCAGTGGCCGCCGACGGTGACGGTCGGCACCGCGCGGCGCTCGGAGTGCTGGCTGCACGCCACCGAGGACATCCCGGCCGGCCTCGAGGCGCCGCTCGAGCGCGAGGAACTGGCCGTCGCGGAGGAAGCATGAGCGCGACGCTGACCAAGAACCTGATCGAGGTCCGCGACCTCCAGGTCCACTTCGCCATCCACGGGAACTTCCGCTCGCGGCTGACGGGCCGCGGCGGCGGCTCGGTCAAGGCCGTCGACGGCGTCTCCTTCGACCTGCGCGAGGGCGAGGTGCTGGGGCTGGTCGGCGAGTCCGGCTCGGGCAAGACCACGCTGGGGCGGGCGCTGCTCGGGCTGGTGCGGCCGACGGGCGGGAGCGT
>Ga0182742_1002310_pt1 | contig 21439 bp, 23 predicted proteins | sample eDN5th37CBELigMG_FD_128880 | JGI IMG/M metagenome (GOLD analysis project Ga0182742, IMG submission 128880) | Enriched Miracle-Growth compost microbial communities from Emeryville, California, USA - eDNA 5th pass 37_C BE-Lig MG (version 2)... ... | reverse complement strand
CCCAATCGGCGCAGTCTGGTTCTCAGATGAAGCGCCCCCGTAGCTCAGGGGATAGAGCGTCTGCCTCCGGAGCAGAAGGCCGCAGGTTCGAATCCTGCCGGGGGCACCCACCGAGCCCATCAATCAAGGCCCTCTCACGCAGGTGTGATGCACATCTCGCTTGCGATCGGGAATATTTTCGGGACTCGCCCGCAAATTCGCGTGGCGGCGGTGGTCCCCGACCGTTTACCCTGGCCAGTGAGCGTATTGCGCGTGCCACACTCCAGAAAACGGGGACACATACATGAACAAGATCATCGCAGCGGCCGTCGCCGCCGGAGCGCTCAGCGCCGGCCTCGCCTTCGCCGCACCTGCCTCCGCAGCACCCAACTGCTCCGAAGTCGTCAACAAGATCAACAGCGAAGATGGCTACACGCCGACCACCGGCGAGAAGTGGACCTGCGCCCTCGACATCCAGGCCAACAAGTGGGAGCAGTTCCCGGGTGGCGTCGCCGCCAAGTGGGCCGAGTTCCCCGGCGCCACCGCCGACAAGTGGGCCAACTTCCCCGGCAAGACCGCAGACAAGTGGGCTCAGTTCCCCAGCAAGACCGCGAAGAAGTGGACCGACTTCCCCAATGACCTCGCCAAGAAATGGGGCGTCGGCGGCGAAGAAGATTAACGCCTCCACTCACGATCCACTCAATCAGTGGCGATCCGCTCAGCGGGTCGCCATTGATTGTTTTTGGGCACCCTCGCACGCCGGCGCCACGACAGTGCGTAGCGCCGGTGAAACACACGACGTGTCACACCGTTTCGTGTACCTGGATGAACCCTTCGACGTGTCGAACCGACGCGTGAATCGATCAGCGCGGTATCAGTGCGGAACCGCGAAACCCTCAGGCGTGGTCCACGTGAACGGCGGCTTGGCCACCGACGTTTCCGGCTCTGACGGCGCAGTCGATTGTGTGACGGTGGCGCCTGTCTGCATGGGCCCCGTCGCGTAATCCGGCCCGCTTCCGGGCGCATAGCTGGACATCACACCCAACGCAGCCATCGCGAGCACTGCCGCCATACCGACAATGCCGGACACGATCTTGAAGCGTGCCTTGGAAATTCGAGCAATACGAGCAATTCGCTTCTGCGATAACACTTCTGACCACCCCACTCGGTCTGGGCCGATCGCCCCTCTCTGGAGCCACTATGTGAAAGCCGCACGGGGCCAGCTTTATTCCGCCCGGAAAGAGACGAAAAACACAGTCGGCAAACATCTGACGCAAGAGTCCCGAGGTGCCGCCTGTCAGCGAAGCGCCCAATCATGATCAGGTGGTTCACAACTGGGGGCGAAAGACGGACAGTCCATGTCGTCGCGAAAAACTGGTCCGTCGAGAAAAAGATGGAACTTCGCATATGACCGGCCGACAGAAACCGTCCCCAGGGATGCGCTCGCGCGCCTGTTGTACCGCTACAGCGACCGAAACCCGGTGCATTTCATACCGGTTGCCCAAAACGGCACGCGTGCTCACACGGGCATGGCCCTACGGGATGTCCTTGCCGTACTCAACAGCGAGACCCCTCTGTTTCTTCCCGTACCGCCCTCGCAGGAAGCCACGCGGAGAACGTCTTCGGCGCGGTGCCGGCACAGCGAGGCGACGGGTCCGCTGCGGTCGACGTCAGCGGGGGCGCCGCGCGAAATCAGGTGCATGTTCGGGCAGCGGTCCCACCCCCACCAGATAGGCCGGGACCTTCGCCAGGCCCGGGAACCGGCTGAGCACCGCGCCCACCACCTTCAGCACGCGCTCGGGCGGCCGTCTGATCTCGCTGCCGAGCAGCGCCCGTCGCAGACCGATGTGCAGCACCCGCTGGACCGCCTGGATGACCGCGGCAGGCACGTACCGGCGCTTCTCGACAGCGGCCAGGTCGCGCCGGGTGACCCGGCCGGTGCGCAGCGGTTCGGCGAGAATGCGTGCCGCGGCGACCGCGTCGGCGATCGCGAGGTTGATGCCGACGCCGCCGACCGGGGACATCGCGTGTGCGGCGTCGCCGATGCACAGCAACCCGTCGCGGTACCAGCGGCGCAACCGGTTGAGCTTGACGTCCAGCACCTTGACGTCGTCCCATGACGTCAGCCGGTCGACCGAGGCCTCGGGCACCGCTTCGGCGACCTGCGCACGGAACACCTCGAGCCCGCGTGCGTGCAACTGCTTCTCGCCGCCCTTGGGCAGGAAGCAGCCGGCCTGGAAGTAGCCCTCACGCGGAATGAGGATGAGCGCCTGCCCGGAGGAGATCCGCGGTGTCAGTTGGTAGGCGGTCTCCTTGATGCGGTCGATGCGGAACCAGCCCACGTCGAAGGGGACGGGGTACTCCCGCGGCGCCAGCCCGGCCTCTTTGCGCACGCGTGACGTGCGTCCGTCGCACGCGACGGTGAGATCGGCGCGCAACTCCCCCGGCCCGTCGGGGCCGTGGTAGCGGACGCCGGTGACGGTGTCGCCGTCTTTGAGCAGCCCCGTGACCTCGGTCTGCATGCGCAGTGTGAACGTGGGTTCCTCCTTGGCCGCATCGGCGAGCAGATCGAGGAAATCCCATTGCGGCACAAGGGCGATGTAGCGGTGCGGCAGGTTCAGCCTGCCGAAGTCGACGACCGTGACCTCGCGGCCACCGAGGTCGAACCGCGCCCGTTCGACGCGGCTGTGCTGCAGCGCGTCGAACTTCTCGAACAGGCCCAGTTCGTCGAGCAGGCGCAGGGTCGCCGGATGCACGGTGTCCCCGCGGAAGTCGCGCAGGAAGTCGGCGTGCTTCTCGAACACCGTGACCTCGATCCCCGCGCGGGCCAGCAGCAGGCCCAGCACCATGCCTGCGGGACCGCCTCCGACGACGGCGCATGTGGTCTTCTCGGTCATCGTCACTCGCTTTCTCCCGTGGTGACGGCGCGCACGAAGGTATCGGCGAACACGTCGCAGGCGCTGTCGATGTCGGGTAGGCCCACGAAGGCCAGGTTCGCGCTGGTCGGGCGCACGAACAGGTGCATCAGCATCGGCGCCATCAACTGCTGTGCCAGCAACAGGACAGGTAGATCTCGCACGCGTCCGGCCGCAACCTCGCCGGTGAGCCACTCGGCGAGCAGTCCGAGCATCCGTGGCGCACCGTGACCGACGACGGCCTGCACAGCGGGGCTGTGCGGCCGCGCCAAGGCCTCGGCGAAGATGGCCGGCACCACCCGCGGTGGGCGGTCCAGCGCCCGCGTGAGCATGCCGTAGAACGCCCGCACGGTGTCGCGCAGGTCGCCGTGGCGCTGCGACAGGAACGCCTCGACATCGCGGACCGGGCTGTACTGCTCGAAAACCTCGCGCAGCAGACCGTCACGTGTGCCGAAGACCGCGTGGAGGCTGGGCACGGAGCATTCGGCCCGCTCGGCGATCGCCTCCAATGTGACAGCACCCAAACCGATCTCGCCGATCAGCTCGGCTGCCGCGCCGACGGCGCGCACCCGCACCGGGGGCAGGCCGCCTGGATCGGTGCCGCGCGCGCGTACGGCCTCGTCGAGGACCGACCGGGAGCCCCCCAGGCGGCGCAGCAGGGTGCTTCGCGACATTCCCGCATGACGCGCGATCACCTCGGCAGGCACGTCGGCGACTCCCCTGCCCAGCTCCGCCGCGGCGCGCAGTGCCGCATCGACGAGTTCTTCGGGGACCGCCACTGCGATCACCTCCCGCCGAATCAGGGTTATAGGAATCCTATACCTGCGTGTCAACAGCGGCGAAAAAACGAGCGTGCGCGGAATACACGCACGCTCGTTCCTGCCGAACAGCGAAAACTCAGCCGAGTCCCAGTTTCTTGGCCGCTTTGGTCAAACCGCCCAGACCGGCCCACTTCGCCGCGGTCTCGAGCGGGAACGTCGCCCACTTCTGGGCGGTGTCACCCGGGAAGTTCGCCCACTTCTCGGCGGTGTCGCCCGGGAAGTCGACCCACTTCTGGGCGGTGCCGCCGGGGAGGTTGGCCAGCTTGTCCGCGACGGTCTCCCTCGAATCCGAATCGCCGAGGACGGGCACAGGCGCGGCGGACGACGACTTCTTGCCCGGGCCCGTCGAGGAGACCCGGTTGCACGGCGAGCATCCGACGGAGCTCTGGGAATCGGCGGCTGCCGGCGCGGCCAGCCCGATACCGGCACAGAGCGCCCCCGCGGCGACTGTCGCGGCGATTAGTTTGTTCTGCATCATGGGTCCCCCAACCGTTCTGATCCTGCTGTTGCAGTACACCCGAACGTTAGCTTTCCTCCGGCGCTCATGCACCGCGAACCCGGAGCTCAGTACGCGTCGTGCAGGCGCATCCACTCGTACGGCGCGCGCTGCGGCCAACCCTGCGGCGAGTCCTCCCAGGTCTCCTGACGGCCGTACGGCGTGAGGTCGAGCAGGTCGAACACCACCATGAAGGGCTCCTCGCCGCGCCGGTAGGTCGAATACGTGTGGAACACCCGCTGCCCGTCGCGCAGGAACACGCTGATCCCGTGGTGCTCCTCGTCGTCGACCGTGACGTGGAAGTCCTCGTTGAACGTCGTCGCACCCGACGACACCCACGGCAGGTCCCAGCCCATGCGGTCCCGGAACGCGAGCAGCGCCCCCACGGGCGCACGGGACACCAACGCGAACGACGTGTCCTTGGCGTGCAGGTGCGACAGCGGCCCGACGTGATCGGCCATCATCGAGCAGCCGACACAACCTTCGGTCCAGTCGGGGTGGAACATGAAGTGCTGCACGATGAGCTGGCGCCTGCCGTCGAACAGATCGAGCAGTGTCACCGGCCCGGTCTCCGTGTCGAAAACGTAGTCGCCCGTGGCTTTTTCGGTGATGTCCACCATGGGCATCCGACGGCGTGCGGCGCTGACGGAATCCTTGAGGCGGGTCAGCTCCTTTTCACGGACGAGCAACTCGGCTCGGCGTGCCTCCCATTCGGCGCGCGAGACGATCGGTGGCAGCGCTGAGGTCATGCGAAATTCTGTACCGCCTCTGCCACCCGGCGCAGCTGATCGATGTTCGCGCTCGTCGGGATCAGGTGGATCTCGTCGGTGCCGATGTCCTCGAACTTGCCGAGCAACTCCACCAGATCGTCCTCGGTGCCCGCCCACCCGGTGGTGGGCGCCATGGCGTCGACGTACTCGGCCGGGATCCAGTTCATGTAGCGGAGCAGATGCCGGTGGACCTGGGCGCGGGCCACCTCGGGCTCGCCGAGCGCGAACCAGAACGACGTCGCCAGATGCGGTTTCGGCTTGCCCTCCTGCGCCCAGGCCGACCTCGCGATCTGGAACAGCTCGGCCTGCTTGCCGAGGTCGAGGTCCAGCGTGGTGCCCGCGACACCGTCGGCCCATGCCGCGGCGTCGCGCACGGTCTTCGGGCCTATGGTGCCGATGTGCAGCGGCGGTCCGCCGGTCTGCGCCGGTGGCGGTCCGACCGGCAGCACCGATTCGGTGACCTTCTCGCCGGCCCACACGCGCTTCATCACCGCGACCGCGTCCGCGAGCCCCTTGCGGTTCTGCGCCGACAGGTCGGCGCCCACGGCCCGGTAGTCCTCTTCGCGCCCGCCGATGCCGAGGCCGACGGTCAGCCTGCCGCCGCTGAGCATGTCGCCGGTGGCCAGGGCCTTCGCGAGCGCCACCGGGTCGTGCAGTTGCGGGACGATCACCGTGGTCACCAGCCGCACGCGGTCGGTCCACGCCGCGAGCGCTCCCAGCAGGGTCAGGCTGTCCGGGTTGTCGAACGCGATGCGTTCGCCCCAGCACAACGACGAGAACGGGCCACCGTCGATGACGTGTGCCCACGCCCGCAGTGTGGCCGCATCCAACTGTGGTTCCATGACCGGCAGGGTCATCCCAATCCGCACTGATCGAGTCTCCCATCGAGGGGTGGTTAACCCCCACCCGGCTCTGGGGAAAACGCTGTGTCGCCGGGCGCGCAGAGTTCGTAAGTTGAAGGCATGGCTGCAATCAGCGCAACCGTGACAAGACCACGCAACATCGGTGTGGTGCCGGCCGCCTCCATGGTCACCGGCGCCGCGATAGCGACGGTGTGGTTCTGGATACCGTTGGCAATAATGATCATTGGCGTTTCATCGATACCTTCGGTGATCGGCTTCCTGCTCGCGGGCGTGGTGTTCATCTACCTCATGCGCGGCGTCGAGTGGGTGGAACGCGCCCGCAGCGAGGCGGTTTTCGCCCTCAACATCAGCATTCCGCCGCGTCCACGCACGCACCACAGCGGTTTCCAGGGCTGGGCGCACCAGCTGTGGCTCGACGTCAGCAGCACCCGGTTCTGGAAGGGCGTGGCGCACCACTACCTGCGGATGATCTACGACCTGCTGGCGGCCGGAATCGCGTTCGCGTTGCTCGCGTTCGCGTTCATCGGCCCGGCCGCGTCCATGGCCATCCGCGACAGCGACGACGACGCGGGACTGGTGTTCCTCTCACCGCCGATCGCGTGGCTGCTGGCGGTCATCGCGGTCGCCGCGGCCGCGGCCATCCTGGTGTTCGCGCCCGCGCTCGACGCGGCGATCGACCGGTGGCTGCTCTCGCCGTCGCCCACGGCGGCCCTTCAGCACCGGGTCAACGCGCTCGCCGACGCGCGGGAGGGCGCGGTGTCGTCGGCGCAGACCGAGCGCCACCGCATCGAGCGGGACCTCCACGACAGCGTGCAACCACGCCTGGTGTCGCTGGCCATGACGATCGGCCTGGCGCAGACCAAGCTGGATTCGGACCTGCCCGCGGCCAAGGAGCTGATCGCCGAGGCACACGACGAGGCCAAGAACGCGCTGGTGGAGTTGCGCAACGTCGTGCGCGGCATCGCCCCCACGATCCTGGCCGACCGCGGCCTGGACGCGGCGTTGTCGTCGGTGGCGCAGCGCGCACAGAACTCCGGTGTGCCAACCACTTTGGACGTGCATCTACCGCACCGGCTGCCCGACGAGGTGGAGTCCGTCGCGTACTTCGTGGCGGCCGAGGCGCTCACCAACGTGATCAGGCACGCCCAGGCCAACCAGGCCGTGGTGACCGTGCGTCTCGACGAACCGAGCGCGACGCTGCACGTCTCGGTGTTCGACGACGGCAAGGGCGGCGCGCGCATCGAATCGGACGCCAACGCGACCGGCCTGCGCGGGCTCGCCGAACGTGTGCGTGCGGCAGGCGGAACCTTCGACGTGTCCAGCCCGGCGACCGGGCCGACGATCGTGACGGCGGTGCTGCCATGCGGATCGTGATCGCAGAGGATTCGGCGCTGCTGCGCGCCGGTATCGAACGGATACTCGCCGACGCCGGTCACGACGTGATCGCGGGGGTGCCCGACGCGACGAACCTGCTGAACCTGGTCAACGAGCATCGGCCCGACCTGGCGATCCTCGACGTGCGCATGCCGCCGACGTTCACCGACGAGGGCATCCGGGCCGCCGCACTGTTGCGCAAACAGAATCCCGAATCCCCCGTGCTGGTGCTGTCGCATTACGTCGAAGAGCGTTATGCGTCCGACCTGATCGCCTCGGACACAAAGGGTTTCGGTTATCTGCTCAAAGACCGGGTGGCCGACGTGCCAGCGTTCCTCGACGCCGTCGAGGTGGTGGGGCGCGGCGGAACGGTGCTCGACCCAGAGGTGGTGAGTCAGATCTTGGTCCGTTCCCATCGACGTAGCGCGCTGGACCAGCTGACCCCGCGCGAACGCGACGTCCTGCAACTCATGGCCGAGGGCAAGACCAACTCGGCGATCGCCTCGGCCCTGCACATCTCGATCGGTTCCGCCGAGAAACACATCGCATCGATCTTCACCAAGCTCGACCTGGCCCCCGACGAGAGCGAGAACCGCCGCGTGCTGGCGGTCCTGCGCTTCCTCGAGACCTAGATCGGAAAGGATCCATCGTGACCGTCACCGCGCCCCCGATCGAACCCGGGATCGAACCGCCGCCCCGGCTGTCCCCCGGCGGCCGCACCACGTTCCGCTTCCTGCTGGTCGCCGCGGCCGCGGTGATCCTCACCGCGGCGCTGGTGGGCCTGGGCGTCGCCGCGTGGGGTGTCAACGCCGTACGCGTCGTCACCGACCACCAGGCCCTGCCCGCGACCATGCGATCGGTGGTGATCGACACCGCGCGGGTGCCGATCGCGATCCGCATCGTCGCCGACCGCGAGACCCGGGAGGCCACCGCGAACCTGCGACTGCTCAACACCACGCACAGCGGCGAGCACCGTCTCGGGGTGGTCAACGAGGGCCCCGACACCCGGATCACGATCGAGGGCAATCCGTCACCGGCGCTCGAATGGGCCCGCGGCGGGGAGATCACCATCTCGCTGCCACCCGAGCAGGCCCGCAGGCTCACGGTGCGCACCGAGCAGAAGATCGGCGCCGTCATCGCCTCGGCCGACATCGACCAGCTGATCGCGAACAACACCGAAGGTGCGATCGTGCTCGGCGGGGCGGCGCGCAACATCGAACTGAACACCGTCAACGGCGAGGTGATCTCGCGGGATCCCATCGCGGTCGCCGAACGGTTCAGTGCCACGACCTCCGACGGCGACATCGAGGTCGACTTCCGCGACAAGGCACCGCGCACCATCGACGCGGTCAGCCGCTCCGGTGACGTGATCCTCGGGGTGCCGGGACCCGGCCCCTACCTGGTGCACGCCGACTCGCGCGCGTCGACCAAGGTACGGGTGAACGAGACCGGAAGTCCCAGCGCCGCGGCCGGCGAGATCACGGCACGCTCGGTCACCGGCGAGGTGGTCGTCGAGGACATCGCCCTCGACGAGTGATCACGGGACCAGCCGGCCCATGATCTCGGCGACGGTTCCGGGCCCGATGGCCCGGAACCCGGTGCCCGCCCAGATGTTGGTGGCGTGCGGATCACCCGCCGCCACCGACGCCTTGCGCACCGGGCTGGTCAGGTAGTGGACCTCCGGGTAGCCGAACGGGGCCTGCGCCTCGTGGTCGACGACGAAGCGGTTGCGCAGCCCGCGGGCGTAGCGACCCGAAAACGCCCGTGTGACCACGGTTTCGGTGAATTCAGGGTTCTGCAGCGCGGCGCGGTGCACGTCGCTGCTACCGGCCTCCTCGGCCAGCAGGAACGCCGTACCCAGTTGCGCGGCAACGGCTCCCGCGGCCAGTACACCGGCCACATCGTCCGCGGTCACCAGACCGCCCGCGGCGATCACCGGCATGTCCATCGCCGCGACCACATCGTCGAGCAGTTCCTCCAGCGACTGGGTGGCCGGCGCCGCGGCGGGGTCGAACGTGCCGCGGTGCCCACCCGCGTTCGGCCCCTGCACGGCCAGCGCGTCGACGCCACGGCCATCGGCCTGCTCGGCCTCGTCGTAGCTGGTCACGGTGGCGACCGTGGTGATGCCGGCCTGGCGCAGGCGCTTGACCTCGTCGTCGTCGGGCAAGCCGAACGTGAACGACACGACCTCGGGCCGCAGATCTGCCACCACGTCGAGCTTGGCGGCCCAGGCGTCGTCGTCATAGCGCGGCTCACCGAGTGCGACGCCGTAGCGCTCGGCCTCACCCGCCAGTGCCTGCGCGTAGGCCGCGATCTGCTCGGGTGTACCCGCACTCGGTTGCGGTGCAAAAAGATTCACACCGATCGGCTCCGAGGTGAGTTCACGTGTGGCCTTGATGCGTTCGGCCAGCGCGTCGGCGGTCAGGTACCCCGCGGCGATGAACCCGAGGCCGCCGGCGTTGCTGCCCGCGGCCGCCAGCGCAGGCGTCGACGGGCCACCCGCCATCGGCGCGACGATCACCGGCCTCGTCAGCCCCCGCAGATCGAAATCACCCATCACCGCACCGCCTTTCCGAACATCAACACATCCTGGGGTTCATTGCCGAGGTTGGGGAACACGCTGTACCGCACGAGGCGGCCCTCCAGGGTCAGGCCGCAGTGCCGCAGCACGCCGGCAGAACCCGCGTTGTCCACATGGCAGTACGCCGAGATCCGATACACGCGCGGATCGCGCTCGGTGTCGTCGATCAGCACCGACATCGCCTCGGACATGAGTCCGCGCCGCCACCAGGGCCGCCCCAGACAGTAGCCCAGTTCGACCTCGTGTGCCTGCGGCCGGCGCCTGCCACACAACCCCACCACCTCACCATCGGCCTCGATCAGCCACGACTCCTCGGATCCGATGTTGAACAACGTCGTGATGACACGGCGCGTTTCCGCCACATCCGCATGAGGTTTCCAGGACAGGTACCGCGTGACCTCGGGATCTGACGCTACCCGCGTGTACAGGGCCTCGGCGTCATCGGGCACGGGTTCGCGCAGGCGCACACGCGGGCCGGTCAGCGTCGGGACGTGCAGCATGGTTCCCATCCTGCAGGGTTGCCGCGCTCGCGGGCCACGGGTTTACTCGATGACGATGGCCATAGCGTTCAACCACACCATCGTCGCCGCCAGGGATCGGCGGGAATCCGCCACGTTTCTCACCGAACTGTTCGGGCTTCCCGAACCGAAGGAGTTCGGCCATTTCCTGGCCGTCGCACTCGAACACGGCGTCACCCTCGACTACGCGCAGGTCGGCGAGAGTGAGGAGATCCGGCCGCAGCACTACGCATTTCTGGTGTCCGAGGACGACTTCGACGCGATCTACGGCAAGATCCGCGACCGGAACCTGCCGCACTGGGCCGATCCGCGCGGCAGCAGGCCCGGCGAGATCAACCACAACGACGGCGGACGCGGCGTGTACTTCCAGGACCCGTCCGGGCACTATCTGGAGATCATCACGCGCCCGTACGGCGGCTGATCAGCCGTGGCCGCGCTGCTCTTCCTGAGCGCGGTAGACGTCGGCCAGTTTCACCACGTGGGCCGGCAAAGCCCCAGCCGCCACGTCGGAAAGACTGGTCTCCTCCAGCACCGAGCGCATGCTGGCGCGCAGGGCCCGCCACACATCCGTCAGCGCGGCCGTCGGCCCGGAATACGGCAGGTCGCCGAGCCCGATGTCGCGCACGCTGGCCAGCGGACCGTCGATGCAACGCAGCACGTCGGCGATGCTGATCGCGTCGGCAGGCCGCGCCAGCGCGTATCCGCCGTCGCGGCCGCGGTGGCTGCGCACCAGCCGATCGGTGCGCAGGTCGGACAGGATGTCGACGAGGAACTGTGCGGGGATGCCCTGGGCCCTGGCCAGATCGTCGGTTTTCAGCAGTTCGCCGTCGCTGACGGTGGCCAACTGAACCATGGCGCGGACGGCATACTCCGCCTTCGCCGACATCCGCATGCCCTGGATTCTGCCAGCCCACCGGTGCGGGCCGGCCTCCACCTACCGTGCGCGCGTGTTGCGCAGATCGCCGGTCATGCCGCGCACCGACGGCGGCAGCGGGGTTCCGGCAGGGACGTCCGGGGCGGTGAGCGGCGCACCGTACCGCGTCGTCAGCGGGACGACGCCGGCCCACCCGCCGGCCGCGATGTCGTCGTCGGCGTCGTCGGGCCACCCCTCGCTGAGCTTGAGCGACCAGTTGTCGTCGCCGATCGGGAGTGCCAACGCGAGCGTCGCCGCGAGTTCCTTGCGCGTGCTCGCGCGCAGTTCGGCGGTGCGGCCCGGGATGAAGCGGTCGGTCAGCGCGTCCAGATACCCGGGTTTGGCGTCCTCGGCGATCACCGCGAACGTGCCGAACAGCGTCGCGCTGCGGTAGCGGAACGACGATTCGAAACTGCTGCGCGCCACCACCACACCGTCGAGCGCGGTCACCGACACCGCGGCGGGCGCACCCTCGGCGAGTGCGCGCAGCCACGGTGATCCGGTGGAGCCGTGGATCACCAATTCGTCGCCGACCCTGCCGAATCCGATCGGGAACGCGACGGGATGACCGTCGCGCACCAGTGCGACGGTGGCCAGCGGGATGGTGTCGAGCAGATCGTCCAGCCGTTCGCGCGACGTGCTCTGCTTCTCATCGAGACGCGTGACGCGAGTGGATGGTTTCGAGACGTCGGTCAATCCGGGATGCTTCCCACGTCCGGGACGACGACGGCGAACAGATCGGCGATGGCCGCCAGGCTCGCCGACTGCATGGCCGAGGCGGGAACCAGATTGCCGTCGGGGCCGGGCAGCGAACGCGTCGCGGTCGCTGCGGCCACCACGGTCGGGGCGAACCCGAGGTTGAACGCGCCGCGCGCCGTGGAGTTGACGCACATATGCGTCATGAACCCGGCCAGCACCAGGTTCGAGGCGCTCACGGCCTGCAGGCGCTCCTGAAGATCGGTCTGCACGAACGAGTTCGGGAAGTTCTTGACCACCACGGGCTCGTCGCCGCGCGGCGCCACCGAGTCGACGATCGCGCCGATCTCCTCACGGACGTCGTACGGCGAACCCGGTCCTGAATCGTGCTGGATGTGGATGATCGGGATTCCCGCGGTGCGGGCGCGGTCGAGCAGTTCGGCCGTCGCGTCGAGCGCGGCCTGTACGCCCTCGAGCTCCATGACACCCCGGGTGTAGGTGTTCTGGCAGTCGATCAGCACCAGCGCCGAGTCCGCGAGGCGCACCGGCTCGGCGGGCAGGCTGGAGATCTCACGCAGTGTGGGTCGGGTCACGGCGCCAGCCTACTGACCGGCGCCTCGCGGCAACAGAGGCGCACCGATCAGGACCGCGTGACCGCCAGTACCTGCTCGGCCAGTTCGGGGCGGCACACGATCAGATCGGGCAGCCTGGGATCGCGGGCGTTGTAGCGCAGCGGCGACCCGTCGATGCGCGAGGTGTGCATACCCGCCGCGCGGGCCACGGCGACGGGCGCCGCCGAATCCCACTCGTACTGGCCGCCCGCGTGCACGTACACGTCGGCGTGCCCGCGGATGACGGCGGCGACTTTGGCTCCCGCCGAACCCATTTCGACCAGCGTGCCGTCGAGCGCGTCACGCACCGCCAGCGCGATCGCCGGCGGCCTGGTACGTGACACCACGACGCGCGGCGGCCCTTCGAGCGGCAGCGGGCCGGCCACCTCGGGTGTGGACAGCGTCATGTTCTGCGCGGGCAGCGCGACCGCACCCGCGACCAACTCCCCCGCTTGCCACAGCGCCACGTGCACGGCCCAGTCCTCGCGGCCGAGTTCGGAGAACTCGCGTGTGCCGTCGAGCGGGTCGACGATCCACACCCGCTCGGCGTCTAGCCGCGCGGGATCGTCGACACCCTCCTCGGACAGCACCGCGTCACCGGGGCGCTGCCTGGCCAGCTCGGCCATCAGGAAATCGTGGGACTGCTTGTCGCCCGCGGCCTTACGGTCCTGTGCCGGCGCGTCGGCGAAATCGGCACGCACGTCGAGCAGCAGGTCCCCGGCGCGGGTCGCGAGCCGGGCGGCCAGCTCGTGGTCGTTCACCTACGGGTCTCCAGCATCTCGATCACCATATCGGCCAACTCGTCGAGCGAATGCTCAGGCGTGAGCCGCAGATCGGGATGCTTGGGCCGCTGGTACGGGCTGTCGATACCGGTGAAATGCGTGATCTCACCGGCGCGGGCCTTGGCGTACAGGCCCTTGGGATCGCGTGCCTCGCAGTCGGCCAGCGGCGTGTCGCAGAAGACCTCGAAGAACTCGACACCGCTCTCGGTGGACACCCGCCGCGCCAGTTCGCGGTGCTCCTCGAGCGGGCTGATGGCAGGTACCAGCACGATCTGCCCGGAATCGGCGAGCAGCGACGCGACGTGCGCCAGGCGGCGCAGGTTCTCGGCGCGGTCGGCCATCGAGAAGCCCAGGTCGGCGTTGAGGCCGTGGCGCAGGTTGTCGCCGTCCAGCACGTACGCCGGGACACCCTTGGCCAGCAGCTTCTGCTCGACGAGCATCGCGACCGACGACTTGCCCGAACCCGAAAGGCCGGTGAACCACACGGTGCGCCCGCGGGTCAGCCGGTCCTCGGCGGTGATCAGGTTCTCGTGGCGCACGGTGTTGGGGCTCGCGGATTCGTTGCGGGCGTCGCGCAGCACCATGCCCGCACCCACGGTGCCGTTGGTGTGCGGATCGATCAGGATGAACGAGCCCGTCGCGGGGTTGCGGCTGTACTCGTCGAGCAGCAGCGGCGTGCGCGTGCGCAGTGAGATCCGGCCCAGCTCGTTGAGTTTGAGCGCGGTCGCGGACTTGTCGCGGTGCAGCGTGTTGACGTCGAGGCGGTAGTCCAGATCGACCACCTTGGCGCGCGTGGTGCGCGTGGTGTGCTTGATCAGGTACTCGCGGCCCGGTTCGAGCGATGCGTCGTCGGCCATCCAGCACACCGTGGCGTCGAAGTCCTGCGTGACGCGGGGCTGGTTGCCCGGCCGGGCGATCATGTCGCCGCGGCTGATGTCGATGTCGTCGGCCAGGCTGATCGACACGGCCATCGGCGGGAACGCCTCGTCGACCGGCCCACCGGGACCGGCGATCTCGGTGATGCGGCTGGACTTGCCGCTGGGCAGCACCACGATCTCGTCGCCCGGGCGCATGACGCCGCTGGCGACGGTGCCCGCGTAGCTGCGGTGGTCGGCGTGGTCGAGCGTCTGGGGCCGGATCACGTACTGCACGGGGAACCGCACGTCGACCAGGTTGCGGTCACCGGCGATGTAGACGTCTTCGAGGTGGGTCAGCAGGGCCGGGCCCTCGTACCACGGGGTCTTGTCGCTCTTGGTGACGACGTTGTCGCCCTGCAGCGCCGACAGCGGGATGGCGGTGACGTCGTGGACATCCAAACGTGCTGCGAACGTGTGGAATTCGTCGCGGATCGCCTCGAAGCGCTCCTGGTCCCAGCCGATGAGGTCCATCTTGTTGACGGCCAGCACGATGTGCCGGATGCCCAGCAGCGACGCCAGGAACGCGTGCCTGCGCGACTGTTCGAGCAGGCCGTTGCGGGCGTCGACCAGCACGATCGCCAGCTGCGCGGTGGACGTGCCGGTCACCATGTTGCGGGTGTACTGGATGTGGCCCGGGGTGTCGGCGATGATGAATTTCCGCTTGGCCGTGGCGAAGTAGCGGTAGGCGACGTCGATCGTGATGCCCTGCTCGCGCTCGGCGCGCAGACCGTCGGTGACCAGCGCCAGATCGGTGTAGTCGTGCCCGCGTTCCTTGGAGGTGCGCTCGACGGCCGCGAGCTGATCCTCCATGACGGCCTTCGAGTCGTACAGCAGCCGGCCGATCAGCGTGGACTTGCCGTCGTCGACCGAACCCGCGGTCGCCAGGCGCAGCAGAGTCGTGTTGGCGCTCATCAGAAATACCCCTCGCGCTTGCGGTCTTCCATACCGGCTTCGGAGATGCGGTCGTCGGCGCGGGTCGCACCGCGCTCGGTCAGCCGCGACACCGCGGTCTCGGCGATGACCTGTTCGACGGTGGCCGCGGTGGACTCGACGCAGCCGGTGCAGGTGACGTCACCGACGGTGCGGAACCGCACGGAGGTCTCGAAGACCTCTTCGCCGTCGCGGGGCTGCATGAACTCGTGGACGGCGAGCAGCATGCCGTCGCGTCCGAACACCTTGCGCTGGTGCGCGTAGTAGATGGAAGGGAGCGTGATGTCCTCGGCGCCGATGTAGGCCCAGATGTCGTACTCGGTCCAGTTCGACAGCGGGAACACGCGGATGTGCTCCCCCTTGCGGTGGCGGCCGTTGTAGATGTTCCACAGTTCGGGGCGCTGGGCCTTGGGGTCCCACTGGCCGAACTCGTCGCGGAAGCTGAACACGCGCTCCTTGGCGCGGGCCTTCTCCTCGTCGCGGCGCGCGCCGCCGAACGCGGCGTCGAACTTGTTCTCACGGATGCCGCGCAGCAGCGTCACGGTCTGCAGCGGGTTGCGCGACGGGCCGTTGTCCACCACGCGTCCGGCGTCGATGTCGTCCTGCACGCTGGCGACCACCAGACGCAGGCCGTGCTTCTCCACCAGCGCGTCGCGGGTGGCGATGACCTCTTCGAAGTTGTGGCCCGTGTCGACGTGCATGACCGGGAACGGCAGGCGACCGGGTGCGAACGCCTTGATCGCCAGGTGCAGCATCACGATCGAGTCCTTGCCGCCGGAGAACAGCAGCACGGGACGCTCGAACTCGGCGGCCACCTCACGGATGATGTGGATGGCCTCGGCTTCCAGGGCCCGCAGGTGGCTCAGCTCGTACTGACCGGTGCGGGTCTGCGCTGGGGCGCTGTCGACTGCGGTCATCTACTTCCCCATTAAGTTGGTAGAACTGGCCAGCATTGTAAGCATGACGTGGAATGTAACGGCGGGCCCTGACAACTGTCAATGATTTCGCTCATGGCCCGGATCACATCCGGCCTGCCCGGGCTCAGCGGTGACCGCTGACGTGACTGCCCGCGCTCTTCGGCAGCCGCACGGTCTCCACCAGCGTGAGCGCCAGCACCGCGCCGAGCACCAGAAACGTCAGCGAATACGAGGTCAGCTGGCTCAGCAGCAGGGCCGCGAACGCGATGCCGAGACCCGAGGCGAGTTCCTGCACCGACGCGTTGAGCGTGTTGCCGTGCGTGAGGTCGTCGCCCTCTACATCGGAGAACGCCAGGCTGTTGTAGGCCGTGAAACCGATCGAGCGCAGCGCGCCGCTGATATAGAGGATGACGGCCATGAGCACGACGGGCAGGCCGGGCCGCAGCACCGCCAGCAGGCCGAAACAGGCCACCGACGCCGCGCCGTTGACCAACAGCACGGTCCGGATGCCGAAGCGGCGCATGAGCGGCGTGGTGATGGGTTTGATGGTGAGGTTGCCCGCGAACAGCGCGGCCACCATCGCGCCTGCGGCCAGGGGCGTCCACCCGAACTGCAACTGGAACTGCAGGGGCAGCAGGAACGGCACCGCGGTGATCACCATGCGGTACAGCGAGCCCGCCGACACCGTGATGCGCAACGTCTGCACCCGTAGGACGCGCAGTTGCACCAGCGGGTTCGGCACCGTCAGCAACCGGCGCAGCGCGACGGCCAGGAGCAGCACCGCGGCCACCCCGAAGCTGCCGACCAGAGACCAGTGCGTGCCGGAGACCCGGATGTTCTCCAGGGCGAGCAGCGTCGCGGCGATGCCCGAACCCAGCGTCAGCAAACCGAACCAGTCCAGCGAGCGCGGCCGTGCGGCCGCGTCGCCGTGGATGAGCCTGAGCGCGAACAGAATTCCGATCAGCCCGATCGGAACGTTCACCGCGAAGATCCACCGCCAGTCACCCAGCGTCGCGATCGCCCCGCCGAGCACGGGCGCCACCACGGGCGCCGCGAGCGCGGGCCACGTCAGCAACGCGATGGCCCGCACCAGATCGGCCTTGTCGCTCGAGCGCAGCACCGCCAGCCGCCCGACGGGGACCATCATCGCGCCGCCGACACCCTGCGCGACACGCATCGCGACGAGCATGGGCAGCGACACACTCAGCGCACACCCCACCGAGGCCAGCGTGAACACCGCGATCGCGCTGATGAACACGCGGCGCACGCCGAACCGGTCGGCCATCCAGCCGGTGGCGGGGATCAGCACGGCCACGGTGACCAGGTAGGCCGATATCGCGACGTTGACGTCGACGGCCGCGACGCCGAACGACTCCGCGATCAGCGGGATCGCGGGCGCGAGGATCGTCGCGTCGAGGATCTCCATGAACAGCGCCCCGGCCACCAGCAGGGCCGTGCCGCGCGGGAACGACGGCTGCTGACGAGTGGGCACCCGTGAAATGTAGCCGCGTCTAACTGTCGAGGACGAACTCGATGCGCCGCGCGCACACGTCGGCGAGATCGACGCCGGGGATGTCGAATCTGCGGTTGAGCCGCACGAGCGCGACCGCCAGCAACAGCGGGGCGCTCACGTCGCCGAACGCGAGGTTGCCGACGCTTCTGCCCACCGCGCGCTCGTAGCGGTCGATGGTCTGCTCGCGGCTCGGTGTGCCCGGCGCGGGCGCGTTGCCGGGCAGCGGGCTGCTGATCCAGTCGGTCATGAACAGCCAGCTGAGGTCGGCGGCCTGATCGCCCAGATAGGCGATCTCCCAGTCGAGCGCGGCCACGGGCGTCAGGTCGGGCCGGTACAGCACGTTCGACATCCGGCTGTCGCCCCAGCACAGCCCCACGTGTTCGGGCTCGTAGAGATGGGCCCGCAGCCAGTGCAGCGCGCGTGTGAACGTGGGGTGGACCGGATTGTCCCCGTAGGCCCAGCCGATCGCGTGGCGCAGGAAGTCGACGAGCGCGCCCGGCGTGGACGCGCCCAAAAAGCCCAGGCGGTACTGCTGCGGGTCGAGCCGGTGCACCGCGGCGATCATGTCGACGCAGCCGTTCCACAGCGCGGCTCGGCCCGCGTCGTCGGTCTCGGCGAACAGGCCGTGCTGGTGATAGGGCGGGACGTCGCTGACGCCGACGACGTGGTCGATGCGGTCCATCACCAGGTACGGCGTGCCCAGATCGCTTCCGTCGGCGTCGATCCAGCGCACGCCCGGCACGGGCACGGGTGACGGCGCGAGCCGTTGCATCACCAGGTACTGCCTGCGCAGGTCGTAGCCGGGCAGGATCTGGTACTCCGGCGGCCGGCGGAACACCAGCCCCAGCGTGTCGCAGGCGTCGAGGCCCTCGACGTCGAACAGGTATGTCTCGGTGGAGAACCCGGCCGTACTGGCCGTCCAGTTGGCGATGCGGGCGTTTTCCGCACCCGGAAGGCGTTTACGGACAACGGCTTCCATGGCGTGCGGCAGTTCGTCTGCCGGCAGCCTCACCATCCGGTGTATCCGTATCGCGGGTAGGCGCCGACGAAAACCATCTCGACGAGGCCGTGGCCGATCTTGGGCCCGGAGCCGCTGTCCATCCGCACCTCGCACAGTGTCTCGGACAGGAAGCTGACGGGTTTGACGACGTCGATGTCACCGATGTCGGCGGTGAACCCGTCGATGAAATCCCTTCCACGCCAATGTCCGGAGGCGTAGCCGTCGACCTCCATGTAGCCCGCGAGGCCGGGCCAGAAGTCGGTCATGGGACTGACCTCGATGGTGCTGGTGGTACGGTCACCGCGGTGCACGGTGAACGTGCCGCCGCTGATCACGCGCAGATCGTCGCGGAACTTCAGATCGTGCTCGACGTCGATGATCGTCCCGGCGGGACGGCCCGTCTCGATCGGGTACAGCACCTCGCCCTCGAACTGCCACCGCTCCCCCGTGCTGGTCTCGCGCTGCGCGAAATGCACCAGCTGGTCGTCGAATTGGAAGATGCCCATGTAGTAGAGCGTGCCGTCGGGGATCTCCTGCGGTTGCAGGTTGGCTCCCTCGGACAGGCTGCCGCCGCCCGGGCCGTTACGGATGCCCCACGAGTGGTCACGGCCGAACCACCAGCGGGCCGGGTCGATCTCGATGCGTTCGCCGTCGATCTCGATCCAGCCCTCGACCTGACCGTTCTGGTAGAAGCGGCGGGCGTCCTCGCTGACGCGGCCGCGGCTGCGGTGGAACGCCGGGGTCTGCTCGTAGGTGGGGAACTGTCCGCGCAACCGAAGATCGAGGCTCACGCCCTGCTCGTTGGGTGCCAGTACGGCCCGCACGGTGCGCAGCGGTTCCTCGATGGTGTAAGTGTAGGGGCCCACCGAATACGAACCGAGCGGGCCGGTTTCGGGGTTGAGTTCGGTGGACATGCGCACCACGCGGGCCGTGGCGTCGCGGCGTGTGATCATCGCGTAGGCGTCGGTGACGTTGCGGTTGGGGTAGCGCGCGAGACCCGTCATCACGTTGATGTCGCCCGAGCGGTCGAATCCGTACATCACGATGCGCTCGGTCCACCGCAGATCGGACTGGTCGACGTGGTCGAACGTCGTCGGCAACTGATGGCAGAGCAGTTCGTCGTGCGGGGTGAGCATGCGCCGGTCCTTCCCCAGATACTTACGTTATGGGCCGTAACGTAACAGGAGGCCCGCACAGCCGGTAGCGTTTTCGCATGACCGGTGCCATGGGGCGGCCCCGCGATCCGTCGAAGGACGTCGCGGTGCTCACCGCGGTGCGTGAACTGCTGGTCGAAGAGGGCTATCAGGGCACCACCGTGCTGGCGGTCGCGCGGCGGGCCGGCGTCGGCGCGCCCACGATCTACCGGCGCTGGCCCACCAAGGAGGCCCTTGTCGAGGACGCGGCATTCGGGCATCCCAGCCCCGTGCCGATGCCCGCGCCCACCGGCGACCTGCGCGCCGACCTGCGGGAGTGGGTCGCGATGTTCCTCGACTGGCTCGCACAACCGGTCACGCGTGCCGCGCTGCCGGGCCTGATCACGGCCTACCACCACGACGAGACGCTCTACGAGCGGCTTGTGCTGCGGTCGGAGACCGACGTGCGCGCGGCGATGGTCGACCTGCTCGACGGGGACCGCAGGCGCGCCGACGCGGTGTTCGACTTCCTGGTCGCCACCACGGTGGTCCGTGCCATGACCCGGGGTCTCACCGACCGCGACGCGTTCTGCGACCGCACGGCCGATGCGCTGTTCGCGCTGGCGCGGTCGGATCACCTCTGATTACCTGCGAGGTAATTGAACCGGTCTTCCGGGGTGCGCAGACTCCTCGACATGACTCGTTCGATGACCGGTTCCGACGTGATGGCCCAGTTCCTGCCCACCTCACCGTTGGTGGCCAAGCTGGGCATCGTGGCCGAGAACCTCGCGGATGGCCAAGTGCGCCTGCGGATGCCGTGGGACCCGTCCAACGCCACCATCGCGGACATGGTGCACGGTGGCGCGATAGCCACGCTGGCCGACGTCACCGTCATGGCCACGGCCTGGGCCGGCGCCGAGGTCCCCGGCGAACTGCGCGGCGTGACCGTGTCGATGTCACTGCAGTACCTGGCGCCGGCCCGCGCGACCGATCTCATCGGCGTGGGACACGTGCTGCGCCGCGGACATTCGCTGGTGCACTGCGACGTCGACGTCCTCACCCCCGACGACACACCCGTGGCGAAGGCCGTCGCGACCTACAAGCTCGGGTGATCACTCGCGAATGTGAAACGTCAGCGAGAAACTGCCCAAAAATCGCTGAGGATTCACACTCGCGGAGGAGATTTCGGCCCAGCGAGCTCAGAGCGTGACCTCGGCGAGCTTGCCCGTCGCGACGTCGAAGATGAAGCCGCGCAGGGATTCGTGCTTGGTGACGAACGGGCTGGCCTCGATGCGGCGCAGCGACTGCCGGACATCCTCTTCGAGGTCGGTGAACGACTCGGCGGCCCACTCGGGTTTGATGCCGGTCTCGTCCTGGATACTGCGCTTGAACTCGTCGTCGGTGAACGTCAGCATGCCGCAGTCGGTGTGGTGGATGAGGATGATCTCCTTGGTGCCCAGCAGGCGCTGGCTGATGGCCAGGGACCGGATCTCGTCGTCGGTGATCACGCCGCCCGCGTTGCGGATCACGTGGGCCTCACCGTCGCCGAGGCCCAGGATGCGGTAGACGTCGAGCCGGGCGTCCATGCAGGCCACCACCGCCACGTGCTTGCTGGGCGGCAGCGGAAGTGGCCCGCTGAACGTCTTCGCGTATTCCTCGTTGTTCGCCAGGTACTGATCAGTGACAGACATGTGCGGCAGGCTAGGCCAT
>Ga0182742_1002308_pt1 | contig 21466 bp, 24 predicted proteins | sample eDN5th37CBELigMG_FD_128880 | JGI IMG/M metagenome (GOLD analysis project Ga0182742, IMG submission 128880) | Enriched Miracle-Growth compost microbial communities from Emeryville, California, USA - eDNA 5th pass 37_C BE-Lig MG (version 2)... ... | reverse complement strand
TGCCGAACATCTGGGAACCGTCCGGTGACGAGCTGACCCCGACGATGAAGCTCAAGCGCAAGCCGATCGACGCGAAGTACGCCGAGGAGATCGACAAGCTGTACGAGAAGAACTGAGACACAGGACGTTCCGTGTGGATTCGTGTTCGCCCGGCGGGCGCGGATCCACCCGGAACGGAGTCGTCCCGGTCAGTCCCCTTCGCGCACCGACGAGGTGTGGGACTCGACGATCTCCTGCGCGATCACGCGCAGCTTGGTGTTGCGGTGCTGTGAGAAGCCCACGAGCTTCTCGAACGCAGCATCGGCGTCGCACCGGAACGTCGCCATGATCAGACCCACCGCTTCCCCCAGCGTGGTCCGGGTCTCCAAAGCCGTACGCAGCTGACCGGATTCGCGTTCCTTCGTCGCGATGAGCTCTTCCCTCAACCGGGACAGTTCCAGGTTGACCCGCACCCGGGCGATCAGTTCGTCGGGCTCGAACGGCTTCGTGATGTAGTCGTCGGCGCCGACCTGCAGACCCCCGATCGCCGCCGACGTTCCGGCTCGCGCGGTCAGCAGAATGACCGGCAGCCGGGCCGTGGCGGGGTCGTCGCGCAACTGCTTCAGCAACGCCAACCCGTCCGGACCGGGCAACATGACGTCACTGAGAACGAGGTCCGGCGGCGAATCCTGAATGCGCTGCAGTGCAGCCCCGACGTCGGCCACCGCCTCGACGTGCCAATCCTGGCGGCGCAGTAGCTTTGTCAGGTAGTGCCGCAGGTCCGTGTTGTCGTCGACTACCAGAATGTGGGGCCGGCCATCAGCGGTGTCCGCCGCAGCGGCGTCGGTCGACTCGTCCACCCACTGCGAACTCTCGACAAGATACGACTCGCTCAAAGCGGCCGGAACATCCTCTGCCACAACGGGCCTGGCGTCGGTCACCACGCGCGGCACCGAGACCGTGAACGTGCTTCCGACGCCGGGCGCGCTCGTCACCGCGGCAGTCCCGCCGAGGGCCTTCACCCAGTCCGACACCAGCGACAATCCCAGGCCCACACCTCCGCCACTGCGACCGGCCGTGCCGTCCACGCGGTGGAAACGCTCGAAGACCCGCGGCGCCTCGTCAGGAGGTATCCCCACCCCGGTGTCCGTCACCGACAGCACCAACCGATCGCCGCCGACGCGCAACTCGACGGTGATCGACCCCTCGAGCGTGTATTTGACGGCGTTGGACAGCAGGTTGAACACGATGTGCGACCAGATCTCCGGGTCGAGATCGATCGGTTCGGCAGCCGCATCGTCGTTCCGGGTCACCAGCGTCAGGCCGGCGGTGTGCGCGATCGGCTGGTAGAGCTCGGCACACGCCGCGGTCAGCGCCGCCGCATCGGTGGGCTGCAGACGCGGACGCACCTGATACCGCTCGGCGCGGGTCGCTTCCAGCAGAACGTCGACGAGCCGCTGCAGGCGCCCCACTGCGCGCTGCGCGATTTCGAGGGATCGCTGCTGCTCGGGGGTGAGGGCAGTAGCGTCGTCGAGGAGGTTCTGCAGCGGCCCGAGCAGCAGTACCAGCGGGGTGCGGAATTCGTGACTGACCGTCTCCAGGAAACGGGTTTTGGCCTTGTCGACTTCGGCGAGCGCGTCGACGCGGCGACGTTCGGCATCGAAGGCGATGCTGTCGCGCAGCAAACCCGAAATTCGCGCGGCGATCAGCGCGACGAGAGCCGCGTAATTGTCGTCGTACGCCAGGTTGGGATTCAAACCGACCGCCAGCACGCCGATCGCGGTGGCGCGACCGGGAACGGTCAGCGGTAGCAACACCACCGAGTCGAGCGGTTGCGCCCCGAGCAGGCGCGTGGGGTCGACGCCGCCGGGCGAGCGGTCGGCGACACCGGTGACGACGACCGGTTCGCGGTTCACCGCCACCTCGTCGAGGACACGTTGGGCATCGGGCCCGAGAAGCCGGTCGGCCCCGTCGCCGATCGTGCCGAGGTCCGCGACCCGGCGCCAGGCGTGCGGTGCGGCAGGTTCGGGGTCCTCGGGGCGGAGGTAGACCGCGGCGACGGGAACGTCGGCCCCGCTCGGGGCCAGCGCCGCCAGTGCCTTGCCGCAGATGTCGGCGACAGAGTGGCCTGCATCTGTGGTCGCGACGGTCCCGAGTCGGCTGATCGCTTCGCGGCGACGATCACCGAGCACCGCGGCGGTGGTATCGGCGGTGGCGACGAACACCCCCGCTACGGCTCCGGTGTCGTCGAAGATCGGGCTGTAGGAGAACGTCCAGTACGACTCCTCGACGAAACCGTGGCGCTGCAGGAACAGCCGTTCGTTCTCGGTGAAGGTGGCCCTGCCTGCCCACGCTTCCTCGGCGAGGGAGCCGACCGCGTGCCAGATCTCCCGCCAGCAGTCCGCGGCCCGCTGCCCGACCGCGGCGGGATACTTGTCGCCGAGGATGGGAACGAACGCGTCGTTGAAGATCTGGATCAGTTCCGGCCCCCACCACACCAGCATCGGCACCTGCGACGGCAGCACGGTGTTCACGGCCATCCGCAGTTCCATGGGCCAGGTCTCCACCGGCCCGAGCGCGGTCGCCGACCAATCGGTGTTCCGGTGCCGCTCGCGGGCGTCGCCGGTGCCGGCGAACAGCCGTTCGGCCGTCCAGCCGGACGATGGGAGCTCCGCCTCCAACGTCGAACTCCTCCGCTTGTCCTGCATGCGGGAACCATCGAATTTTCGCATCGAGTCCACGCTCGGACCACCAGAACGCAGAAGTGTGGGCGTCCGCTGAACGGAGATGATCGCGAATTGGCGCCGCCCCGCGCGACATGCAACCCGACATCATCCGGGTCTCTTTCGGCCCCGTACGATCCGTGCGGTCGTTAACAGGGAGAACGGAACAGGGCAGTGACTGCCGAGAGATGCGCGGGACTTATCAGGGTGGGGAACTGAGACGGTGGGGGTGTGGGCGGCGGCTGCGCTGATCGCTGCTGCGTCGATGATGGGGATGGCCATCCAGCGCAGCGTGGGCCTGGGCTTCGCGTTGACCGCGGCTCCGATCTTCAGTCTCGTCGTCGGCCCGTTCGACGGGGTCCTGCTCGCCAACGCACTCGCGCTCGTCGTGACCAGCACGGTTCTGGTCTCGACCTGGCGAGGGGTGGACCTGCGTAAGTTCGCGGTTCTGGCTGGCGCCGGAGTCATCGCCGTCGTACCCGGCGCGCTCTTGGCCAGCCGGCTCCCGACCCCGCTGCTGCAGATCTTCGCCGGTACCACCGTCACCGTCATCCTGCTTCTGCAACTGCGGCACCGGCACCGGGGCGCACCCGTCGTGACCGAGGCGCCCTGGACGATGCCGGCAGCCGGGGCGGCCTGCGGATTCCTCAATGCCACGGCCGGAGCCGGTGGACCACCCGTGGCGATCTACGCCGCAGCGACCCGGTGGGAGAACCGCTCCTACGTTCCGACCCTGCAATTGACGTTCCTGTGCGTCAACCTCGGCTCACTGCTGGCCAAAGGCCTGCCGACGCCGTCCATCAGGCCATGGCCATGGCCGTTGCCGGGCTCGCGGCCGGCGCCTGGGGTGGGCGCCGACTCGTGCGCTACGCCTCGGAACAAGCATTGCGCCGCGGCGCTCTCACCGTCGCACTGCTGGGTGCGACGACCTTGGTGGTCAGGGGCACCACCGCCTTGCTGTAGGAGTGCCGACACCCCGTGCGCAGTCCCCCGGCGGGACCGACGCCGACCCGAGGCCCTCAACGGTGACGGTCGCGTCGCCGGCGGGCCGTTGAATGCACCGTGCTTCTGACATGCGGTGATCCGCGAAAGGAGCGGTGAGACATGTACTTGCGCCTATTTGAACTGGGCCCGTTCAACTGCTGATAACGGAGATTATGTCAACTTGAGGCTGCTGATCGTTCTCCCCCAACATATTTCGGTGGCGTGCCGACCGTCTCCGATTCCCCTGACGGCGGCCGGCGCTGCGCTCATCCTGGCCCGTCAGGCGGTTCAATCCGCCGCGGCGTGGCCCCGGTGTCTGCTTCCGGACGGCCATCCGATCCTGGGGAGTGCGCAGTGCGTGCGATGCGTGCACGCATGGCACGCAGTGAGTACCGGACCACGGCACCACTCCGGCGTTGTCAGCCGGTGTAGGGCTCGCAGACCGCGCCGGTGATGTAACCCTGCTCGCAACCGTGCTGTGTTTGGATGTCGCCGCTGGTGGGGGCATCACCGTATCGGACGCCGCAGCGCTCGTATCCGTTCACCACGCCGTCACCGTTGCGGTCTTCCTCCGGATCGTAGGGGTAGCCCCCTCCGGGGTTCGGGTTCGGGTTCGTGTTCTCGGCACGCATCGCAGCGCAGGCAGGGTCGGTGGTGGAGTAAGAGCCATCGGTGTAGACAGCGGTCCCCGGGTAATCGCAGTACCGCAGAATCTTGGCCGGCGGTTCGGTCGTTACCGCAGGGACATAGGTGTCGCAGGAGGGTTCGTATCCTGTGGTGCCGTCGGAATACAGGGCAGTCCCGGACTGGTAGATCGACAGATCACCGCATTCGAACGTCACGGGTGCTGCTACTGGCGTGCTACTTGTCGGCGCCGGCGTGACCACGGGACTCGGCGGCGTCGTCGTCACCGCGGTGGAGGTGGGGGTGGTAGATGATGGCGCCGGGGTCGTGACCACGGTCGGCGTCGTGGTCTCCGAGCTGCCACACGCCGACACCGCGATCGCCGTTGCGAACAGGGCCGCACCCACCACAGTCTTCACTGCCACTACACCGCAACTCCCCCACCGCGCGTTACCACCGAGACGATCACCCCGCCCCGCTCAGCGCGGCACGATGTCGCGCAGGGCGGTGACGCCACCGACCTCGCCGAGCGCTCCCCGGAGTCGGAGTTGCTGCTCGATGAGCCAGTCGATCATGTCAGGCCATCGGTCCACGTCGTCGATGTCGCCGAACGGTGAGGTCACCACGATGCGAGCGCCTTTCCGCCCCTCCATGCGGTCCCACACCGCCGCTCGACCGAGCACCGCCTCGAAATCACCACGACGGTCGTGAAGCGTGTCGAAGCGCGCCTGGTTCAGGTCGGCATCACGGGAGTCGAAGTAGAACTGCGCCACTAACGAGCCGTTCACCCACGCCATCGACAGCACCATGCCACCGAGACCGACCGAGGTATTGCACCAGGATGCGTCGGTGGTCCGCGCCCGAGTCCAATCGGGGTGGCGGAGCCGGATCTGCTCCAATGCGGCCTCCCAGAACTGTCGGTAACGACGACTCGTCATCGACGTCCCCGAAGCCGATGCCTTCTTTACCCGCTTTTCCCAGTCGTTCGGTTGCGCCACCAGCTCGAAGTTCGGTGCCGGCTGGGATTGACCGATCCTCACGACCTGGATCACGACACCGAACACGCGCGTGTGCTCATCGGTGCGCTGATTGAGCCAATCGATGGCCGCACGATGTTCGGATCGGAACCCGGTGGTCACCCACACGATCGTGGTGGGGTCGGTCCCGCCGCATAGGTGATGATCTGACCCAGGTGGGTGTGATCCGACGGCGCCAATTGGTTTCGACGATCACGACCTCGCCCGTGGCCTCGTCGTACCCCTTCAGATCCAGACCGAAATCGCCCACCGGATGCTCCGCGACCTCGAGTACCAGATCCATCCCCAGCAGATCGCTCAACACGTCGACGTTCTGCAACAGCCACGGGGTGAAGTCGAGCGCCTCGTGCGGCCAAATCTCCCGGGGCGGAACGATCTGCAGGCGCCCCAGGCTGGAAAAACTCATACACCGTAGGTTGGCAGATCCGCTGCCGACGCCGATCCGACTCACGCATTTGGAGCTTTGAGACTGAACTGCGGAAGGTTGGATAGCCGAGTAGAACGGAGCGACCCAACGTGTCGAGTTTTGCGACGACGAGCGCATCGCCGGCGTGGCAAGCGGCGAGTGCTCCGGGGGAGGCCGGGTCGTTCCCGGTTACATCGGTGTAGCCCTTGTCGGTGTAGATGAGGCCGTGAGCGACGCCGAGGCGTTTGAGGCGACGATTGTGCGGTTTAGGGCGCCTATACGAGACCGACATGCAGGACGGTTATCCAGGACGGATCGGAGGCCAGATTCCGCAGGACGTGATCGAGTGCCGGATGGGTTGCGGGTGTGCTGTTTGAGGATCGCTCACTGGTAATGAAAACTGTTTCCAATTCGATGGCACGCAAACGGGGTTGTGCGTTACATAGATTCGGACACGAGTTTCTTTACATTTTCGACCTGGGCGGACCCGAATCGTGTGAAAGTGTCCGCAAACCATCGTTTCCATTACGCTCAATTTCATGAAGATCGGACTCGCCCGCGTCTCGACTCGAGACCAGCATCCCCACGCTCAGGAAGACGCGCTCCGCGCCGCCGGGTGCGACGAGGTGTTCACCGACCACGCCTCGGGTGTCCTCGCGAAGCGTCCGGGTCTGGACAAGGCACTGTTGATGGCGCGCGCCGGCGATCAGGTCGTGGTCACCAAACTCGACCGCCTCGGCCGGTCGCTGACGAACCTGATCGATCTGTCGAAGACTCTGCAAGAACGAGGCGTGGACCTCATCGTCCTCGACCAAGGCGTGGACACCTCCACCGCAGTCGGCCGGATGTTCTTCTCCATCCTCGGCGCGATCGCCGAGTTCGAGCATGCCTTGATGTCCGAGCGAACAGCCGAAGGTCTCGCGGCGGCTCGCGCTCGCGGCCGCACCGGTGGGCGGAAGCCAAAACTCGGTGCGCGGCAGATAGAGATGGCACGGTCGATGTACGACGAAACTGGCGAGGACGGCAAACGTAGGTACACCGTGGCGCAGATCGCCGCCGAGTTCGGTGTCACTCGCCCTACGATCTATCGGCATCTGCAATCTGCCCTACAGGTGGCTGAACCTCACAAGGGCTAGCGGTGGCTAGGATTGAAGATGCACAACACGTTGACGTGAGCGTGGACGTCCCCTGCGGTGGCCGACTCCCTCGGACCCGACCCATCCAATAACCAATTCTGTCGTGCGGAAGTCGACCAAACCGGGGGGCAGTCCCCAAATTTGCTCTTTTATGTTGCGTACTCGAACCGAGACCAGTTGGGAGCAACAGGCTCAAGGGTAATAAAGGTTCGTGCCCTGGGTACGCACTGGCGCGTGTACACCCAGCCTGTTCTTGAGATCGCCTGGTCACTCTCCGTGAAATAGACGCAGCCATCCGATTCACGTTCGATGGATCCGAATTGAAGACCATTGATATCAACAGCGTATTGAGGTTGGCCCGTTCCGTCGATCAGTTGTTCTGCCACCGTTTGCATTTCCGGCTTTGCATCTTCGAAACCAGCCTTCGGATTAACAAGGACTAGCAGGACCGCGGCAGCCATCACAGAGGGCGCAAGGAGAAGTGTAAGCGGAAACCTTCCTTCGGACCTCGTCACTCGTACCGCCCGCACCAACCATGCCGCTCCGAGCGCAATCAGAGCGAGCACGGCTGGCACGGCAACAAGAATTTTGGTGAGGTAGTCCGTGCTTCCGGTGAAGGGACGGCGCTCGTAGTAGAGGCACAACAACAGGATGCAGATGAGGGCAGTGAGCCCGGCAATCATCAGCCCTGGATGGGATTTTCCTTTCGGCGTCATTCCCTGATCCTGGTCAAACAGCCCGTTGCCGTCGTCACTCACGTTCACTACCTCACTCTAGTTGTTACGCAATTGCGGTCATGGCGTCACGGCCCTCCAAAGACCAAGAGGGAGTTCTCACCGGGGTTACTCTGGCCGACGGTCGGGACGTCCGCTATGGGGGTGATCGGCGCAGCATCGGCATATCCATTGCACTCGATGATGATCCCTTCGACGTCACCTTCGTTGCGAAGGCCTACTGCTCGACCGGTGATGTTATTGAAGTTGTCCATGATTGCCGATTCGGCGCCGCTTGGCTTGTCCTGTTCATGGGCATCACCAAGTCGTTTCGCGAACGCCGCATTGGAAGCTTCTGTGGTCATTCCCATCCACATGCAGTGCCGGTCGGCGTCAAGTCGATCATCGTCGTACAGGTATGAACCGTCCGATCTGACTCGTTCAGGATAGTGCGCCTCTGACTGCGTTTGCGAATCGAAGTACGCACGGATGGAGCGCGCACAGTCGAAGTCTTCAGCCGCACAGAGAGCTGCTGTGACGCCACCGATTCGGTAGTACGGGTTGTAGCTTTCGCTCACATCACTTGCCACGTTGTTCACTGCAGTGATCGGGAAGGCCGTTCCCGGAACGATCGTATAGACAACTTGGTTTCCCTGAACGGACGTTTGAACCGAAACTCCCTGCTGATCCGAGCCCGCAGCGAACGGATTCCCAATGTCTGCTACGACTCCACCAGGGCCATTCACAGTGACACTGTTGCCGACGTTAGACAGACTATATCCAGGCGGAAGTCCGAATACCATTCGGAACTGTTGCGGCGCCTGGTTGTTCACTATCGTCAGTTCGGAGTTCATTAGCGTAGCGGAAGGAGTTATACGCAACGAGAGATTATATCCCGGGCCGTTGTATATAAGTCCGTTCGGAAGAGTTGCAACACCTAGTGCTGTAGTCGCCGGGATCCCATATGTAAGAAAGAGCCCTGTCGACCCGATAGGAATCTTCGTACCGGGAGTGTGGATCGTGTCGCGCTGGAATTGCTGACGTACTGCTATTCCAGCATCGACCGAAAAATCACCAGTAGGGTAACCGAAGCTGCCTTGCTCGTATCCAGAAGATGCCCACTGAGTAAGTAAGGGTTCGGTAACAGGCCATGCGCCGTGTGTGGGGTGCCAGTAGATGACGCCGTTCTGGAATCGGTCCATCTGACCTTGACCATCAGGCAACCCGACCTGATCCTGGATGGGATAGCCGAGAAGCGTGCCACCCGGCGCCAGGCCTCCGATCGAGTTGTACTTGTCGCGCAGTGGTCCGTTGCGGATTGCGGAGCCGACAGCGTTCTGGAACGCGACGTAAATGGCGCCGTCCTGGAACTCCTGACGACGGCCACCGTCGGGGAGAACGATTTCGTCGGTGGTGGGGTACTTCAGCCAGCCGGCTTCGTAGCTGTGGATGCCCCAGCGGTTGAGGAAGCTGTTGACCACCGGATGCGCACCGCCGGCGGCGGACCAGTAGATCGGGCCGTTGAGGAACGTGACTCGTTCGCCGGTGTTGCCGGGGTTGACGATGTTCCCGCTGGTCGGGAACGACAGGAAGCTCGCCGGCCCGCCGAGGCTGTTGTACTTGTCGCGGATATCTCCACACACGCTGTAAGGGGACGGCCAGTAGGTCTGACAGGTCGCCAACAGTGACATCCGTGAGGTGCCCGAGGTGGATCGTTGCTGGGCTTCGAGCATCTCGGCCTTGTCGGCGTCCTCCTTGGTGAACGGCGCGGGGATCTCTTCCCGATCCGAACGCATCTGACCAGGAACGATCGTCGACCTCGGATTCTCGGTCGGCCGCCAGTCCAGATCCGGTTCAGCCGTCTTCGACGACAGCTCCGGATCGTCCGGGGCGATCGGCTGATCCGCAGCCGGAGCGGCCGGCATCAGCTCTGCCGGGAGCGGTGCCACCGTCTCGGCCGGTGGGGCCACCGTGTCCTGCGCCGGTGCCACCGGTGGCTGCTCCGGGGCGGGAGCGGATTCGGAGGCTGCGGCTGTTTCGGGACCGACGGGTTCCGGTGCCACCGGCGTCGTGGCGGGGTCGCACGGCGGCGCCGGTGCTGTTGTGGTCGTGGTGACCGTGGCCGTCGTGGGGACCGCGCACGGATCGGCAGTGTCCTCCGTGAGCGCCGGCGCCGGCACAACATCCGAGGTCGCGGGCGCGGTTGTGGTCACCGGTGCCGGGGACGGCGTGGGTGTGGTCGAGGCTGGCTGGGCGAGTGCTGCCGACCCTCCGACGGCAACCATCACCACGGTCGTGCCGGCGACCACGCACTGACGCCACCATCTGCCCCGGGGCACGACAGAACCCCGCTTGGTTTGCGAATTCATCTGGTACCTAATGTCTTTCATGCGGACAGGGGTAGCGGTGGCGCCATCGCTACTTAGGAACTTAAACCTTTTCCCAAGAACCACAAACGCACCAGATAACACTTTCGTCACAAAAACCATTCGTCCGGTTTGTTTTTGATTCGAAGGGCAAACCGGACTTTCCGGTGATACACACAAGGCGCGGACCGCGCCTGTCCCCTGCCGCGGCGCCGCGGTTCCCACCGCCTCGCGGTGTCCCCCATCCCTGAAGGAGCAACGATGAACGTGCATACCTCTTCCGCATCCGGTAGCTCGGCGCGGCGGCGGATCGTCGGCGGTGTGGCCGCGGCCGGGCTGGCGGTGCTGTGCCTGGTCGGCGGCGGCACCGGCGTGGCCGGAGCGCAGCCGGCGGCGAGCTGCCAGTCCTACTGGCCCTCGCCGTATCAGGTGTGTGACGAGATCAAGGACCTGTACGCCTCGCTCGGCGGACCCGCCGGCGCGTTGGGTTTCCCCACCTCGGCGCAGCAGCCGTTCGGGGTCGACGGGCTGCGGCAAACCTTCACCGGCGGCGCGATCGTCTGGACCCCCGCCACCGGCACCTACGTCGAATAGCACCGGCGGCCGCGGCGCGGGCGGGCAACGAACCCGGATCAGAAACGGATCTGCGTGACCTGATCGATCCGGGCCAGCTCGCCCGCCCCGGCGCCGGGGTCACTGGCAGCCAATTGCAGCGCGGCGCCGGCGGTCTCGGCGATCCAGCTCGACTCGTCGTCCGCGGTGTAGGTGGCGAAATCGCGCATCTGCCCGTGCCGGTCGACGTCGAAGACCAGCACCCGGCCGTGATGGTCGACGAACATGGCCCTTCGGATGAAATCCTCGGCACCGGGACGGCGTTTCGGCGGTGCCAGCTCTTTCAGGCGCCAGCCCAGCAGGTGCAGCTCGGCAAACGGGTAGTGCTCGAGGAACTCGTACTGTCGCGACCTCATGACCGTGAGGATGCCCGCCGGCACCGACACATGTCCGCGACGGCTGCCATTCGATGCCGGTGCCTGGCCTCCGTCACGGCTGGTACGGGCTCGGCGGTAGCGGGTTGAAGTCGTCACTGTCCCAGGTGACCCGATTCGTCGCCTCCGTGTCGATGGCCTCGAGCACGGGATGCGCACGCAGCGCTCCGGCACACTCGACCGACGAGCCGATGTAGGTCGACATCAGATCGATGTCGGTGGCGACGAACCACGCCCGGTCCCGCGGCCACGACAGGTTCGGACCCCACGAATCCAGGGCGCGCACCGCGTCACGCACGGTGCCGTGGACCAGATAGTTCTCGCGCCCGGGGATGCTCACCCGCGGCCCGAATCTCGGCAGTCCCAGACGCTGTCCGGCGCCGCGACCGTCCCAGAACCCGAACCAGCAGTCGTCCGGGGTGCCGGTGTGCCCGGTGAGCACCGCGGCCAGCACTGCGACCTGGTCTTCGGGCATGTCCCCAATCTCGGGTGCCTCGTCCCACACGATGCCCGCACCGTCCCCGGCACCGCGGCTGGTCCCGGCGTGCAGCAGGGAGAACCACTCGACGGTCGGATGGACCACCCCGGCGGTCGCGGCCGCGACCTCGGCCCACCGCACCGGGACCTGTTCCCCGGAGTCGTGCTCGACGCGCATCGCCGGATGCAGGATCCGCGTGTAGGCCGAGTAGATCGGCGGCACCAACGATCCGACGGTGGAATCGAAGCGGGTCAGCGCGGCGGTGACCCAGTCACCGGCAGATACATCGCCGAGGACATCGTCCACCTGCCACGCGAGCTGCTGGTACTCGTAGCCTGGGGTCATCGCCGGTCACTCATCCCGCGGGTAGACGCGGGTGGCCCGGAACGAATATCCGTCCTGCTGCGCAAGTTCCCAGCCGAACTCGACCGTCGCCCCTACGCTCAAGGCACGGAACCCGGTTCCCTCGATGGTGCTCCAGTACACCCAGCACCCGCCCGGGGTGTCAGGAGAGTCCAACACTCCCCACCCCAGCTCGCCGTGCCATTCCCGCACCGTCCCCACCGTCTGTCCCATGGTGACGGTGATACTTCCTCCGCCGGGCACAGGTCGGTCATCGGGATGTCTGCCCAGGTCGGCATCCCTCGCAAAGTCCTCGTAGCGTTCCGGCTTTCCATCCTCGATCACAGGTTCTTCGACCGAGGGGTCGTAGTCGGAAGGCACGTTGTCGTACGTGGACATGGCGGTTTGCTGCTCCTCGATCGGGTAGTTGTCCGTGTCGTCGACGACGAGAGTGAGCGCTGCTACGACCGCTGCAAGCACACAAGCCCCGCCCACCATGTGTGTGAATCTCAGAGTCACGCTGCCTCCTCTCCGACAATGCCGTGAGCGTAGCGGTGACCGAGATGGTCGACAGGCTCCTCGGAAGCGGCCAGCGCCGCATGGCCGTTCCGGGCGCTCGTCACCGCCTCCATGTTGTTTCTGGAAGAACCCGATCCCCGGTCGATCGGTGTGCTGCTTGGCGATCGTCAAACAGCACACCCACGAAACCGAACCCGAACCCGAGCACAGCGGGCCGGGCAGATTTCCACCACGGCGGGCTTGCGACTCGAACACCGCCCACTTTTGCGTTTGTTTCGTTTGCTGCGTATATTTCGCTTGGAGGAGGTGGGGTATGTCCGCGATCGAACATCCGAGTGCCGTGGAGCAGGAACAGGCACGGCAGGCGCTGAACGCTCTTCGGGACGTGAAACCGAGTGCCGACACGTTCGATGTCACCGTCGCCGGCACGTCGGAGTCCGTGCACCTGCCGAGTTCCGCCCTGGAGTTGATCAAAGACGTCTTGGCGAACATGGCAGCCGGCCAGGGCGTGACCGTGGTCCCTGCGCATGCAGAGCTCACCACCCAGCAGGCCGCCGAGCTGCTCAATGTGTCGCGCCCGCACGTGATCAAACTCCTCGACCAGGGCCTCATCCGGTACCGGCTGGTGGGCCGGCATCGCCGGATCCTGGCATCCTCGCTCCTCGAGTACCGACGCACCCAGCAGGGCGATGCGCGGCGGGCCGCGGACGATCTCGCTGCCCTGTCCGAAGACCTCGGACTCTACTGACGTGACCTTCACCGTCCTCTACGACGCGAACGTGCTGTACCCGAACGTGCTTCGCGACGTGCTGATTCGCATGGCCCAGACCGGGCTGGTGCACGCCCGGTGGACCGACCGGATTCTCGACGAGACGTTCCGCAATCTCGCCGCCGACCGACCGGACATCCCCACCGAAACCCTGGCCAGGCTGCGGGAGCTGATGAACCGAGCCGTCCCGGACTGCCGGGTCACCGGGTACGAAGCACTCATCCCGGCCCTGAGGCTGCCAGACGAGGACGATCGGCATGTACTCGCCGCGGCGATCCGCTGCGGAGCGCAGGTGATCGTCACCGCGAACCTGCGCGACTTCCCCGATACCGAACTTGCCCAGTTCGGCATCGAGGCCCTGCACCCGGACGAGTTCGTCATGGACCTGTTCACGCTCGACGGGGCGCGGGTGCACCAGGCGATCAGCGCTACTGCCGCAGCGTGGCGTAACCCGCCCGGCACGCCGGCCGACGTATGCGACCGCCTCGCCGCGGCGGGCTTACCGATCTCCGCCGCGGCGTTGCGCCGCTGAGGCTCACGATGCGCGCCCGCGACCGGATGGTTCCGAAGGTTGTTCTCGTACTGATGTTTTGACACGGCAGATTCAGAATCAACTTGCGAGACACCTTGGACTGGCATGTCGATCCATTACGGACGGGCGGCGTGGGCCGTCTCGATACCAAGGAAGTCCCGATCCGCGGGCCCGGTTCACCGTGACCGCCCGGGCATCGCCCGGGCGGTCACGGTGAACGAAACCGTGTGCACCACAACCCCGTGGTGACAGACTGGACCGATGGACGGTACCACCGAGGACCAGGCCATCGTCCGTGTGCTCGACAACCTGCGTAGTCAGTTCCCCGGAATCCCGTCCGAGCACATCGAGGCCCTCGTCGCCGAGATCCATGCCCGGTACATCGACTGCAGAATCCGAGACTTCGTCCCGCTGTTCGTCGAGCGTCACGCTCGCGCGCAATTGCATGCAGGCTCCGGCGGTTCGGCCATCCGGTCGAGCGCCGACCCCGCGCCGCCGACGGTCGCGCAGGGACGCTGACGGTCGACCGACGCCGACCGCCGGTGGCCGGGAAAGTCACCGGCACCCCCTGGCAACGACGAGTTCCGGTTCGGGAGGAGCGCGGCAGTCCCGCACCCCTCCTGCATCCCCTCGGAATTCACCGGTCCCCGCACCGCCCGGGCACGCATCTGCTGTTTCGCTGCGCTGACAGCCGGTCGGCGGCACGGCCGTCCGGCATGCGACAGACGAGGACACACCGGTCCCCGGACTTTCTGCCGGAGCCGGCGACGATGCCGGCAAGTGCGGTCGGCGGGAGCGCCGGACGTGCCCCGGGTGACGAGCAATACCGTCGGTCGGCCGGCGGGGGGTGGGAGGAAGACAACGTACGGACCTTGACGCATGATGTGCGGTGCGGGGGTGGCCGCTGCCGGGGGCGACCGGAACCTCGTCGAGGAGTCGTTCGAGGCCGTCGAGCGTATCGGCGTGGAGCAACAACTGCCCCGGTCCCGATTCCCGGTAGTGCGCATCGGACAAGCGGGTTACCGGGTGGAGTCTTCGACTCAGCGGTAGTCGGCGCGCGGCTGCCAGGTCGAGATCGCCCAGATCACCACCACGTCGAGCGCGATGATCGCCATCGCCCACCCCGGGTAGTACGGCAGCCACATGAAGTTCGCCAGGATCGACAACGCCGCGATGACGATCGCCGCCACCCGCGCCCAGGTGACGCCGGTGATCAAGGCGATGCCCACGACCACCATGACCACACCGAGGACGATGTGGATCCATCCCCACGTTGTGAAGTCGAACTTGAACGTGTACTCCTGGCCCTGGACGAGCAGTTCGTCCTCGGCCACCGCGGCAAGTCCCTGGAAGAACTGCAGGACACCGATCGTAACCATGATGACTGCGGCCCCGACCGAGGTTCCCGCGGCGATCCCCTGTTTGACGGACATGCTTTCCTGATCGGTACGCGCATGCTGTGACACAGTTCGTCTCCCTTTGCCAACGGACGCGACGAGGCAAGTGTGCGCCGAATCATGCCTCTATCGCAGGAACTTCGGCTCATTGGCGGTAGCAGAATCGTCGCGCCGCACCTGCTCACAACGAGCACTCGGACACGACGACGAGAAGTACCGCTGCCCCTGCGGTTCCTTCTACGCACCGTGCTGGACCAGCGATACCTCGAAACCTGATCGTTCCCTTTCCTTCGTCTCACGGATGGATGCTCGCGTAGTTCTGCAGGAATTGGGCTTCGACCGCCGACATCGCCGCGATCTCGGCGGGATCGACGCTTTCGTTGGGGGCATGGATCAGGGCCCGTGGTTCTTCGACGCCCATCAAGATGATCTCGGCGTCGGGGTATGTGTCGGCGAGGACGTTGCACAACGGGATGGATCCGCCTTGTCCCAGCATGACCATGGGCCGACCGTAGGCCTGCTGCATGGCTGCCGCGAGGGCCTGATAGGCGGGTCCGTCGGTGCGGGCCCGGAACGGCGATCCGGAGGCTTCCACCTCGATCTCGACGGCGACTCCCCACGGGGCGGCGGCACGCAAATGGTCGATGAGGGCCTTCTGTGCCTGTGGGGCTTCGAGTCCGGGGGGTATCCGCAGGTTCAGGCGGGCGCGGGCCCGCGGCGCGATCGCCGCCGCCGAGCCGACCACCGGCGGGCAGTCGATGCCGAGGATGGTCAGGGCCGGACGCGCCCAGAGCATGTCGGAGACGGTGCCGTCGCCGAGCACGGATTCGGTGTCGAGCATGCCGGCGTCGGTGCGGAACTGTTCCGGTGGGTAGCGCTCGCCGGCCCAGGTCTGGTTGTTGTCCAGACCGTGGATAGTGGTGTTGCCCTTGGCATCTCGCAGGGTTGCCAGCATGGCGACCAGAGCGGCAAGGGCGTCCGGGGCGGCCCCACCGAACATGCCGGAGTGCAGCTCGGAGGTGAGCGCTTCGACGGTGACGACGACGTTGACCATTCCGCGCAGGCTGACGGTGGCGGCGGGTCTTCCCACGTCGGCATTGCCGGTGTCGCACACGAGGATCGCGTCGGCGCGCAGGAGATCTGCGTTGTCCTGGACGAACGCTTCCAGGCCGCCGGTGCCTTGCTCCTCCGACCCCTCGACCACGAGTTTGAGGTGCACGGGGAGTTCACCGCCGAGAGCTCGCAGCGCGGTCAGGTGAACGAGGATGTTGCCTTTGCAGTCGGCGGTTCCGCGTCCGTACCAGCGCCCGTTCTTCTCGGTGAGCTGGAACGGTGGTGTGTCCCAAGCGGTGTCGTCGAGCGGGGGTTGGACATCGTAGTGGGCGTAGAGCAGCACGGTCGGGGCCTGCGGGTTCGAGCATCGCCTCGTCCCGACCACGGCGTGACTTCCGTCGGCGGTTTCTTCCAGGCGGGCATCTGCGAAGCCTTGTCGGTCGAATTTCTGCCGTACCCATTCCGCCGCACGGTGACATTCTTCGGGAGGATATCGGCGGGGATCGGCCACCGATTGCATCGCGACGAGTTCGGTCAGTTCTTCCTTCACCTGCGGCATCAGATCGCTGATGCGCTCGGTCAGATCCATCGGTTACTCCCCTGCCACATCGCTGGTCTCGAGGTCGTCCACGAACTGCTGGAACTCGGGTAGTTTTTCGGGGCAGTAGATCTCGATGATCAGCAGTTCTCCTTGAACGACCCGATCGTCCACGATGACCGGTCGGGTGCCCGGTCCGCCTGCTCCGTTGACCATCTGGGACAGCAAGGTGGCGCGGGTCAACGGAGCATCGGGATTGGCGCAGACGGCCCCGCCGTCTTCGCCGAGCACCCTGACGATCTGGTCGCGCGAGGGGGTGCGGGCGCCGGCCTGGTCCAGGGCGGCGATGAGCTGGTCGGCCTTGGCCTCGGCTTCTCGGCTCGACGAGACATAGGGAAACAGGAGCAGGGCAATGACGGTGAGGATGACGATGACAAATGCGACGACCCCGTAGATGATCATGCGGTCACGGCGATTCCATGTTTCCTCCGCGGTGGTCATGACGAGCTCTCCTCGGGTTGTTTCCACGAAGGCTTGCGGGATTTGTAGAACAGGTAGGGCACCAGCAGGCCGAGGCCGAGCGCGCCGGCGGCGACGATCAGGAAGTAGACCCCGGCGTTGCCGGAACTGAACTGCGAGGGCGGGATGAAGCCGATGAGCAGAGCAGCGAGCGAGGCGGCGAAGCCGACGCCGCAGAGCCCGACGAGCATCGGAGCCCGGTAGCCGCGGGGGTGGTCGGGAAACTTGCGGCGCAGCCGGACCGCGGCGACGAACATCAGCAGGTACATGATCAGATACACCTGGGTGGTGATCACCGAGAAGATCCAGTAGGTGCTCGACACGTCCGGGATGAACGCGTACAAGAGGGCGATCACCGTGGTGACCAGACCTTGCGTGACGAGGATGTTCTGTTGCACTCCGTGCTTGTTCACCCGCTGCAGGAACGGCGGCAGGTAGCCTTCCTGCCGAGAGATCAGCAGCAGGCCCTTCGAGGGGCCCGCCAACCACGTCAGCATGCCGCCGAGAGAGGCGGCCACCAGCATGATTCCGATCACCGGGGTCAGCCATTGCCAGCCGAATTGTGCGAACACGGCGTCGAATGCCTGCATCACACCGGCGGTCAGGGACAGCTGTTCGGCGGGCACCACCCAGCTGATGGCCAGTGCGGGCAGGATGAAGATCAACAGCACCAGCCCCATCGCGAAGAACATCGCCTTCGGAAATTCCTTGGCGGGGTTGCGCAACGAGGAGACGTGAACGGCGTTCATCTCCATCCCGGAGTAGGACAGGAAGTTGTTGACGATCAACACCAGGCTGGCCAGTCCGGCCCAGGCCGGCAGCAGATGATCGGCCGTCATCGGAGCAGCCGAGGGGTTCCCCTGCCCGAGGAAGACGGCGCCCAGGATCACCAGCAGCACCCCCGGGATCAGGGTGCCGATGATCAGTCCGCCGCTGGCCAGGCCCGCAACGCCCTTGGTGCCGCGGGAGGAGATGTAGACCCCGGACCAGTAGCAGATCATGATGACCAGGGCGGTCCACACGCCGCTACTGGCCAAAGCCGGATTGATGACGTACGCGAGGGTGCTGGCCACGTATCCGAGCAGACTCGGGTAATAGAAGATCGTCATCGCGAACTGGCACCACACCGCCAGAAAGCCCATCGGCTTGGAGATCCCGAGAGCGACCCAGTTGTAGACTCCGCCCTCCCATCCGGACGCCAATTCGGCCGATACCAGCGATGTCGGGAGCAGGAACACGATCGCGGGCACCACGTACAAGAAGACGCAGGCGAGACCGTAGACGGCCATCGTCGGCGACGGCCGCAGACTGGCAACGGAACTGGTGGTCATCAACGCCAGAGCCAGCCACGAGATCCAGGACCCGGCCGGAACGCGGGTCCGTGCCTTCGACTCGGTGGGCGGCCGGTCGGCCGGGATGTCCGGGGCACTCATGAGATCCACCTGTGGGAGATCCGGTGCCGGGCGCTGTGAGCCCCGAGGTTGCATGTCATCCCAGTGCCTTCCTCGTCACGGCGCGATCGAGCGCCCCTGTGGTGGACCTGCGGTGTCGGTGTAGGTGCTCTGTTCCTCGGCGCCATCGGGCCATTCGACGAGCGAGACCGCAGCCGCACCGTTCACGGCATCGGCATCGCCGCTCGAGTTCCGCGATATGGATTTCATCGACCACGGTCGTCCTCCCCAGGCCGCTCATCGCCGCATTTCCCGTATGCCCGCAACTACCGAATCTTGCGCCTGCTCAGCCGGACGCCGCAGCGAATTCGGGTAAATACGACCGCTGCCGGCTTCGGGACGAATGAGCGTTTCGTCTCGCGGATCCGAAGATTCGGTGTCGGTGATCAACGGTCTCGCCGAACGGATCCGCCGGGATCGTGCATCGAGCACGACCCATCCCCGGAAGCGCCAGGGTGAGCACGGTCGACACCATGCAGATCTTTCGGTGGCCAAACCCGATTCCGACGGTCCTGCCGTGGGGAACTATGGACGGCATGGACGAGAAGGCTTCTCAGGTGCCCGGCGGCGACGGGGCGGCCGGCGCAGGGAGAGACGATTCGGTGGCGGTGCGGTCGATGACCGTGCGCGGTGCCGCCTTCCTGGGGGTCGGCTCGATGGTCGGGGCGGGGATTTTCGCGCTCCTCGGCGAGGCCGGGGCGGTGGCCGGGTCGGCTGTGTGGGTGTCGTTCCTGCTGGCGGGAATTGTGGCCACCTTGCAGGGCTATGCGGTAGCCAAGCTCGGTGCGCGATATCCGTCCTCCGGTGGCATCGTGACTTTCCTGCTGCAGGCGTACGGTCGAGGCCACACCACCGCCATTGCCTCCTGGCTTCTCTACTTCGCCGCTCTCATCGTGACCGCGATGGTCGCCGTCTCGTTCGGCAGCTATGGTGCCGCATTGTTTTTCGACGACTCCGTCGTGTGGGGCAAGGTCCTCACGGCCGCAGTGATCGTGCTCGTGGTCGCGGTCAACATCGCCGGCGCAACCTTCATCGATCGAGTCCAGACCACGATCGTGGTGCTGCTGCTGGCCGTCTTCGCGGTCTTCATCGTGGTTACCCTCGCGGACCTCGAACCAGCCCTGCTCGCCCCCTCCACCTATCCCCCGACGGTGGACATCGTGTCGAGTGTGGCACTGACGTTCTTCGCCTACCTCGGATTCACCGTCGTCAGCTTCACCGGCGGGGACCTTCCCGACCCGCACCGCAACCTGCCCCGCGCGATGTACCTGTCGCTGGGCATCACCGTGACCCTCTACATTCTGATTTCCGTCGGAGTCTTCGGGACGCTGCCGGTGGACGAGGTCATCGCGCATGGCGAGACCGCCCTTGCCGTGGCCGCCCAACCCGCTCTCGGCGACGCCGGCTTCGCGATCATGGCCCTCGCCGCACTGCTGGCGACCTCGTCGTCGGTCAACGCCAACCTCTTTGCGGCTGCCGGATCCACCAGAAAGCTGGCCGAATCCGGCATGTTCCCACCGGTATTCGGTCGTCGAGCATGGGTCGGTGGCACCCGAGGGCTGACCATCTCAGCCGCACTGATTCTGGTTCTGGCCCTGTCCGTCGATCTGAGCGCGATCGCCTCCCTCGGCAGTGTGGTGGCCCTCGCGATCTTCCTCGTCACGTCGATCGGCGCCTTCCGGCTCCGGCGGGAGATTGCAGCGGCAACCGGCATCCTCGTCACCGGAATCGCGTTGACCGTAATCGTGCTCGTCGTATTCGTGGTGCAGACCTTGCGGACCGCCCCGCAGACGTTTGCCGCAATGGTGGCGACGCTGGGATTGGCGATCGTGCTGGAGCTGATCTGGTCCCGGATACGGGCACACCGTAAGTGATCGCAGAGACCGGGTCGCCCCCGATCCCACGCGGTCGTGGTACTCCGGCGAGCTCGTGGGACTTCTCGTCTATGTGACAGCCATCGTCACTTCCATCGGAATCCCTGCAGGGCAGCAAGTTATTCGACCTTGCCTGCCGGGCAGTGGGTATCGGCATCGTCGTGTTCGCACCCCTGATCGTCGTCCTTCTCGCTCCATCGCGAGGACGGCGCCGGCATACAGCGCGGCACCCTTGGCGCGGAAGACCCACACATCGAGGCGACCGGATCCGCTGAAGCCACGGTGGGCGAGTGTCCACACGGCAGGAGCTTTCCGTGTCTCCGTCGTCCCGTCGGGGTGGTAGATCGTCGTCGACGTGAGTTGCTTGATGAAGTCGGAAGGGCGTGCCATCGCCCCAGCTATTCGCGTTCCGACTGGGCCCCAGCCCGAACTCGACACTCGCAGGCCAGGAGTCGTCCAAACTTCGCGCACGAACGCGTGTTCGAGTTGACCGCCCCCACCTCGCGTGGGACCATCCCAAGATCATCTGAAAACAGTTCGACCCCGGCCGGTGCGGGAACACCGATCCGGGGTCTGGGCACACGACAGAAGGAAGCTGTCATGCACCGTAGGCTGGATTCTATCCACGCGCCCGATCGAGGCGCGCACCGGCGAGCGACTCCGCTCGATCCCCTGTCGACGTCCTGACACTTCCGCCCTTCGACCCCGCCGGTCGAGGGGCCACAGGCGTTTCTCTTACACGGTTGTGCACGAGGGCCGTTCCGGTAACCGAGGCATGACCGTGCCCGTCGCTACCCTCCCGTAGTCCGACGTCAGCGCATCGACGCTGCGGGTCTCCGGCCACGGAGCCGAACCCGAAACCGACAGGGCACCAGTACCTTCAGCCTCCGCAGCTGGTGGCGGAGCACCCGATCGCGCGGGTCGACACGAACGACCGGGTCCAGCCGAAGCCACACGTCACCACCCGACGTGGGGCCAGAAGTGCTGGCCGAGACGGTCTATCGGGGTATGGCGACCGGGCAGCGTTGGGGAAGGGGCCG
>Ga0182742_1002307_pt1 | contig 21472 bp, 14 predicted proteins | sample eDN5th37CBELigMG_FD_128880 | JGI IMG/M metagenome (GOLD analysis project Ga0182742, IMG submission 128880) | Enriched Miracle-Growth compost microbial communities from Emeryville, California, USA - eDNA 5th pass 37_C BE-Lig MG (version 2)... ... | reverse complement strand
CGTCACCGATGATGCTACGGCGCAGGCCGCAGTAGCAGGGGCGCCTGGCGATGCATGGGCGCAGGCGCCCGGATCGACGAAACTCTATGTTCGGCTGGCAAGCGGTCAGACTGTCTCCGACGCATCGGTGCTGGTGGCGCAGACCGCGCACGGACTTCAACTCGGCACGGGCGACGTTTACGTCTCCGGTGTGGAATTGATTGGGGGAACTGCCGCCGGCGGCGCAATCAGTGTCGGGAGCGCAGCTCCCCGAACGGTCGTCCTCGAGGACGTGGGTGCGTGGGGATCGGGCGCGGTCGACGGCCCTGCCCAGCCGTCTTTCGGCATCGCCGGCATGACGGGTTTGGCAATCCTCCATCGCTGCTACGCCTACAACTCACTGGGAAGTCTCTTCAGCTTCGGGGACCCGGACGCGAAGCTCCACGCTATGATGATCGACTGCTGGGGCGTAGACGCGGGCTATCCGGGCGCAGACCCCATCAGCTATGCCAATCATATCGTCTCCGTGAGGGACGCGGCTCGGCTAATCTCGCTGAATACGCGCGGCAGCTATTCCGCCGGCGGCTGTGTCGGCGGCAGCGGGCGCTCCCAGCATTGGGATCTGGGCTCGATCTACGCCTACGATCGAGGAAACTTCTGGTCCGGACCTGACGGAACGGTGCCGCCGACCGGCGTACAGATCAGCGATCGAGCCAAGTACTTCGGCCACGATATCACGGTGGCGGGATGCGCCACGAGCTTCCACGCCTACAGCAAATCAGCCTGCATCAACCTGCGCAGCCCCGTGGAGATCGGCGGCAGGCGCGAGGGCCCCGGCAGCATAGGAGATTACTAATGGATCCCATCGAAGCGGGCCAGCGGCGCCCCATCACGCCTGCGCTTCTCAGCGGAGCAGCGCTTTGGCCGAACCGCGACAAGCCGGGAAAGACTCCGCTGAGCCTGAAGGCGTTGAACCTGTCCGCGTCCTCGCTTGTCGAAGGTTCGGCAAAGGGCACCCTGGTCGGCACCCTGGAAGGTGTGACGGAGGGCTCATCCCTGACGCTGATGGACAGCGCAGGCGACCGGTTCCAATTGAGCGGCGTTGCCGTCCAGGCTGGCGCGACTGCGACCGATTACGAGACCAACACCTCCCACATGATCATCGTGCGGGAAGAGCGTCCCGGCGCGGGCAATTCGCCCCGCGATTCGGCATTGCCTGTCACCATCACGAATGTCGCGGAGCAGCCAATCCTTGACACGCTGGGACTGAGCAGTGCCTCTGTTCCGCAGGGCACGGCGGCAACAATCCAGATCTCCGGTACGACCGCAGACTCGACGCTGACTTTGGTGGGCGGGTCCCTCCCTGCAGGTATGTCGTTGGACAGTCTCCAAAAGAACATAAAGGGTACTCCGGCAACAGCCGGAACGGCAAACTTCACCTTGCGCGAAACGCTTGTCGACAGCCCCAACTCGCCCCGCGACACGAATCTCACGCTGTCCGTCAGCGCGGTGGATCGCGAGGCGCCGATCATCACAAGCGCAAACCCCAGCGGCAGCTACAACGAAGGCGTTCCAGTGGGCGGGAAGCTCACCGCCAACGAGGCGGTGACATGGTCGAAGAGCGGAGCTGACGCGTCGAAGGTCACCCTCAATGCGACATCTGGCGAATGGTCTCTTGAGAGCACCGACTATGAAGCCAAGACGTCCTACTCTTGGACCTTCACTGCCAGCGATGCAGCCAAGAACACGGCGCAGCAGGCAGTTGCCATCACCGTCCTCAACGTTGCGGAGAAGCCGGGCCTCGGGGTGCTTTCACTGAGCAGCGCCTCGGCCACGCAAGGGACAGCGGCCACCATCAACATTACTGGGGCGACACCAGAGTCCACCCTAACGGTGCAAAGCGGTTCCCTGCCGAACGGCATGACGCTGAATAGCGCTTCGCGTACGATCACGGGTACGCCGACTACAGCAGGCAGCGTTAGCTTTGTTCTGCGAGAGGCACTGACGGACTCGCCCAATTCGCCACGCGATACTGCTCTCTCTCTGACCGTGGCAGAGGCCCCCAAGGCTCCTGCACTGACGGACCTGACGCTTGGAAGCACGGCAGTGCCTGAGGACCGCGAGGCGTCAATTCCGATCCTCGGGGCTTCGGCCGGTTCCAGCCTTTCCATTCAGTCGGGATCGCTGCCAAGCGGCATGACGCTGAACTCGGCCGCGCGAACCATCACGGGAGTGCCGAGCGATCCGCAGACCGCCAGCTTTACGCTGCGCGAGACACTGGAGGGCGCGATCGGCAGCCCACGCGACACCCGTCTCTCCCTTGTCGTCAGCGCCGACACACAAGGGGGCGAGATCGGCCCTGTCACGGACTTGACCGTTGCCTCTGCAACGCAGGATGGCGCAACACTCTCGTTCTCGAAGGCAGCAAATGCGACCGCGTACGAGTATCGCCTCGGTAGTGTTGTCAATAACGGCGACACCATTAAGGTTCGCGCTACATCGGGCGCCGCACCGGGAACGCAGGTTATTGTCAAGCTCGGCATCGGCGGCCTCTATCGCGAGTGGAAAGTCACCGTCGCCACGGTGGTCGCCTATGACGGCGTAAATGCTCAACTGTCCCGTGGACCGGCCGTTGGGATCCGTGACAGCAAGCAACTCACGATCAAGTGGCGCGGCAAAATCACCGCTCCCAACGGGAAAGCAGGCACCATTTGGAGCGGCCGGCTGGGAAGCGGATCAATAAACGCGCGGGTCACGATGCAACGTCTCGCCTCCAACATGATCAATGTTGAGCTTCGCAATAGCGCTGGTGCGATCGTCTACAGCCGCACTTCGACGACGGGGATCACCACTGCAGATGGAACCGTGGACCTGGCATTTTCCGTGGATCTCGCAACAGGTGCGAATCATCTACGCAAGAACGGCGTCGACATGGGGGGAACCCCAACAACGCTTGCAAACGACACTATTCATCTCGCCACAACAAGCTGGTCACTGCACGGGGCGGCTATGCTTACGACCGGGCGGATTGCCTGCGAGTTCACCCATTTGCTTTGCCACACCGGCTTCCTGGATCTGAACGATCCAGCCATCGCCGGGAAGCTTGACGCGGCCGCAATCGGCACCACCGGCCAGACACCATTCGGCACCACCCCATTGTTCTTCATCGAAGGCAACGCCGCTGCCCACAATGGTGGCACGGCGAACCGCGGTACAGGCGGACCCTTCATCATGACCGGGAGCGTTACTGATGTTTGAGATTACTTTCGGCGCGCTAACTGCGGCCGGCGCGGGCCGCATCCCTCTGAATGGTACCATCAAGTCCGGCGATCCGCTAGGCCACTGGCAGGTCAAAGACGGCTATCTCACGCCGTCTCCAGCCGGAGATGCCGCCGATCTCGGTGCCGGCCCGTACAGGCTCAGCCTGAGCAGCGGAGAGACACGCACGATCACCATCATCGCCGACGCCTACACCGTCGCCTCGGACGCGGAAGCCGATGCCTTGCCGTGGGACGCGATCGCTGCGGCGCCAAAGAGCCGCACGGTCCTGTTCCGGGGGCCGGCCAACGGCGGGCCGGCGTTCTACACCTATGTGCGGCCCTCGGCCTCCAAGGCTTACTATTCAGCGCCATGGTTCAACCTGCGCAACTTTGCGGCCGAGGTCGTATGCCGCTCGGCCGACGCTGCCGACCGTGCGATCATCCACACGACCTCCACGAGTGGCGGGGTGCGTTACCGCTCGTTCCTGGTGCAGACCGGTAACGTTGCTCTCGTGGATCTGCACCTTTACGCGCCCTGGGTAGAGGCCACCCCGCAGTATAACATGAGCGGGACGATCGCGAACTACAGCTACAAGAGCGGCGAAGAGCAGCAAGGCGTCGGCGCGCTCGACCTGCGGAACAGTATTGGCAATTTGCGGATCGAAGGATGTGAGTTGTCGGCCAATCTTCGCGACTATCCGGCCACTCCGCGGAAGCTGATGTGGTACGGCCTGATCGGTGATGATGGCAGTGCCAAGTTCACGGGTACCTTCGTTTTCAAGAATAACGTGGTGCACGGCGCGCGCCGCCTGCTGGAGCTGCCGGCCGGTGGCAAGGTCACACTGGAAGGCAACGAGTTCTACGATTACGGCGGCGACTGCGTTGTGTTCAGCGGCGTCAACAACGACATGACAATATGCTGGAACTACCTACATTCCCCATACAATGAAATCGGTGACATCGGTCATGCAGACTTCTTTCAGTGGGTCTACGCAGGCACCAGCAACATCACCGGGGTGTCGATCTACGGTAACATCCTCAACGCCTATCGCCATGACGGCGCGCCAGCGAAAAACGACACTCAAGGATTTTTCGCGGACGACATCGGCCAGCCCGCGGCACCTGCCTATTACGAGGGCTGGAAGATCTATAACAATCTCATCATCACCGAGAGCGGGCACGGCATCACGCTCAAACCTGGTAAAGATTGCTTCGTATGGCGCAACACCTTGGTCAAGAACATCGCCGCCAACAGCTACAATGGCGATCCAACCATCATGGAACTGCATAACGGCACGGTCGGCTCGCAGCCGTCAAACAACACCTTCGTCGCGAACATCGCCACACTTGTGTCGCTTCGTCCAGACTCCGGCTCGACCAAGTTCGTCAATCTGGAACTCCAGCGTGATCTGGCTGGTCTTTACCGCGCCAACTTCCAGGGGGCGGATTACCTGCCGACCAGCAAGTCGGATGCGCTTGCCAAATTCGCACCTAGAGCGGGATCGGAAGCGGCGCTCGCGCGGCTAGGAGCGATCGGCGACTACATCAACTTCGCCGCTCGGACAGTGGACACCGCTTTTGCTCCTTGGGTTGCAGCGACGGTGCCGGAAAGCTTCGCGCTAACGAACCGTACGGCAACCGAAGGTGCCTTGGTGGAGAGCGACACGGTGATCGTGAGTGGCCTGACCGGACCCACGTTCGTTGAAATTGAAGGCGGCGAGTATCAGATCAACGGCGGCCCCTGGCATTCCGCTGCCACTTGGACGGCTCTGCCAGACAGCAAGGTTATTGCCGGTCTAGCCTCAAAGGCGAGCTACGCCGTGCAGGTACGCGGAGCGAGCGGCACCCGACGAGGGCCGGCCTCTTCAACCGTGACGCTTACGACGTCCTGATCGCGCACTTGACTGGCCTCGAGGCCGAGAGAAGCGGCTACTTCACGTAGAATTAGGCCTGCTTGCGGGACGACATCATGCACTATCGGTCATCACAATAGCCGTAGACCGAGACATGCATGGTGTAGTCCCTCGCAGGCTTTTCTTGTCGTGTTGACCTTGCCTCCATTGCGGAGCACCGTACTGCTGAGTAATGAGGCGGTGGCTCGTGGGGCCGGGAGAAAGCGATGGGACAGACAGCCCTTGACGAAGCACGCTCTACGAAAGGGTGTGAGGTTCTGCAGTTATCAGCAGATGACGGCTTCCTGGAATTCTCGAGCGAACAATGCAAGGCTGTCGGGCGCGCGCACACCCACGAGTACACGAATGCGGAGCCCTTCCCGCATATTGTGTTCGACGATTTTCTGCCCGCTCCTGTCTTGCACCAAATTGTGGCCGAGTTCCCGGAACGAGAGAAGGGCCGCTTCAGCGACAGTTTTTCGCAGCTCAAGACCGGATACGTGAACGAGCAGATTCGCAGCGCTTTCACGCACGATCTGCTGAGAAGCCTTAATTCGGCAGCCTTTATCCACTTTCTCCAGAACCTCACCGGGATTAAGGGTCTCGTTTCAGACCCGCATTTTCTCGGCGGCGGCCTTCATGAGACCGCACGCGGTGGTCACCTGAGCATCCACGCAGACTTCAACATGCATCCGCACATGAAGCTGGAAAGGCGCCTTAACCTGATCCTGTTCTTGAACGACGGTTGGGATCCCGCGTGGGGCGGCGCCCTCGAATTGTGGGACAGGAACATGAAGGAATGCCGGCGCCAGGTGGAACCGGTATTCGGGCGCGCCGTCATCTTCAATACTGATTCTACTAGCTACCACGGGCATCCGGACCCGTTAGACTGCCCGCCAGACGTATTCCGCCGATCTATCGCGCTGTATTATTACACCGCGCCAAGAAAGGCGATGCTACTCCCCCACACGACGCGCTTTCAGGCGCGGCCGGGCTCCAATGATAAGAAGATGTCCCTCAAGGACAGGTTTGTTGACCGCGTTAAGCGCAGTATAAAAGGCGCCTGAGTAGCGTTGAAGATGACTGGCGCAAATAGACGAATTCGCTTTACGAACACTTAATTATGACATGGGGCGACCAAGGGGGTTTTAGTGTTAAGAGACGTTATGCGGCGCGCAAAGCGACGCCTATCCGATCAGTTTTTCGGCGAGGATTATCCGCGTTTAATCAAAATGAATGCGATTGATCGTCCCCATTACGCTTACATCGTCTATCAGGCCGCCGATCTTGCAAAGCGATTGGGCCATGGGAAGGTGAGTGTCCTCGAATTCGGCGTCGCCGGCGGGCGCGGCCTGTTAAATCTGGAGATGCATGCAGAGCGCGTCGAGAAGATTACTGGCGTTCAAGTGGAAGTGTACGGGTTTGACACGGGAGAGGGACTGCCTCCGCCCACTGACTACAGAGACCTTCCATATATCTGGCAAGAAAGCCAGTTCAAGATGGATCAGGCAGCACTTAAGTCTAAGCTCAAACGCGCGAAGCTTGTCCTTGGTAACGTTCGAAATACAACGAGGGGGTTTGTGGAAGAGCATGACCCCGCTCCGATCGGCGCGATCTCGTTCGATCTAGATTATTACTCGTCTACTGTTCACGCGTTTGACATACTCGATGTCGTTGCAGACAAGCGTCTTCCGCGCATCTTCACCTATTTTGATGACATCATGAGTACTGATCTCGGGCATGTAGGCCCTGGTGTTGGTGTCCCCTTGGCAATCACCGAGTTCAATGCCGCATCTGCGGACCGTCAGTTCGTTCCGCTATCGCATTTGGAGTTCACCTACCGACCTGCGCGCGCCTGGCATCGCCGGATCTACAGCTTCTGCGACTTCGTGCATCCTGACTACAACCGCTATATCGCGGGGACCGACCGCCAGCTAAGCCTCAACTCGTCGAGAGTGGCCTAATCCGCATGAATTGCTAGCTTAGTGCGCGCCGGTGTCCCTGCTGCTGGTGTGTCGCCTGCAGAGCTACTGTTGCCGAACTTCTTCCCACGCGTCGGTGATCGAATAATATCGGTCACCGGCTACAGCCCACGGATCGAGCCGTGATCTGATGGCATGCCTTGGCGAAACGCCGTGAGGACTCTGCTGTGAGTTGCTCCTGCAGCATCGGCTTGAGCCCGCTCAATTGCTCAACGGTGAGATTCCACCAACACGATGCCTCCAACTGCTCCTGGATCGCTGGTTCAAAGCGAAACCGCAGCATCTTCGCAGGAACACCACCAACGATCGCGTAAGCTGGAACATCTCGCGTAACCACCGCGCCCGCTGCGATCACAGCGCCATTGCCGATCGTCCTGCATTCGCTCAAGATCGTGACACGGTCTCCAATCCAGACGTCATGACCAATCGTCAATGGATTCTCTTTCTCCGTCGGAATTGTGTCGCCAGAAACTTGGCCCAATCTACCGCTATAATAATAGGGGTGCTGCGTAACCCGATCCAGCGGGTGGTTTCGCCGCCGAACGATCAGTTCCTTTCCCACCGAGCACCAATGTCCAACCTTGGTGCCCCGCGGAAGAACACCGCGATTGAGGATCGGGCCATAGCTGTATCTTCCGATCTCGACACCACGATACTTGTAGAGCAGATCTCTCCAGATGGTCGAATTCAGCGGGCCACCATCGAGCCGTTTAGCAAGCATGCGAAAGATGCCATCAGCCCAATATGGCCGATAACTCAATTCAAGCAGAAGGCGCTTTACTCTTTGCGACCGTCTGTCACCTTCGACTGCCGGTTCGCGCATCACGTCGCCTTCCGTAGAGCGCCGTGTAATGCCAGTCTGAAGCTCATCAAAATTCGCCGGTGTCCAAACAGAAGGAGCGCTCCTGCTGGGAGGAAAATCCAAGGTGTTACGTCGAAGGAAACAACGCTCAAGATGCAAGCCAAAAACGGCAAAGTTACAAGTAGATCGATTATCGCATTTCGGCTGCGCAGGCGGATTTTTTTTCTTGCCCAAACGATAGATGACAAAAATGCAATGACTTCTCCCATGATGCCCGCTCCGATCATGAGGTAGATATCTCCCGTTGCCAGAGCGGCTGTGAGTGCAAGTGGTATGAACAGGGCCCGGACGAAGTTACTAAGCAGCGGGTTCTTTGTCTCGGCCTTCGCAGTCGCTGAAATTGCAGGACCGGCGCGCGCGAGCCGAATACCCTGCATTATGGCAAGCGGAACCAGGTAAGCTGTGGCGGGCGCATACTTGCTCCCGAAGATCAGCAACATCGCGAGCGGCCCCACGATCGCCACCCCTGCAACGAACAGGACGATGACGACGAAGACAAGGCTTAGAGCGATATCATGGTTTCGCTGAAATTCCTCCGGATCTGATTGCGCATTCGCCATGAACGGCAGCAAGACCGATTGGAGGGAATTTGCGATAAGCATGGTGGGCATGAGAGTCAGCATGAATGCAGCGCTGAACCAGCCGAGCGTTTCATGATCGAACTGATTGGCTATGATCATACGATCGCCATTAAAGACCAGAAACAGCAGCATGCCGTTCAGCAACAGCGGCCAACCGAAGGCGTAAGCCCGGCGCATGACAGAGGGCTCGAATGCGAGCTTGAATCTGCGCGGGGTTCGCAAGTGGCTAACCAGCACGCCCGTGGCCTGCTGAACTAGGATGCACACGAGAATGACTCGGAAATCTCCTAACCACAGATAGGCCGGCCAGATAGCCAGCAGGCTCGCAAGCTGGGAGAGGAGCTGTCGGGAAGCGGCAGGGCCGAACCTGTAGCCCCGCTGATACAGAAGAATTCCCAGGTGACCGCAGCCGCGTAGCGCCGGCACCAAGGCCACGAGACAATAAGCCCAAACGTAATCTGGGGTGCCCATGGCAATCGCATAGGGCCAGCTGGCCAGCAACAGGAACAGCGCGGCCGCAAGTCCAAGAGCCAGCTGAACTGTGTGCAGGGTGTCTTGCACAATCGGCTGGTCCGCATCCGGAGCTTGAACGATCATCCGGTTCAATCCGGCATTTTGAACCGCATCAGCCAACGTCAGCAGGATCGTGAATGTCGCGACGACACCAAACTGCTCCACAGTCAGCAACCTGGCCAAGAGGGCATTGCGCAGGAGGACCGCACCCGCATCCAGCACGTTTGCGCTGAAGACAAGAATGCCAGATTTCAACAAGCGCATCGGAAGGAGTATTCCTCAGGCTGGATGATGTTCTTTCCGGCGCTGGCGAGCAGGTCAGGAGCGTCCATAATCACGCTCGAGTCGATGGACCATTTCCTTGAGTTGGTTAAGCTTCTCTTCTCGCGTTCTATCGCTGCTCAAGTAAGGTTCTGTTTGCGAGATCAGGTGGAGGAGTGAGGCAAGTTCCTCAGATCGACCCCGATTTAGAGCCTTGATAGGGGCAGAGCGACGAGCACCATTGATCATCCTCATTGCCGATGCCCGAAGCGGACGTGCCAACGCTTTTGCCTTGACGGCCGCCCGGTAGCTCCAGGTCGCGCGTTGCCGGGGAGCATAGGGAATCCTGTCAAGATCAGGTACACCCTGCTCCGGCAAGTACTGCAGGGCGGAACCGCTGTCGCCAGTCCCACCCAACAATCGCTCGACACCGTCCGTGAGGGGCAGCTCGATGGGCCGATACGCAAGGCCGAGTGACTGGCAAAAATCGAGCCATTTGAAGCTTAACACCCGGCCTCTCGTCACTACTGGGATCCACGGGACCCTGTAGTAATCGGCCATAATCGCCCCATGGAGCGATTCGACTACCGCAACTTCAGCTGTCGCGATCGACTTGAAGACCTGAGATCCTTCGAGGAAGGGACTTACATATTCGACCCCAGCCTGCTCACAGGGTTGCCGCCAATTTGCGTATAGATCGGTCGTCCAGTGCGGGACGAACACGACCCCTCTGCGTTGCTGAGGGCGGTAACGAAGGTCCTCTAACTGGTCCACCAGCCACGCACCGTCGACAAGCGCTTTCGAGGGCGGCAACTTCAACAGACGTGCAGTGAGTGGCCCGCGAACGAAATAAATGTTCCAGTCATCTATCTCTTCCGGCACCGGCATAGGACCATAGCCCGACCCGGTACCGAAGATAATTTTCTTTCCCGGAACTTTACTAAGGTCGCTCTTGATCAAGGAACCAATACCTACGAGAACATCGCCGGACTGCTCCTCGATAAGATCGGGAAATACGCGTCGCCATAGCCAGCTGTTCATGTGATCACCAAAGTTTTTGGTGACACTATAGTAGAAAACACGCATCGAAATCTTTATCCGAAAACAGGTCTGCGGCGAGAGCGACCGACGCGCCGGGGAGGCACCATCAACATGAAGCGGTACAACTTGAGCGGGAGTTTCGCCCTCTGGTACCCGTCTTCGCTATTAGGGCGGACGCAGGCCACAGAACAGACCGCCTAAGCCGCCCTCCACAGATGAACGATGCTGATAACCCTATCAGCGCATGCATAAGATGCCCCGCGACGCACCGGCTGGAGAACCACTGATGCCCTTCGTGACCAACCGGCACGAAAGACGATTGACTAAGACTGCTTTGGCAATCGACGGCGACGCCTGCGCTGTGAGTGCCCGGCTCCGATGTGTTGCCGAACATCGCAAAAGCTGACTCACCTCCCACTCTTGACCATCGGGGATCTGTCCCCATCCGTGCCGATTATCGTTTACACGAGGTCCCTCGTCCCACCCGCCTGTAGAGATCGAGATAGAACTCGACCATAGCAAACATACTATGACGCTGCTCCGCGGCAGCCAGGGCCGCCCTTCCCATGTTGAGCCGCTTGTCACTGGAACGTGAGAGCTCCGCGATACCGTTGGTCAAACCGTTAACGAAGCCGGACTCACTGGCTATGGGGACGCGAATGCCGAACTCCGGCGCAATATGAGCCGCCGGGCCCCCATAGTGGGCCGCAATCATCGGAAGACCCCAAGACATGGCTTCGAAGATGACCGCACCGCTTGGTTCACGAATGCTCGGAAAAAGGAATACATCGGCCGCGCGATAGAACTCCTCAACCCTCGCTCGCGTTACGAACCCGCGGAAGGTAACCTGTTCAGCGATCCCGAGTGACGCAGCCAAGCGCTCAAGATCCGCGCGCATCGGTCCATCGCCCAGAATGTCGATCGTCCAACTGATATCTTGCGGCAAAGCCGCTGCTGCTCGAAGAGCATACTGGACGCCCTTGCTGAATATCAGTCGAGAAACGATGAGCAGCCGAGTTGGGCCTCGGCGGTCCGCCCGCGACGCCAAAACTGCTTCGGCACCCTCTGCTGGCGGTTTCGCCGCAATTTCTGAGTAGGTCTCGAAGCGCCTTAGCGAGACTCCGGACAGTACCTCCTCTCCAACATAGTCCCCAACTCCTACAACGCACGCAGCTCGCTCGTAGCTGGAGCGGAGCCACGGATCATGGCGAAAGCGCATCCCGTCCACGTCGCGCAAACGGTAGTACCAAGGCTGGCGTGCGTGTTCGGTTCGGAAGGCAGAGGGGGTCGGAAGGCTGCCTCCCAGCGGACCAATGACGTAGGGGAGGTCGAACTCCCTCAGCGGCGTCGGATAGCGGAGAGCAAGTGGCCCGAAATGATGTGCACAGGCAATATTATGTTTTTCACGAACCTCTTCAATATCCGCTCGCGCCTTCCAGTAGAATTTCAGATAGTTTGGTTTGATGAGCGCATGCAGCCGCTTCGGCAGCATGTCGAGCTGCCAGGGCATGTGCTCGTACACCTTGGAATTCGGGAGTAAGTCGGCAATCCGGTAATCCCGATTCCTAGGGGTTTGAGAAACAACAACCGTCTCGGCGCGGTCTGACAGCGCTTTGGCCAGATCGTAACACCAGCGGGGCTCGCCGACCGAGTCGCGGTCGATAAATGGGCTGACCAAGAGAATTGCCATCGTTACAGAGCGATCTCAGTTACCTAGCAGACTCGAAAGGTAAGGACCTTGCACCTGCTGCACGTCTGGCTTGGCGTTAAACCAGTGCCTTATCGTCAACGTGGCACTAGCTGCCGCTCTTGACATCGTAAGTTCGTTCCCCTGTTCGCTGACCTCAGCACTTCTTCTAATCACAATTTTCATCGCCCGGTTGCTTGTCAGCCGTACGTCGGTCGCGCGATCAACATAGATCCATGCCTCGGCATCTGGGAAGGCGACCACCTCATTCTCGGCAATATCCCCGTTTGCGAGCCCATTGAACGAGATGCCGTGAGACATCGAGCCTATGACAAGATTGCCGCTAACTCTTACATTCTCAAAGGGCAACTGGGTCAGATTGTCCCGGATGAAGATGCCCTGAAACGGGTCGCCTTTCCCTCGGACGAGGAGGTTATCCCGAATCACGATGTTTCGGGCAGCCCGCTCTTCACCCTTTGACCAAAGCTGTATTCCATCCGGATGATCGGCAGGCGCGGGGAAGAAATCACCAATAACATTGCTCGCGACGAGGAGGTCACTCACACCACCGCCTCGGATCGCATCGGTTCGTAATCCGTAAAGTTCGTTGCCTTCGATCCTCACATCTCGAAGGTCCTGCATGGAGATGCCATACCGGAACCCGGAGATAGTGGATCCTTCGACCCGCAGGTACTCGCCGGCCCGGAGCAACAATCCGCCACCTTGGTTTCGGTCCGCCCCTTCGATCCGCACTCTCTCCAGCGCGACGTTATTGGACTTGCGGATCGTGACCAGATGCTCAGCAGGTCCAAGCGGGCCCGACGCCTTGATGATGACGTCTTGGATCAAGGTGCGATCGGCTCCATTGAGGCGGAGCCGGGTTATGACGGCTGGGGCATGCCGATCGGCAGACTCAATGGTCAGTTGCCCGCCAGCCTCTCGATCGCGAATTATGAGCTCGCCATAGTTTCCTGGTTCCAACCTGATCGTTAGCTCGCCGGTGGAGTTCTTGATGCGCTGAGCAGCCTCGGCTGCGGTGGAAACTGTGACGACCCGCGCGGGTCCAAACGATGTGCTCAGCCGAGCCGGATCAACCTGCGCGCCCAGCAAAAGAGGTGTGACGGCCGCGAGAGATCCAAGGGCAGCAACGTATGTTGTTTTACCTGCCCACGCTCTCATGATCCATTTCATCCCGGTGAAAGGGTTGGAAGGAACTCTTACATTAAGAGCTCAGAAGAAGCGCTCCCCAACAACAACCACATCGCCTTCTTGTATCTGATCGTCCGAAGCGAAGTTGCGTATCTCAGAGCCTCGTCGAAATACGCGAACCCTCTTTTCGGATCCTAGGGCCGTCAGCCCCCCTCCACGCGCCAGCGCCATGCGCAGCGACATCCCCCTTCGCATGCTGTAGGTGCCCGGTGCATTGACTTGCCCATAGATATAGAACGTGGGCGCGGTGGCGATGTAAAGCTTGTCTCCAGGATTGACGATCGGATCGGCCTCTGGTCCGCCGGTGGCTACCTCTTCAAGATCCAGCACAAGTTCGTCCCCGGAGAGTCGCCGAAGCCTGAGTTCCTCACTCGCGGTAGCGCGCGTGCCGCCTGCGCGCGCAAGGATCTCCGATACGCGATAGGCACGATCAACGGGGAGGATACCGGGGTTTGTGACTTCGCCCAGAACGATCACATAGCGGCTGGCGTAAGTGACCACTTGCACCGAGACCGCAGGATCATTGAAGTACCCGCCCTCCCTCAGTTGCGCTCTGACACGATCGCGCAACTGCGTGACGGACAATCCGCCAGCCTGCACAGTGCCGATGAAAGGTAGTTGCACGGTTCCATCCGCCTGAACCTGCACCCGTCCTTGGAAATCGTCCCGACCGAGGACCGACACTTCGATCACGTCGCCATTTCCAAGGATGTAGCCTTGCGTAAGCGAGACGGCTGCGGCGTCAGTGCCTTGCTGCGCTAGAGCAACAACAGGCGCAGCCAGTAGGCAAAGCCCGCTCAACGCTGTGAGAAAGTGCGGCTTCATTGCTTTCGGCACATACATGGTCGTCTTACCTCTTCAGAATTGGGCTGAAACTCGGGCCGCAGCGTAGGTGTTGCTGTAATCGAAGGCGCGACCTGTTGCATCCCGTCGCTCATAACCCGCACTTAGCCTCAACTGCATTCCACGCCGCACCATATAGTTTAGGCCCGCTGACACATCGAAGCGATCTTCCTCGGCGATGGCCCCTGGGCCAACCTGCACAACGTAAACATTCCTTCGATTGGTGAAGGCGCCCGCACTCTCAACGCGGATCCGCTCACTGACTTGTGAGGTCAATTTCAGCTCGAAAGTCTCGGCTTTGAAGTAGGTCGCATCCGTATCAGCTCGAGAATCGAGCACTCGGCTGGCCTGAGCAACGGCCTGCAATCGTGGGCCCACGATCGCTGTCATGGACAAATTCCCGGTAATCCCCGCATCTTCCAGAGGCGTCTCACCCTGAATGTCTATCTGGGTCCGAGCAATCTCGGCTGTGAGATGAAGACGCGCCCCCGTCCTTCGCTCAAATCGCACACCAAGCTGTTCTGTCTCGTACTCGTCTACGCGAGCAATAAAGCTCTGGTTCGGAAGTTCTGTTTCTGCACGAGAAACGAATAGGAGGGCTTCTCCTAGGATCGGGTGGCTATAGCTCATACCAGCCAAATAGCGCTTCCGGCGGAAATCGGTCAGCTGTCGGAACGGATTGCTATTGTCACCCCGGGAATAACCAAATTCAAGCGCAGGACGCAGACCAATAGGCCGACCACACGAGAGAAATGCAACATAATCCTGAGTGGTCCGTGCGTTGCGCTGTGCCTCAGGGGCGTCTGAAGACACCACAACGATGTCCCTCAAGTCGCTCTGCCTATGCGCTATACTGGCAGACAATTCGGCGGCACAGAATCTCGCATCGAGATTTGCCGTTCCGGATATGTCGCCCCACTCGCGGTCTAGGCGCGAATTGCGCCTGTGGAATTCATAGCCACCTCGCGCAACGACAGAGGCACTGCTGCGGCCGAATGGCCGCACAATCTGTAGCTCCACGGAGGGAATGAAGCGCTCGTCTTCACGGCTCAAGCCGCGTGCGGCCGCCCGCTCTCTGCTGCTCCGCGCGATGTTCGAATCGTAAGTGACCTCGGCTGACGCTTCAAAGCTGATCTCGGGCTGGACCGATTGCGCGAACACGGCTGAAGACCAGCAACCGGACGTCACAAACAGCAACATTGATACACGACGGGAGACCATCATTTGCCCTTGCACCATGGCGTACGGGTATGCAGATAGGATGACATCAGCCGCAAATCGGTGGAGCCTGTCCGGCCCCGAAATGGGGCAATTGACACAGCCCAGCCGCCTTTAGCTCTCGCTGTGCTCCAATGTCACGCCAGATGACCCATCGAATGGCCGATCACTCGCGACGTGTCTCAACCACAAATAGACTGGCACCCCCTCCTCCTTGAAGCGATACGCTCCTTCAGGGTCGCCCGGAATGGGTTCGATCAATCTGCCGAGATCAAGCGCGCTCGCCTCAGTGTCGGAGCCAACATCCGCCAAACTCTCGCTCACGCCGAACTCGATACGTCCGCCGCCATCGAATGCCGACCGCGCCAGCGTCTGCAACTGAAAGGAACCGCCTTTGGCGATCTGATGCTCAATGGAAAAACGACATTGGGCAGAAATCTGCACCTCCACGTGAGCCACTGCACGCCCGACGGCATCCAGAACGTCCGCCTCCTCAACGGTTGAGGCCCCCCGCTCTATGGCAGCCAAGCTGGCGTGATGAGCCAGGAGGCTGGCAACATAAGGCAGCCCACGCGAGGTTCTGACGACGAGTTCCATCGCGCCTTGCGCAAAAGGAATCTTGCTAATTGTCTCGCCAATATGGATAAGATCTGAGACGTCATTAGCCGGCATGGGCTCGACCGGAAGAGCCACGATGTTACGTCGGACCGACGGAATGTAGCCAACCAACTCAGTCAGATTTCCGGCTACACCTGCGATGACAAGCTGCACGCTCGCCGCGCGATCGGACAAGCTCTTCATCAGTTCCGTGGTCTGCCGCCGGAACTGTGCATTCTCAGCCCGATCAAACTCGTCGAGCATGATGAGAACCTGGGCGTTCGTGACGCTCGACAAATGATCGGTAACTTGCGCGCTCGTCAACAAACCGTCAGGTAAGAGGTCCCCGAACGTGCCACCAGCCTCAACTTCCTCAGAGGCTGGATCAAAGCCCGCATGGTGAAGGAGAGGAATTTCCTCCAGCACTGACCTGAACACCTCTGAAAAGGTGGCTTCTTCCGAGCATGAAACATAACGAACCAGGTACCGCGCGCGGCGGGATAGGTCCGCCATGGCATGAAGCAGCGAAGTCTTGCCTATTCCGCGCTCGCCGAAAAGGACCACATGGGCCTGCTGATCCTCAATCGCGCGGATCATAGCCGTGAGAATCTCTCTTCGGCCAGCTAATCTCTTGGCGCTCGAAATCGGCTGCGCAGGCGTAAAGGCCGAACGAACCAGTTCCCGCGCTCTGTCCTGTTCCAAGCTCCTATCCCGCGCAGGTAACGCGCCTGATGTTGCGCGAAACTGCGGAAGGTGCAGTTCGTCACCTTCTGGCTCCGGCGCCCAAGATGGCGGAAGATGCACAACCGGCTCAGGCTGGAGCAGCGCCGTGTCGCGCTGTTGCTCAGAAGCGGCTCGCCCAAGGATTCTGGAGAAAATGTTCACATACACCTTAGATTCTAGACGGTGCCCGGCTGGCTTTTAGATGAGGCAAGCCGGGCACGTCAAATCAGCCTATCTGACGTCCGGCCGATGAGCAGCCCAATTCACGAGCGGCCCACCAGACCAGGACACTCAAAGCACGAAATCGGCTGAGGAAAGTGAGCGCACACCAGTCAAGGTGATCAGGAAATCGGCGATGCTATCGCCGTCCAGATCGCCCGAGAGGTAGCTGTTGCCGCCCTTGACCTCGTAGCGCAGCTCACCTGAAACACCGTGAAAGTCATTGGTGCCGATGAACTTGAACCTGTCATTCACCTCAGTGCTGGAATTGGCATCGAACAGCGTCAGATCGATTTTATCACCCTCGCGCGAAGAGAAGTCCGAGATTGTCTCACCGCCTTGTCGGGCCGTACCGGGAATGTCACCATTCCTGAACACGAAAGTGTCGGCACCTTTGCCGCCCACCAAAGTGTCGCTGCCGGCACCACCTTCTAAGCGATCCCTCCCCGCGCCGCCGTGCAGATAATCGTCACCATCCTCGCCAAAAATCGAGTCGTTTCCGCCATCTCCGCCGAGTCGGTCATCCCCTTCTCCACCCCAGATCTGGTCGTGCCCGTCGCCGCCCTGAACGCTATCATCCCCGCCTTTAGCATAGATCCTATCGTCTCCGGCGGAGCCGACGATCCGGTTGCCCTGGTCGTTTCCTTTCCCGGTCAGCCCATCCCCTTTGAGCCTCAGGATCTCAACGTGATCACTGAGCTCAAAATCAACGTAGGCGTTTACCGCGTCCTCGCCCTCGCCTGCCCTCTCGATCACCTTGTCCCGCTCGGAAAGTACGACATAGCTGTCATTCCCGCGGCCGCCGACCAGGAGCGTCTCCCCCGAAGCACCTCCCGTCAGCGAATCGTTCCCGTCCAAACCCTCCAAACGGAAATCCCCAGTTCCTCGTGCAGTCAGCCGGTCGACACCATCGCTCCCGACCAAAACCCGCTCTTCGATTTCGTATCGCGCGCCTGCAGCCCTCCTCTGTTCCGCACTGCCATCGAGAACGCCATGCATCCCCGCGTGCCCAGAGAATGCTTCAGCCAGTTCGGAGGCGAAGGCTTCGACGGGACCAGAGAACTTTCTTATCCAGTCGTCCAATTGCTGTACTTGAAGCGCGCTCAAGTAAGCCAATTCGACATTTCCACCTCGCGAGGTGCCAACCGAGTCGAGAATATTCAGCTTGGTCGTCGAGTTATTCTCGACAACCCCCTCCTCCGCTTTGCTAATCCTGATCCAGGAGTCGACCCCCTTTTGCCCAACAACGATGTTATCGTAGAGTTCGAGGCCAACCGAACCCATGACCGTGAGGCCGTTGTAGCTACCACCAAGCACAATGTTGCCAGTGATCGTGACATTCTCAAAAGGCAGCTTGGACAGATTGTCGCGGATGAAAATGCCCTGCATCGGCTGACCATCGCCGCGACTTATGACATTATCCACGATGGTGATATTTTTCGCAGCCTTCGTTTCACCGGCTGACCAGAACTGAATTGCGTCAGCATGATCACCGGGGTGCGCAAGGAAGTCTGTAAATGTATTATTGGAGATAGTAATATTGGACGTGCCAGCACCTCTCACCCCGTCGGTGCGCAGATCATGAAAACTGTTTCCGGTAATCAGCACATGCTCGCTATCTAAATGAGACAACGCATAGCGAGCCTGCTGGAACTCGGAGTTGCTGACGACAACGTGGGTGCTGCCTCGGATCATCAGCAGGCCGCCAGGATCGTTTGAAGGGTTCCCATCCAGCGTGCCGTGAACATCCAGATCGTTCAGCACAATCCTGCTCGAGTCGTGGACACGGAAAGGGTACTGACCCGATTTCGAGTCAGTTGCCAGCTCAAGATGCTGGAAGGTCAGCCCCGCGCTGTCGCGGACGACCAGGTCTTTCAGCACGGCCGGCTTGGAGCTATCAGCCGATTGGATCGTCACGTTGCCCTTGATCTGGACGTCACGAATACCCACGTTCGAATAGACACCCTCCCTCAAGAGGATCACGTCGCCGTCCTTGGCCTTTTCGAGGGACTTGACTAAACCGGCGGCGTTTTTTACATGGAATATCATTGTGCTACAGCCTTGAGCATCATTTGCGGATATCTGCACCCCAGCAGCGTGGCTTAAAAATTGGGGAACAAACCCTTCGACGAAGGATTACAGCTCACGGACGTGAACCAGTCGGGCTGTCATAGCAGGCTACCGATTTGAAAAACAAATCGGCTCGTCGCTCTGTAGCCACTGATGGTCGGGCTCAATGGTAGCCCTTCCCTGAATCCGCGCCGTGCTAGATCTCAACTCAACCGAGCTAAGCGCCTGAGCCGGACAGGACTACAGCGCCGCTCATCTGCTTATGTAGCAACAAAGAAAACGGGCCCCTCCGGAGAGGAGCCCGTCCCTTAACACAGCCATCGCTTGAAGGCTCCGGCTGCGCAAACCGAAGGCGTTCTTAGAGCGTGCCCCCAGCGGCGACGTAATCGTCATAGCCGTTGGTGATACGGATCTCTTGCACCTTGCCGCCGTCGAACTCGATCCGAACGACCAGCAGGTTCAGGCCAGCGTTGCCGGTCGCGGTGACGTTGTCGGCACCTTCGACGAGGTTCACGAGGCCAGTCCAGGAGCTGACAATGGCATCGGTATCCGCATCAAATACCGCCAGGCCGGGCGCATCTTCCCAGGTGCCGTCCGCATAATTTTCGAAAACGAGCCAGTCGCCTTCCGAAAAGTTGAGATCAACGATACGGTCGGTGTCAGCACCGCCATCACCCTCGTACAGGCTTGCGATGAAGCGGAACTGATCCGCGCCAGCGCCGCCAGACATGATGTCATCGCCCGCACCGCCGATCAGGATGTCATTTCCCTTACCGCCGCGCAGGACGTCATCGCCCGCACCTCCCGCAAGGCGGGTATCTGCCGAAGTCGCCTTGAGGTCGTCCGGACCAGGCGTACCACTAACGTTTTCCATTTTAAAGCCTCCCACTGCTCAGAGCAAGGAACCACTGAGACCACCAAGGTTACCAGCATCTTCAGTATACGCAAACAGGATTCTTTAAATAGTTCGGCCGATTGTCTCAGAATGGGAACCAGCGCCGTGCGGCAGATCTCGAACGTTCTGACAGTCTCTGCTTCTAAAGAGCTGTTATTCAAGGTTTTCGACGGATGGTGCTTGCTCGAATTTCAGAATCTTCTGAAATCTGACTTGCCACCTTGCATCCCTTAACAGTCTTGCATCCCTTTGAGGGACGGCCCCCACACCACAGGCAACGCGCTGCACGAAGTTCTCGAATCGTCCGGTTCGCTCGACGACCGGCAAGCCGGCCAACTACGCGTTAAGAAGCCCAGTGGGTCTCAGCTCGTAGGAGCAACAGCTCATTGGAATCCCGCCGCATCAGCTTCGCCGCGCCATGTTGACTAACGGTTCGAAGCTGGTTCGACATCAATAAAGCGCAGGCTGCGGATGATTCGCCGCTGCGCCCCGGGGTAATGGAGATGCGCTCAACGCCCGCGACTGCTGCGATCGCTCGCAGCGGCCCATCGCCAGAGTGCCCGAAGTGGGGACACCACTCTTGTGCTATCTTGTCCTGCACCTTTGATTTGTGCATTGCACCAACAGCGAAGATATATAGGCTTCATCCGTTGTCCGCACGCACATCTCCAACGTTGAAACGTGTTTTGGCTGCCGACATGTGCTCTGGCTGTGGTCTGTGCGCGGGAATCGCCAACGGCAAAGTGAAGATGGAGACCGTTGCACCAGGGTTCAGTCGTCCTCGTCAGGTCGCACCGCTCTCGGACCGAGATGAAGCAGCAGTCCGACATGCTTGCCCAGGAATGGCGGTCGCGCCCTGGGCCGAGGCTCCTATACGAGATCCCCTTTGGGGCCCCGCGTTCGAGGTGCGGGTCGGCTATTCCACGGATCCCGAGGTGCGCTATCAGGGTTCTTCCGGTGGCGTCATTACCGAGCTCGCCCTGCACGCGTTGCGAACGGGTCTGGTCGACCACGTCCTGAACGTGGTTGCAGACGCTGAGTGGCCGACGCGGAATGCGATTCAGGTGACTGCCAGCAGGGATGCTGTCGTGGCCGGTGCGGGTTCGCGATACGCCCCCTCTTCGCCGCTCGAGGTGATCGAGCAACTGCTCCAAACTCCGGGGCGTATCGCCTTCATCGGCAAGCCATGCGACGTCTCTGCTCTGCGGCGGTTTTCCGAAGTTGAACCAAGGGTGACAGAGAAGATCCCGCTCATGCTTGCGTTTTTCTGTGCGGGCGTCCCCAGCACGCGAGGATCTGACCGCGTGATCCGCTCGATGGGCCTTTCTCCAGAAGACGTGCGCTCCTTCCGCTATCGGGGTGAAGGGTGGCCTGGTTACGCTAGGGCGATCACGAGGGCCGGCGAGGAGCGGAAGATGAGCTATGAGGATAGCTGGGGCGGGCATCTGTCCAAGGAAGTGCAGTTCCGCTGTAAGATATGTCCGGATGCCGTTGGGGGGGTGGCTGACGTTGCTTGCGCGGACGCATGGTATGGCGGCGAGACAGGGTACCCCACCTTTGAGGAGATGGATGGCCGCAGCCTCATTCTCACTCGCTCGCCTTTCGGAGAAGCGCTCCTTTCCTCCGCCATTACGGCTGGT
>Ga0182742_1002306_pt1 | contig 21473 bp, 15 predicted proteins | sample eDN5th37CBELigMG_FD_128880 | JGI IMG/M metagenome (GOLD analysis project Ga0182742, IMG submission 128880) | Enriched Miracle-Growth compost microbial communities from Emeryville, California, USA - eDNA 5th pass 37_C BE-Lig MG (version 2)... ... | reverse complement strand
CTCCGACGCGGCAGGCGGACCACGTCGCCGGCGTCGAAGCGGGTGACGAAGACGTCGTCGTCGCCGACGGCGACGTTCAGCGGGCCGTCCTCGACCGGCGTGCGGTCGGTGACCCGCTCAGCCCGGGCGTCGACCGTGATCAGGTTGCCGCCTTCGCGGTCGGTGACGAGCAGGTCGGTGCCGTCGGCGGCGATGTCGCGGGGCTGGCCGCCGACGTCGATCGTCGCCGCCCGCTGGTTCGCGTCGCCGTCGACGCGGTGGACGCTGCCGTCGTCGGCCGTGGCCACCCACACGCCGCGGTCGACGATCGCGATCGCGCGCGGGTTCGGGCCGACCTCGACGCGCGTCTCGACCTGGCGCGTGCCGCCGTTGACGCGCACGACCGCCGCGCCCGCGGCGTCCGCAACCCAGACCGCGCCCGCGCCGACCGCGAGGTCGACGGGCTGGCCGCCGACGGCGACGCTGCGGACCTCGTCGCGGTCGGCGACGATCTGCGAGACCGAGCCGTCGCCCGAGTTCGCGACCCACACCGCGTTGCCCGAGGCGTCCAGCCCTTCCGGGTTCTCGCCGACCTCGAAGGTGTCGGTGAGCTCGGGGTTCGCGTCGGTCGTGAAGCGCTTGACCGCGTCCTCGCCCGTGACCGACACCCACACCGAGTCGAACGCGACGATCACGCTGTCCGGGTTGTCGCCCACGTCGACCTGCGTGATCTCGCCCGACTCCGGATCGATCCGGCTCAGCGTCCCGTCGCGGCTCGCGACCGCCCACACCGCGCCGGCGCCGACGGCGACCCCGTCGGGCCCCTCCCCCACCGCGAACGGCCCGGCCGCCGGCGTGGCGGTCGCGGTCGGCGTGGCCGTCGCGGTCGCGGTGGGCGTCGGGTCGCCATCCGGGCCGTCCGAGCCGCCCAGCAGCACGAACGCGGCAACCGCCGCGGCGACGAAGAGCAGCGCAGCGCCCCCGATCAGGACCGGCCGGCGATCGCGCCGGGCTGGCGAGGGCGGCGGCGCCGAGGGCGCGATCGTGGTGCGCGGCGACGCGTCGGGGGGCGGCGCGGCGACGGGCGGCGAGGGCGCGGGCTCGTCGGGCGGCGCGTCGTCGCGCGCCACCGGCACGTCGTCGGCCGGCACCGGCACGGCCGGCGAGGGCGCGTCGTCGCGCGCCAGCGGCGCGCCGTCGGCCGGCGCCGGCGAGGGCGCGTCGTCGCCCGCCACGGGAGCGTCGCCGACCGGCGCCGACGAGGGCTCGTCGTCGCGCACCGCCGGCGCGTCGTCGGGCGGGGCCGGCCCGGGCGCGTCGTCGCGCGCCACCGACGCGTCACCGGGCGGCGCCGGCCCGGGCCGCGAGGGCGCCTCGTCGCGCGCCACGGGCGCATCGCCGGGCGGCGCCGGCGCGGGCGGCGAGGGCGCCTCGTCGCGCGCCGCCGGGGCGTCGCCGGGCGGCGCCGGCGGCGGCGGGGGCGGGGTGCGGGCGGCGGGGTCCGGGACGTAGTCCTGCCACGACGAGAAGCGCGCGGGGGTCAGCGGGGTCGGGTGCTCGACGGTCGGCTCGTGCTCGCCGAGCCGGGCGTCGCGGCGCCACAGCGGGCCCTCGACGCTGACGACGATCTCCTCGAGCTCGTTCCAGGCGACGCGGGCGGTGCGGGGGCGGTCGCCGGGGTCCTTGGCGAGCAGGCGGGTGACCCAGTCGGCGAGGGCGGGGTGGGTGCCCGGCGGCAGCGCGGGGACGGGCTCGGAGATGTGCTTCATCAGCACGGCGACCGGGGCGCCCTCGGTGCTGAAGGGGACGCGGCCGGCGAGCAGCTCGTAGGCGACGACGCCGGTCTGGTAGAGGTCGGTCCAGGGGCCGACCTCCTGGGCCATTGCCTGCTCGGGGGCCATGTAGGCGGGGGTGCCGACGGTGGCGCCGGCGGGCGTGAGCATCTCCTCGGTGGCGACCTGCTGGAGGGCCTTGGCGATGCCGAAGTCGGCGATCTTGACGCCGCCGTCGCTGGTGACGAGCAGGTTCTCGGGCTTGATGTCGCGGTGGACGATCCGCATCGCCTCCGCGTGCGAGAGCGCGGCGAGCAGGCCCTCGAGCACGCCGGCGATCTGGGCGACCGACATCCGCCCCACGAACGGCCGCAGCGAGCCGCGGTCCAGGTACTCCATCGCGATGTAGGGCACGCCGTCCTGCTCGAGGAAGTCGAACACGGTCACGACGTTGGGATGGCTGAGCGAGCCGGCGACGCGCGCCTCGCGGATGAAGCGCTGCGCCAGCGCGGGATCACCGGCGAGGACCGGCGCGAGCTCCTTCAAGGCCACCTTGCGCCCGAGCACGGGCTGGGTGGCGAGGTAGACGACCGCCATGCCGCCACGCCCGAGCCGGCTCACGATCCGGTAGGGACCGACCTGCTCGGGCGCCTTGCTCACCGGTCGTTCCAGGTCATGGCTTGCCCCGAAGCTACCAGTGCACCGCGGAGGGAGGCCGGACGCGCCGAGAGCGGCGCGCGGGCCTCAGGTCCCGACCAGGAACTCCGGGTGGTCCGCGAGGTACGGGGCGAGCTCGCGCGCCGCGAGCTTCTGCGACGGCCACGGCGCGCCGTCCATGGACTCGAGCGGCGCGTCGCGGCGCAGCCCGCGCGAGCCCGCGCCGGTCACGAGCAGGCCGCGGAGCACCGGGCGGTACGGCTCGGGCACCACGGGCGCGCCGCTCCAGGCCGCGATCGCGGACGCCGCGGCGTCGGCCTGCTGGGCGGCCAGGCCGCCCTGCTTGAGCGGCCGGGCGGTCATGTCGCCCGCCGCGTAGACGTGGTCGATGCCGAGCACGCGCCCGAAGTCGTCGACCTCGACGAACCCGTCCGCGTTCGCCGGCAGCCCGGGCACCGGCCGCGCCACCAGCGCCGGTAGCGCGATCGCGAGATCGACCGGCAGCCCGCCCTCGTCGGCCAGCAACAGCCGCCCGTCCTGCAGCGAGACCGCGCGCGACCCCGTCCACAGCCGCACGCTCGCGCGCTCGAGCAGCTCGCCGATCGACCGCGACGCCTGCTCGCCGAACACGTCCAGCGCGCGCGCCTCGTGCGTGACGACCCACGCCTCGACGGCCAGCCGCCGCTCGGACGCCCAGCGCGCCGCCAGCAGCGCCAGCTCGTACACGGGCAGCGTCCACGACGTGCCGGGCGCGGCGACGCAGGCGATCCGCGACGGCGCCCCGGGCGACAGCTCGTCCAGCGCCCCCCGCACGCGCGCCACGTCGCGCGCGCCCGCGAAACGGATCGCGCCCGGGACCGCGTCGACCGCGGCCGCCCCGAGCGCCAGCAGCAGCGCGTCGTACTCCAGCGTCCCACCGTCCTCCAAACCGACCTGCCGCGCCGGCACGTCCACCGCGCGCAGCCGCCCGCGACGCCACGAGAAGCCGACGTCTCCGGCGATCGCCTCGAGCGAGTAGCGCAGCGGCTCCCCCAGCCCGAACGGCTCGGCCACCGTCGCCGGCCGGTAGACGAACACGTCCTGGTCGCACAGGAGCGTGACGTCCACGCGCGAGCCCGCGAGCCGCCGCAGCGCGAGCACACCCTCGAGCGCGGCCGGACCGCCGCCGACGACGAGCACGCGTTTCTCCGCACCCATGTGCGTAGGATCGCAGGGTGCACCTCGACGAGCGCGCGCTGCACCGACTGCTCGACGCGGCCCGTGCGCTCGTGTCGGACCTCGACCCGGACGCGGTCCTGCGCCGGCTGCTCGAGGCTGCCGCGGACGTGACCGGCGCGCGCTACGTCGCGCTCGGCGTGCTCGACGAGGCCCGCGAAGGGCTCGAGCGCTTCGTGACCCACGGCATCGACGCGGAGACGCACCGCAAGATCGGCGAGCTGCCGAAAGGGCGCGGCATCCTCGGCACGCTGATCCAGGACCCGCGCCCGCTGCGGCTGGACTCGGTTCGCGACGACCCGCGCTCCTACGGCTTCCCGCCGCACCACCCGCCGATGACGACGTTCCTCGGCGCCCCGGTGCCGATCCGCGGCGAGCCGTGGGGCAACCTGTACCTGACCGAGAAGGCGGGCGGCAAGCCGTTCACCGAAGCCGACGAGGAGGCCGTCGTGATGCTGGCCGAGCTCGCCGGCGTCGCGATCGAGAACGCTCGCTCCTACCAGGCCACGCACCGCCGCCGCCTCGAGCTGGAGCGCGCCGTGCGGCGCTTCGAGGCGACCGCCGCGGTCGCCCGCGCGCTGGGCGGCGAGACCGACCTCGAGCGCGTCCTGGAGCTGATCGTCGACCGCGGCCTGGCGCTCGTCGAGGCCGGCGGGATCGCGATCCTGCTGCGCGAGCCCGGCGGCCTCGTGGTCGCCGCCGCCGACGGCGAGCTCCCGCCCGCGGTGCGCGAGGGCCGCGTCCGGCTCGACGCGCTGCCCGCGCGCGGCGGCGCGCTCGTGCCGCTCGTGTTCCGCGGCAGCTCGGTCGGCCTGCTCGCGACCTTCGGGGCCCCGGCGGAGACCGAGGACCAGCAGCTGCTGCAGGCCTTCGCCGCCGCCGCGGCGACCGCGGTCTCGACCGCCCGCAGCGTCGAGGAGCAGCGCCTGCGCGACAGCCTGCGCGCCTCGGAGGAGGAGCGCCGCCGCTGGGCGCGCGAGCTGCACGACGAGACGCTGCAGGGGCTCGGCGGCCTGCGGCTGATGCTCGTCACGGGCCGCCGCCGCGACGAGGCCGGCCTGCGCGAGGTGGTCGACGAGGCGGTCACGCGCCTGGAGGAGGAGATCGGCGCGCTGCGCGGCCTGATCCGCGAGCTGCGCCCCGCGGCGCTCGACGAGCTCGGGCCCGCCGCGGCGATCGAGGGCCTGGCGGAGCGCATCTCCGAGCGCTACGGGGTCGACGTCGACTGCGACGTCAGCCTCGGCGCCCGCCACGACCCCGAGCTCGAGACCGCGGTCTACCGCATCGTCCAGGAGTCGCTCACGAACGCGGTCAAGCACGCCGCGGCCCGGCGCATCGACGTGCGCGTGCAGGAGCGCGACGGCAGCGTCCGGGTCGAGGTCGCCGACGACGGCCGCGGCTTCGACCCGCAGGTGCGCCACGAGGGCTTCGGCCTCGGCGGGATGCGCGAGCGGGTCGCGCTGCTGCACGGCAACTTCGAGATCGCGTCGAGCTCAGCGGGCACGCGTGTGGAGGCGGTCCTGCCGGTCTAGCCCCACGTCGAGCAGCCGCGCGACCGAGACCGCGGCCAGCGCGGTCATGATCACGGCGCTCGCCACGCACCACTGGCAGATCGCGTGGATCTCCGCGATCTCGACGTAGGTCAGATACGCGCTGAACGCCGCGCCCGCCAACGCGAGGAACGCCGCCGCGGGGCGCCCGAGCGCGTCCGGCAGCGCAAGCGTCGCGAGGATCGCCAGGTAGCCGGCGAGCCCGAGCACCGCGACCGGGATCCCGGCCAGCTCCGCGTACTCCGAGCTCTGCACGCGCTCGCACGCCTGCCCGCCGCCGACGCAGAACGGCTGCAGCTCGGCGTAGTGCACCCAGGTCAGATAGCCCGCGACCGCCACCCCCGCCAGCGCGAGCGCGGCCGTCGCGATCCGCAGCGCCCTCACAGCGCCTCGTCGAGCGCGGCCGTGAAGGTCTCGGGCGTGAGGTCGGACACCTCGAGCGGCTCGAGCTCGCCGTCCGCGCCGCGCAGGAAGAACGACGGCGTCGAGTCCACGCCGAGCTTGTCGGCCTGGGCCTGCGCGTCGCCGAGCAGCCCGGCGGCGGCCTCGCCGTCGCGCTCGGCCAGCACGGCGTCGGCGTCGAGCCCCGCGCGCTCCGCCGTCTCGCGCAGGAAGTCGTCGGTCGCGTAGCCGCTGTTCTCGGTGCCCTGGTTGTGGAAGAACGCGTCCGAGAACGACCACAGTCCGTCCTGCTGCGCGGCGGCGGCCGCGACCCGGCCGGCGCGCACGGAGTCGTCGCCGAGGAAGGTCAGCACGTTGAGCTCCAGCCGCAGCTTGCCCGGGCGCACATAACGGTCGACGATCGTCGGCAGCACCTCGGTGGCGTAGACCGCGCAGTACGGGCACTGCAGGTCGGCGAACTCGACCAGGGTGACCGGGGCGTCCGGCGAGCCGAGCGCGATCCCGTCCTGCGGGATGCCGGCGAAGGACGTCGTGACCGCGGCCTTGGGCTCGTCGCCGGGCCGCGAGAGGTAGATCGCGGTGGCGACGACCGACAGCGCGGCGACGGTCACCAGCGCCAGCTGGATCAGCGACCGGCGCCGGCGCGCGGCGCGCCGCTCGGCCGCCTCGAGCGCTTCGCGGCGCCGGCGCGCCGCAGCCTTCTGTTCGATGCGGGAACTCATGCTCCTACGGTCGACGAAATCGGCGCGGCAGCCTTCCGGATGTCCTGCTGAACTCCCTGCGGAGAACTACGGACTCGGGGTGTTGAGGCGCCTCAACGGCTGATTTGGTCAAAAGTCAGTCGGAATACTTGACATTACGCAGGGGGCGAACCAAGATGCCGCGCGTGCCGATCGCTGCCCGCTTCACACGGCGCCACATCGTTCTCCTGCGCGTCGCCGGCGCAGCGTGTCCGAGCACTTAGGCGCCTGCGCGCCCCTCTCCCTCCCGGCCCCGCCGTGCGCGGGGTCACCGTCCAAACGATCCTCTCGATGGAGGTAACTCGCTCCGTGTCCAACGTCATGTCCAAACGGCTCGTCGCGGCCGCCGCAGCAGCCCTCGGGCTCCTGGCGGCGCCCGTCGCAGCCCCGGCCGCGCCGGTATCGCTGACGACGAACACCGGCCTTGCCGAATGGGCAGCTGAAGGGCTCCCGCAGCAGAACGTCCTGCCGGTCTGGCCCGACAACCCCAACGACGCGTCGATCCCGATCGGCGTCACGCCCTACGACGAGATCGCGCCCAAGCTCAACGCGCTGCAGGCCGAGAGCAACCGCGTGTCGGCCCGCGTGGCGGGCAAGTCGTCGGGCGGCTACGACCTCTACGTGGTCACCGTGACCGCGCCCGAGACGCCGGCCGAGTCCGCCCAGCAGGCGGCGTGGAAGCAGCTGATCGAGGACGACCCGATCGCCGCGCGCACGAACCCGGATCTGCTGGCCAACTACAAGACGCCGATCTTCATCAACGGCAACATCCACGGCAACGAGTGGGAGGGCACCGACGCCATCCTGCGCGTGATCGAGGAGTACGCCAAGAGCACCGACCCGGCGGTCGAGCAGCTGCTGCAGCGCAACCGCCTGGTGTTCAACGTCACCTCGAACCCGGACGGCCGCGTCGCCGGCACGCGCCAGAACGCCGCGGGCTACGACCTCAACCGCGACCTGACGATCGTCTCGCAGCCCGAGGCCCGGCTGATCCGCGACCTCGCGGTGACCGAGCGGCCGATCATCACGCTCGACCTGCACGGCTACGTCAACCCGACGCTGCTGCACCCGAGCACGCCGCCGCACAACGTCAACAACGAGTACGACCTGTTCATCAAGCACGCGCTGCCGAACGCGCTCGGGATCGAGGCCGGCCTGCGCGACCTCGGCTACGCCGAGACGCAGCGCGCGCGGATCCCGTTCCGCGACGACGAGCCGGGCGTGTGGGACGACTTCCCGCCGATCTACGTGCCGTCGTTCGCGCTGCTGCAGAGCTCGATCCCGTACACGGTCGAGGCGCCGCTGAACCCGCGCGGCGGCAACCTCACGCCGGAGGAGCGCCTGCGGCGCTCGGGCATCAACACCGACGTGCACGAGGTCGCGATCAAGCAGTCGCTGAAGTACATCCAGGAGAACCGCAACCAGCTGATCTTCGACCAGGCCGAGGTCTACCGCCGCGGCTGGAACGGCGAGCCGCTGCGCGAGATCCCGGACGACTACGTCCCGGGCTGGGGCCCGGAGGACAACTACTCCACGACGTTCCCGCGCTCCTACGTGATCCCCGCGGGTGAGCGCCAGCGCTCGGCCCCGGCGGCCAAGCGCCTCGTGGACCTGCTGATCGGCTCGGGCGGCCGCGTGACCAAGGCCAAGGCCGCGTTCACCGCGGGCGGCCGGACCTACCCGGCCGGGACCTACATCCTCGACATGCACCAGCCCAAGCGCGGGATCGTGAACTCGCTGCTCGAGCCGGGCATCGACATCACCGACCGCGTCGACGACCTCTACGCCGGCCCGGCCGGCTGGAGCCAGGGCCTGACCTGGGGCGCGACGGTCGACACGCTGTGGGAGGAGGTGCCCGACGTCGAGGCCGAGCGCGTGTACGCCGGCGAGGCCACGCCGGTCATCCCCGACGCGAACACCGACCTCGTGCTCGACCCGCGCGACGCCGAGGACCTGCTGGCGCTCAACGCGCTCGCCGAGCAGGGCGTCAAGCTCACGCGCCTGGCCGACGGCTCGGTGCTGATCCCGGCCGGCGCCCGCGCGGCGGCCGTGGAGGAGGCTGAGTCCCGCGGCCTGACGCTCAAGCCGGCCCCGGCCGACTGGAGCGGCGCCACGCTGGCCGACAAGGTCGTCGTGGCCTACACGGGCGGCGCCGAGGTGCGCGACACGCTCGGCTTCCTCGGCTTCGAGTCCAAGAGCGTCACCGCCACCACCCTGACCACGGGCCTGACGGACGACGTCGACGTGCTCGTCGTCGGCGGCAACCTGAACCCGAACACGCTCAACGAGGCCAACCGCGCCGCGCTGGACGCGTTCCTGGCCCGCGGCGGCGGCGTCGTCGGCCTCGGCACCGCCGGCTCGACGTTCACCACCAACGCCGGGCTGCTGCAGGCGACGGGCACCGCTGCCCAGAGCCTCGTCAGCGGCGTGGCCAACGTGGTCAACCACGGCGGCCCGATCATCAACGGCGCGCAGCCGCACTCGTGGATCTTCCAGCCCGTCTGGTACACGAACCTCGGCGCCGACGCGGTCGTCGAGCAGACGTTCGCCGAGGATCCGCTCGAGGCCGGCTGGTGGCGCTCCAACGCCGCCGGCACCAACGGCCAGGCCCAGGCCGCCGGCCAGGCCACCGTGGTGCGCGCGCTCGCGAACGACCGCAACGGTGTCGCGCTGATCGGCACCAGCGTGGTCACGCGCCTGCACGCCAAGGGCCTGTACTCGACGTTCGGCCGCGCGATCCTCTACGCGGCCGCACCGAAGACCACGGCGGCGTCGACCTCGGTCGAGGGCGGCGTCGGCGGCGACGTGCCCGCCACGCTCTCGCTCACGCTCGGCGCGCCGGCCTCCTTCGGGGCCTTCACGCCCGGCGTCGCGCGCGAGTACACGGCGTCCACGACCGCGAACGTGGTCTCGACCGCCGGCGACGCGGCGCTGACCGTGACCGACCCGAGCTCGAACGCGACCGGCCGCCTGGTCAACGGCTCGTTCGCGCTCGCGCAGCCGCTGCAGGCCAACGGCTCGGCGCTGCCCGCGACCGTCAAGACCTACGACGGCCCGGTCAGCAACGACACGGCGGCGATCGAGTTCACGCAGTCGATCGGCGCGTCGGAGCCGCTGCGCACCGGCAGCTACAGCAAGACGCTGACCTTCACGCTCAGCACCACCGCGCCGTAGACCCGGTCCACGTCGGGCGGCGCCGCTCCGGCGCCGCCCGACGCGGCCAACCTTTGCCTGCCTGCGCGGGTCCTGGCAGGCATGGAGCATTCGCTTTCCCACCGCGAGGCGCAGCGCGAGCGGCCGCAGCGCCGGCCCGCTCGCCCCCGCTGTGGCCGGGATCCTGGACCTGCAGCGCAGCGCCGGCAACGCGGCCGCGCTCGACGCCTACGCCGAGGCGACCGATTGGCTGGAGGACACGCCGGACTGGGAAGCCCTCCAGACCGCCGGGCTGGGCGACGAGTCGGTCTATCTGCCGTTCTTCTCGCGCTCGAGCAGTAAGTGATAGCTTACGGTTCGTGGCGACTTACGAAGTTGACGGCTGGACCGCGCTGGGCGACCCGACCCGGCGCGCGATCTTCGAGCTGCTCGCCGACCGCCCGCGCGCGGTCGGCGAGCTCGCGGGCGAGCTGCCGATCAGCCGCCCGGCCGTCTCGCAGCACCTGAAGGTGCTCAAGCAGGCGGGGCTCGTGTTCGACCGCCCCGCCGGGACGCGCCGCATCTACCAGGTCCACCCGGACGGGGTCGGCGCCCTGCGCGCGGACCTCGACCGGTTCTGGACGCAAGCCCTGACGGCCTTCAAGGCCGTCGTCGAGCAGGAGGGGCCATGACCCGTTCCGCCACCGACACAACGATCCGCCACCAGATCACGGTCGACGCGCCGCTCGAGCGCGCGTTCAAGGTCTTCGTCGAGGACTTCGACCGGATCAAGCCGCGCGAGCACAACCTGCTCGGGGTCGAGATCGCCGAGACCGTCTTCGAGGGCCGCGCCGGCGGCCACATCTACGACCGCGGCGTCGACGGCAGCGAATGCCGCTGGGCGCGCGTGCTCGCCTACGAGCCGCCGCACCGGGTCGTGTTCACGTGGGACATCAGCCCCCGCTGGCAGCTCGAGCACGACCTCGAGCGCGCGAGCGAGGTCGAGGTCCGCTTCGTCGCCGAGTCGGACGAGCGCACACGCGTCGAGCTCGAGCACCGCCACCTCGACCGCCACGGCGAGGGCTGGGAGGGCGTGCGCGACGGCGTCGCCGCCGACGACGGCTGGCCGCTGTACCTGCGGCGCTACGCGGACGTGCTGGCGTAGCGCGTCACGAGTGTTCGGGGACCGGCGCCGCGACAGGCGCGCGGGACCGTCGCGCGGCGGCGGGCCGCGGCCGCTCGCCGAGCTTGACCACGACCACGCCGGCCACGATCAGCACGCCGCCGGCGAGCTGCAGCGCGGCCGGCACCTGGTCCAGCAGCAGCCAGGCGAACACGACCGCGGCCACGACCTCGAGCAGGGCGACGAACGAGGCCAGGCGCGAGCCGAGCCGGCGGCTGGCCGCGATCCCGGTGCAGTAGGCGAAGCCGGCGGTGACCACGCCGAGCCCGAGCAGCGGCAGCCAGCGCGGGACGGCGGCGTCGGCGTACACGGGCGAGGCGCTGCTGGTCTCCATCGGCAGCACGCCGACGGCGCCGAGCACCGCGAGCAGCACGGCGCCCGTGGCCAGGCCGGCGCCGCCGAGCGCGACCGGCGGCAGGTCCGGGCGCGGGTGGGCGGCGAGCACGAAGTAGGAGGCGGCCCCGGCCATCGCGATCAGCGCCCACACCACGCCGGCGACCGCGAGGTCGGCGCCCGACAGCAGGTCGAGCACGAGCACGAGGCCGAGCGCGGCCAGCCCGGTGCCGGCGATCGTCAGCGGGCCCGGGCGCTCGCCGTGGCGCAGCCACAGCCACAGGACCACGGCGGCCGGGGCGGTGTACTCGATCAGCAGCGCGGGCGCGACGTCCATGCGCTGCACGGCCGAGAAGTACGCGAACTGGGTGCCGGCGACGGGCACCGCGCCGAAGCCCAGGATCAGCGCCGCGTTGTTGCGCAGCGCGCCCCAGCGCCCGCGCAGGGCGCGGAGGGTGATCGGCGCGACGACGACCGCCGCGATCGCGATCCGGGCCAGGACGACCGCGCCGGGCGACCAGCCCGCGTCGAGCAGCCCGCGGGCCAGCGGGCCCGAGAGCGCGAACGAGGTCGCGGAGGCGACGGCGAAGGCCAGGCCCACCCCGAGGTCATTGCTCATCCGCGACATGGCCGATGACAGTAGGCGACCACCGGTAAGATGTCAACGTGCCGTTCGCTCATGACACGGAGTTGTCGCTGCGGGCCGCGGTCGCGCTCGTGAACACCGCCTGCGAGCCGGACACGCTGACGGACGTCGCCCAGCTCGACGCCTGGTACGAGGAGCACGGGTTCACCGGCCGCCGCGACGGCGACGAGCGCGAGCTGGCGGCGCTGCGGGCGCTGCGGCCCGTGCTGCGCGAGCTGCTGACGGCCGGCCGCGACGACGCCGCCGAGCTCGTCAACCGGCTGCTCGCGGACGCGCGGGCCCTGCCGCAGCTGCGCCGCCACGACGGCCTGGACTGGCACATCCACGCCGTCCCGCTCGACGCGCCGCTCGACCGCCGGGTCGTGGTCGAGGTGGCGATGGCGATGATCGACGTGATCCGCGCCGACGAGCTCTCGCGGCTGGCGGTGTGCGCCGACGAGCGCTGCGACGGGCTCGTGCTCGACCTCTCGCGCAACCGCTCGCGGCGCTACTGCAGCACGGCCTGCGCGAACCGCAACGCGGTCGCCGCCTACCGCGAGCGCCGGCGCAACGCCTAACCGCAGACCGTGCGCCGCGGGCGCAACAGCTGCGGGAGCAGCTCGAGCGCGCGCTGAACCGTGCCGCGCAGCCGCGCGTCCTGGGTGCCGCGCACGATCTCGAGCTCCGCGCCCACCGCGTGCGCGCGGGCGGCCCGCTCGACCGCGGCGAAGAACGCGTCCGCCCCGTGCACGTAGGGCGTGTCGGCGAGCACGACGATCGACGGGTCGAGCAGGTTCGTCAGCCAGGCGGTGGCGGCCCCGAGCGCGTCGGCCGCGCGCTCCAGCACGGCGTCGACCCGCGGGTCGTGCAGCCCTTCCAGCTCCGCGAGCCTTGCCCGCGCGAGCTTCGGGTCCGCGCGCGCCGCCTCCGCGCCGATCGCCCAGCCCGCGGCGACGGTCTCCAGGCAGCCCGTCCGCCCACAGGTGCACAGCAGGCCGCTGCCGACCGGGCAGTGGCCGAGCTCGCCGACGGCGCCGCCCGCGCCGACCACGAGGCGCCCGCGCGACAGGATGCCGGCGCCGATGCCGTGGGCGAGGAAGATCACGACCGCGTCGTCGCGGCCCGCCGCGGCGCCCGCGATCACCTCCCCCACCACCTCCGCCGACGGCAGGCTGATCAGCCCGACGGGCACCCCGAACTCCCGCTCGAGCACAGCCTGCATCGGGATCCGGTCCCAGCCGAAGGCCGGGTAGGTGACGGTGCCCACGTGGTGGTCGATGAAGCCGGGGGCCGCGAGCGCGATCGACCCCAGCGACGTGGCCATGCGGCGGATCTCGTCGATGCTGCGCCCGAGCAGCTCGTCGGGGTCGGCGCTGATCGGCCGCACGACGCGGTCGAGCAGCTCGCCGGTCGCCGTGACGTGCGCGACCTCGAAGCTCGGGCCGAACTGGACCGCGGCCGCCGTCCGCGCCCGGCTGTTGAACGACACGAGCGAGCCCGGGCGGCCGCCGCGCTCCTGCGCCGGGCCCGTCCCCGCCTCGACGGCGATCCCGTCCTCCAGCAGCGACTTGACGATCGCCATCACGGTCGGTTTCGTCAGCCCCGAGGCGCGGACGAGCTCCGCCCGGCTCATCGGCCCGCGGTCGCGCAGCAGCCGCACGAGCTGGACCGCGTTGGCGGTGCGGACGTGCGACGTCGAGTGCAGGGTCGTCGACCCGTCGGGCATGGGGGTCGATGCTAGGCGCTCCCGCCGGAGCGGGAGCGCCAGCTCGCTACGGGGTGCTCGTGGAGAGCGTGAACGTCAGCGTCTTGCTGTAGACGCCGGTGCGCAGCGCGTCGTCGGCGCCGATCGCCTGCTTGAAGGAGACCGTCACCGTGTCGTTGGACACCGGCGCGTCCCAGGTCGACTTGGAGAACGCGACCTGCAGCGGCTGCGGGAGCGTGGCCGGGCCGTTGGTCAGGTGGCCGGGGTCGGACACGCTCAGCGTCGCGCCGGCCGCCGTGCTGACCACCGTGGCCGTCGTCGAGGCCGTGTACTCGCGCGCGACGCCCGGGGTGAACACGCCGAAGGAGGCCGGCCCGCCGAGCGTCAGCGAGAGCGTCGCGGGCACGATGCCGCCGGCCTCGGTCTCCGCGTCGACCGAGGTCGCCGGGTCGATCGCCGCCCACAGCAGCGCGCTGAGCGCCTTCGCCGGCCGCAGCACCGCGTCGCGCGCGGCGGCGTCGCTCGTGATCTCGCGCTCGGCCTCATCCGTCAGCAGCTGCAGGTGGAACAGCGCCACGTACTTGTCGCCGGCCTCGCCCGCGCGGGCGGCGCGGTCGATGTGGCCGGTCAGGCGCTGCGCGGTCGCGGCGCCGATGCGCGCCTCGTAGTCACCGATCAGCTCGCGGATGTCCGAGTACCACGCGGGATCGCGCGTGAAGTCGGCCGGGATGTAGCCCTTCTCGACGTTCTCGAGCGTGACCGCGACGACCTCGTCGACGTAGTCCTGCACGGTCGGGTACAGCTGCGAGAGCTGCTCGTCGGTCAGCGGCACCGAGCTGCCGTCGAGGAAGCAGAAGCCGGGGCCGGTGTTGGAGCCCGTGTTGATGCGCAGCGGCACCTCGTGCTGCGCGAGCCGGATGCCGCCCTCGGCGAGCCCGAGGCCGTCGCGGACCACGGTGTTCGTGCCCGTGGTCGCGATCGTCGGCGCCGTGGGCGGCGCGATCCCGTACGCGACCCAGTTGACCGTGTGGTCGACGAGCGCGTTCTGGACCATGTGCTGCGGCACGCGCGAGAGCGACGGCAGCGCGCACGTCTGCGGCTCGCCCGGATAGCCGCCCGGGTAGGTGCCGATGTCGCGCTTGCGCAGCGGGCCGTAGTCCGTGATCAGCTTCCAGTCGCCGTGCGAGGCGCCGGCGACCTCCCAGTTGCGGAACGTCGGCGAGTCCGGCTGGCGGGCGCCGTTGCCGATGCCGCTGGAGATGTCGCCCTCGGAGTTGATGCGGAAGATCGGCGTCGGCAGGTCGGTGCGCATCGCGCCGCCGCCGCCGTGCAGGACGACCGCGTCGACGATGTTCGCGAGCGGCTGGATCGAGTTCGCGTACGTGCGCAGGCGGCCGGCGGACTGCGAGTGGCCCGTGGCGATCACGTACTCGGGGGCGGGCAGCGGGCCGAGCGGGTCGGTCCCCGCGGGGCTGCGGAGCGCCTTGACCGCCTGGGAGAAGATGTCGTAGGAGAGCGAGTCGTCGGTGATCGTCCCGCCCGCGGTCAGGTCGAGCGCGCCGTAGCGGGACGGGCTCCAGTTGATGAGACCGGTCGCGGAGTCCAGGCCGGCCCGCTGGGCGGACACGCCGACCCAGACGTAGCCCTCGCGCAGCAGGTGCTCGTGCGTCTGGAACCAGTCGACCTCCTGGTCCCACTGGTTCGAGACGTTGACCCACTCGGCCAGCACGACGCCGTTGAAGCGCTCGGGCGCGACCGGCCGACGCACCACGATCCGGGTCGCGTACGGGTGGCCGGTGCTCTGCACGGTCGCGGTCTGGGTGCCGGTGATCGCGTAGCGGGTCGCCTGGCCCGAGATCAGGTACTCCTCCTCGACGTAGCCGGCGGCGGCCAGGTCGACGTCGGTGGCCAGGAACGGGTAGCCGTGCGCGGGGTCGCCGACCGGCGAGGTGTTGGCGACCGGGCCGCTGACCGCGGGCGCGGGCACGCTCGCGCCGGTTGCGGTCGAGGGACGTGGCGGCTCGCCGTTCGGGCCTGGAGGAACGGCCTCGGCGGGCGCGGCGGCAAGGCCGGCCGACGCGGCCAGCGCGGCGAGCAGCGTGGCGGCACGGCGGTGGGGTGGGCGGCGTGCGGGCAAGTCTTCTCCTCGGACGTTAGGGCAATGTCCTTGCCTAAACCTCGCGTGATTCTCGCGGCGGGTGAGCCCCGTGTCAAGCTCGCGGCGCGCCGCGCCGAGATCTTCATGTGGTGCCTTCCCGTCCCTCGAACCGCGCCGCGTTCGGCCGCCTGGCGGCCGCGTGCGCGTGCGTGTTCGCCTGCGGGGCCGGCGCGGTGCTGGCCGCGGGCGCGAACGAGCTGCACGCGACCGCGAAGGTGCTCGAGTCCCAGCCGCGGGTCGAGCTCGACGGCCGCGTCACGACCCGCACCACGCGCGGGGCCGCCGCGGTCGGGCGGGCGCGGACGATCCTGCTGATCGGCTCCGACCGCCGCGCGGGGGCGGCGGCGCGCGACGCCCGCTCGGACACGATGCTGCTCGTGCGCCTGAGCCCGCGGGCCAAGGCGGTGACCTTGCTGTCGGTGCCGCGCGATCTGAAGGTCACGCTGAACGGCGGGCCGGCGAAGATCAACGCCGCCTACGCCTTGGGCGGCGCGCGGCTGACGGTCAAGACGCTGCGGCGCGTGCTCGGCGTCGAGATCGACCACGTGATCGACGTCGACTTCGCGGGCTTCCGCGCGCTCGTGGACCAGCTCGGGTGCGTCTACACCGACGTCGACCGCCGCTACTACAACCGCAACGTCGGCACCGCGGCCACCAACTACGCCTCGATCGACATCCGCGCCGGCTACCAGCGCCTGTGCGGCGCGGACGCGCTCGACTACGTCCGCTACCGCCACGGCGACAACGACCTCGTGCGCGCGGCGCGCCAGCGCGACTTCCTGCGCCAGGCCCGCGCACGTGTGAACCTGGGTGACCGCCACGAGCTGCTGCGCCTGCTCGGCGAGCACACCCGCACCGACATCCGCGGCACCGCCGAGGTCGCCGCGCTGGCCAAGCTCGCGCTCGACGCCTCGCGCAAGCCGGTCCAGGAGGTGCCGTTCCCGGCCACGATCGGGCCGTCGTGCGTGTACGCCGACCCGGCCGCGATCCACCGCGCCGTGCGGCGGTTCCTGCACCCGAGGGTCGCGGCGGCGACGCGCGCCGCGGACGCGCCAGCGGCGAGACGCGCCGCGGGCGCGCCGGCGGCGACGCGCGCGGCGCGGCGCCCGCGCCGCGCCCAGCGCGCGGCCCGCCCTGCTCGCGCGACGAGGCCGCGCGCGCCGCGCCTCGTGCGCGCCACCGCGCCCCGCCTGCGCGCCTCGTTCGGCCTGCTCTACCCCACGCGGCGGCTTCCCGGCGCGACGCTCGACAGCGCCCGCGCCTACACGCTCAAGGACGCGGACGGCCGCTCGCACCGCGCCTACCGCCTCTCGATCCGCGCCGGCGTCGGCGAGTACTACGGCGTCCAGGGCACGGACTGGACCGCCCCGCCGCTGCTCGCCGAGCCGGGCGAGCGGCGCAGGCTCGGCGGCCGCACCTTCGAGCTCTACTACGACGGCCGCCGCCTGCGCCGGGTCGCGCTGCGCAGCGCCACGGGCACGTGGTGGGTGACGAACACGCTCACGCTCAAGCTGAGCAACGCGCAGATGCTGGCCATCGCCCGCAGCCTGCGCACGCGCTGAGCCGGGCGGTCGGGCCCCGCGACGCGGCGGTGATACGCCGACGCCCGGCGCGGACCAACGCAGCCGGCAAGCGGGGGCGCGTCTCGGAGCTTTCCTCTGGGTGAAGGAGAGAGCCGCACCGCCACGAGCGCGCCCAGGAACGTGAAGTTGCCCCGCCCGGCGCCCACAGGCCAACGAGCCCGTGGGCGCCGGCCGCCGCTCACGCCCGGACGGCCTCCGAGAACAGGCGGTAGGTGCCGATCACCGTGCCCGGGCCGAGCTCGGGCGGCTCGGCGTACCAGCGCGGCAGGTTCGCGTAGAACTCCTGCGCCTCGGGCAGCTTGGCGAGCGGGTTCTCGACGCCGTCCTCGAGCTCGAGCATGGCCACGAAGGTGACGCCGTCCTGGAGCTTGACCGACGCGTAGCGGATGCCTTCGAGCTGTTCGCGCTCGACGGCCGCGAACATGCGCCGGACGGCGGCCTGGGCTTCCTCGACGTGCTCGGGCTTGATCGTGGCGCGCACGATTTGGACGCTCATGGCGTGTGCCTCCTTGGTCGTTTGGGGAGCTGACACGCGCCGGCGCGCGGATGTGACACCTAAGGTCAGTGGCGATGATCGTCTGCATCGCGCCCACGCCGGCCGTCGACCGGCTGCACGTGCTCGACGGCCCCGTGGTCGTCGGCGCCATCCACCGCCCGCGCGCGGTCGTCGCGGTGGCCGGCGGCAAGGGCCTCAACGCCGCCCGCGGCGCCGCCCATCTCGGCGCGCGGGTGCGGGCGGTCGCGCCGCTCGGCGGCGCCAACGGCGACTGGATCGAGGCGCGGCTGCAGGCCGCCGGGCTCGAGGTCCGGCGCGTCGACACCGCGGGCGAGCCGCGCATCTGCGTCTCGGTGGCGGGCGAGGGGCAGGAGCTGACGGAGTTCTACGAGGGCGCGCCGCCGCTCGCGCCCGGCGAGTGGGACGCGCTCGAGCGGGCGGTCGGCGAGGCGGCGCGCGGCGCGAGCTGGGTGACGCTGTCGGGCTCGGTGCCGCCGGGCGCGCCCGCCGACGGCATGGCGCGCCTGATCGCGGCGGCTCGTCGCGCCGGCGCCAAGGTCGCGCTCGACGCCCGCGACGACGACCTGCGCGCGGGCATCGCCGCCGCCCCCGACCTGGTCAAGATCAACGAGCACGAGGCGCGCGGCCTGCTCGGCGACGGCGCCGACGTGCGCGCGCTCCGCCCCGCGGGCGGCGTGGCCTGCATCACGCGCGGCGCCGCGGGCCTGGAGCTCGCCACGGAGGACGCCGTGCTGACGGCCGCCCCGCCCGTCCGCGGCCCGTACCCGGTGGGCTGCGGCGACGTGACGCTGGGCGCGCTCGTGACCGCGCTCGACGCCGGCGCGGGCTGGCGCGAGGCGCTCGCGCTGGCGGCCGGCGCGGCGGCGGCCGCGGCCGAGGTGCCGGGCGCGGGCGAGCTGGACGCGGCGCGGGCGCGCGAGCTCGCCGCGCTCGTCGAGATCCGCGCCTGAGGGGGCGCGGCGGCAAGGCGCGGGCGCGCGGCCGGCGAGGCGCGGGGGGCGGGGCGGCCGGCGCGGCGAGGCGCGCGCGGCGCGGCCCCGCCATCCCGGGCGGCCCGCCTTCACGGCCCGCCCGGGACTCGGGGAGGAGGAGCCGCGGCGCGCGAGGCGCCGCGGTCCGGGGTCGGCTACGGAGCCGTAGTCGACAGCGTGAACGTCAGGGTCTTGGCGTAGGTGCCCCGACGCAGGTTGTCCGTCTCGGCGATCGACTGGCGGAAGTCGATCGTGGTGGTGGCCTTGCCGACGGGGCCGTCCCAGCTCACGAGCGGGGTCGGGGCGCCGCCGACCGGCGCGAACGCGCCGGAGCCCGCCTTGGCCTCGAGCGGCCGCGGCACCTCGATCGAGCCGTTGACGAGCTTGCCCGTCCCGCTCGGGTCGGTCACCGAGAGCGCGGCGTTGCCGGCGCTCGAGGTGATCGTGGCCGTGGTCGACGCCAGGTAGTCGCGCGCAACGCCCGGCGTGAACGCGCCGAAGGACGCCGTGCCGCCCAGCGTCACGGACAGCACGTCGGGCACGGTGGCCTCGACCTCGACGTCGTCCTCGGCGCCACCGCCGGACGGAGCGACGATCGTGAACGTGACCGTCCCGACCGCGCCGACGTTGCCGGCCTTGTCGGTGGCGCGGTGCTCGAGCGTGTGCTCGCCCTCCGCCGACACCGTCACCGGCTCGGTGTAGGTCGTCCACTCGCCGCCGTCGAGGCGGTACTCGAGCTTGTCGAGCCCGGAGCCGCCCTCGTTGTCGGCGCCGCTGAGCGTGATCGTCACCGGCCCGGTGGACGTGCCGCCGGGCGGGTCGAGCGTCGCCGACGAGGTCGGCGCGACGGCGTCCGGCAGGCCCGGCGTGATGCGGAAGTACTCGAAGACCGCGTCATCGCGCGTGCTCACCGTCGCGTTGGAGTCGTTGGCGTAGAGGCCGACCTTCGGGTTCGGTCCCACGCCCGCCAGCGGCGCGGGCTCGCCGAAGGCCGTCCAGCCGGCGTCACCGTCGAAGCGGTAGTACGCCCGCAGCGTCGTGCCGTCCGAGACGACCTGTAGCTCGACCGTGGTCGGCTTGTCGGCGATCGAGACCGTCCCGTCGAAGCCCGCCGCGGTGTTGTCGGTCTCGCGCAGGAACTCGATGGCCCGGTTGCTCGAATGCACCACGTCGGCCTTGACGTAGTTGGCGTCGTCGCCGTAGACGAGCAGGCCGGCCTGCTCGTAGTTCTCATCCGGGTCGAACGTGAGCCGCGTCGACATCGTCCAGGGACCGGACGGTGCCGGCTGCAGCAGCAGGTTCGGGTTGTTGTTCGGCGCGTTCTGGAAGAAGTCGCCGTGCGCCGCGGGCAGCGTCAGCTTCCCGTCGGCGACCGTGTAGCCGTCCGGCTCGTGGCGGACGATCTGCGACCAGCGGCAGAGGTTCAGCGTCGAGCCGTCGAACTCGTCGCTGGGGTCCTGCGGCGTCTCGAGCTTGAACCAGTCGACGCTGAACTCCTTCTGGGTGTCGCTCGCCGACGTCGCGTACACGCCGATCCGCGGGTTCGAGAGCCCGCTGAGGTTCGTCGTGCCGCCGTAGTTGGTCCAGGTGATCCCGTCGGCCGAGTAGGCCGGCTGGATCGTGGACCCGTCCGACGTCAGCCGCAGGTACCACGTGGTCGGGAACGACGACGGGAGAACGCCCGTTGCGTTGCCGATCGCGGTCGGCGAGTCGTTGAGCTCCTTGAACGCCTCGAACCGGCGGCCGCCGCTCCAGACCTGGCCCGCCTTGATGAAGTTCGCGTCGTCCGCGTAGACCATCAGGCCGGCGTTCTGGTAGTTCGTGTCCGGGTTCCAGGTGGCCTTGATCGTCGCCGTCCAGACGCCCCCGTCCGGCAGCTCCTGCAGCACGATGTTGCGCAGACCGGTGCTGCCGCCGTGGATGTCGAAGTTCTGCGACGTGATGTTCAGCGCGCCGTCGCCGACGTTCATGAACGCCGGGTCAGGCCGGACGACCGACCACTTCGGGTCCAGCGACGAGCCGATGAAGTCGTCGTCGCCCGGGCACGTCGCGGTCGCGGTGGTCGCGGTGATCCGGATCGTGGCCTCCTGGTGGAGCCCACCCGGGTCGGTCGCGGTCAGCTTGGCCGTGTAGGTCCCGACCGCGGCGTAGACGTGCATCGCGTCCTTGGTCGTGGCGTCCGTCGTGCCGTCGCCGTCGAAGTCCCACGCGTAGGTGAGCGGCTCCCCCTCGGGGTCGAGCACGTCGCCCGTGAAGTTCACGCGCAACGGCGCGACGCCGTTGGTCACGTCGGCTGCGATCGCCACCTCGGGCGCCGCGTTCGACGCGACCCCCTTGCCGGAGAACGTCAGCTGGTCGAGGTCGAACAGGTCCGTCGTCGGCCCGCCGTCACGAGCAGCCGCGACCAGGTACAGCTTGTGGTTGTCCGTGTCGGGGCCGTCGAGCGTGGCGGTCGCCGTCCGGTAGACGGTCGCGCCGCCGCTCGCGGTCAGGTCCGCGGTGCCGACGAGCGGCCCGTCCGGCGCGTCGAGCCGGAACTCGAGCAGGCCGCCGGCGCCCGTCGTGGCGTAGCGCACGCCGACGCGCTCCACGTCCTTGAGCGAGTACGGCTCGAAGTAGATCGAGTCGCCCGCGTCCAGGCTCGAGACGCGCTTGCCGCCCTCGGCCGAGGTGTTGTCGACGACGGTCGCCCCCGAATGGCCGACGAAGTGCTCGGCCTGGATCTCCTTCGGGTTCAGCCGCCGCGTCGAGTAGCCCTCGAGCGGCTGCGCGCCGGGCGCGCCCTCGTCCGTGTAGCTCGCGGTCAGCACGAGCGCGATGTTCGCGCTCTTCTCGTGGCCGGACTCCTGCTCGACCTCGATCGTGCCCTCGCAGCCCGTGCGGTTGACGCCCGGGTGCACGTGGGCGTTGCCGCCCTCGTCATGGAAGATGCCCGGGGCCACGACGACCTT
>Ga0182742_1002305_pt1 | contig 21492 bp, 6 predicted proteins | sample eDN5th37CBELigMG_FD_128880 | JGI IMG/M metagenome (GOLD analysis project Ga0182742, IMG submission 128880) | Enriched Miracle-Growth compost microbial communities from Emeryville, California, USA - eDNA 5th pass 37_C BE-Lig MG (version 2)... ... | reverse complement strand
ATTACGTAACAAAGCATGTTATGGGAGAATACATTAAAGTAAGAGAAAATTCCAGTTGCTAGTGTGAAATCTTTAAGATGGGGAATGATCTTATACGTTGAGGACGGGTTTTCAGGGAACATTGAAGCGAATAAGACTCCAAGAGATTGTAGATGTGAAATACATTGAACGATTAGAGCAAAAACTAAAGGAAGTCGGAAGTCCTTAGTATATTCTCGGCATAGTTTGCTGTAGAGGTGTGAAAGTTTGTTTTGAGATTTAAGCATTCGGACTTGATTTAACTTTTATATTATCCTTTAAGTTTTTCTTTGAAGTCGTGGGAATAAAATGCTCTAAAATTTCTTAACAGTAAGTTTTAGATCTTTCCTACAAGATTGGCTCAGAATTATGATTTTATATTTTGTGTTGATGTGTTGATGTTGAATTATCTTATTTACTCAGGAAAAACTTTGTATGTCATTCTTGGAGTCTTATTTTAGAACATAAATTCTTCAAGAAAAACTAGTTCTTAGTCAATCACTGGTATCACACCATATTCTTTCTTTGTTTATTATGTAAATGACAAGGACGAGGTTTGAAATAGTTATATTTTTTGTCCTTTCTACTGACCATTTACTTTAATTTATAAAGCGTCAAAGCTTTTAAATTAATTTGTCTAAATCCAAATCAATTATATTAAAGTTGGGATTTGTTTTATATTTGTCTTTGTTTCTAACAGGAATTATAGGTGATATAATTTAGAACACGTGAACTAATAGATTCGACCCATGACATGAACTTGAATTTGGAGCCAACTATCGATATTTTATAAATATTAAAAGGATAATTCTTTTCTTTTTTTGGTTTAGTAACCAAATAAGATAGAATTATTAGGAAAATGAAAATTTTACGAACAATCCATGGACAAAACCTTCTCAAAGAAGAAGAACCATCCTTCGATTCCAAAGGTTTTTCGGAAAAATTATGTAAATCTAACCAGAACAATGACTTCTTGGAAACTTATGAGGAAACAATATCTTATTAAACCGCATGAACTTTTGTTTTTAAAAAGATAAACATGATAAAATAAAATTTGGCAAAGATTATAAGATATACAAAACCACCACGAACAAGTTATTTTTGTATAATATTTCTAAATCCTATGATAATATTCAATAAAATCAAATTCACTATTCAAATACATTATTTTTGTCTAAAATTCTTTCACATCTAAAGAACAAAAATCAAACCCAAGCTATTATCCCTCACAAAGCTAACATTTATCAAAGCTATATCCTCCACATATATAAATTGTTAAGATAAATCCCAGGGTTAGCATTGCAAATAAAGACATTAAACAAATCCATAAACCTTTTCTCGATTTCTTTTTCTTTGATGTTGCTTGGGTTTCTTCATCTGTACTAATTTTCTTCCGATCCTTCCTAAAATTATATCCGCTTGCTAAAGCTAACCCTCTCATCTTTTCCTTTAGAACCTCAATCTTTTGGCTCCTTTCTTCTAATTTTTCAAGATTTTCTATCATTAGATTATTGATATTTTTCAATTCTTCTCTAAGGACCTCAAGTCCTGTCAAAGGTTGATTAAGATTATATGTTAAAATAAGGTCCTCAAGATCACTTTCAATAGCTGTTAAACTTCTTGCATCTATTTTATCCAATAGCCCTAAGGTTCTACTGAGTAGATTTGTCTTGAATGTTATGAGGAAATGGAATGCTTTATGAAGAGAAATATCACCAGTATGTAAACAAAGAAGAAGGCTCTGCTCAGTGTTGAGAACTGAAACGAGGAAATTTTCAGAGAGTTGATATGTATGTTTTTCATTGTGTTTATTGAGAGACAATATTTTATGAATATAGCTATCCATATTGTGAGGCTTTGCTATAGATTTTAGAATGATCTTTTTGATGGATGTTCGGTATATTAAAGCCTCTAGGATAGGCATTTGATTTTCTTGGGTCTGAACCAAAGATTCTGCTCAAAGACAAGAAAACTAAAAAATAAATTGTCATAGAGTTGAATTAATTAACATTTAACACAGTATTTTTCTTAGTAAGTAGTCTTTGCATATTTGCTAAAATCTGAGCAGCGAATTTGTTTGGAAGCTCTCAAATCATTTTTATTGAAGACTTGGAAATAAAAATCTGGATTATGGAAAATATAACTAAAGGTTAAGATAAAGTTATTTTCATATGATCATTTTTTGTAAAAGTCACTCAGAATATTAAAACTTTTTTTTGTGGCAATAATTGGAAAATAAATTAAACTTGCCATCTTTGACGTTTATTGTTTGGTCTTTGTTTAACTTAGAAATATCTGACGCTTTGTTTTTATCTTTTATAGTTGAACGCCCTTTTTGTATAACAAGGCATTACTTTTGATGATATTTGACATTTGATAGGAGAAAATGAACTCCTTCTTTGCTTCAAAAATATTATTGTTTTGTTCATAAACAAAGTGCTTTTTCAAGTTATAATCTTTATAATATGAGGAAGGAATCTTTAAAAAAAATTTAAAAATTGAAAGAACATTCTCATTCTAATTTCTGCTGCCTTATTGAACAATTCAAAATTATAATTCTTGGAGGAAGCAAAACATAAATAGAACCTGCGTGGTGGTACGTAGCCTTGCGGCATTTGGCCTAATCTAAGTCTCTAGTAAAAGTTATTTTGCCTTGGGAGCGAAAAATAAATTAGAGGAAAGTAGTATTAATAAGGATAATCTAAAAACTCCCAGTTTATCTTAATAATTGGTACAAATCGGTTTCCTAATCTGGCAAATGATATTTTTATTTTCTTTTAGCTGTTAGGTATCCAAAACTACAAATGGAAAATATAGTTTTTTAGAAAGGTCAGAGTTTTCGTTTGGTAGAGAAGAATGTAATTAAGTCGAATAGTTTAGTTGACTTTAGTACCCTAACATTAAAACTTATGTTGATAAAAACGAAGTTATTTCCATGCTTATACTTCTCGCTGAGTTTTATCAAAATTGTATTTCTTGCTGAAATTTTAATAACTTTTGGATTTATTATCCTCCAAAGTTAATCTTTGAGTTTTCCTCTGCGGCAACTTTATCAAATTCAACATTAGACATAAATTTTCAAAGAAGCTGTTCTTTGTATTGATGGGAATATTAAATTAGGAAAAGTACCTTATCTTATCGTACTTTTACCCGCATTAAGAATAACTATTCATTATGTAATATTCTAAATTCTGATTAATTAATTAAATAAAATATTCCTTATTAATGACCTCTCGTTTTCAGAAAATAATATTCTAAAAAAGATTTATCAAAAATGATTTTTTAAACTTTAAAAAGTTCTATTTTAAGTTAGAAATGATTTGATTCGGATGCGATTGTATTAACAAAATATACATAATAATAATGTACTAAATTAAATCCATAGCAATCTAGTTTCTTTTTAATATGAACTTTAATAAATAAAAACTAGAAGTTGACTTCAATTATTGTAGAAGATTTCCCCACCATAAATCAAAATTTCTATAATGAGATGGAGATATGGGAAAGAAAAGACTAATAACAGTAAGGAATCCTTTTTTATTCAAACTTTAACGAGTTTTTCTGTTATTCAAAGTAAATTTAGTTAAAACTCGTTTTCCATATTTCTTGCATTAAAATGATATGTAAAGAAAAAGCCCTTTTATAACACTTTTCTAATTAAATCGTCATATCAAAACGCAAACGCAACTAAAATCTATAAAACTATTGTTTTTCTAATATAACTGAAACTCTTTTTCTGAAACGGAGATATCGTTGCTTCAGTCAGATGAAGCCGTTTTAAGATTTTATTTGTTTACCTCTTTTTCACTAATATAGTTTCATTACTAAAAACTTTCATTTTTACTCAGAGTTAACTTCTTAAAACTTTCCATTAAGCTAAGCTGTTTGGAAGTAAAATTCTAATTGCTCTGCGCAAAGTTTTAGAAAATAAACAGATAAAGAAAAAATGAACAGAACTTTGCTTATTATGACAACAAACTTCCTCAATTCGAAGTCCCCTATATTTTCACTAATTTGGTAAGATCACAAACATGCTTTACATAGAATCTCCTTAACATTATGACTATATGACTCTGTTATTTTTCAAAAAGCGGAAAGTAGCGAGGCTATGGCACTTGAAATCAGGTTGGGTTGAAATAAGGAACGTCTTCTTATATTTCGCAATACTATAAAAAGTAGTTTGTGAATTTTATTTCCTTTCATTCAAAAGTTCAAAGAAAGTTTGTTTAGCTTGATTGCGTATTTCTTATCCGACATTAGACTATTTCAACTAAGCTACATTAATTGCGTACTTACAATACAAATACTCTTGGAGAGAACTTTTTGCCTTGAGGTTTTTTTGTTTGTTTTAATTAGGAGTTGTCTTCAATAAGCAATTGAGTTAATTTGCCAAAGCATTATTTTCTTCTTCATTTTGTATTCGTAAACGTTTGAATACGAACTCGATTGGACTATACTTTCATTACCAAATTTGTTTATAAATCAATTGTGTTTGTTTGATGATATTTGGATTAATTTTATCAAAACTTTTCAATAGAACTTGAGGTACTTTAATAATTGGAAAATATTCCATTAGACGTATATAAGCATACAAAAATTCAAGGAAAAACGTTTAAAAGATGAATTTTTTAATTGAAGAAATAAAGAGAGAAATGAGAGGTCGCGTCATCGCCTATATATTAAAAAAACCCTTTTATGTGTTATAATAATACTCAATAGGTTTTTATTTTTATTGAATCAATAAAATTCCACAAACATGCAAATAATCTTCTTTATATTTCATTCAAATGTAAAACCGAGACACGACAAGAGTAGATCAGAGACTAGAAAAGTTATTTCATTTTCATTTTTTAAAGGGAAAAACTTTATCAATGTAAAGCTAAATGTTGAATGTTTAATAAAAATTAGCTTTGCAAAGTGAGCAGCAAAAATCTAGAAAGAATTCGAATTATAAATGTCATCAGGAACTACATCCCCTTAGCTCATACCTTAATTGCCCTTTTTTTCTCTATAATACTACGTCATCCAATATGCTTTAATATTATTAAAATGAAGATAAATGGCTAAAATCCTTGTGTTATTTTATCTGAATACATTAAAGGCCTCGCAGCATATTATTGATTTTTTAACTAAAAAAACCCGGGAAAATGTTTTAAAATGACCCTTATTTGCCACAGCAATTATCCCATTACTTCAATCTCGAAGATAAATGCTAAGTTCTTGAGAACCTGTATTTTAAAGAGCTTTTTGGGCCTCATTCGTTTTTAGTAACATTAGAACCTTCATTCATACGAACTTTTTGTTCAAGTGAAACTCTATAAAGTAGTACCTGTTTGGAACTTATTATTCTATAATAAAGGAAGCAATTCGTGGTGAACAATGACTTATCTCAAATTACCAAGAAAGGTTGAAATGGATTTGATTCTTACGTTTATAATTGATTTGACTTAAAATTATCAGAAAAAACTCATTTGATTAATTAACTTAATGCGACACTCTTTAGTTGGTGCGATAATAATCAATTTAAAAATGTCGGGATTAAATTGCGGGTTATTTTAGGAACACGTAAAAAAGTTAGTTCCATTTAAAAACAAGTCCTTTGGACTTCCTGTAGGATCAATTAATTTAGCTCGCATCTGAGCCGTTTCGTTTCAATATATTTAATAATAAAACTGAAATTAAGATGTTAAAATAGTCGCTTACAAGCTCTCACAATGGGAATTAAGGGATAAATAACTAGTTACAAGAAGAATAAAAAACTTTAAACCCTGGGAGTTTGATAACGCAATTGATTTGATATTATCTTTGTTTAGGTAACTTAAAGAACCCAAGGATTTAAGATAAATCTAAATTAGTTAACTCAAGTCTAATTTTCTGGCAAATATTAATTATTAAATCTTAAAATAAGTTTCAATGAACAACCTTTAGTTATTAGGATTAAACCCAATATTCATGGCTAAAATAAAAATGAGCATTGCTCCTTTAGATATTTAATACAAAACGATTTTTTTCTAATAAAACTTTATACAATTCTTCTGATTTATTTATGATATCTAAACGAAATCCGTTTTTTATTACTTTGCTATTCGTAGCAATCCTCTCTTACACTTTAGGTAAGAGGCTCACTTTGCCCCTTTTCTAAACCTTTTCTAGCTGATTTTGAAGACATTGAAACTCACATTTATAGTGTCTCTACAAGCCCAAACATTGTCAGCGACACCTACAAAAGCGTTTCTCTTGCAGGTGGAGCTTATCTATACATCAAAGGTTCTGGCTTTTCAACCAGATCCCCAACAAGCAATATCGTTTTGGTTGGCGATCAGCAATGCCCTATTATTGGTAAAATTTCCTTTCTTAGAAAAATTATTAATTTATCAAAAAGAATTTTTAACAACAAGCACCCAAATTGCTTGTGTGATCCCACCCTCAACTGAAGAAAAATCAGTTCCAGTCAAGGTTTTTGTCGATGAAATCAGAATTGGAACTTGCGGTTCATGTTATATTTATTATAGTTATTGGAGTACTCCTCAACTCAAAGCTATGATTCCCAATGCTGCAAACGCTGGAGATGAAGTTAAATATTATGGTCGTCAAAGAATCACATCAAGCTTGGATATTGATTATGTGAAAATTGGAGATTATAGATGTGATGCCACTGGAGAAGACGAGCTTGACGCAATCACAATTAGCTCTGGAAGCGACCAAGCGGCCCCTTGTGTTGTTCCTTCCATTGAATCTGGTTACTACAGTGTTTCTCAAAGAAATTTAAAGAATACTGGATCAGCCCAAAAAATGAACACACTCCCAACTTACAGATTCAATGAAGATCCTTATGATTTTGTTATCCTTCCTAAAATTAATTCTATCAGTAATCAAGGAGGATCTCAAGAAGGCCAGATCATTACTGTCACTGGATCAGGCTTTTCAAGCTCAGGACAAAACGAGGTTAACCTTGGAGGCAACCAATGCACTATTCTCAGTCAATCATCCACTGAAATCCAATGCGAACTCCCAGCTGTTTCAGCCTCAATTCCTGAACAAGGGTACCATGCCGGTCTCAAATACGAGACCTTCAATAATAAAAACTGGAATGCAGTCCAAACAAATGCGGCTGGAACCCCAACAACAACTGCTTCCGCACTTACTGCTGAAATTCCCTTCAATGTTGGTAAAAATAACTACGCTTCTAAGCTTAGTGGATACTTCAAGGCTCCAGTAACTGGTAACTACAAATTTATTGTTACTGCTGATGACCTTGCCAAGCTCTATATCTCAACAACTCCTCTTGATAAGACAAATCTTGACTTAATCGTTGATATTGGATATGCTCCTTACAAGTTCTTCTTTGCTAAGGACCAAACTCAAGAATCTGATGAAGTTGCTTTGACTGCTGGACAATACTACTACCTTGAATTGATCCACCAACAATATTCAGGCAACAGTCATGCTACTATTGGTGTTAAAATTCCAAATACACCAAATACTGTTAATGTTGTTCCTGAAGCTCAATCTGTTGCAATTACTTGCCCCACTACTTTTGAAGTTATTGAGCTTAAAATCAATAACGCTAATGGAGGTGTTTGGAGACTCAGATTTGATTACCTCAGCGCTGATGGAAGAATCATCGAAAGATCTGTCACATCAGCAAACCTTAACCATAGTGCTGGCGCTAGTGAAATTTCTGCTCAAATCAGTAGCATCATGGGACTCGCAACCGAAATTACTACAGAAATGATCTCAGCAGACGGAAATCTAACAACCAATGCCTCTGAAGCAATATCTTTTGTTCACTCTGTTACATTCAAGAACCTTAGAAACAATGGAAGACTTCCTGTAATTGAAAGTGCCGACCTCACTGGAAATAACCCAAGTGTTAAAGTTACCCAACTTACCGAAGCAAGTCCTCGTCTTTCAGGAACTTTCAATATTACAAAAGATCTCAAGACTGTCCAATTAGCTTCAAATATCGCTGCTTGGGACTTTGAATCCAAATTGAGAGAATTAGGATTCGCTGACCCAATTGAAGTCGTTCAATATGGAGACGCTAACTTTGGTGCTGAATGGAGAATCCAATTTACTGGAGAAGGATCAAACCCAATTGATCAATTATCGATTATCAGTGAATTAGAAGGGTGCAATGATCCTAATGCTATCACAATTGACGTTACTAATCTCCAAGAAAGCTCCCAGGATCTATTTTATCCTGTTATTCCTACTGAATTCCTTTTCACAGCTCATGGAGACCCTCAAATTACTGTTAAGTCAAATGGAGTGCTTGGTAACTGTCCTGGATTCAATTGTAATTATGCTCTCCAAACAACAGACTTACCTGAAGTAACCGTTGCTTCCTTCAGTGCTCCCACCTTATCACTCTCAGTTGATAACATAATCACTGGAGATTATGCCCAAAACAATATCAGAGTCTTCCTTGGAAATTCTGAATGCCAAGTTACAAACTACGATGATTCTGCATCTCCAGCAACAATTACTGCTACTTGCCAAGCTCCTGAAGCTGGTGACTTCCACCCAAAAGTCCACTTCGAAGGCTTAGGATATGCTTCAATTAACTCAGGCGTTACCCAAATTGCAATTGCTGCAACAGTTAGCTCAGTTTCCCCAACTGAATATAACCCTAATGGTGGTACTGTATTCACTGTTAGTGGATCTGGTTTCCCTGCTTCTCTTGAAACCGCTCAAGCTAGAGGATTAGCTATTAACATTGGAGCTGGCTCATGCACACCTACATCAGTAACTCCCACACAAGTTCAATGTGTTTCCGGAACTGTTTCTTCATCTGCCCCACTTACAGTCACTTTAAATGGAAAAACAGCATCTTCTTCTGCTTTGACTCCTTTGGGTACAGTCCCAACAATCTCAAGTGTTAGTCCTAACAACGTAAACCCTGTTTTACAAACTGACATCACTATTACCGGAACCAACTTTGACGCCACCTCAGCTCAAACTTCTGTTTACCTTAAAACTGCTTCAAATAACAAGGCTGCTGAGTGCTTAACTGTTAGCTCTACTTCAACCCAAATTGTCTGCAAGCTCCTTGGTGCTCCAACTGGAACTTATAGCATCTATGCCCAAACTTCTCAAGGTTACAGTAACTCACAATCCTTCACTGTTCAAACCGTAATCACCAGTGTTTCTCCCACTTCTGGTTCAGTGGCAGGAGGAACTCTCTTAACAATTACAGGAGGAACCTTTAGTGATTATACTCAACAAACTATGGTCTTTATTGGAACTGATAGTATTCCATGCTCAGTTGTTTCATCGAGCGCAACGCAAGTCACTTGTATTACTGGCCCATTAAAGGACATCAACCAAGCTGGAACTACTCAGACTGTTTACGTTGACACCCGTATTGTGGAATCAGCAGTTTGTCAAGGCACTTGCTCATTCACTTATTCCGATTCTTTAACTCCAAAAATCACTGCTCTTGACTCCACATCAGTAGCCGCTGGAGGATCTTTACAAATAACAGGAACTAATTTGGATACTAATCCTACTGTAACTATTGGAGGAGTATCTTGTACTGTTGACTCAGCTTCTGCTACCCAAATTGTTGTTTCTATTCCTTCAAGCATTACTCCCAGCGAATCTGCTAGCATCGTTGTTTCAGTTCCAGGAAAAGGTTATGCTCAATTTGACTCATCCCTTAGTAATGCCATTGAAGTCACTCCAGTTATTTCGTCTATTTCCCCCACAACAGGATCCAATGCTGGAGCTTTATTAACTATAACCGGAGCAGGTTTCCAAGAAGGCACTACTGTTAAAGTTGGCTCAACAGCTTGTGAGATTAGAACACTAACCTCAACAAGTATTATTTGTAAGACAACTAGCACAGGAGAAGTTAGTCTTAGTTACAAGACATTTACTGACGTTAGATGTACCTCTGCCTGCACTTTCTCTAAAGCTGGTGCTTCTACACCAACTGCCACTTACATCTCCGGGCTTCTCCCATCAACACCATCATTCACTTTAACTGTCCAAGGATCCCAACTTGATATTGGAACTCCAAGTGTCACTCTTATTTCAACAACTGATAAATCCGTTTCTTTCACAAGCTCTGTTACTTCCTCAAGCTCAAGTCAAATCACAGCCGACTTTACTGATGTCGCTGCCGGTACCTATAACATTGAAGTTGCTTCTGGCGCAAATCTCGCAGCTACCACTTCTACTGTGAGTGTTCCACTTTTAGTCTCAGTATCCTCCGCAATCCAAAGCTCTCTTGCTGGAGGAGCAACTTTATCAGTCTCAGGATCTGGATTCTTTGGAAACACCCAAAGCAGCAAGAACAAAGTTACTATTTGTGGCTTCCCTTGTCAAATAACTTCAAGCTCAGTATCCTCTATCACTTGCGAAACCCCACTCTTTGTTAATAATGCTGTGATCTCAGCTTACAGTGATATTGCTTCTCCTTCTATCCTCACTGCTGCTAAGACTTGGTCAGATACAGGAAAGGAAAATTCAGTCTTTGACCATGAATTCGCAACCTCTTACTCATCCCAAAGCAATGCTTGTTTCATTGGGTTTGATGTCGGAGCCAACCTCCAAGCTGAATTAGCTGAAATCAACTTCTTCCCTGATCCTGCTATTAAATCCTCAACTTTGAAAGGAGCTGTTATCGAAGGTTCTCATGATGATGTTACTTATACAGAGATTTTAACACTTGATGCAAATGCTCATGATGGATGGAACAACTTCAGACTTGATGGCGCTTCAATAGCTTATAGATACTTCAGATTAAGAGGAGGATCCTCAACAGCTAAATGTGCTCTCTCAGAACTCCAATTCAAAGGTGTTGTCTTATCTGGAAGCACTACAAGCAATCTCAATGCTATTGACTGTCCTGCTAGAGTCGAAATCAATGATCAAGTTAGAGAAACATCAATTGCTGTGAATTACAGAGAGTCACAAACACCAGTGTTAAATGAAATTGATCCAAAGATGGGAACAAGCGCTGGTGGAACTGCCCTTACTCTCCGTGGTTCTGGTTTTGATAACACTGCTAGAGTTTTCATTGATGATATTGAATGTACTGTAACTTCAACCGCTTCAAATGAAATTGTCTGTACAACTGGAGCAGCTCCTCCAATTTCAAATAGAAGACCTTCTCTTGAAAGCTCACTTAAGATCACATTCAATGGAAGAGGAAATGCTATTACCAATAATATCCAATACTTCTATATTGACAGATGGTCTGATATCAACACTTGGGGTGGAATTACTCCTCCCAGAGAAGGAGATTCAGTTAGTATTCCCACAGGACAAACCGTCTTGCTTGATGTTTCCCCTCCCAAGCTCTTGGCTATTATTGTTGAAGGTGCCCTTATCTTTGAGGATAAGGACCTCAATCTTGAGTGTAGCTACATTTTGATTAATAATGGTAGAGTTCAAATCGGTACAAAAGATGAACCCATCCAAAATAAGATTACCATTACAGTCCATGGTACCAAGGACTCACCACAGCTCCCTGTTTTTGGTAACAAAGTTATTGCCCTTGAAGGAGGTATCCTTGATATCCATGGAAAGGTTAGATCACATACCTGGACTTCTCTTCAGACTACAGCTGACGCTGGAGCTACTTCTATCGTTGTCCAAGGCTCTGTTGATTGGGTTGCTGGAGAAGTTATCGTTATTGCTTCAACTGATCATGATCATTATAACTCAGAATCTAGAACAATTGCTACCGCTCTTGTTAACACACCAGCCCCAGGACAAACCACTCTTACTTTTACTGAGCCTTTGAAACATAGACATTATGGTGGAATCCAAACTATTGACGGAGTTCAATTCGAAATGAGAGCTGAAGTTGGTCTCTTGACTAGAAATGTTGTTATTCAAGGAGATGAATCAAGTAAAAAGAACCTATATGGTGTACACATTATGGCTCACTCTCATATGGGTGATGATGGAGCTATTGCAAGAATTTCCTACACTGAAGTTAGACAAGCTGGTCAAGCATTCAATATGGCTAGATATCCCATCCATTTCCACTTGGCTGGTAACGTTAGACAATCATACGTCCTTGGTAATGCTATCCATCACACTTACAATAGAGCTGTCACAATCCACGGTGTTCATTATCTCAAAGTACAAAAGAATGTTGCTTACTGGGTCATGGGACACACTATCTTCATCGAAGATGGTATCGAAACACACAATGTCATTGAAGATAATCTCGTTATCAACACTATGGCTTCTATGTCACTCCTTAACACTGATCAAACACCTGCTTCTTTCTGGATCACTAACCCCAACAATATTTGGCGTAGAAATCACGCTGCTGGATCTGATAGATACGGTTTCTGGTTCGATCTTAGAGCACATCCTGAAGGACCTTCAGCCACTACTTCCATCTGCCCTGTTGGTGAAAGACTCGGAGAATTTACTGATAATGAAGCACATTCAAATGGAAGATATGGTCTCAGAATCTTCGGTGAATTAATCCCTCGTACTAATCCTTGTGGACCTATTACACCATTTGAAAATAATCCTCCAATTCCTGCTGAATTCACAAACTTCTTTGGCTGGAAAAATATGAGAGATGCAGTTATTGGAGAAAGAATGGGTGCTATTACTTTCAAGAATATCAAGGCAGCTGATAATAAAAGAGCTGGTATCGAAATTTCAGATGGTGACTGGTCTCCACCATTTACTTTAAGAGTTGAAAATGCTTGGATCGTAGGTATCACTCCTGAAAATGGAGGTGATGTTAATGTTTATAAAGAGAATGGAGGAGCAAGAGGTCTTATTACTCCCAAGAAAGAATTCTTTATTGCTAAAAATATCCATTTCTCTAACTTTAATGCTGGAATGGCTGCTATCGAAACTTGCTCACATTGTGAACATCCCGCTGCATCAACAGAAGGAGTAATTACCACTTTTGTAGAAGGACTTACCTTCAATAATGTCGTACAAAGAGTGAGATTTAACGTGCCTTATAAAGAAATCATTGTTGATAATGATGGATCTCTTACTGGAAGCAACGCTCGAGGCCTTGTTACTTATTTCTATAGTCATTTGAATGTACCTGGCTGTGTTAGAGATGAAGCTGTTTACAATGGTCTTGTCTGTGATGAAACTGTTACAATCAGAAAAGTCGAGTTCTTGAATCTTAATCCTTTCGATGCTTTCAGCATGCAACTTTTAGATATTTGGAACCTTGACAATGCCGCAAAAGACAACAATCCTGGAAGCATTCCTTATAGAATGATGAGAAAAAGCTGGGCTGCTCATTTCGTAACAGGTCAAAGTTATAAACTCAGCTGGAGAAGCAGAGCTGACTTTAACTCATTAGTTGCAAATCCTTCTCCACTCCTCCAAGCTAATGAAGGAATTACTTTAATCTTCAATCACACAGAGTTCAGAGAAACATATGACCTTATTGGAGTTAGTGATCAAGTTAATATTACTAACCAAACCGCTCTCTGGACCTCTCAAACTAGCCCTGTTAGAACATGCGGTGATTGGTACCACGATGTCACTAACCAACTTTTACATGTCGCTGTCACTGCTAATACAAAACAACAAATCAGAGTCAATGCTATTAAATGTAGACTTAACTGCCCTATCCCAGTCCTTGTTACTCCTAAGGATGGTATCATTCGTCTCTGGTCAAATGCTACTCAATGGCCAGGTGAACGTCTTCCTCAAGCAGGCGAAGATGTCGTTGTTCCAGGAGAATGGACCCTCAAGATGGATATTAGCCCACCAAGCCTTGGATTCCTTCACATTAAGGGAGACTTCTACTTTGATGAATTCCAAGATGATCTTGTATTGACTGCACAAAGAATTTGGGTTGAAGGACAACTCTTTATTGGTAATAATACTGACGAAAGATATTCCAAGAATGCCAAGATTCTCTTGACTGGCACAAGAAACTCTGAAACTCTCATTATTGGTCCCGTCCAAGATGTCAGTAATAAAGTTCTTGCTGTTACTGGTAACGTAACAATGTATGGAAACTTGGTTAATACAGTCTATACCAGATTATCAGCTTCAGTGCAACCTGGAGAGAACACAATTACAGTGGATCCTACTATTGATTGGAAAGTTGGAGACGAAATCTTCATTTCTCCTACTCAGAGAGCAGAAACTGAGTTTGAAACTCACACTATTACAGCAATTGACAACGGAGTTATTACTCTTGATAGTCCAATTCAATTCTATCATTTCGGTGCAGCAACTGCTACTAAGGAAACTCCTGTTGGTACCCTTGATATGAGAGCTGAAGTTGGTTTATTAACAAGAAATATTAAGGTTGAAGGAACTGATGAAGATTTCTGGGGAGCTAGAGTTTACATTGGTGAAATTTATGACCCATATTTCGATTATTATTACAGAGGAAGAGCTGATCTCGATGGTGTTGAATTGAAAAATGTTGGACAAGCTAATACCACATTGGCTGGTCTCGCATTTGATTTACTTACAACTGGTAATAATGATATTAGTACCGTGAGAAGATGTGCTATCAGAGACTCTCAAGGTTACAGTCTTAGAATTAGTCAATCAACCGGAGTTACATTGGAAAATAACGTCTTCTATAAGAGTTACAAACATCAACTCAAGTTCGACGGATCTAACGCCAGAATCATTTTCAGAAACAATCTTGCTGTTGGCAACAGAGACAGAGGAATCAAGGCTGATAAAGGTGACAATTCTGTTGATCTTATTGCCCTTCTTTATTCTGAAACTAACTTTATCAATTCTGAGTTCTCTAATAATATCTTTGCTGGATGTGAACAAAACTGTGTCATTGCCAGAGGAGGAGCCTGTAACGTCCAATCTGAAGGTCCTTACACTTTCTTCGATAATGTTGTCCACTCTGGAGAAACTGGATGGCTCGTTTCTGATCCTAATGAAGAATGCAATGGAATTTCTCATTACACAGGATACAAGCTTGAACAAGGTATTGCTACATTCTTCAAATCAAGAAGAATTTCAGCTTCTCACCTCATTATCACAGATACTGAGATCGGAGTCAGTCTTAACACAGGAGGAATTTTTGCTGAAACTTCCATCAATCTTTACAATTCTTACTTCGCAGGTGTTTCAAGTGAAACTTCTTCATATTTCAACAAACAGGAATGTTCTAATCATGCTGGTATTTACCTTTCTGTTTCAACTACTGGACCTAAATCTATTCCACCAACTGCCTCACAACTTCCTTGGTACAAGGTCAAGACTGATCACATTTTCAAGGCTACTTTCTCAGTCTCTTCGGTCACTTTCGAAAACTTCAAGGATAATTATGTTCCAGGATGTGTCAATAATCACATATTTGCTACAAATCCCTATGCTAGTGATGCTTCAGCTTCAACCTTCACTTCAAACTTAGATTTGATCAATGTGGATCCAGAAAGCATTGTCTTCTTTAATTATCCTAGCGATGACTGGATCGGTATTGATGATTGCGGTGGCTGGTACTGTACGGGTATCAATAATGCCATCATCAAGGATACTGATGGAACCTTAACAGGACAAAGCGCAAATCTCATTCCACTGAACAAGGGTGTCTTTGATCCTAATACTTGTACTGCAAGCGCTAAACAAAACGCTTATATCTGCACAGAAAAAGAATGGGGCTTGCTTACCTTTGAAAGTTTAGATGCTGATTTCAATACAAGAATTATTTCTCCTATTTATGTTTACACTAACGATGGCTTTGAAAACAAGTTGAACTCCTATATGGATCATGGATGGGATGGTTTCTATACAAGTCTCAAAAGAATGTCAAGATTCCATTCAGTTGTTCAATCTGACAGAAATTATGGAGTTAACTTTACTGGTACTATTCCTAATGGACTTAAATGGCAACTTCAAGGAGCTTCAGGTTCTGAATCTGTTGTTGTTGAATATGGATACACAAATCCTCAATCTGTGAGAGTTACCAATCTTTTGGGTGATATCATTAAACCCAAATTCATCCAATCCGCATCTGAAACCAATCAACTCGCAGACACAGATCCTTGCGGTGCCAATATTTACGAAATCCAAAACAGAAGAATCTCCTTAAAACTAACTGGAGACCAAAATTGTGTCTTAGCAGTTAATTTAGTCAACTCCATCCAAGCTTCAGTTAGATATGACATCTCCATTTCTGAATTCTTCGCCCAGAATGGACCTGCTGCATTCATTGATAAAGTTGCCGCAATTTTGAACATTAACCCTGCTTCTATTAGAATTGTGGAAATCAGAAGCGGTTCAACTATCATTGAAGCCTTCATTGACTCTAGATATCAAGAAAGCACTTATGAAAGTGATCTTGCTGCACGCAATGAATTAAACGATTTTGTATCAAAACTAGAACAAGCTGCTTCAGGAGGAGAACTTTCAATCCTTGGTGCTGGAGTCCTTGACGCCTCATTCAGAGTTAGTCTTGTTCGTGAGTCTCAACCTGAAACAATCACCTCAAAAACTAAAATTATCATCATTGTCTGTTCTGTTGTTGGTGGTCTTGCTCTTATTGCCGCCTCATACTTCATTTATTCCAAGTATAACAAGAAGAAGATCGCTGCCGCTAAAGCAGTCACTCAATTTGAGCCCAAGAGTAACAAACTCCACTCAATGTGGATTAACACTGATAATCCTTTCGCTCAAGGATCAAGATTTGGATTGGAAGTTAGTGTTGACCAAGGAACTGAAAAGCCTGGAAGTGCAGGAACTAACTTTGATCATTTACATTCTCCTTCCAAGAGTCCACTTACTGGTAGTATCACTCCAGAAATTTCTACAAGGACTAAGAAGTCAAGCATTTACCCAGAGCCTATCTCAGCTCAAACTCCCGAAACTGGTCTTATTGACTTTTCTCCTGAATTTACCAAGAAGCCAAGGTCTAAAATAGCAAAGAGAGACAATGATAAGGTTTTTAATTAAAAATTGAAGATTCTTTCCACTGCTTTTTAATAATGATAGTGGATGTTGATTTATTTTTTTTTAATTGAATTCATAAGAAATTTATTAATATATTTATTTTATCAATATATAAGATAAAAAATATTTGGTTTGTCGATTCATCTTATTTGTTTTCGATAATATTATGAGATTATATAAATTCTAATCAAAGAAATCTAAAAATTCAAAAGCTTTTCTTCATTAATTTAACCTGATTACTTTTACTTGGAATTGTAAAACTATTGAAAGTAATATGTTTGTTCTAATAACTTTATAAAACTTTTTTTCCCAATTATAAAGTAATTCTAAATTGAACTTCTTTCTTAAATCTTTTTGCTTTGTGTTATTAATGGAAGTTGAATATAATTTTTTTTTAAGAAAAGAGGAAAATATAGAGTACCTAAGTATAATGTAAGTATAGTGAAATTTTAGTTGAATTATTCTAAAATCTTTCCAACTATAACCATATCGAAATTGAACCAGAAAATGCTTTTTGATTTTCTGGTTTAATTTGGACATGGTTATATTTGGAAATTTCTGATTTGAAAATTATTGATGATTCAATTTCAATAGTGCAAGAAATCGATAAAATTCTTAAGCAGAATCTTAACTTTTTTTTATAGCTATGATCGTTGGGTGGTCTTCCTCTCTTTCTTTTGACATTCAGAGACTTATTATAGAATACTCTAACAACGTCAATGGGCACAAAGGGTTCTTCAGATTTAGGCTTTGGAGCTGCAAATTTATTCAGAGTAGTCCGCAAAGTTGGCTTTTTCCATGAGGAGGCTTGTAAAAATAGCTGTTGAGACCTCTTTGAACTTGACTTGGATTCTTGAAACTTGAATTTCCATCATTGAGGAATTTTCTGAATCAGGATATTTTTATTTTCTTTTGCAATTTTGTTTTAATAATTCAATTTTTTAATTTCAACATATAGTATATTTTTAAGCTAACTGACAATTTTCAACATATATTTCTCATTTCCAACGGATAAAAACGTTAAGCAAACGTTAAACTTTCAATCTTCTAAAAAAATATCTTTCAAAGGAATGCCCAAATTGAACCAAAAATTCTCAAAAAAATTTCTAGTTCAATTTGGAAATGGTTACATTTGAGAATATTAAAAAAGGCCAAAAAAATTATTTTATGGTGGTTATACTTGGAAAGAGTTAAAGTAAGTAAGTAAATTATTTAAAATTGTAAATTAAGCTTGTTGTAATTTTGAGTTCTATAATGCATTTTATAGTGATATTAACATAATACTTTTGGCGACAAGAAGGTTAAGTTTTTAACAAATGATTATGAGTGTAAATGTCTTTATTTTCTTTTTCTTTTCCTTTGATTCATTTTTTTGTTTTCTCAAATTTAATTCTAACACCTTTGTAATTTTTGGGATAGACATATTGAGGCTTCCATTCAAAAGGTGGAAAGATTAACTTCATTGAGTCAACTACTCTCTGTTGTGCAGGTTTCGTTTGTTGATATAAATCCTTTTCTTCGGTGGAGGTACTATTGTATATTTAGTTAAAAAAAAAAATGAGTTGACCTTGCTTCAATTCTCAAACAATAAATTTGGTTCTGACTAAGATAAGCTGGGCGACAAGCATAATATGATTCAGCATATTCATATAAGATTTCTTTGTCTGAGATTGGAATCAATTTTTGTTCATTTTCTTGTTCCTTATAGCATTTCAATGGTTGTTCGTCATCATCGTCATCATCATCATCATAATAATTTCTATTGATAAAATTTAGATTATTGTGTACCTTTGATTTGAAATCACACTGCCTCGCAACATTTGAATCATCATTACTCTGATATGATATGGAATCCTTATTCTTCGATTCTTCTTCTTCTTGTACAATCTTTAATCCACTAAAAGAAAATTCCTCTTTCTTTAAAAATCTAATTTTCAAAATGGAATTTAAAAGAAATGAGTTCAAAGCATCAAGAACAGTATAAAGTTTCATCCTTTCCTGCTGAGTGTCTATGTATATGTAAACGAGAGGCCTTTGAGTCACAGTTGTTAAGAGCGCAAAAATGATCTTATCTGGTTCTGGTTTAACTGTTAACCAAACATTACGTCGATATTCATCGATTTTAGAGCATTCTGGCAAGATTTTTAATGGGTCGAAATAAAGACCTGACTTATTTTTGCACAAATAAGATCCCATTTTAACTAAAAATGTTTATTGAGTTTAGTTGATAAATTTAACATGACAAGTGCTTAAATTATTGTCTGTATTGTGCTAAGATACTTCAAAATTTCACTGAGATTTATATTAAATAACCAAATGCTAAAAGTTTCGTTGTTTAAATAAATTTAACTCATTCCCATCTGCTCCTTACAAAAAACAAAAATTTCCAAGAAATCTACTTGTTTATATGCCGTATTCTCTTAAAATGTTCGACCCTCAAAATATTCATAAAAATTTTAATTTCGAGGTTCCGAATATTTCGAGGGAATACGGTGTATATACACATAAAATTTTTCCCGAATTTTTAGCTTTGTTTTTGTTAGAAAAGTAGCTCCAATTTGATCTGAAGCAAACCTCTACCCTATCTGTTCAATTTTTCCCCTCGTTCTGAATATGACTTTTGTGAACAAAGTCCTTCTAGAACTATATCTCGTTGGGAGAAAAATTATATATATATACTGTATACCCTCGAAATATTTGTAATCTAGAAATCAAAATTTTAACGAATATTTTAAGAGAATACGGCATATAAACAAGTAGATTTCTTGGAAATTTTTGTTTTTTGTAAGGAGCAGATGGGAATGAGTTAAATTTATTTAAACAACGAAACTTTTAGCACTTGGTTATTTAATATAAATCTCAGTGAAATTTTGAAGTATCTTAGCACAATACAGACAATAATTTAAGCACTTGTCATTTTAAATTTAACAACTAAATTCAATAAATATTTTTAGCTAAAATGGGATCTTATTTGTGCAAAAAGAAGTCAGATCTTTTAGACCCATTACCAATCTTGTCAGAATTTTTTCAAATAAAAAACCACCCCAAGATTTGGTTAACCGCCAAGCCAGAACCAGACAAGATCATTTTTGCATTCTTAACAGCTGTGACTCGAAAGCCTCTTGCTTACATATATATAGATACTCAGGAAAAGATGGAACTTTATACTGTTCTTGACGCTTTAGACTCATTTCTTTTCCGTTCCATTTTGAATATTCGATTTTTCAAGAAAGAATCGCTTCTTTACAGTCGATTAAAAATTGCACAAGAAGAAGAGTCGAAAAATAATGACTCAGATCAGAGTAATGATGATTCCATTATTGCGAAGGAGCATGATTTCAAAATGAAAGGGCCCAATCTAGATTTTATTAATAGAAAGGATGACGAAGAACCATTGGATTCTATGAAGAAACAAGAGGATGAAGAAATTTTGTATGAATATGCCGAGACATATTATGGTGGTCATTCAGCTTATCTTAGTCAGAACCAAATTTATTGTTTGACTGCTGAACCAGAGTGACTTTATTTTTTTCTAAACTAAATATGTAATAGAACCTCAATCGAAGAAAAGACTTTCTACCAGCCAACGAAACGTGCAGAAAAGAGAGTGATTGAATCAATGAAACTAATTTTTCCACCTTTTGAATGGAAACCTCAATACTCTTATGACAAAAATTACAAAGGAGTCAGAGTCGATTTTGATAAAACAAAAAAAGGAATCTTGGGAAAATAAAAAGAAAATCAAGGCATTTACACAAGTAATCATTTGTTAAAAACTTGCCTTATTGGAGTCAAACGTATTGTGTTAATATCACTATAAAATGCATTATAGAACTCAAAGTTGCAACTAATTTAATTTAAAATTTAAAAAAATTACTTAATTCAACTAAGATACCAAAATAACTATTCAACACTATTTTATAAAAGATACAAAACTGATCTGAATAAACCACCATTATCCGTTGCGGTGGTTTTGTCCTTTTTTTACTCTCGAATACTGTGAGCTTTCTAAATTACAAAATGACAAATCTTTGACGAAATTAATCTTTTGACTGAAACAATGAAAAGGAATTATGAATCACATGGTGATATAATTATGATGGACTCAACTTATAATACCAATTTATATAGAATCCCTTTGGTTGTTCTAATAGGAAATAGAAAAGACGGAAAAAATCTCATCTATTATGCCAGTGGCATGTCAAAAGAAACATGAATAGAAGGTTAAATTCTTGAAAACTAATGAAATAGAAGATTACAATAAGATGATGAACTTTGGTGAAAGAAATGGATCCAATTAAATGAGAAAGGACTTTTCAAGAACTCGAAGAAATGCTTAAGTTGAAGTCCAAGCCTCATAATGCCTATGAAAAGGGTTTAAAATATCTCGCGGGAATCAAAAAGGAAAAAGAAAAATGGGTCCTCTGCTTATCGACATTTGGTTTTTACAGGAGGCGTCCATACTATATAGGTTGAAAGGTTCTTCCCTCCCATACTAACTTTTTTAATACTTGGCCTAATCCTATAAGCCGCCTATATCCTTGTAGCCCTTGAGCTATATTTTTTAGATATATATACTTTGACCGGCCTTAT
>Ga0182742_1002304_pt1 | contig 21497 bp, 15 predicted proteins | sample eDN5th37CBELigMG_FD_128880 | JGI IMG/M metagenome (GOLD analysis project Ga0182742, IMG submission 128880) | Enriched Miracle-Growth compost microbial communities from Emeryville, California, USA - eDNA 5th pass 37_C BE-Lig MG (version 2)... ... | reverse complement strand
TGTTCTTCAACTCAAGGATTTCGCCGCGGACCTCCACGGTGATCTTCTTCGACAGGTCGCCATTTGCCACCGCAGTGGTGACTTCGGCGATGTTGCGCACCTGCCCTGTCAGGTTCGCGGCCATCATGTTGACGTTATCGGTGAGATCCTTCCAGACGCCACCGACGCCACGCACTTGGGCCTGTCCACCGAGCTTTCCTTCGGAGCCGACCTCCTTCGCGACGCGGGTCACCTCGGAGGCGAAGGAGTTGAGCTGATCCACCATGGTGTTGATGGTGTCTTTCAGTTCCAGAATCTCGCCTTTCACGTCGACGGTGATCTTCTTGGAGAGGTCGCCATTCGCAACGGCGGTGGTTACCTCGGCGATGTTGCGCACTTGGCCTGTCAGATTGGCCGCCATCAGGTTCACGTTCTCGGTCAGGTCCTTCCAAGTGCCGGCAACGCCCTTGACCTTCGCCTGTCCGCCGAGCTTTCCTTCCGAACCCACCTCGCGGGCAACGCGGGTCACTTCCGAAGCGAAGCTTCCGAGTTGCCCCACCATGGTGTTGACCACCTTGCCAATGCGCAGGAACTCACCACGCAGAGGACGCCCGTCCGTGGCGAGATCGATCGTCTGGCTCAAGTCACCTTTCGCGACGGCGCCGATGACGCGAGCCACTTCGATGGTCGGTTGGACGATATCGCCAATCATGGCGTTGACGGAGTTGACGCACTCGTTCCAGCATCCGGTCGCCCCCGTCAGCTGCCCGCGCTCCTCGATGCGCCCCTCCTTGCCGACGACCTTCGCGACGCGCTCGAGTTCCTGGGCGAGGCCTTGGTTGAGATCTGCGATGTCGTTGAAGGCTTCCGCGATCTCGCCATCGATGCCGGTCAGGTCCGACGGCAGACGGGCGGAGAAATCGCCTTTTCGGAAGGCACGCAATGTTTTGAGCAACAGCTTGGGATCAAGCTGCGAGATGGCGGCTTCGACTTGTGACATAAGGCCCCCCGTTACGCTGTCCCAGGCTTACTCAACCTGGATTCCCCTGCGCCGACGTCCCAAACGCAACTTTGTTGGTCTTCAGATGGAATTCGACCCCGTTTAACGTTTTGCGACGGATAGAGTTCCGAGGCGAGAGAATTCTAGGGACCTGATCGCATAGCTACATAGTAGCAATTGACGACTACACGGATTTTGTCGCTCACGCTGCACCGACAGGACCATGCCGTGGACATGTTCTGAAGCCGGTGACGCCAGGAAAACGGTTGCGCCGCCAGATATCCTCGGGAATTTGGCGGCGAGGAACTCTTTCGTTCCTGATGCCTGAGCTCCAAAAACCGAGCCGGCTTCAGACCCAATGCTGGGGGACTAATATTCCAGCTCGAATCCCAGGCCGACGGAGCTCCCGCCCTCGGCATTGACCTCGCCCTGGGCTTTCAGACGCCGTGTCAGGTCGATATCGACCGTAACGCCGCTTTCCTCGGGCTGAGCGCCGGCCTTCACACCGACCCGCACGTTGTCGCTGATATAGCGCGAGACGCCGACGCCCGGCCCGCCGCTGGCACCGACGGTGATGTCGAGGCTATCGACGCCGAGGGAACGGCGCAACTGCTCGAACGCGTCGGTGTCGGAGCCGCCGGAAAGCTGCGCGACAGCCTGCGCGAGCTGCAGCGCCTGCCCGGCCGAGAGCCCACCCGAGGGCTTCTGGAACAGGACACGGGAGAGAACCTCGTCCTGCGGCAGGTACGGATCGGAGCTGAACGTAAACTCGGGGCTCGAAGCAGGCCCCGTCACGCCGATGCGCGCGGTGACGTCCCCTGCCTTCGTCTCCGCCAGGAAGTCGAGGGACGGCGTGAGATCGCCGGTGAAGTCCAGTCGTCCACGCACGAATTCGAGCCGCTGGCCCAAAAGATCGAAGCGGCCGCGCCGGAGTTCGAAGCCCCCGATGGCGATGGGATCCTGGGTGGTGCCCTGGAGCCGCAGATCGCCGCCGAGTTCGGCATTGATGCCACGCCCTCGCACAAAGATACGGTTCTGCGCCGTCAGCGTCAGATCGAGTTCCGCCCGGAACGGGGCGCCTCTCGCAGAAGCGGATTGGCGACGCTGCGCGAGGGCGAGCCTCGCTGCGGCAGTCGGGGTCGGCCATACGTGCTTGGTCCCGGGGAGCGGCTTCAGGGTGGTGGGCAGCCGGTCGGGCACGGAGACATTCATCGAGATGAGATTCACGCTGCCGGCCACCCGCGGTGCGCTCATCAGCGGGCCTGAAAGGGTCAGGTCCAGATCGGCGGTCGCGTCGACGGTCCCGTTGGAGACGAGAAGGGCACGGCTGCCCGTGATCCGGATATCGCCGGGCAGTCCTGCTGCTGGATCGATCGTCACCTGACCGCGGGCGGCCAGGGAGCCGCCCGCCGGCGTCTGGGCTGTCAGGTTCTCGATGGTGAGCTCCTGCCCGCGCGCGACGAACCGCCCCGCGATGCCGCTCAGCCGGACACCCTGGAGCGTGTCGACGAAACTGCCGTTTGCGAGAGTGACCGCACCCTCGATGCGCGGATTCGAGAACGCTCCGGCAATTGACAGATCGAGATTGGCAGCTCCTGTCAGACGCTGACCGGATGCGGACAGGAAGGAGTTCGCGATGGCAAGATCGGTTCGCCCGGCGATCCGGAGCGCCAGTTCCTCGGCAGGATCGAGAGGAACACTTCCCGAAACCTGCAAGGTTCCGCCGCGTCCGATGGCAATCCTCGCATCGATGCCGGCCCGCTGGTCGGCCAGACGTCCCTGCGCCTCGATGTTCAGCGAGGGCAGACCGGCGCGACGTGTCTCCGCTGTGGCAAGACCCGTCACGTTGATGCGGTAGTCTCCGGTCGGGCTTTCCACCGTTCCGGCGATGGACGCATTGCCGTTGACCGTGCCGGCGAGGCCGAGATTGGGCACAACGATGTCGGCGACCTGAAGCGGGAGGCTGCGGACGTCGACGGCGAGATCGAGCCTGTCGGCAATCGTGCCGTTGACGGTGACCCGGCCCTGATCCGCAGCGATCACGAGGTTGGACAGGGTGACGGCACCGTTCTGCAACGTTATGGCCGCCGGCTGAGCCAGTGCCAGACGCCTGCCACCGCGACGGGCGGTGAAGCTCGCAAGCTCGATCCGGGTCGCGTCTCCCGGAACGAGCCGGCCCTGCGCATCGAGGTTGAAGCCCTGCCCGACGGCGGATGCGGTGAACTGGGAGGCCGCAGGCGTGCCCTCCGCCACGAAGCGCACGGTTCTGTAGGTCTGGCCGCCCGCCGTCAGCGTCTCGACGGAGACGCTGCCGTCGATCACGGGACGGCGATAAAGATCCTCGACGATGAGATTGGCATCGAAGTCCCTCACCGATACGTCCGCCACGGCAAAGCGCGCGCCTCGCGCAGTGATCTGCGCATTCTGGCCGCCATCGCGTGCCGTGAGCGAGACAACGGCATCGAGCGCGCCATCGAGCTTCGTCAGCACGAGCGGCGAGAGATCATCGAAGTTGCTGCCGGACACGGAGATCTCGCCCTGCGCCAGATTGTCGGCGCCGATCCTGAGATTTCCGTTGAGAGCCACTGAGCCGATATCGATGTCGAGCCGGTCCAGGAGCCACCCGCCTTCCTGGGGCTTTGCGAGATGAAGCGAGCCCGTCGCGGGCTTTCCATCCACCTGCCCGTCCAGCGTGAGCGCCGCATCGAGCGCACCCGTCACGTCCTTGGCATCGAGATTGATTGCAAGGCTCGAGATGGATCGGTTCAGGGCGCGCACATCCGTGAGCGTCGCGACGCCCCTGATATCCGGCCGCTCAAGGGAACCGGCGAGGCGGGCCATGACATGCGCCCGGCCCGCCGTCACGCGCGGATCCACATGCCTCAGCTGGTCGATCGTGACGTCGAGACCCAGATCGGCTGCGGATTGCGTGGCGCGTCCATCGACACGGGCGTCGAGATGCGCCCCGTCGACGCGGAAATCCTCGAAGGCAAATCCATTGGGGATGCGCCGCACCGTGCCGACAGCCGTGACCGAGCGTCCGAGAAGCCCATCGACCGGAGGCGTTCCCGTCGAGAGTTCCTGCAACCGGGCATCGATGACCGCCGCCATGTCGTACCGGCGCGGATTGCCTGACAGGCGTGCCGTCAGGGTCGCGGAGCCGTGCAGCGGTCGACCTGCGACGCCCGAGAAGGATGCCAGTGCCGGGAGAGCGGCATCGACCGTGCCATCGAGAACCGTGCTTCCCACCCGACCCATGAAGCTCGCCCGCGCCGTGGAGGTTTCAATGCGTGCCGTCTCGACATTCGCGACACCATCGAGATCGAAGGTCCCGCTCGACGTGACAGCGAGCGTCGGGCCGATTGCCCGCGCAAGCGCCCGATCGGTCGGCCGGATCCCTCCGGCGCTGGCATCGATGGCGAAGGAAAACTGGCTCGGAGGCGTCGCGCCATCCACCGGGTTCATCCGCACGCTCGCCGTCAGCGTGTCCAGGGCACCTTGCGGCAACCTGATCTCGGCGGCATCGAGCAGGCCATTGATGCGCGGCGCCGTCAGCGGACCCTGAACGGTGCCGTCGAAGTTGAACCGGGCGATCTCCGCCTCCCCGGCTCGCGTTTTCGCGCCATCCGTCGGCAAGGCGCGGGCATTGAGCGTCAGGTCCAGAACCTGACCGGAGCTGACGGTTCCGGTCATGTCGAAGCGCGCGACATTCGATGTGATGCGCACCGGCTGGAATCGCAGGCTACTGTCGTCGCCGACGGTCACATCGCCGACGAGTTGGGTCGTCCCGCTGAAGACGGGAGCGGCCGGTGCGGGCAGCAATCCCTCGATGCGAGCCGCGAGATCGAGGTTCACGTCGTAAGCGGCCGCAGCGCGCCTGACGGTGGCCGTTCCCGCCGCACCGATCGTCGGACCGGCTGAGAAATCGAGCCGCGCGGCGAAGTCGCTCATTGGTCCTTGCCCGGCCACTTTCAGATCGACGGGCGGAAGCCCGGGCAGATCCATCAGCCGGGCGGCGATGCCGCCCGCGGGCTCCTGATGCGTGAGGTCGAGGGCGAGCCGCTTCGTCTGCGGCACGTAGGTGAGATCGATCGAAAGCTGTCCCGGAGCATCAAGGCGCCGCGCCTGGAAATTCAGATCGAGCCCCTCGGATGGGTTGCCGAGCTGGGTGGACCCCGCCGCCGAGAGCCGCGCTTCCGTACCGAGCACCGGCTGGCCAAGGATGAGTTCCTGCAGGGCGAAGCGATCCACGACGACCCGGACCGGCAATTCGGGCAGGATGGGCTCGTCTGAGACGGGAGTATCCTCCTCGGCCGGCAGCGGCCTGCGCGAGATCTGAAGGCGATCGAGGGTGAGCTCGTCGACCTGAAGGCGCCCGGTCAACAGCGCCGTGCGGCTCCAGATCAGGTTCGCACGATCGAGATTGAGCCAAACGCCATCCCGGTCGGCGATGCGCACATCCCGGATGACCGCATTCGACGACAGCGCTCCCTCGATGCTGCCGATGGTCACGCGTGTGGTCGGGGTCGACAGGAGGCGCGAGATCAGATTGGCCAGAACGCCCTGGTCGCTCTGGGCCTGGCTCGGACGGCCGGCCACCAGCCAGAAGCCTGCGACGGCCAAGGAGACGATGATCGAAAAGAGAGCGAGGATGCGGATTGGCTTGATCATCAGAAGGCCTGCCCAATGCCGACATAGATGGCGTATGACGGATCGCCGGGTCCCGGATTGACCGGGATCGCAACATCCAGGCGAATGGGCCCGATGGACGTGTAGTAGCGCAGACCGAGTCCGGCTGCGACGCGAATGGTCTCGTCGAAATCCGGGAAGCTCGACTCGAACGCCGTGCCGGCATCCACGAACGGCACGATGCCGATAGTATTGGTGAGCTTGATCCGCGCCTCGAGGGAGGCTTCGAGCAGGCTCCGGCCGCCGATCGGCTCCCCGAGGAAGGACGGACCGAGCGTCCGATAGCGGTAACCGCGCACAGAACCGCCGCCACCGGCGAAGAAGCGCCGGTTGGCCGGGATCTCGTCGAGATCCGCGCCGACGATCGACCCCAATCCGATGCGGCCGGCGAGGATGTAGCGGGCCTCCTCGTCGAAGGCGAAATAGGCGGAGGCCGTTCCCTTCGCGATGGTCATCGGCACCGAAGAGCCGAGGAAGTCCGGATAGGGCGCCACGGAGGCGATTACCCGCATGCCCTTCGTGGGGTTGAGGGGATTGTCGGTGGAGTCGTAGCTCAGAGACACCGGCAGGCCGACGAGCGTATAATCGATCTGCCCGAGAATGTCCGTCGCCTGACCTTTCTCATATTCGAGGCCGCCCTGGATCCAGAAGGTCTCGCTGAAGCGGTGACGGATGCCGGTGGTCGCATTGACGAGGCGGCTCGTATAACCCTCCGTCCTGTCACGTTCGACGAGGCCCTCGACCAGCCAGTCATTGCGGGTTCCCCACAGGGCCGGCTTGAGGAAGCTCGCCCGGAACCGCCCCCCGAGATTGTCCCAAGTGAAATCCTGATCCCGATCGGGCTGACCGCCATCCTCGGTGAGGTAGAAGATACTTCCCTCCAGCCGCAACCGTTCGGCGCCGCCGAACAGGTTCCGGTGCGCCCAATAGGCCCGCACCGCCGGCCCATCGGTCGTCGAATACTGCACCGAAGCGCCGATCACCCGTTGCGGGCGCTCGGTCAACTCCACGAAGAGAGGCAGGTTGCCGTAGGCATCCAGGCTATCTCCCTGGCGGATGCGCACCGATGACAGCGCCTCGATCTGGGAAATCGACTTGCGCATGGAGGCGAGTTCCGCGGGCGAGTACGGATCCCCCGGCTCCGTATAGATGAAGGAGCGCACCACGGCGGGATCGACGTTCTCCGCGCCGCTTATCGAAATTTCACCGACCCCCGCCCGAGGACCCGGATCGACGCTTAGGCCCAGATCCATCGCCTCGGCCGGATGGACCACCACGGGGTTCTGCCTCCGCACTCTGGCGAAGGGATGCGACTGGGCCCGGAAGTGATCGACGATCCGCGCCTCGGCGGCGACGATGTCGGCGGAGCGGGCCGGATCGCCGGGCTTGATCTGCACCACCCGGGGCGGAAGCTCGCTCGGTGGGAACGGGCGGCCCGTCCTCGCATCGAGAACGGAAACATCCCTCAGGGCGAATTGCGGACCGGGATCCGCGATGATCTGGATGGGCACGAGGGCGCGCGCGAGATAGCCCGAGGCGGCCCGGGTCGCGGCGTCCGTGCGGGGGGCCTGCAGCACCATCGGAACGCCGGCCAGGTTGATCGTGACGCGGGCGTTGTAATACCCGGCTCCCCAGAGCGCATCGATCAGGCGCGGCAGATCGGCCTCTGCCCGGCTGACGAGCGCCGCGGCATCGGGTGGCGGATCCGATTGCAGGCTTTGCAGGGTGGAGGCGTCCTTCAGGGCCTGCTTCAGGTCGCTACCGTCGCCGCCCACCACGATATCGAGGGAATAAGGTAGGGCCTGCGGGCTTGGAGGCGGTGGCGCATCACGTTCTCCCCGGAGCCATCCGAAGAGATCGAGGGCAACGGCAGGCGCCATCGGCAGCCCGCTGGACAGAACACCGACAAGAACAGGGATCACGATTCGTCGTTTGTCACTCAGCCACCGCAATTGAGGCACGATCTCCCTGGTCAGCGGATCAATGTTTCTTCTGGTCTTGCAGACGATCTCGCCCGGCCGATGGCCAGGAACCCGATCGGTTCAGTTTGTGGAGAGGCACCTAACCACAGTTTCCTCAGCGGAAAAACCCGAACCATTCGTTTTTTGGGTTGATAGTTGATGAAAGATCACAGGCCCCGCAAAGGAAAATATACTGTTAATAAAAGGCCTTGAGTGCTCGGGATGATGAACACCTTCCCCAGCATCATGACAAGAAAGTCATTATCGTTCTATCCTGCTACGCCACCTTCTGATCTGACAATTGCTAAGCTTACAAAAATGCGGCGAAAATGAGGACTGAATTTCATTCGCAAGGTGTCAGCCTTAGTCTTTGGCGCACTGGAGCCTGATGGCCAAGGCTCATTGACCAACCGCTCCGCTGGGTGTAATTTCTCAATCCAGCGATTGGCTTATTCCAAGTTGCCTCTATGTAGAGTGACAAACAACACGCCAATTTTGCTTGCGAATTTGTTTTGGTTGAATCCTCTTGTAGAGTTTACCGACCAAAAACAATGTAATGGCGTACACGAGTTATTGCCTTCTGCTTAAAATCCGGAGCCCCGCGCGGCAAGGATGGTGAAGAATGGCTGTAGCGCTCATATTGGTTCTGGTAGCTGTCGGCTCCGTTGTGTTCCACCTCGTCAGCCCCTGGTGGTGGACCCCGATCGCCTCGAACTGGCGCTATATCGACAACACGCTCATCATCACCTTCTGGATCACCGGCGCCGTCTTCGTCGCCGTCGTTCTCTTCATGGCCTACTGCATCTATCGGTTCCGCCATCAGCCGGATCGGCAGGCCCATTACGAGCCTGAGAACAAAAAGCTCGAGTGGTGGCTGACGATCATCACAGGCGTCGGCGTTGCCGCCATGCTGGCACCTGGCCTGTTCGTCTGGCAGCAGTTCATCACCGTTCCAGACGATGCAACCGACATCGAGATCTTCGGGCAGCAATGGCAATGGAGCTTCCGCCTGCCCGGACCGGACGGCCAACTGGCTTCCACCGGCACGCATCTGATCAGCCCCGACAATCCGCTCGGGTTGAACCAGGACGATCCGAGATCCCGCGACGACGTCGTCATCGAAGGCGGCGAGTTGCGCCTGCCGGTCGGCAAGCCGGTCAAGGCGCTCCTGCGCTCGGCCGATGTGCTCCACAACTTCTATGTGCCGGAGTTCCGCGCGAAGATGGATCTCGTGCCGGGACAGGTCTCCTACATCTGGTTCACGCCGACGAGAACGGGAACGTTCGATATTCTGTGCGCCGAGCTCTGCGGTGTCGGTCATCCGCAGATGCGCGGCAAGGTCATCGTTCAGGAAGAAAGCGAATATCAAGCCTGGCTACGGGACCAGATCGCGCGAAGCTTTGCGCGCCTTGCTCCTGAGGCCAACTGAAGAGGGAACGGAATCCGCCGAGGAGAGTATCCTGATGGTCGATGTCCCACTTGGTCCGGCAGGCGCCGTTGCGCCGGCCGATGTCGAAGATGTCGAGCTTTATCATCCCCATAGCTGGGTGACGAAATACGTCTTCAGCCAGGATGCGAAAGTCATCGCGATCCAGTATTCGTTCGTCGCTCTCTCCGTGGGATTGATCGCCCTGGTTCTGTCGTGGCTGATGCGGCTGCAGCTCGGCTTTCCCGGCGTATTCTCCTTCATCGACGCCAATGCCTATTACCAGTTCATCACCATGCACGGCATGATGATGGTGGTCTACGTGCTGACCGCCTTGTTCCTGGGAGGCTTCGGCAATTACCTCATCCCCCTGATGGTCGGCGCGCGCGACATGGTGTTTCCCTATGTCAACATGCTGAGCTTCTGGATCTATTTGCTCGCCGTCCTGGTTCTCGTGGCGAGCTTCTTCGCGCCGGGCGGCCCGACGGGCGCGGGCTGGACACTGTATCCGCCGCAGGCCATTCTCTCGGGCACGCCCGGAGGGCAGGAATGGGGCATCATCCTGATGCTCGCCTCGCTGATGATCTTCATCATCGGCTTCACCATGGGCGGCCTGAACTACGTGGTGACGGTGCTCCAGGCGCGCGCGCGCGGCATGACGCTCATGCGCATGCCCCTCACCGTCTGGGGAATCTTCACGGCGAGCTTCATGGCCCTGCTGGCGTTTCCCGCCCTGTTCGTCGGCGCTGTGATGATGCTCTTCGACAGGCTTTTCGGAACCAGCTTCTTCATGCCGGCCATCGTCGAGATGGGGCAGCCGCTCGAGCGAAACGGCGGCTCTCCCCTGCTCTTCCAGCACCTGTTCTGGTTCTTCGGGCATCCGGAGGTCTATATCGTCGCGCTGCCCGCCTTCGGCATCGTCTCGGACCTGATCAGCACCCATGCGCGGCGCAACATCTTCGGCTACCGCATGATGGTCTGGGCGCTGCTTGCCATCGGTGCCCTGAGCTTCGTCGTCTGGGCCCACCATATGTATGTGAGCGGCATGAATCCCTATTTCGGGTTCTTCTTCGCCACGACCACTCTGATCATCGCCATACCCACGGCGATCAAGGTCTATAACTGGATCCTGACGCTCTGGCGCGGCAACATCCATCTCACCGTGCCGATGCTCTTCGCCCTTGCCTTCATCGTCACCTTCGTGAACGGGGGCCTCACGGGCCTGTTCCTCGGCAACGTAGTGGTCGACGTTCCGCTCTCGGACACGATGTTCGTGGTCGCGCATTTCCACATGGTCATGGGCGTGGCGCCGATCCTCGTGATCTTCGGAGCGATCTATCACTGGTACCCGAAGGTGACCGGGCGCATGCTGAACGACACGCTCGGCAAGCTTCACTTCTGGGTCACGTTCCTCGGCGCCTATCTGATCTTCTTTCCCATGCATTACCTGGGCCTGATGGGAATTCCGCGGCGCTACCACGACATCGCCGACATGTCGTTCGTCACCCCATCGGTTCACACGCTCAACGCCTTCATCACCATCGTGGCCCTGGTCGTCGGAGCAACCCAGCTGGTCTTTGTCTTCAATCTCTTCTGGAGCCTGCGCCATGGCACGCCGTCCGGCGGCAATCCGTGGCGGGCGACCACGCTGGAATGGCAGACCCCCGAGACGCCTCCGCCTCACGGCAACTGGGGCAAGGAGCTGCCGGTCGTGTATCGCTGGGCCTATGATTACAGCGTTCCAGGAGCCGATCAGGATTTCCTGCCGCAGAACCAGCCCGGACTGACACGAACAGCGCCAGGATCGGTCCATGGCTAACATCCTTCTGTTCCTCAGCATATTGGCCCTGATCGCCGGCTGGTGGCTCTCGCGGCAGGGGCTGGCCTCGAAGCCCTGGCTGGAACAGGGAACAACCGTCACTCTGCCGGAGGCGAGCACCACGCCGCCATCCAAGGTCGGGCTCGGCGTCTTTCTTGCGGTCGCCGGCTCCCTATTCGCGCTGTTCATCAGCGCCTACGCGATGCGCATGCAATTGCCCGATTGGCGCACATTGCCTGTGCCGGGGATCCTGTGGCTCAACACGGTCATGCTTCTTCTAAGCAGCCTTGCCCTGCATGGCGCGAGAAACGCCGCCCGCCGGGGAGAAATGCCAGCGCTGAGGATAGGCCTTCTCGCGGCTGGCATCTCGGCCCTGGCTTTTCTCTCCGGCCAGCTTCTCGCCTGGCGGCAGCTCACCGCCGAGGGCTACCTTCTGGCTTCCAATCCGGCCAATGCGTTCTTCTATGTGCTGACCGGCGTGCATGGTCTTCACCTGCTCGGCGGGCTGGTGGCGCTCGGCCGGACCATCGCGAAGGCGTGGCGGGAGACGGCCACGGAGCCGCTGCGCCTCTCCGTGGAGCTCTGCGCCACCTATTGGCACTTCCTGTTTCTCGTCTGGCTCGTCTTCCTCAGCGTGCTCACGGGCTGGGCGGGTGAACTCATCGATATCTGTCGGCAGGTGCTGACATAGAAGGAGTTCTGCGCATGGCGGAACAAGTTCTGACGGATCTGAGAACGGCCCATACCGAGGCTACGGGCCTGCGCAGCATTGCAAGCGACTTCTCCTCGGACCGGCAGGCCTTCAGGAACGTGTCCTGGGGCAAGGCCATGATGTGGATCTTTCTCCTCAGCGACACCTTCGTCTTCAGCTGCTTCCTGATCGCCTACATGACAGCGCGCATGTCCACCACCGTGCCGTGGCCCAACGCGAGCGAGGTATTCTCCCTGAGCATCGGGGGCGTGTCGTTTCCCCTGCTCCTGATTGCGATCATGACCTTCGTCCTGATCAGCAGCAGCGGCACCATGGCGATGGCCGTGAACTTCGGCTACCGCCGCGATCGCAGGAAGACGGCGATCCTGATGCTGGCGACGGCTCTCCTCGGCGCCACCTTCGTCGGCATGCAGGCCTTCGAGTGGACCAAGCTGATCCATGAAGGGGTCCGTCCCTGGGGCAATCCGTGGGGCGCGGCCCAGTTCGGCTCGTCGTTCTTCATGATCACCGGCTTCCACGGCACCCATGTGAGCATCGGCGTGATCTTCCTTCTGATCATCGCCCGCAAGGTCTGGCGGGGCGATTTCGATCATGAGCGGAAAGGCTTCTTCACCAGCCGGAAGGGGCGCTACGAATCCGTGGAGATCATGGGGCTTTACTGGCACTTCGTCGATCTGGTCTGGGTCTTCATCTTTGCCTTCTTCTATCTCTGGTGAGAGGCGCGCCATGGCACAGGCAGCAGCACATGCGCAGGGACAGCAGCATCCGATCAAGCTCTATCTGGTCGTTTGGGCTTGGCTGTTCATCCTGAGCGCCTGTTCCTACTTGGTCGATTATTTCCAACTCCAGGGACTGCTCCGGTACTCCCTCATCGTTCTGTTCATGCTGCTGAAGGCGGGCCTCATCGTGGCCGTCTTCATGCATATGGCCTGGGAGCGCCTCTCATTGGTCTATGCCATCCTGGTGCCGATCAGCGCCGTCCTCGTGTTCGTGGCGATCATGGTGCTGGAATCCGATTACACGCTCCTGTCCAGGATCATGTTCTTCAATTCCGGCTCCTGAACAGCATGAAGGCGGCCCGATGGCAGGGCCGCCTTCAGACATTCTCCCGGTTTCTCCTATTCCGCAGGATGCGCCTCGTCAGGATGCGGCGGCTCGACGACCCGGCGATAGAGGTGCCAGGTCGCGTGGCCAAGAACCGGCATCACGATGGCAAGCCCGACGAAGAGCGGAATGGATCCGATCAGGAGCGCCGCCGCGACGATGAGGCCCCACAGCGCCATGGTGAGAGGATTCATCGCCACGGCCTTGATCGAGGTGTAGACGGCAACGGCCGCGCCGACGTCCCGGTCGAGGAGAAGCGGGAACGAGATCACGCTAATGCTCAGCACCACCGCGGCGAAGACGAAGCCGAGGATGTTGCCGAGAACGATCAATCGCATGCCTTCCGAGGTCGTAAGAACCTGATTGATAAGTCCCCCAAGGGATTCGGGCACCGCGTAGCCGAAGATGGACTGATAGAGAAGACGGGCCGTCGTCAGCCAAGTCAGGAAGACGACCAGCAGCAGAATGCCGAGTGCGACGATCGATGGGATCGAGGGAGACTTCAGCACATTGAACGCATCTTGCCAGGAGACCGGCAGGCCAAGCTCCCGCCGCCGGCTGATCTCATAAAGACCGATGCCTGCGATTGGTCCGATCAGGGCGAAGCCCGAGGCCAATGGATAGAGGAGAGGCAGCGCATTGTTGCTGAAGGTGAATGCCGCAAGGCAGACGCCTACGATGGGATAGATCAATCCGAGGAAAACCAAGTGGGATGGCATGGCCCAGAAATCATCGAATCCCTTTGTCAGGGCTACTTTCAAGTCGGCAGGCGTGATCTTTCTGACAACCGGATGTGCCGGAGCCTCACCTGCGCCTGCAACAATATGAAAATTGGCCATAGTCACTCCTCCAGGGCTGAACCTTGGCAGTTGAGTCACGGCCATGCGTGCGGCTTCAGTAGGGTCACGCGTAACCGTAACCTATGCCTTGAGTATACGCCGGATCATTCCGGCTGTCGCCCCGGATTGGAGCACGACGCGCGATGCCCCAATCCGGAGGCAGCATGCTCAAGAGATATAGTTGGCCCTCGACACCTGCCAAGATCCGGGCCGGGAGCCGGTGATATCCGTGCGGTCAATCTTCTCCTCGTGTGGCTTGAGGCGAGTTGCCGCCTGAGCGAAAGGAATTCCTTCCCCCGAGCATTTGCCAGATCTCAGCCGGGATGGTCAGATGGGCCATCATGGCGGACGACTTGAGCATGATGGATCGGATCGACAGGATTGGGCACTGGCTGGTCGAGCAGGCACCGCAGGAGAACGTGAAGGAACTGTTTGCGGGATTCTGCCGCGAGATCGTCCGGGCGGGTTTTCCGGTCTGGCGCGCGTCCCTCGGGCTGGAGGTTCTGCATCCGGAAGTTGGCGGCTGGCAGCATGTCTGGGTGGACGAGAGTCTCTCCGTGCAGGCCTCGGATCGTGCGACGGCGGCATCATCGCCGTCCTATCTCAACAGCCCGACCCGCATCGTGGACGAGACGGACAAGCCGTTCCGCCGCAGGCTCGACACCCCCTGCCCCGACATGCCGCTTCTCGACGAGTTGAGGCGATCCGGCGCAAGGGACTACATCATGTACCCCCTGCCCTTCCTGGATCGAACCCGCACGGCCGCGCTCTCGTTTGCCACGAGGGATGCGCAAGGCTTCGATCCTGCCGCCATCGACGGTCTGGAGCGCGCGACCCGGATGGTGAGCCCCTATTTCGAGCGCTACGTCCTGCGGCGCATCGCCATCGATCTGCTCGACACCTATGTGGGGCCACGGACGGGTCAGCGTATCATCGAGGGCCGCGTGGATCGCGGTGCCGTGGAACTCATCGAGGCGGCGATCTGGTTCGCCGATCTTCGCGGCTTCACCCTCCGATCCGAACACGCGCCGATTCCTGCGGTGCTGGCCGAACTGAACACGTGGTTCGGGATCATCGGCGACGTGATCGAGACCCATGGCGGCGAGATCCTCAAATTCATCGGCGACGCGGTGCTGGCGATCTTCCCCACGTCGACCGATCAGAACGGCATGGCCGCATGCCGGAGCGCGCTTGCGGCCGCTCGGGAGTTCTGCCTGAGGACGGATGCCGAAAACGAGCTTCGCAGAGCGGCCGGCCTCGCACCGCTGATGCACAGCCTCGCCCTGCATTTCGGGGAAGTCGCCTATGGCAATGTGGGCGCCTCACACCGCCTCGACTTCACGGTCATCGGCCCCGCCGTGAACCGAGCAAGCAGGCTTCTGGACCTGGCGAAGTCGCTCGATCGACAGGTGGTCATATCACGGGTCTTCGCACGGGAACTCGATCAGCCTCTTGTCGATCTCGGACGCCATCACCTGCGAGGTGTCGAGCGCCCGCAGCAGGTTTTCGCTCCACCTGAATAGAATGACCGGATCCAACGAGGGAGTGCCCATTGGCTGACTGGAATGCAGGACAATACTTGAAGTTCGAGGATGAGCGCACCCGGCCATCCATCGATCTGATCGGACGCGTGCCTCTGGAATCCGCAACGGACTGCGTCGATATCGGGTGCGGCCCAGGCAACAGCACGGAACTCATCGTCAGACGCTACCCCACGGCGCGCATCGTTGGGCTCGACAACTCGCCCGACATGCTTGCGAAGGCACGAAGCCGCTTGCCCGATCTCCGCTTCGAAAAGGCGGACATCGCGAACTGGCAGACCGAGGAGCGTTTCGATCTGATCTTCGCCAACGCGGTCCTGCAATGGCTTCCCGACCATCCCGCTCTTCTCAGGCGCCTCGTCTCGTTCCTGAAGGATGGAGGATGCCTTGCCGTTCAGATTCCGAACAATCTGAATGAGCCCTCCCACCAGCTCATGAAACAGATCGCAGAGGACGCCCCCTGGGCGGAGAAACTATCCGCCGCCACCAAGGCCAGAGAGACGATCGGCTCGTTCGATGAATACTACACCTGGCTGAGCCAGGCAGGATGTTCGGTCGATATCTGGCAGACAACCTATGTTCATCCCCTCGATGGCGCAGCGGCGATCGTAGAATGGTTCAAGAGCACGGGGCTCAAGCCCTATATCGATCCGCTTCCCCCTGACGAGCGCTCCGCGTTCCTGCACCGATACCAAGCGGCCATTGCGCAGGCATATCCGATTCAACAGGATGGAAAGGTCCTCCTGCGCTTTCCGCGCCTTTTCTTCGTCGCGAAACGGGAATAGATGGAGGCCGTTGCAAGGAAGCAGGTCCCGCCTTCCCTGGAGCTTCGGCGATCTTCATAGTATAACCCTTCAATCTGTGCACCTTCTCAGGATGACGCCGGCCTTTGGCGACGGAGTTACATCATGGCGTGGGATCAGACGGGCCGCTCGATACTCGCCCTTGCATCGGTCTGGCACTTTCCGGCTGTTCTTCTTGCCTGCCTTTTCCTTCCGGCGGGAGCTGAAGCGCAGAGTGTTGGATGCGTGGTGCAGACCACAGCGGCGCCTCAGAGGCAGGTTCTGCGTTGCCGTGACGGGCTGACCATCGAGGCGGAGGCAGGCAGCGAGTACACTCTCGTCGACCGGAACGGAGACCGCCAACCCGATGCGGTCAGGCTGCGAAGCCGCGCCATTCTCGTCGACGCACCACCGCGCTCCGGCAGGCGACGCTTTGAGGTCTTGACGCCGCAGGCCATCGCAGCTGTGCGCGGCACCCAATGGGTCGTTGATGTCGCCAGCGGCAAGACGGCCGTCTTCGTGGTGACCGGGCGTGTCTCCGTCAGGCGTGCGAGCCGCAGCGCCGGCAGCGTCACCCTCGGCCCTGGGGAAGGCGTCGACGTGGAACCCGGAACGGGGCCTCTCGTCGTCAGACGGTGGCCCGCGCCGCGCGCATCCGCTCTCCTGGCGCGCTTCGGACGATAGCATCCGCATGGGCTGGCGCCACGCCCCAACCCTGATCGCCGCGATATTGGCCGGCCTTTGGGGTGTCGGGCTCGCTTTGCCGCATTGGCAAGGCAATCCCTCCATTCTCGACCGTCTGGAGGCGCCTCTGACCGACCTGCGCTTTCTGGCCCAGGGCCCGCGTCCGGCGCCTGACGCGGTCACCGTCGTCGCCATCGATGACCAGACGGCTCGCGAGACCGGATCCTATCCCCTGTCCAGAGCGACCATGGCTCACTTGGTTTCTGCCCTGGGACAGATGAAGCCGAAAGTGGTGGCGCTCGACATCCTGTTCGTCGATCCGGGGCCGACAGAGGGCGACCGCGCGCTTGCGGATGCCCTTCGCAGAACGCCGAGCGTCCTTGCCGCGGCGGGCCTGTTCAGCCGCGGCGTGCAAGGTACGCCTGAACCCGTCGATGACGACCTTCAGGATCTTCCTGCCGCGCAGAATCTGCTTCTGCCGCTTGAAACGGTGTCCAATGCCGCGCCCCTCGGGGTCGTCAACATTTCCACCGATGCATCGGGTGTTCCGCGGCATGTGCCTCTGCTGCTGCGGTCAGAGGATCGGATCCTGCCCTCCTTTCCACTGCGCTCCGCTTCTATTGCCATGGGCCGCGATCCTGTCCTTCGCCCGGATGCCATCGATATCGGCGACACATCGACGAGCACTGAGAGAGGATACGCTCTGCCACTTCGATTCTATGGTCCGTCCGGCACCGTTCGCACGATCAGCGCGCGTCAGGTTCTCAATGGCGAGGCCGTGGATGATGCAGTTCGCGACAAAGTGGTCGTGATCGGCGCGACGGTGGCAGGCGGCGGCGATACATTTCCGACGCCCTTCGACCCTGTTCTGCCCGGTGTCGAGATTCTGGCGACGGCCATCTCTCACCTGATGGTCGGCGATGGACTTGTCAGGAGCCGGTATGTGCGTCTTGTCGATTCCGCCATGGCTTCCATCCTGCCGATCTTCTTAGTTCTTCTGCTCGCCTGGCATCGCAGCATCTGGGGGATGGTCCTGATCGCCGGCATCCTCATCTCATGGATCGGTGTCACCATCGTGGCCTTCACGCAGGGCATCTGGCTCAGCGCCGCTCTTCCACTTGCCGCAGCTGTGCCTCCTGTCATTCTCTTCGGCGCGGCGCAGCTCTGGCTCGACCGCAGCCAAGCGGAGCGCCTCAGCGTGCAGAGCAGAACCCTTCAGCGATTCCAGCCGCCGAGTCTGGCCGAGCGACTGACAAAAGACCCGACCTTCCTCATGAAACCCGTCCGCCAGCAGGCTGCGCTGATCTTCATCGACCTGTCCGGGTTCACAGGACTGACCGAAATCCTTCCCCTTGACGAGATCCGTGAACTGCTCCGGAGCTTCCACACCCTTGTCGATCAGGAGACCGTGCGCAACGGAGGGATTGTCGCCAGCTTCATGGGAGATGGCGCAATGATCCTGTTCGGTCTCCCGGAGCCCTCGCCTCGCGATGCCGGTCACGCCGTTGCGGCCTGCTTCGCGCTGTGCAGGCGCATGGAGGCTTGGCTTGCGTCACTGCCGGAGCCAATAGCCTCGCGCATCGGCTTCAAGATCGGCGCCCATTACGGACGGGTCATCGCGTCGCGGCTCGGAGGCGACAGCCACGAGCACATCACCGCGACCGGCGACACGGTCAATGTGGCAAGCCGGCTGATGGAAGTGGCCGCCATCCGTCATGTCGAGCTTGCTCTGAGCGATGCGCTCTACCAAGCGGCGGGTTCGGAGCGCTCGGTTCTCGAATCCGGCATTCTCGAAGGACCGTTCGCCACGTCGATCCGTGGCCGGGCAGGTTCCATCGCGGTCTGGTTCTGGAAGAGAAACTGAATCGGAAGGACTCCGGTGAGACTCACACAGCCTTTCTTCATGAACCGCATTCCATGACGCGAAATCGGAGCTGATCGGGTGCAGGCATGCTCGCGCCGAACCAATTCTTCTGCATCAGCGCCTGGCCTTCCTCGACGGTACTCAGATCACCACGTGCCTTTGCTTGGGGCCCGGATCGAACTCCCCTCAATCACACGGTCTGCTCTTCAGCCGAGCGCTCGACCCGGGTCGAGCGCCTTCTCTCGCGACGCAGACGCTTCATCAGGGCAATGGACGCAATCATCGTGCGTTCAAGCTCAGACAGAATATTGTCCGTATCCACTGCGAGCGTTAGGTTCTTTCGTTCCAATTTCATCAGCAACCCGTTTTGTTTTTCCGTAGTTCCAACTGGATATTCTTCAAGATAAGCGTCGCAGTGCGGCTGCAATATGGCAAATTAGGAATGGGGTTAACCGCTTATCTTGCTATAACGGATTAATGCTGTTCGAACGATCTAACGATGCAATTTATACCACAGGCATCGATTCTTTGTTCTCGCTAGGCGCCTACCTTGGAAGAGCAATCCTGCGATCGGCGAGAACACTATCCGGCTCTAGCTATCTCCTCAGGACCGAACGCTGTCCGCAGCCGAGCGCTCCCACTCCAGACAATATTGCTGAAATCCTTCGGAGAGTTGGTGGGAGCCGACCTCCTGCCATTCCTGCAAAGCGCTCGGAGTTGAGGAGCCAAGCGCGAGAAGAGCCGCGCCGACGCTCGTTCCGGTGGAACTCGAAACGGAGATGACTCGGCGTCCCGTTGCGCGTGACAGGGCTTCTCCATAGAGGACGTTGCGCGCGAAAGGTCCTTCGACGATGACGGGACCGGCCGCACGGGTCAGGTCGAGACAGGCTTTCGTCGACAAAGCAGCGTAGAGCGACGCCGCGACATAGATTTCATCCGCATTCAACACGGACGCATTGACGATCCGGTGCTCCGAGCGTGGGAACGGACCGCATCCCGGCACGACGCCAGGGGTCAGCAGAATCCGCTCATCCACGACGCGGTGAACAGCTTCGGGAGTCGCCATCCCCTGCCCCTTTGTCAGCAGTTCGAATTCGCGTCCTCCCATGAAGCGAGCGGACGGAACGGCACGGCCGAGGGCGTCCACATTGGCGAGAGTGTCACGGTCGGCATCGAGATAATCGAGGTCTCCGCCGACGGAAAAGATCACGACCCATGTACCAGTCGAGACCACTGCGAACGGAGCTTCGTGCCGGCCGAGGTGGGGCAGAAGCGAAGCGTTCGAGTCGTGAATGCCACAATGAACCGGCACTGGCCGGTCGAGCCCGATCCTCGCGGCAATATCCTCTGTCACATAGCCCAGACATTCGGAGGGCTTTCGGACAGGAGCCAGCCTGTCGACGATCCCGAGCGTCTCGACGAGTGAGGAGAAGCCGCCCTGGAGCGGCTTCCAGAGATCTGTGTGGCAACCCAGCGACGTGACTTCGGTTGCAGCATGTCCCGTCAGCCTCCAGCCCCAATATTGCGGATAAGTGACGATGACCCGCACATTCCTGAAGACTTCCGGAAAGGTTGTTTTCTGATAGTGGACCTGTGCGCCGAGGTTGAGTCCGCCAGGCAGACGCGGTGAGAAGGTCTCCGAAAAGGGCGGCCTGATCGCATCATAGGCAGCCGCGATCTCCGGCGGATAATGAAACTCGTAATCGAGAACGGGCAACGCCAGATCTGTCTCTCCCAGCAGCGCACCGCTCGCTCCGTGAGCGGTGATCGAAATGGCGTCGAACCCCAATTCCGTATTTAGCGCCTTCAGGGCGTCCAGAAAGAACGCGAAGATCCCATCCACGTCAAAATGCGGGTAAGGTCCGTCACTCAGCACCCTGTTGGGACGTGTGCGGGCGGCAAGCTCGCGCCCCTTTGCGGCATCGACGATGACGGCTTTCACATTGGTCTTGCCGACATCGAGCACTGCGACATTCATGGGATCATGCCATATGGAAGACGGTTTCAAGCGGCTTATCGACCGGCGAATTGTCGGGATTCGTCGCCATGATATCGGCCATATGGGTCCACCACCGCTTCATCACCGGATGGTTCGGCAGGTCCGCCATGCGGTGGTCCGATCTCCGCCACAGCACCCCGAACAGGGTGCCCGTCTCCCGGTCGAGATGGATCGAGTAATCCTCGATGCCCGCCTCCCTCAGGAGTTCGACAAGCTCCGGCCATATCGCGTCATGGCGGCGGCGATACTCCTCCTCCATGCCGGGATTGAGCTGCATCTTGAAAGCGATTTTTTCCTTTGCGCTCATGCGGCCCCCTTTGAACGAATGCGGCGGATGACGATCGGCAAAGCGATCACGAGGATCAGCAGCAGGCCGATGAAGATCGACATGACGATGCCGGGAACATTGAGCAACCCGAGGCCGAAGGTTACGAGCCCCATGACGAGGGCGGCCAGCACGACACCCGGAATGGAGCCCGATCCGCCGAGGATGCTGACACCGCCGAGCACCGCCATCGTGACGACTTCGAGTTCCCATCCCGCCGCGATGGTGTGACGAGTCGAGCCCAATCGCGACGTGAGGCATATCGCGGCAACCCCGCTCATGAGGCCCGTCAACAGGAAGAGGATGAACTTGGTGCGCTGAACCGGGATTCCGGAGAACTGCGCCGCAAAAGCATTGTTGCCGATGGCGTAAATCCGGCGCCCGAAGGCGGTCCAGTGAAGCAGAATGCCGGAGGCGAGAGCGAAGACGATGAAGGCTACCATCTCGAAAGTGACGACCTCGAATCCCGGCAGCGTGGGCCACCAGGAGAAATCCGACATGTAGCCCTGCCCGAACCAGGCGAAGCTCGACGGATAGCCGCCATAGGCCTGATCGCCGAGGACGATCTGCGCGATGCCCCGGAACAGACTCATGGTGCCGATGGTCACGACGATGGAAGGAAGACCGATGCGCGCCACCAGGACACCGTTGAAGGCCCCGCAGAGCAATCCGACTCCGAGCCCGATCCCGACGAGAGCCGGTGTCTGAAAACCGGCCTGCGCGGCTGCTCCCATGGCAGTCGAAGCCAGCGCGATGATGGCGGCCACCGAGAG
>Ga0182742_1002302_pt1 | contig 21528 bp, 25 predicted proteins | sample eDN5th37CBELigMG_FD_128880 | JGI IMG/M metagenome (GOLD analysis project Ga0182742, IMG submission 128880) | Enriched Miracle-Growth compost microbial communities from Emeryville, California, USA - eDNA 5th pass 37_C BE-Lig MG (version 2)... ... | reverse complement strand
CCACCGCGCCCGATGCCCGCGGCGGCGAGCTGCGCGTGATCCCGGTGACGGGCGGGCGCTTCGAGGGGCCGCGGCTGCGCGGCGAACTGGTGCCCGGCACCACCGCCGATTGGCTGCGGGTGGAGCCGGACGGCACCGCCCATATGGATGTGCGGCTGGTGCTGCGCACCGATGCCGGCAAGACCTTCTACATGCAGTACAGCGGCATCCGCACCGGCGCACCGGAGGTGCTGGCGCGGCTGAACCGGGGCGAGGCGGCTGACCCGGCGAGCTACTATTTCCGCATCGCCGTCCGCTTCGAGACCGGCGATCCCGACCTTGCCTGGCTGAATCGCGTGATCGCGGTGGGCGTCGGCCAACGGCCGCCGGGCGGGCCGGTCTATGATGTCTATGTGGTGAAATAGGTTACCGCCGCCCTGCCAGTTGCCGGTTCTCCAGCCGCGACAGCAGCCGGACCACCGGCCAGAGCAGGATGAAATAGATCACCGCCGCGGCCATGATCGGCGTCGCGTTGTAGGTGACGCTCTGCGCCTGGCGCGCCTGGAACAGCAGCTCCGGCAGCGCCACCACGCTGGCGATGGAGGTGAGCTTCACCACCTCCAGCGTGTTGCTGATGAGGTCAGGCAGCACGTTCCGGACCGCCTGCGGCAGGATGACGAAACCCATCGCCTGCCCGCGCGAGAGGCCGGTGCTGCGCGCCGCTTCCATCTGGCCGCGCGGCACGCTCTCGATCCCGGCCCGCAGGATTTCCCCGTAATAGGCGCCGGTATTGAGGAAGAAGCCGATCGCCACCGCCTGCCAGGCCGTCACCTCCAGCCCGGCGAAGGGCAGGCCGGCATAGATGAATACCAGCAGGACCAGCGGCGGCAGGGCGCGGAACAGGTCCACCCAGGCCATCAGCGGCCAGCGCAGCAGCGGGTGATGGATGGTCGAGAGCACCGCCAGGATCACCCCGCCCAGCAGCCCCAGCGGTACCACCAGCAGGGAGAGCAGAATCGTCTGCACCAGCCCGTCCAGCAGGATCGGCCAGGCCTGGCGCAGGATGTCCAGGCTGAAGAAGGCGGAAAGGAAATCGTCGAATGTCATCGGCCCGCCCTATCGCTTCCAGGCGAAGCGCGTCTCGATCCAGCGCCCGAGCAGCACCACCGGGACGAACAGCACCAGATAGGCGAGGGCACCGAGCGTCAGCGGCGTCGGGTTGAAGGAGAAGGAGACGCCGGCCTGCGCCGCCCCCAGGATCTCCTGCACCGCGACGACGGAGGCCAGCGCCGTCCCCTTGGTGATGGCGATGGTGCGGTTGGTGAGCGGCGGGATGGTCATGCGCAGCGCCTGGGGCAGCACCACCATGCGCAGGGTTTGCAGGAAGGTAAGGCCGGTGGAGCGCGCCGCCTCCCACTGGCCCTTCGGGACGGCGGTGATGCCGGCCCAGAAGATCTCCTCGGCGAAGGCCATCAGCACCAGGGAGAGGGCGAGCCAGGTGGAGGCGAAGCCGGTCAGCGAGAACCCCGCCGCCGGCAGGCCGAAGAACAGCAGCGTGATCAGCACCAGCGGCGGCAGCGCCCGGAATAGGTCCACCGCGAAGATGATGAGCCAGTTCAGCACCCGAATGCCGAAGCTGCGCAGCACCGCCAGCAGCAGCCCAGCGACGAGGCCCGTCACGACGATGCAGAGGGCCAGCAGGACCGTCAGCCAGAAGCCTTCGATGATCTTCGGCAGGTATTCCGCCGCGACCTTCAGGTTGAAGAAGCTGTCGAGGAAGCGGTCCCAATTGCTCATGGCGGCTAGTGCCGGTCGATCTGCCGGATGAAGGCCCGCGTCCGCTCATGCTGCGGATTGCCGAAGATCGCATCCGGCGGGCCCTGTTCCAGGATCATGCCGTCGGCCATGAACACCACCCGGTCGGCGGCAGCCTTGGCGAAGCCCATCTCATGGCTGACCACCACCATGGTCATGCCGTCCTCCCGCAACTCCCGCATCACGGCCAGCACGCCGCCCACCAGTTCCGGGTCCAGGGCGCTGGTCGGCTCGTCGAACAGCATGACGCGCGGCTCCAGCGCGATGGCGCGGGCGATCGCCACCCGCTGCTGCTGCCCGCCGGAAAGCTGGCCGGGATAGTGGTCCGCCCGGTCGGAGAGATGCACCCGTTGCAGCGCCGCCCAGGCCCGCCGCTCCGCCTGCTCGCGCGGCAGCTTCTGCACCTTGCGCAGCGCCAGCAAGACATTCCCGAGCGCGGTCATGTGCGGATAGAGGTTGAAGGACTGGAACACCATCCCGATCCGCTGCCGGGCCTTGTTAATGTCCGTGCGGCGGTCGAGCATGTCGATGCCGTCCACATGGATGCTGCCGCTGCTCGGCTCCTCCAGCCGGTTCAGGCAGCGCAGCAGGGTGGACTTGCCGGAGCCGGAGGGACCGATGATGAAGACCAGCTCCCGCTCCGCCACCTCCAGATCCACGCCCTTCAGCACATGCAGGGGGCCGAAATGCTTGTGGACCCCCTGCGCGCGAATGATGGGCTCAGGCATCAGCCGCAGCGCGGCTCATGCGGGGTCGGGTCGTAGCCCGGCAGGCCGGGCGGGCCGTAGCCGGGGAAGACCACCCGCTCCGCATCGTCCGGCTTCGGCGCGACGCCGAACCAGCGCTCGGAGAGGCGGGCGATGGTGCCGTCCTTCTTCATGCACTCGATCACCTCCTCCACCTGGTTGCGCATCGCGGCGCTGTCCTTGCGGAAGGGCGTGCCCCAGTGATAGCGCGTGCCGGGCAGCACCCAGTCGGCAACGAATTGCGGGGTGCGGCTGGCGCTGTACTTGATGACGGTGTTGCCGGACAGGTTCGCATAGGCCCGCCCCTGCAGCACCGCCTGCACGGCATCCGGCTGGGTGTCGAAGGCCAGCAGGGTCAGGTTCAGCCGCTCGGCATTCTCGCGCACCCAGCGCTCATAGGGTGTGCCCTTGTTCACGCTGATCGCCTTGCCACGCAGGTCCTCCTCGGACCTGATCGGGGGCGTGCCGCGGCGGATGCCGAATTGCAGCTCGGTCCAGAGATAGCCTTCGGTGAAGAGCAGATTCGCTGCCCGTTCCGGTGTCACCGTGGTCGGCGCGCAGAGGAAATCGTAGCGCCCCGCATTCAGCGCCGGGATCAGGCCGGAGAAGCTGGCGGACTCGATCACGATGCGCCGCCCCATGCGCTTCGCCACCTCCTGGAACAGGTCCACCTGGAAGCCCTGCACCCCGCCATCCAGCTTCGGGTAGGCATGTGGCGCGAAGGTGCCGTCCACCCCGCAGCGCAACGGCGGCTGGTCGGCCGGCGCGGTCTGCGCAAGGGCGGTGCCGGACAGGCCGGCCGAGATCAGTAAGGCAGCGAGCGAAGGGCGCATCATCGGCGTCTCTCCCCCAGGTGGGCATCCCTGGCCACGCACGATCCGCCATTCCCCGAGGGGGCGCAACCGTTCCCCTCCGGCTTTGTGGACGGTTTCGCACCAACTCTGCCTACGGTGCGGGCAGGTGGAGAGGTCATTGCCACGAAAACGCCCCAGGCCCGGCCCGAAGCCGCCGTCTGCGGGGGGTTATTTCCCTCGTGACGGGCCGCTTCGGCCCATTGAGCCGGGGAGCACCATCCTCATGCAACGCATCGCCTGTGCCCTGATCGGGAGCGCCCTTGCCGTGATCTGCTGCCTCGTCGCCCTGCTGCTGAGCGACGCGCTGGCACCCGGCCGGGTGCCACCGGTGGCGGCCTTCTATGCGGCCTGTGTGGCCGGCGCCCTGCTGATCCTGGGCCTGGTCCTGCTGGAGCGCCGCACCCCGCACGGAATGCCGGTGGAGGCGGGTCAGCCCTTCTCCGGGTAGAGTTTCCGCAGCCCCGCCTCGGAAGCCTCGCAGCGCCCCCTTTCGGTGATGAGGCCGGTGACCAGCCGGGCGGGGGTCACGTCGAAGGCCGGGTTGGCGGCGGGGCTGCCTTCCGCCACCACCCGCACCGTCTCCAGCCGGCCATCGGCGGTGCGGCCGGTCAGTTCGGTCACTTCCGCTTCCGCCCGTTCCTCGATCGGGATCTCCGCCACCCCGTCCCGCACCCGCATGTCCAGGGTGGAATGGGGCAGGGCGACCCAGAAGGGGATGCCGTTGTCCCGCGCCGCCAGCGCCTTCAGATAGGTGCCGATCTTGTTGGCAACGTCGCCCTGGCGGGTCACCCGGTCGGTGCCGACGATGCAGATGTCCACCTGCCCGTGCTGCATCAGATGGCCGCCGGCATTGTCCGCCACCACGGTATGCGGGACGCCGTGCTTGCCCAGCTCCCAGGCGGTCAGCGCTGCGCCCTGGTTGCGCGGGCGGGTCTCGTCCACCCAGACATGGACCGGCAGGCCGGCATCATGCGCCTGGAAGATCGGGCTCAGCGCCGTGCCATAGTCCACGGTGGCCAACCAGCCGGCATTGCAATGGGTAAGGACGTTCACCCGCTCGCCCGGACCCTTGCGGGCGGCGATCTCCCGCAGCAGCGGCAGCCCGTGCTCGCCGATCCGACGGCAAGTCTCCACATCATCCTCGCAGATCGCCGCCGCCTCGGCATAGGCGGCGGCCACGCGGTCCGCCGGGGCCAGGTTGTGCAGCGCCGCCCGCATCCGGTCCAGCGCCCAGCGCAGGTTGATGGCGGTGGGGCGCGTCCTGCCCAGCATCTCCACCACCCGCTCCAGATTGGCGGTGGAGGGGTCGCGCCGCAACGCCAGCGCCACCCCATAGGCGGCGACGGCGCCGATCAGCGGCGCCCCCCGCACCTGCATGGTGCGGATGGCATGCGCCACCTGCTCCTCATCGGTCAGGCGCAGGATGTCGAGCGACCAGGGCAGCTTGGTCTGGTCGAAGATGCGGACGGTCCAGCCATCCTCATCCACCCAGACGCTGCGATAGGGCTTGCCGTCGATCTTCATGATGGGCCTTTCCGCAATGGCGCCGCGCGGGCCGGGATCGGGCCCTCCCTACCAGATCCGGGGGAAATGGGGAGGCGCCGCGCCTCAGGGCTGGAGTGTCCCGGCCCTGGCGGCCCGGTGCTCGGCGCGGGCGGCCTGCCAGACCTCCCGCGCCGCATCCGCATTCATGGCGGCGATCCCAAAGCCCACGACCAGATCCGGCCAGATGGAACTGGTGAAGGCGGTCACGAAGCCTGCGGCGATGATGGCGATATTGGCGATGGCATCGTTGCGCGCCGAGAGGAAGGCGGCCCGGGTGAGGCTGCCCTGATGGGTGCGGAAGCGGACGAGCATCACGGCGCAGGCCAGGTTGACCAGCAGCGCCCCCGTGCCGGCCAGGGAGAGCGGCACCGGCGCTGGCGGCACCGGCAGGCTGAACTTGCCCCAGGCGGTCCAGAGCGTCGCCAGGCCGGGGATCAACAGGATGCCGGCCAGCCCCATGCCCAGCCGCGCCCGCGCCACCGCCCCCCAGCCGAGCGCCGCGAGGATGAGCAGATTGACCGAGGCATCCTCCAGGAAGTCCACGCTGTCGGCGAAGAGCGAGACCGAGCCGATGGCGACCGCCACCCCGAATTCGACCCCGAAATAGCCCAAATTGAGCAACGCCACGCACAGGACGGCGCGCCGGAACCCGGCATCGGCCTGGGCCTGTGTCGCCTGCATGGCAACCGGCTACATCCGCTGGTGCAGTGCGCAGACCAGGGTGAAGAGACGCCGGGCGGTTTCGAAATCCATGCCGATGCGGCCTTCCAGCCGTTGCAGCAGCAGCGCCGCACCCTCGTTGTGCAGCCCGCGCCGGCCCATGTCGATGGCCTGGATGCGGGCTTCCATGCTGCCCTCCATCACCGCCCGCTCATGGCTTTCCACGATCAGGTGGTAGTCCTTGATGAGGCGGCGGAAGGGGCCGAGGGCGAGGACGATGGCGCGCACCGGCACATCCGCCGCATCGCGGATGTCGAAGGCCAGGCGCCCCTCCCGCACGCAGAGATGCAGTACGAAGGGGCCGCCCGGAACGCCCTGCGGGTCGAAACGGTTGCCTGCCAGCAGGTCGGCGACGGCTTGGTTCCGGTCCGCCTCCGCATAGGGGGAGGGCAGAGGGGTGGCATCCGGCAATTCAATCCGCGCCAGGCGGCGCGGACCGGCCATCGCCGCTTCCCTTGCCGCCGGCACGGTCGCCGCTTCAGCCATCCCTTCCTCGGAACGGGTCAGGATCGGGCACGGGCATGGGCTCCTCCCCCATGAAGCCGAGGGATGTCATCCAGCCGACCACCGCCCCCTTCACCGGCCGCAGCATCAGGGTGCAGAGGAGGGTGAAGAGCGGCAGCCACACCACCATGTGCAGCCACATCGCCGGCTCATAGGCCTTCTCCACCCACAGGGCGAGCGGCACCAGCAGGTGGCCGGCGATGAAGATGGTGAAGTAGGGCGGGGCGTCATCCGCCCGCAGCCGGCCAAGCGGCGCACCGCAATGCGAGCATTCCGGAACGACTTTCAGGAAGCCGTCGAAGACATGGCCCTCGCCGCAGACCGGGCAGCGGTTGTGCAGGCCCCGTCGCATCGCCACCCAGAGCGGCTGGGTATAGGGCAGGGCCTTGGCGGAGCGTTCGGGCTCCCATTTCATCCGGCAATCCTCCGGGATTGGTTTTGGTACGGCGTGGTCGCGGGCTACCGGAAAGCCTGCCGGAGCGGCCCATGCCGATTGTGCGTTGCAATATCGTCTTTCCATGCCCGAAGGACAAGCGCCGCATCACAGTCCCGCGTTCCCCGCGGGGCTTGCGCTCCGGACCGGAACCGCGCGAGGCTGCCGTGATGGTCGAGCGCATCCTGGTCATCAACCCGAATAGCTCGGTCTCCTGCACCCAGGGGATCGCCGCCGCCCTGGCGCCCTTCGAGGCCCCCGGCCTGCCCCGCTTCGAGGTGACGCGGCTGGCGGAAGGCCCGCCCGCCATCGTCACCTGGCGGGACTGGTACGGGGTGGCGGAGCCGCTCTGCCGCCTGGTGGAGCGGGAGAAGGCGGCTGCCTATGTCATCGCCTGCGTCTCCGATCCGGGGCTGGAGGCGGTGCGGATGGCGACGGACAGGCCGGTGCTGGGCATGCTCCGCTGCGCCGTGGCCGCGGCGCTGACCCGCGCGGAACGCTTCGGCATCATTGCCTTCATGGAAACCAGCCGCCCCCGCCAGCGCCGCGCCCTGCAGGCCATGGGGGTGGAGGCGCGGCTCGCCGGCTATGAGCCGCTGAACCTCCCTATGGAGGTGCTGACCGACCCCGTCGCCCCCCGCGCCCGCATTCAGGAGGCGGCGAGAACCCTGGTGTCCCAGGGCGCGGAGGCGGTCATCCTGGGCTGCGCCGGCCTAGCCGGCCATGTCCGTGCCGCCGAGGATGCCGCCGGCGTTCCGGTCATCGAGCCCTGCCAGGCCGCCGGCGCCATGGCGCTGCTCGCCACCCAGGGCGGGCGCGCCCTGCCGCGGCAGGTGGCGGCCTGATGCCGCGTGGGGTCCTGCTGGTGGGCACGACCCTCGGCCTGATGGCCCAGGCCCGTCCGGACCGCGGCGCGGCGGAGCCCGCCGCCTATGAAGGCGCGTCGGAATTGCTGGAAGCGGCGCTGGCCCGCGCGGTGCGGGAGCCGGCGCTGCTGCCGCAGCTCTCCGCCGCGCTCGGGCGGCTGGGCCGGGTGGCGGACGCCCCGGCCGATTGAGGGCGGCCGCATCACCTTCCGCCCATGCCGCCGTATGACCGCGCCCGGCGCGCGGAGCCGGCCCTGCCGGATCGGCGAACGGCTCCGGCGCCGAAGGAACCGCATTCTATTGGAACCGGCCGACCTCCGCGCCGCGGGGAGGTGCCCATGACCAGGAGGGGCGGCCTCCCACCCGACATGGCCAGCCGGCAGGGGTGGCGCTGCTATCGTTGCGGGTTCTGGCCCATGCTGGTGCTGCCGCGCGTGCCGCTCGGCCGGGAGCTTGCCGTCTCCTCCGGCCTGCCGACATCCGGCTGAAAGCTCTGGCGCTGCTGCTGGAATATCTCGATCCCCGGCTGCTGCGGACGGGGATCGCCACGGGCGTCGCGCGCGGCATCGAGAAGGCGGTCCCGCGCCACATCCCGCTCCAGGCTGCGGGAGGCGCGTTCGGCCGGCGTCTGCGCCGCCGCGGGAGAGAGGGAGGCGAGAAGGAGCAGGACAAGGACGGCACGCATGGGGGGATCCTCCTCCGGTTTCCGGCCGGGCGGGGGCCGGGCCGCCTACTCCGCCGCCTTCGCGGGCAGCGCCCACTCCGCCGGCGGCTCGCTACCCACCTGCGCGGTGATGCGCCCATAGGCCTCCGGCCGGCGGTGGCGGGCGAAGTCGAAGATGGTGGTGCGGCCGAGGCGGCACATCTCCAGGTCGCAATCCGCGACGATCAACTCGTCGTCCCAACTCGTCGCCTGGGCCATGATCTCGCCCTGCGGGTTCACGATGATGGAATGGCCGAAGAGCTCGTGCCCGTCCTCCGTCCCCGCCTTGGCGACGGCGGCGGCGAAACAGGCATTCTGGTAGCAGCCCGCCTGCACCGAGAGGTGGCTGTGGAAGACGCGCAGGTGATGCGCCTCGAAGCCGCGATTCTCCATGTTCAGGCTGGGCGTGTTGTAGCCGAGCATCACCAGCTCGACCTGCTGCAGCCCGAGTACCCGCCAGGCTTCCGGCCAGCGCCGGTCGTTGCAGATCAGCATGCCGATATTGACCTGGTTCTGCCCAACCGGGGCACGGACCACGGGGAAGCCCAGATCGCCGACCTCGAAATACCGCTTCTCCAGATGCTGCACCTTGCGCTGCGGGTCGTATTCCGCATGACCGGGCAGGTGCACCTTGCGGTATTTCAGGACGATCTCGCCGCTGGGATGGACATAGACCGCGGTGTTGAAGCGGCGCCCTTCCGGCGTCTTCTCCGCATAGCCGAGATGGAAGCCGATGCCGTATTTCCGCGCCGCCTCGAACAGGGGCGCCGTGGCGGGGGAGGGCAGCGCCGTCTCGAACCAATGGTCGGCGCGGGCGATGTCCTCCTCGTACCAGCGCGGGAAGAAGGTGGTCAGGGCCAGTTCCGGGTAGACCACCACCTCTGCGCCGCGCTTATGCGCCGTCTCCATCAGCCGGACCATGCGGCCGACCGCCACATCGCGGCCCTCCGCCTTCTGGATGGGGCCAAGCTGCGCGGCGGCGAGGGTGAGGCGGCGGGGCATGGCGGAGGTCTCCGTCAGAAGATGTTGTTCAGCGCCCGCTTGGGCGAATTCGGCTCGGTGCTGGAAGGCAGGGCTTCCAGCGCCTGGCGATAGGGGATCGAGACGGCGCGGCGCTGTTCCCAATTCGCGGCGTAGCCCGCTGCCAAGGCCTCGTCGCGCAGGATCAGAACGTTCTCCGCGTTCCGGTCCTGGGCCGCGCGGGTGAAATTGAAACTGCCGGTGATGACCTTCTGCCCGTCGATCACCATGACCTTGTTGTGGGCGAGCCCCGGCGGATCGTCGATCAGCACCGGGATGCCGGCATGGGAGAGGAAGTCGCCGGACCCGTAGCGCTCGGTCAGCTGGGACTTGTCGAGGATGACCTGCACCTCGATGCCGCGCCGCTTCGCCGCGACCAGGGCCTGGGCGATCGGCGGCGAGGTGAAGCTGTAGGCCTGCACCAGCACCTGCCGCTGCGCCTGGCCGATCTCCCGCACGATCAGCTCCGTGCAGTTGCCGCCCGGGGTGAAGCAGACCTCCCAGGCCGGCATGGTGCCGCCGCTGGCATAGGGGCCCGGTCCGGCGGCCCGCTCCAGCCACCACAGAGTTCCTGCCCCGGCCAGCAGCGCCACCGCGAGCATCAGGACCAGCGCCATGCTCCCGCCGAGGGGTGCCCTGGCGCGGGCCGGCGGTGGCTGCGGCGCCTGTGCCGGCGGCACGGATCCCTGCCGCCACCAGGGGGAGCGTGGCATGGCCCGGCTCAGTCCGGTGCGATCGCGCCGACCTGCTCGACGATCGGCCGGTACCATTGCGGCCGGCGGTGGGCGGCGAAATTGAACATCTTCTCCTTGCCCTGGCGGCAGGCGTCGAAGTCGACATCGGCGACGATCACCTCATCCTCCAGCGTCCTCGCCTGGGCCACGACCAGCCCGTTGGGATCCACGATGCAGGAGCCGCCGATGAGGCCGGAGCCGTCCTCCACCCCTGCCTTCGCCACCGACACGGCCCAGGTCGCGTTCATATAGGCATTGGCCTGGACGGCGAGGGTGGAATGGAAGGTGCGCAGCTTCGCATCCTCCGCCGTGCCGCCATTCGGGTCGTAGGCGGCGGAATTGTAGCCGATCAGCACCAGCTCCACCCCCTGCAGGCCCAGCACCCGCCAGGCTTCCGGCCAGCGCCGGTCGTTGCAGATCAGCATGCCGAGGATGGGGGTGTTCCAGGATTCCGGCCCGCGGAAGGCAGGGAAGCCGAGATCGCCATACTCGAAATACTTCTTCTCAAGCTGCTGGTATTCCTGCCCCGGCCGGAACTCCTTCGAGCCCGGCAGGTGCACCTTGCGGTACTTGCCGAGGATGGTGCCGTCCGGCCCCACGGTGACGGCGCTGTTGAAGCGCCTGCCCTCCGGCGTCAGCTCCGCATAGCCGAGATAGAAGCCAACCCCGAGCGCGCGCGCCCGGTCGAAGAGCGGCTGCACCTGCGGGTTGGGCATGGACCGCTCGAAGCAGGCCAGCAGTTCCGGATCGGACTCGTCCATCCACCAGCGCGGGAAGAAGGTGGTGAGGGCGAGCTCCGGGAAGACCACCAGCTCCGCCCCCTGTGCCGCGGACTGCTCCAGCAGGGCGATCAGGCGGCCGAGGGTCCTGGCGCGGGTGTCGGCGCGCTGGGTGGGGCCCATCTGGGCCCCGGCGACGCGCAAGCGGCGCGGCATGGGTCAGTCCTCTCCGAGATAGGTGTCGCGATGCTGCCGGGGCACGAAGCGGCCGGTACCGGGCTTCGCCAGCACCTGCTTCCCGTCCCAGATGCAGCGGCCGCGCAGATAGGTGGCGGCGACGCGGGCCTTCATGGCCCGGCCGTCATAGGGGGACCAGCGCGCATCCTCGCGGTCGCGGATGTCGCGGGCGTCGAAGACGAAATCGCCCTTCTCCAGCACCAGCAGGTCGGCGTCGGAGCCGATGCGGATCGCGCCCTTCTTCGGGAAGAGCCCGTGGAAGCGGGCCGGGCGCTCGGCGCAGTAGCGGGCCATGAGGGTGGGCGACAGCCCACGCTCGGCCAGCAGGGTGAACATCAGCGGCGCGAAGCTCTGCAATCCGGTCAGCCCTGCGCCGGGGGCGAAGATGTCGCCGGTGTAGATCTTCTTCTCCCGTGGCCAGGGGGCGTGGTCGGTGGAGACATAGGCGATCTTGCCCGCCTGGAAGGCGCCCCACATCCGCTCCACCTCGGCAGCGCTGCGGAAGGGTGGGTTGCACTTCCCGAAGCCTTCCAGCCGGACGATGTCCTCCTCCGTCATGCAGAGATACTGGATGCAGGCCTCGCCGGTGGCCTTGCCGCCCATGCGGCGGAAGACCTCCGCGATCTCGAAGCCGCGGGCCAGGGAGGAATGGGCGATATGGACATGCGCGCCCGTCTCCAGCCCGATCTCGAAGATCTCCAGGTCCGCCATGCTCTCTGCCAGGGGTGGGCGGGTGCGGCAATGCATGATCGGGTCGGTGCGGCCGGCGGCCCTGGCTTCCTCGGTCAGGCGGACGACCAATTCCTGGTCCTCGTTATGGACGGCGACCATCAGGCCGGTCTTGGCGATCTCCCGGAAGGCGGCGACCATGGTGGGGTGGTCGATGCGCGGGAAGCGGACCGGGTCATATTCATAAGTGGAGAGCTTGAAGCTGCAGGCCCCCGCTTCCGCAAGGCCAGCGATGGCGTCCACGCCCCCGGTCTTCCGGATGGTGCCGTAGAGCGCCATGTCCACATGGGAGGTGCGGTTCACCCACTCCACCTTCTCCCGGAAGATGGTGGCATCCGTGACCGGGCGCGGCACGTCATAGGGCATGTCCACGCAGGTGGTGACGCCGCCGGCGGCGGCGGACATGCTTGCTCCCTCGATTCCCGGCCAGCCGGTGCTGCTGCTGGTGTGCATGTGCCCGTCCACCAGGCCGGGGAGAATCAGCTTGCCTAAATGATCCACAATTTCGGCAGCCAGCGGCGGCGCGCCCTGGCCGATGGCGGCGATGCTCTCGCCCCGTACGGCGACATAGCCGCCGGGGATGATGCGATCCGGCAACACCAGATCGCCCAGGATCACTCGGTCGAAAGGAGTCGGCATGGCTGGTTTCCGGCACCGGTTTCGGGAGACGGCAGCCTAGGCCGCGGCGGCGGCGGAGCCAACCGCCGGCCCCGCCGGTTCAGGCGATGTGCAGCAGCCGGACCAGCAGCAGGCTCATGCCCAGCAGGAACAGCAGCGACAGCACCGCCGCGGCGGTGACCCGGCCCCCGGCCCGCGCCACGCTCCGCACATCAACGCCGAGCCCGAGCGCCGCCATGGCCAGCACGGTCAGGAAATTTGCCGTCACCGCCGCCGGCGCCAGCACCGCCTCCGGCACCAGCCCGGCCGAGCGCAGGCCGGCAAGGGCCAGGAATCCGACGACGAACCATGGCACCATCCGGTGCAGCGGCGGCCGCGCCCCGCCTGTCGCGGAACCCGCCCCCTGCGCCGCGACCAAGGAGAGCAGCAGCACCACCGGCCCCAGCATCAGCACCCGCACCAGCTTGACCAGCATGCCGAGCTGCGCGCTGACCATGCCGACCGGCACGGTCGCCGCCAGCACCTGCGGCACTGCATAGACGGTGAGCCCGGCAACCACGCCGTATTGCGTTTCCGTCACTCCCCCGATCGTGACCAGCAGCGGCAGGGCCAGCACCACCACCACGCCGAGCACCGCGGTGAAGGCGATGGAGGCGGCGACATCCTTGCCCTCCGCGCCGATCACCGGGGCGACGGCGGCGATGGCGGAATTGCCGCAGATGGAATTGCCGCAGCCGACCAGGATCGCGAGCCGGTGCGACAGGCCGAGCCCCCGGCCGACCAGGTAGCTGACCCCGATCGCCAGCACCACCAGCAGGGCGATGCCAAGCAGCAGCCCCGGCCCCACGGCGAGCAAGGCGCCGTAGCTGACCGAGAGCCCGAGCAGCAGCACCGCCACTTCCAGCAGGAATTTCGCGCTGAAGCCGATGCCGGGATCATATTGCCGGCCGGGCTGCCACAGGGAGCGGATTGCGGTGCCGAGCAGGATGGCCAGGACCAGCGCCTCCAGCCAGGGATGGCCAAAGGCGGCTTCCTCGGCCTTCTGCAGCAGGATCGCGGCCAGGGTGACGGCGGAGCAGAGAAGGACGCCCGGCAGCAGTCGCTGCGCCGTTCGCATCAGTGACATGGAAACCTCGGGAGGGGACGCGGCGGGCCTGCCGCCCATCGGCGGGGCGAGCTACACCCCGGCGCCCCATAACTCGAATACATTTATCCCATGCGGTCATAGACTGAGGTTATGCCGATCAATCTCCACCTGCTGCGCCTCTTCGCCATGGTTGCGCGGCATCGCAGCTTCTCCCGCGCCGCCGAGGCGCTGCACATCAGCCAGCCCGCCATCTCCAAAGGAGTGCGGGAGCTGGAGGCGCAGCTCGGCACAAGACTGCTGGAGCGCGGCGGGCCGGGTGGCGTGACGCTGACCGAGGCCGGCAGCGTCCTCGCCGGCCATGCCGCCACGCTGTTCACGGCGGAACGTGCGGCGGAGGAGGACCTCGCCGCCTTCCGCGGGCTGCACCGGGGCACGCTGGCGATCGGCGCCAGCACGACCATCGCCACCTATCTGCTGCCGCGCAGGATCGGCGCCTTCCACCGCCGGCATCCGCAGGTGGAATTGCGCCTGACCAGCGCCAATACCCGCGCGATCGCTGAGCTGCTGCTGGCGCGGGAGCTGGACATCGCCCTGGTGGAAGGCCCGGTGGAGGAGCCCGGCCTGCTCACGGAGCCCTGGGGCGAGGATGAGTTGGTGCTGGTCGCCGGCGCCGCCCATCCGCTTGCCTCGACGGAGGCGCCTGCGCCCGAGGCGCTGGCCGGGGAACTCATCCTGGTGCGGGAGCCAGGCTCCGGCACGCGCGATGTCGGATTCGAGGCACTCGCCGCCTGGGGCGTGCAGCCGCGCCGCACCCTGGAAGTGGGCAGCACCGAGGCGATCAAGCAGCTTGTCGCCGCCGGCGTCGGCGTGGCGGTGGTTTCCGCCGCGGCGGCGGCCGACCAGATCGCACTCGGCCGGCTGTGCATTCCGCCGCTCCGCACCGCTTCCGGCGGTCTGCTCACCCTGCGGCGGGTGCTGAGCCGCCTGCGCCTGCCAGGGCGCCGGCCCAGCGCAGCGGCAGCGGCCTTCGACGCACTGCTCGACCATCCGGCGGACTAGCCCTGCCCGCCATGGACGCTGCGGGCGGGAGGGGGCAAAACTCCGCCGGCCCCGAACCATACGGAGAATGCCGAGAATGCAGATGCACGCCGTGAAGGTCTATCCGTCCAAGGCGCTGTTGCCGCGCGAGGAGCAGCTTGCGTGGAAGATCGCCGGGGTCGCCGCTGACAAGGTGCCCGTCCAGAAGGACGTGCAGGAGATGATCATCAACCGGATCATCGACAACGCCGCTGTCGCTATCGCCGCCATCAACCGCAAGCCGGTCGTTGCCGCCCGCGCCATGGCGCTCGGCCATCCGCGGAAGGGCGGCGCCACGGTCTTCGGCATGCCCTCCTCCAAGCGCTTCTCCCCCGAATGGGCAGCCTGGGCGAACGGGACGGCGGTGCGCGAGCTGGATATGCACGACACCTTCCTGGCCGCCGACTACTCTCACCCAGGCGACAACATCCCGCCCATCCTGGCGGTCGCCCAGAGCATGGAGAAGTCGGGCCGGGACCTGATCCGCGGCCTCGCCACCGGCTACGAGATCCAGATCGACCTGGTCCGCGCCATCTGCCTGCACGAGCACAAGGTGGACCACATCGCCCATCTCTGCCCCTCCGCCGCCGCCGGCATCGGCGCGCTGCTCGGGCTGAAGCAGGAGGTGATCTACCAGGCGGTGCAGCAGGCGCTGCATGTCTCGATCAGCTTCCGCCAGTCCCGCAAGGGCGAGATCAGCTCCTGGAAGGCCTTCGCCCCCGCCCATGCCGGCAAGCTGGCGATCGAGGCGGTGGACCGCGCCATGCGCGGGGAGGGCGCCCCCTCTCCCATCTATGAGGGCGAGGACAGCGTCATCGCCTGGGTGCTCTCCGGCCGCACGGTGCGCGACCGGGAGGGCGACAAGGCGGTCTATGAGCCGGTCTACTACAACGTGCCGCTGCCGGCCCCGGGCGAGCCCAAGCGCGCCATCATGGACAGCTACACCAAGGAGCACTCGGCCGAGTACCAGAGCCAGGCCCTGATCGACCTCGCCTTCCGCATGCGGGAGAAGATCCGGGACTTCGAGGACATCGAGCGGATCGTCATCCACACCTCCCACCACACCCATTACGTGATCGGGACCGGGGCGAACGACCCGCAGAAGATGGACCCGAAGGCGAGCCGGGAGACGCTCGATCACTCGATCATGTATATCTTCGCGGTGGCCCTGCAGGACGGGCGGTGGCACCACGTGGACAGCTACACCCCGAAGCGTGCCGCCCGGCCGGACACGGTCAGGCTGTGGCACAAGATCGAGACCCGGGAGGACCCGGAGTGGACCCGTCGCTACCACTCGAAGGACCCGAACGAGCTGGCCTTCGGCGGCCGGGTCGAGATCTTCCTGAAGGACGGCACCAAGCTGGAGGACGAGCTCGGCGTCGCCAACGCCCATCCGAACGGCGCCCGCCCCTTTGGCCGGGAGGACTACATCAACAAGTTCCGCATCCTGACCGAGGGCATCATCTCGACGCGAGAGGCGAACCGCTTCCTGGCCGATGTGCAGGACCTGGCGCGCATCCCGGCCGGGGAGCTTGGCGTGCTGAACCTGGCGCTGCCGGCTGGCACGCTGCTGGACGGCAAGCCGGGAATCTTCTGATCCGCAATGGGGCAGGGGGCATCGCCTCCTGCCTTCGCCTGCCGGCCGCTGCCGCTACCGCTTCGGTCGGACGGCCTCGCCCTCCGCGCCGTCCCGGGCAATCATCCCCCGCGCCCAGGACCAACAGGACCAGCACAGGAGCGAACGCATGAGCGAGACTACCCAGCCCGAGATCAAGAAGGGTCTTGTCGGCGTCTATGCCGATGTCTCCGCCATCTCCAAGGTGATGCCGGAGACCAACAGCCTGACCTATCGCGGCTATGCCGTGCAGGATCTCTGCGAGAATTGCAGCTTCGAGGAGGTGGCCTACCTCCTCTGGAACGGGGAGCTGCCGAACCGCGACCAGCTCGCCGAGTTCAAGGCGGCGGAGGCGGCGGAGCGGGAGATCAGCCCGGCGCTGCACGGCGTCATCCGGGCCTTCCCGCACAGCGCCCATCCGATGGACGCCATCCGAACCGCTGTCTCCTTCATGGGCATGGAGGATCCGGAAAGCGCTGACACCTCCGAGCCCGCCACCCGCCGCAAGGCGCTGCGGCTGCTGGCCAAGATCCCAACCGCCATCGCCGCCGCCCATCGCGCCAGCAAGGGGCTGGACCCGGTGGCGCCGGACCCGAAGCACTCCTTCGCCGAGAACTTCTTCAACCTGGTCTTCGGCAAGGTGCCGCAGCCGGAGGTTGTCAAGGCCTTCGACGTCAGCCTCATCCTCTATGCCGAGCACACCTTCAACGCCTCCACCTTCACCGCCCGGACGGTGACCTCCACCGGCGCCGACATCCATGGCGCCATCACCGCCGCCATCGCCGCGCTGAAGGGCCCGCTGCATGGCGGGGCGAATGAGGCGGTGATGCACATGCTGCAGGAGATCGGGGAGCCCTCGAAGGCCGTCGCCTGGCTGGAGGGCAAGTTCGATCACCGCGCCCTGGTCATGGGCTTCGGCCACCGGGTCTACAAGAACGGCGACAGCCGCGTGCCGACCATGCGGAAATACGCCGAGAAGATGGCGGAGGTGGTGGGCGACCGCCGCTGGATGGAGATCAGCCGGATCCTCGCCGACGAGATGCTGCGGCGGAAGAACATCCATCCGAACCTCGATTTCCCGGCCGGCCCCGCCTACTTCCTGATGGGCTTCGACATTCCGCTCTTCACCCCGATCTTCGTCGCCAGCCGCATCACCGGCTGGGCGGCGCATGTCATCGAGCAGGCCGCGGACAACCGGCTGATCCGCCCGCTCTCCTGGTACACGGGCGTGGAGCAGCGCCCGGTGCCGCCGATCTCGGCGCGCTGAAGGGCGCGCACCGACGCCGCGGCCAGGATGTCGCGGCGCTTCCGCTTGCCACGGCCGCCGGCATCACCGGCGGCCGTTTTCGTCCCTGCGGCGCGGCATGACATGCGCCGCTGCCCGCCACGGCGCACCGCGCATACGCCGCATGGCGTGCCGCGCGGTGATCGCATCAGCGCGATGCGGGCATAAAAGCGCGGGCGTCGTTGCGGTTTCTGTTGACATGCAGCTTGCGTGTGCAGATAGCGTGATTCGCGCGCACGATGCTGCATGCGATTCGCGGGACGGAGTGACTCCCCGCCGGATCGGTCGAAGTGCAGCGGCGTGCCGCAGCAGGGAAGGACGGTCCATGGACCGCAGACAGGACGGGATGGCGGCAGCGAGTCTGACCGAACATCCCGCGACGCCGCGGGGCAATACCAGCGCCCCCTCCGGCGGAGACGCGGAGGAGGGAGGTGCGATGCGGCATGCCGCCGCCGATCACCTGCTGCCGGCGTCTGTCTGCATGGCCTGGACGGCGACCAGTCCGGCGCCGCGCGCAACGGGATCCGCGCGCCGCCGCCATCGCACGACCGCCCCTGCCGTCATCCGGGCCAGCCGCCCCCTTTGCGCGGTCCGGCCCACCATGGAAGAGTTGAGGAGATCCTGATGACCGACACGACCGAGACGCCGGCGGGCCGCGCCCAGGCGATGGCCATGTCCACCGGCCGCCGGACCGCACGGAAGTCCACCACCGCCCGCGGCCGCGCAGCGGCCAAGACCAGCACGACGCGCAAGCCGGCGGCGAAGAAGACCGCGGCGAAGAGGACCACCGCGAAGAAGACGACCACGGCGCGCAAGCCGGCGGCCCGCAAGACCGCCTCCAGCCGGACCAGCACGGCCCGGAAGCCGGCGGCAAAGCGGACCACCACGGCCCGCAAGAGCACGTCCAGCCGGACCAGCACGGCGCGCAAGCCGGCGGCCCGCAAGGCCGCCTCCAGCCGGACGGCTGCGGCGCGCAAGCCTGCCGCCCGCAAGGCGACGGCGAAGCGGACGACCACGGCGCGTAAGCCCGCCGCCCGCAAGACCACGTCCAGCCGGACGACTGCGGCGCGCAAGCCCGCCGCCCGCAAGGCGACGAGCCGGACCGCCGCGCCGCGCCGCGCTGCCGCCGCCAAGGCTGCCACCTCCTCCCGCTCCGAGGCGGCGAAGAAGGCTGCCGCAACCCGCGCCGCGAAGCGCGCTGCCGCTGCCGCTGCTGCTCCCGCTCCCGCTCCGGAGCAGAACGAGGGGGGCGAGTCCACCAACACCTGATCTCGCCACGGATCCCGGCGAGGGAGGCGCCGTCCCGTAAGGGGCGGCGCCTTTTTCGCATTCAGCCGATGGCCAGGTTTCCATCGGGCCGGCGATTCACGCCCTGGCTGATGCCAGCCGAGGCGATCGCAGGCTACCCGCCATGCGGCCCGCCGGTCAGCCAGCGCGCGCCGCGCCTGTAGAGCGCCTCCACCTCCGGTCCCTTCAGCCCCGGCATGTCGGTCTTCACCGCATAGCCGATCTGGGTCTGCAGATAGGCAAGGTGCCGGTATCCCTCCGGAAAGCGCGCCAGCAGCGCCGGGTCGAGTTCCAGCCGTGCCGCAGGATCCACCGGATCCATCCGGTCCTTCTCGTAGATCGGCTGGCGCAGCACCACGCCCCAGCGCCCGTCCCGCTTCTCCAGGAAGTCGTGGAAGCGGCCGGTGCAGACGACATCCGCCAGCACGCCGTGAACCTTCGCGCGTTGGCTGATGGTCATCTTGGTCTGGGCGATCGCGCGGTTGCCGGCGATGTCGGCGCTGTGTCCGCCGAGGAAGTGCAGGATGGAGACGCCCTTCGCCCATCCCTCCCGGCTCGCCTTGATGAATTCCGCCGCCGGCGCCTGGCACCATGTCGCCATCATGTAGCCGTCGTCATGCCAGCAGGTGGCGAAGCGCTCCCAGTCGCCGGCATCGCGCCAGACGGCCCAGTTCTCGATCAGGGCACGGATCGCCAGGCGGTCGAGGACCTCGTCTTCCATCATCTCAGCCTTCCCAGCTGCCGAAGAAGGCGAAGTCGGTGATCGGGCGGCGCTGGCGCGGCGCCGTCTCCCGTGCCCGCAACGCATCCGGCAACGCCTCCGGCCGGCCGGGATGGCCAAGCGCGATGGCGGCAATCGGCTCGTACTCCGCTGGGATGGCGAAGGCTTCCCGCGCCTTCGCCGCGTCGAAGCCCGCCATCTGGTGCAGCTGCAGCCCGAGCGCCACGGCCTGCACCGCCATCATCGCCGAGGCCGCGCCGGTATCGTACCATGCATGGCGGTTCGGGTTGCCGTTCGCCGGGAAGGTGGTGCGCGCGACGGCCAGCATCAGGACGGGGGCCTTGGCCGCCCATGCCTGGTTGCCGGGCGAGAGGCAGCTGAGCAGCCGGCCGAAGGCGGCCGCCTCCTCCTGCTTCCGCGCGATCAGGAAGTGCCAGGGCTGGGCGTTGTTGCAGCTCGCCGCCCAGCGCGCGGCCTCCAGCAGGCTGCGCAGCGCCGCGGCGGAGACCGGGCGGTCGGTGAAGCTGCGCGGGCTCCAGCGCCGGCGCAGCAGCGCCTCGATCGGATGCTCGGCCGGCGCCTCGCGGTCCGGCGGGGTGGGATGGTCCATGAATGCTCCTTCGCTTGCCAGGCGATAGGCCGTGCTCAGGCGGATGGCGCTGCGCTCAGGGAAACGGGAGGTGGCCTGTGGCACAGCAGGGCTGGGCATGCGGAGCCGCTCGGCCAAGTTCCGTGAACATGCCGCCTGCGCCCTGAAGGCCATGCTCAGCCGAAGTTGCGGAGCAGGTCGCTCATCTCCTCCGGGGTCAGGCTCCGCGCGCCATGGTCGCGCAGCAGGAGGGCGAGCCTGGCGGCCTCCTCCAACTCCTCCGCGGCATAGACGGCGTCGTCCAGCGACTTGCCGCTGACCACCGGGCCGTGATTGGCCAGCAGCACCGCCCGTGCCTCCTTCGCGGCCTCGGCGATCGCCGGCTCCATCGCCGGATCGCCCGGGCGGAAGTAGCGGATGACGGGCAGGGAGGGGCCGATCCGCATGACGAAATAGGGCGTCAGCGGCGGGATGGGCCGTGTCTCCCCCGGCGAGGCGAGGCAGGCGATGGCGGTGGCATGGGTGGAATGCAGATGCACCACCGCCTGCGCCTCCGGCCGTGTGGCCAGGAAGGCGCGATGCATGAACACCTCCTTGGAAGGCTTGTCGCCGGAGACATGCCGGTACTCCGGATCGAGCTTGCTGATCCGCGCCGGGTCCAGCCGGCCGAGGCAGGAATTGGTCGGCGTGATCAGGAAGCCATCCGGCAGCCGCACGCTGATATTGCCGGCGCTGCCAACGGAGAAGCCGCGGCCGAAGAGCAGGCGGCCATGCTCGCAGATCGCCTCGCGCAGCCGTGTTTCCTCGCTCATGCCTGGAATGCCTTCAGGAAGAAGTCGCGCGCGCCGAAATTGCCGGACTTCAGCGCCAGATGCAGGCCGGCCGGTTCGGCATAGGTCCAGGGCACACCGGGATCGATCTCCGGCCCGATGCGCAGGCTCGTGACGCCGAGGCGGGAGACGACGGCGCCGGAGGTCTCGCCCCCTGCCACCACCAGCCGCCGCACGCCGCGCGCGACCAGCCCTTCGGCAATGGCGGCCAGCGCCTGTTCCACCAGCGCCCCGGCGGCCTCCCGCCCCAGCCGCGCCTGCAATGCCGCCACCTTGTCCGGTGGGGCGGAGGCGGCGATCACCACCGGGGCTTCGCCCAGCTTGCCCTCCGCCCAGTCCAGGGCCTGCGCCGTCAGCGCCGCCATATCAGGCGTGGCCAGCGCATCCAGTTCCAGGGTCGGCAGGTGGTCCCGTGCCAGGCCGATCTGTCCGAGGGTCGCGCGGGAGCAGGAGCCGGCCAGCACCGCCGCATGGCCGCGCATGGGCGGCAAGGCGGCGGCGGAATCGCCGCGCTCCGGCAGCAGGCCGGCGCGGCGGAAATTCGCCGGCAGGCCCATGGCGACGCCGGAGCCGCCGGTGATCAGCGCATGGTGTTCCGCCGCCTCGCCGATCGCCAGTAGATGCGCATCCGTCACCGCATCGGCGATGGCATAGCGCCGGCCGCTCTCCTTCAGCCCGGTCATGGCACGGCGGATGGCGGCGGCGCCCTGCTCGACCACCGCGAAGGGCACCAGCCCCACCGCGCCATCGGTCTGTCGCCCCAGCACCCGCACCAGATTGGCGTCGCGCATGGGGGTCAGCGGGTGATGCTCCAT
>Ga0182742_1002301_pt1 | contig 21530 bp, 17 predicted proteins | sample eDN5th37CBELigMG_FD_128880 | JGI IMG/M metagenome (GOLD analysis project Ga0182742, IMG submission 128880) | Enriched Miracle-Growth compost microbial communities from Emeryville, California, USA - eDNA 5th pass 37_C BE-Lig MG (version 2)... ... | reverse complement strand
GCCTCGTGCTCGAACACCATCCGAACCGCCCGCTCCCGCACCTCGGGGGAGTACTTCTTTGCCTGTTTCATGACCCCAATCTCTCAAAGGTTGGAGTCTCCGGCAAACCCGGGGCGATTCAGCTACATCGAAAGCTTCAACGGCACGCGGAGGGATGAGTGCCTGAACCTGCACTGGTTCATTTCCCTGGCCGATGCCAGGCGCACGATCGAGGCATGGAGGGCCGACTACAACAGGGTCCGGCCGCACAGCTCCCTGGGCAATCTCACCCCCGAGGAGTTTGTAGAAGTTCAATCACAGAGCGAGGAGATCCTCGCCAACACCATCAACGCGGTAGTCCCAGAATAGCTGGACCAACTTTGGGGGGCAGGTCACGATATCGGTGGTTTCGGAATCAGCTCCGACTTCACCTGGCAACTCCTCGGCACGATCGGATACCAGATAGGTACGGGCACCGTCCTCCGGTTCGGTTATCGTCACCTAGGTGTAGACTTCGAAAATGACGACAATGGATTCATCTTCGATACGGGCACCGGTGGTTGGGTCTTAGGTGTGACTATTCGGCTCTGATTCATCTCCGCCCTGGGGTGCTCGGTCGCACCCCAGGGCGGGCTCGTGTCAGGCGAACTGGAAGGCGGGTCGAGGTGAGCGCAGTCGCTGATTTACGAGTAGGATCCGTTCGTGGCGCATCAGTGCGTCGGCGAAGAATTTAGTGGCCCAGTTGAGGGTCTCGTAGGCGCCGTATTCGCCGTCGATTGGGAAGGATCCCTTGATCCCGCCGCGTAGCCCCGGGTTGTCGGAGGAGCGGTTCTGGGTGGATTTCAGGAACCGCAGTACGCGGGGAACCGGCTCCAGCCATTTTTCATCGTTGCGTATCTCGTACAACCGCATCCAGTTGTTGGCCATCTGGGCCTCGCCGGTGAGGCAGCTCCAGGTCGCGGCGGGGTTCCAGTCGGCGTTGTAGCGGCCGGCCATCCAGCCGTTGGGCGCGACTGACTCGAGGAGTCGTTCGGCGGCGGTTTCGGCGGCTCTGAGGAGCCGGTCGTCCTCGAGGATGCGTCCCCCTTCGAGGAGCCCCCTGATGGTGTAGGCGAGGGTGTGGAGGAGGGGGCGGCGGGGGTCGGTGAGACAGCACTGGCCGAACCACCCGTTGGGGAGTTGTTGTTTCATGACGGCGCGTAGGTTTTTCGCGGCGGCGTCCTGGAAGTTGGGTTGGAGGAGTAAGGTGCCGGCCTCGGCGAGGGCCCAGGCGACACGGGTGTTGTATTCGGTGGCGGTGGCGTCGGCGAAGGCGGAGGTACCGCGTCGCCAGTGACCGTCGTGGCCCTGGGCGTCGACCAGGAAGTCACCGGCGCGGAGGATGGCGGCGGCGAAGCGGTCGTCGCCGGTCTCGGTGAGGGCGGCGAGCCACCCCAGGATGACCTGGCCGGTATTGAAGACGGCAGGCGATTTTCCCTGACCGATGACCCCGCCGCGCACGGCGCCGGAGGGGAGTTGCACCTCGATCGACCAGACGGCGGCGCGGGTGGCGCGGTCGGCGAGCTCGGTGTGTTCGAGGCGTTGGGCTGCCTCGTAGAGGGTCGGGATGATGTAGCCGGTCGTTTCCGGGTACGAGGGCTGCCAGCCGCGGGCGCGGAAGTAGGAGTTCCAGGTCAGGCTGTAGCCGCGGGAGAAGCCGTCGTCCGGGGTGGCGTCCTGGGCGCGGGTCAGCCAATCGATCGCCTCCCGGAGGTGGGGGAGGTGCTCCTCGTCGACGGGGTGGCCGCCGGTCTGCTCGCGTCGTGCCTCGAGGAGCGCGGTGGGCGAGAGGGCGGGTTGGGCGCGCAGCTCGCGAATCAGTCCGCTGGCACCGCTGACGAGGCGGACGGCGTGGCTGCGACGCGACGCGGGTTGTCGCCCGGATGGCCGGTCGAGCGCGGCGTCGTTCCCAGTACGATCGGTGTGGCCGTGTATCTTCGTCTCAGGCATGTTGGCACCCCATCCTAATTCGGAGCCGCCGGTGTCGGGACCAGGGTGGCGGCGGCCGAGCGTTTCACCTCCCTGCGACTGCACCCAGCCGGGCAGTCAGTCGGTGCAGGCGGATATGGTTGTGTCCGAACTCCCAATGGCCGCAGCGCGAGCGGACGATCACCGCGCCGAAGCCCATCTTGTAGACATAGAGGCCGTGGTGGGGGTCGTCGGGGTCGCTGGCGGTGAGGGGCGAGCCCGGAGAGCCACCGAGGTTGAAGGTGTTGGCTCCTCGTTCGTGGAGCCAGACCATGATGCGCCACCAGAGCCAGGGTGCGGAGCCGATCCGGTACCCCTCCGTGGTCGAGCCGCTGATGACGAGATATCCTCGCCGGCCGGCGATCCCGGCGAGACCAGCACCGAGGAGCGTGTCACCGTGGAAGGCGGCGAGGGTGACGGCTCGGCCGGGGGCGTCGTCGTCGTATACAGCCGAGGCGGCGGTGGCTATCGGGACGGCGATCGAGTACGAGCGCCCATGGCTGTGGACGCGGGTGGCGGTCGTGGCCATGACCTCGTTCAGCGCGGCGACCGCCGTGGCGCCGTGCAGCTGGCGTAGCTCCCACCCCTCACGTTCGCCCCGCGAGCAGGAGCGCCGGTGCGTCTTGCCGAAGGAGCGCCGTAGTATCTGCGGGTCCTCGTGCAGGTCGACGACGTATTCCTGACGGAGCGAGCCGGTCAGCAGCTTGGAGTCGGCGGGCGGGGTCCAGGGGGTGTCGTAGGTGGACATGTCGACCTCGGCCGCGCCTCGTGCCGCGAGCTGGGCGAGGAGGGAGGTGAGGGCGGCCTCGGGGTCGGGGTGCGCGCCGAGGGCGGGGAGGGAGGGGAAGCTCAGGTGGCGGGGGCGCGAGCTCAGGCGGCAACGGCGCTGCGCGCCGAGGGCGATGCCGACGACGTCGCCGCGCGGGTCGCGGAGGGTGCAGTAGAGCGGTTCGCCGGCGGCCGAGCTCAGCAGGAGGCCGAGGGGGGTATGGTAGAAGCCGCCGTTCAACCTCCCGATGAGTTCACCCCATTCGGGGGGCGGTGTCGTGCTGAACTCCCAGCGGTAATCGATCATGGCAAATGCGTCCGTGGGTACGATGATCCGGTAGTCTGCGCTCCCCGCCTCTATCGCCGAGCAGGGTATGTCCCAGGCAGGTTCCTGGCTGGCGGCTTCATGCTCTCACCGTTGCAGGACTCCGCGCGCGAAGCCGATGACCCGGTGCAGCGACATATGCGCCGGGCGCAGTACGAGGTGCGCGCTCCGGCACGGCCTGAGTTCGCCGCCGAACTGAGTTTTGAAGCGATAGAGCCCGTGGCCCGGGTCGTCCGGGTCGGCGGCGGCGGCTGGCGTGCCGCCGAGGTTGTAATCCGTGCAACCTTGTTCCGCGAGCCAGTTCATGATGCTGTAGTGGAGCCAGACGCCGGCGTAGGCCTGATATCCTGCGGGGGTCGAGCCTCCCATGATGTAGTAGCCCTGAGATCTCGTCACGCCGACGAGGGCGGCGGCGAGGAGGGTGTTACCGTCGTAGGCGGAGAGGACGTGGAGCGTGGCGGCGCTGGGATCCGTGGCCGAGGCGTCGTCGTTCAGACCCGCGAAGATCGCCGGCCGGAACCCGCGCCCCAACACCGTGGCGCGCTGGGCGGCCGATTCGAGGACGACGTCGAGCGCGGCCCGTGCCGACTCGCCGTACAGCCGCTGGAGCTTCCACCCACCGCGGATACCGCGTCGGCAGTTCCTGCGGTGTCCGCTGCCGAGCCGGTCGATGATCCGGTCCGCGCCGCCTGCGAGCGAGACGACGTGTTCGATGCGATCCTTGCCGTCGGATGGCAGCCCCTGCGGTACCCAACCCGCGTCGAAGGAATCGAAGCACACCTCGGCGATCCCGCGGTGGTAGAGCGCCGCGATCAGAGCGCGCAGGGCCCTGCCTCGCCAGCGCGCGGGGCGGATGGCGGGGAGAGTCGGGAAGTAAGCGTGCCGCGGGGCGGAGGCGAAGCGGCAGGTGGTCAGGACGCCGACGGCGATGCCGACCCCTTCGGAACCGGTCCGGAGGGTGGCGTAGAGGGGCTCGCCATCGGGGGCGCCGACCTCGAGCCCGAGCGGTGAGTGGAAGAACCCGCCCTCGGCGGCCTCGATCCAGCGGGCAAGGCCCGGGGGCGGGGTCGCGCTCAGGACCCAGTCGAGGCGGGGCGCCCCACCTCGGGGTGGAAAGGCGTCCGCTCGAGCGGTGTCGTCACGGAGTAGGGGCAATCGGCTCTCCGGCATCCGAGGTCGGTGATCGGTTCCTGCCGGGGATCGCGGGCAAGCAAGTCCGGTACCCAGGTGGTGCGGGCGCATATGAACGCCGACAGAGGTAGAAGTCGTGTGGAAACAATGATGTAGTGTGTCGTTCCCGCGCTGCGCGCACCGATGGGGTCGGTGGCGATGCCATAACCGTTGCGTGCATGCAACGGTCAGAACGGCGGATCACACGTACATTTCCAGCCAACTGGCCGTCGATGTATTACATTGGGGGTGGGAGTCGAGTGAGGCGCTGCGACCGGCAACCGCCTAGGCGCTGTGCACGGCGTAGGGCCGGCACGGTCATTGGCAGCGTGACACCTCGTGCAGCGCGGTGTTGCCCATGACAATAGAAACCCCGGGCTGGTGATCCGATCGGCCAGCCGTTCCAGCAACGCGAGGAGAGTGCGATGCGAGACTATGACTTACGTCCAGCGGAGGGCGAGTACGCGCCGTATTACAAGCCGTACATAGCGCGGGTACCGGCCGAAGGGGGATTGTTGGAGATCCTGGAGCGGCAGGCGCGGGAGACGCAGGAGCTGCTGCGGGGGTTGTCGGATGAGGCTGCGAACTATGCCTATGCGCCTGGGAAGTGGACGATCAAGGAGATCGTGGGCCACCTGATCGATTCGGAGCGGATCTTCAGCTATCGGGCGCTGCGGTTCGGCCGTGGGGATGCGACCGAGCTGCCCGGGTACGAACAGAATGATTACGTCGCCGCGGGCGGGTTCCGGGAGCGGACGCTGGAGAGTCTGCTGGACGAGTTCGATCTGGTGCGTCGCTCGACGGTGTTGCTATTAGGGACGATGCCGTTGGAGGGTTGGACGCGGCGGGGTGTGGCGAACGGATACGACGTATCGGTGCGGGCGCTGGCGTGCATAACCGCCGGGCACGAGCTGCATCATCGCGCGATACTGGAGGAGCGGTACCTGGTAGCGCGATAGGGGCGTCTACTGGCTGGGGTCCGGTGTGCGGGGCGTGGCCGGTCCGGCTCAGCTCCTGAACCCTCGTCGTCCACGTTCCGTTGGTTGGACGGACGCGGCCACCTCGAGGGCCAGGTCGCGGACGCTACGGCGGGCGAGGAGTACGACGTGGTCGCCGCGGTAGAGTTGTGAGACGCGGTGTCCGAGGATGGTCGCGCCCCAGATCGCGACGCGGTCTGCCCAGGCGAGGTCGGCGCGGGCCTGGGCAGCGGAGCGGACGCTCTTGCCGTCGATGAGGCGGAGTTCGATCCGGCCGGCGACGAGGCGTTCGAGCTCGGTATGCGTGCTGGGTGAGCCGCCGACGACGCAGAGGCGGCTGAGCCCCGCGTCGCGGAAGGCAGCGACGAGGTCGTCTACTGCTTTGGCGTTGGACGAGCCGTGGCAGACCTCGCAGTTCGCCGGGTTGGCGGCGGTGACGGCGATCCGCTGGTCGCCGTTGGCGGCGATCTCGGCCTTGCAGTCGCCGCGTCCGCAGACGGCGACGAAGTGTTCGCGGAGGAGCTTCGCGACCGTCTCGCGCTTGGCGAGCGAGATGGCGGGCTTGGCCGTCCGGGAGAGTCCGGCCTCCTCGAGGAGGAGGTCCATGAGGTCGTGTCCGTCGGCGTAGCCGAGTTCGCGGAACAGGTCTGTCTTGGCGATCGCGTCGGCCATGGTGCGCCTCCAGCGTCGGCTGGTCGTAGATCCAGCGGGTGCGTTCCGGGCCACGCCGCCAACTCGCCGCAGAGTCGGGGGCAGGGGCACGACGTCCCCTGCATCGCCGGTGGTCGTGAGTTCGACGAGCAGCGAGCGTCCGGAACCGAGTGAGAAATTGCCGAGTCGGGCTATTCATGACAATGTAATGGCGAATTCGGATGATGAGTAGGGAGTAGTAGCCGGCGGGTCGTCGAATGGAGTGCCCCCGCGGTGGACCAGCGCTCGTGAGGGCGGTCCGCGGCGGGGCGTTTTCATGGGGAGCGGCTTCGACCGCGGTGGAGAGGCCGCGCCGTTCCCGCCGGTCAAGGTTGCAGGATCACGATGCAGCTCCCGAATTGAGCGCCGGCGTGGTTCGCGGTCGCGTGGATGGAGATCTCCCGGATTATGATCTGTCCGCGCTGGTCGCCGGCCCGATCGTGAAGTGGGGCGATGGCGGTGGCCGGGGTGAGCCGGGTCGAGAAGGAGCGGGCTTTGATCTCGCCGCGGCGCGAGGATTCGTAGAAGAAGGCATGGGCCTGGTCCGCCGCCGCGGTATCGGTTGCGGCCACCAGTTCGCGCACGATCGTAGTGAGGTCCGCGGTGAAGCTGGCGCCGCTCACGGTGCGGATGGTGAGGACCGTGCCGGTGGTGTCCAACACCGCGCGGAGTGCCGGTATGCTGTCAGGGTCGGGTGCATGCCCCGGGGGCGTGTACGGGCGCGGCGGAGTCTTCTGGCCAGGGGGCGTGGGGCGCGCGAAGTCGACGAGGTAGAGCGTGCCGCCCTCGGTCCCCGGGATCCCCGTCGCCGTGGGGAGCGTGGCGTGGATCATACGTGGCGTCGCGGCGTCTAGCTTCTCGGTGATGCCGAGGTAAGTGGCGAAGTCGGATTCGGCGAGATAGACGCGGGAGCGGTCCTCCGGTGGGGTGGTGTCCGCCGGGAGGTAGGGCGCGAGGGCGGCCCAGCCGAAGTGGTTGCGGAGGTAGGCGGCGCGGTTGGCGGCCTCCTCGAAGGTGTGGGAGTCGACCGCGGTGGGGGTGGCGACGCTACGCTCGCTCGCCGGCGGGATGAGCGCGGCCAGGCGCTGGGACTGGCTACGGTAGGCGACGGCGGGCGCGGCGAGCGGGCCGATCGCGACGGCGAGGAGGACCGCGGCGGCAACGACGGGGATCGCAGTGAGTGGCGGCCGTTGCCCGCGTAGGAGACGCCAGCTCCCGGAGATGGCGAAGGCGCCGAGGAGGAGGATGGCGACGACGCGGATGTAGCGGAACTCGGTCCAGCCGTACTGTTCGACGCGGACGAGGATCGCCCAGAGCGCGAGCGCGGCGAGGGGGAGGAGGAGGGCGGGGAGTAGGCGGATGAAGCGCGCGAGGCCCCGGGCGACGTCGTCTGCTCGAAGTGGTTCGAGGAGGACCGTGGCGATCAGGGCGAGCGCGCCGGCGCCGAGCACCACCGGCGAGACCAGGTTGCTAGGCACCTCGCCCGTCACGAACATCCGGACCGCGTAGGCATAGACGATCAGGAGGTAGACCGTGATGAGCGGGGTGAGGAGGAAGAGGCCGACGCGGCGGAGCACGGTCAGCGTCAGCGCGCCCCAGGGTGTGGGTGGCGCGAGGAGGGCGGGTAGTCCGGCGGCGACCGCCCAGGGTGGCATGAGGACGAAGACGAGGGCGGCGAGATGGCCGTAGATCTTGTCGGATAGGTCGAGCTCGAAGAGGCCGTTGATCGAGGCGAGCGCCAAGGCGAGTCCGACGAAGAGGGCGAGGGCGTAGAGTCCGACGACGCCGACCCGGAGCGCCAGGCGGATGGCGAAGCGGTGGGTGCGGGCGCGGGGGTCGAGCGCGTCAGGTGCGGCGTCCGCCTCCGGGGCGGGCCGGAGCACGAGGGGGACGGACAGGAGTGCCAGGGAGGCGGTGGTGGCCAGGAGCGCCGCGCGCCAGACCTCTGAGGAGAGGTCGGGGTCGAAGATGTAGAAGGCGTAGAGCGCGGCGGCGATGGTGGCGATCCCGGCGCCGAGCCAGCGGGTCCAGCGCGAGATCGTGCCGGTCGCGTGGAGGATGCTGGTGGCGTAGACGAGCGGGAGCGCGATCAGTACGGTGACGGCGAGCCGAAACCAGGTATCTTCCGCGGCCGAGTTCTCGATCGCGGCGGCGAGCCCGGCCCAGGCGGCGACCCCGAGCAGCACTTCGAGCGGGGTGCGGGCAAATGCACGGGCGGCGTCGCCTGGGAGGGCGCGCAGCGTCTGGGTGAGCTTCATCGTATCTCCTGCCTGCCTACGAAGTCGTCGGCGCGGGGTTCGGCGAGGTCGTCGCCGTCGAGGTGCAAGATCACCGCGGTAATATTGTCGGGGCCGCCGCGTTCGTTCCCGAGCTCGATGAGGGCGCGGCAGGCGGAGGCCGGGTCGGGTTCGGCGACGTCGTGGTGGGCGCCGTCGTCGGCCTTGCTCCCGCCGCCCGGGGTGCGCCGGCCGGGCGCGGAGAGCGCGGCGAGCTCGGCCGGGGTGACGAGCTCGTGGAGGCCGTCGGTGGTGAGGACGACGACGTCGCCGCGGCGGAGCTGTTGATAGGTGAGGTCCACCTCTACGCTGGGGTCGGGGCCGAGCGCCTGGAGGATGATGTGGCGTTGGCCGCTGCGCGCGGCCTGCTCCGGTGTCAGGATCCCGGCGTCGACGAGCGCCTGGACGCGGGACTGGTCGCGTGTGAGCTGGTGCGCGGTCCCGTGGCGGATGAGGTAGGCGCGGGAGTCGCCGATCTGGGCGAGGTAGAGGGTATCGCCGTAGATCAGGGCGACGGTGGCGGTGGTCCCCATCCCGGCGAGGCGCGGGGTGCGGGTGGAGAGTTGGTGGATACGGGAGTTAGCGGCCTCGACGGCGCGGCGGAGCCGGTGGGCGTGGGGGTGGTCGGGGGGGGCGGCGGCGTCCGTGGTTGCGACCGTGAGGTACTCGTAGATGGTGTTGGTGGCGATGCGGCTGGCGAGCTCGCCGCCGGCGGCGCCGCCCATCCCGTCGGCGACGAGGGCGAGGGCGCCCGCGGGGCCGGGGGTGAAGGTGACGTTACGGATATGCCCGTGGCGTAAAGGGAGGGCGGGCTCGTCGGCGCGACGCGACAAGAGCCCGCCGCGATCGTGAGGGCGGCCGAGGTCTGCGATCAGGAAGTGGTCCTGATTTTCTGAGCGGAGCAGACCGGTGTCGGAACAGCCGCAGGCAGTGATCCGGATGGGGCCCTCCTCGTGATGGTCAGTGGTTCTAGCAGCAAAATTGAGGGTGGGAGGGCTGAGATAGCAACACCGTAGTTTTCCGGTAAGGGGTGCGGCTTCAGGGATAAGCGAAGCCGGTGGGCCGGACGAGGAGCTGGTAGCGGTTCGGGTCGTGGGCGAAGATGAGGGCGGCGCGGCGGAGGGAGCGGGCGGGGAGGTAGTCGATCGTCGCGGTGCTGGTCTGGACGGCGGAGTCGCCGTGCAGGAGGGTCCCCTCGATGACGAGCTGGGCGGCGGTGCTGCGACCTGAGTTGTAGACCGTCAGCTCTACGATGTAGCCCTGCTCGTAGGGGACGATGGACTCGGCCCGGACCTCGATGAGCGGGACGGGCTCCTTCTCGTCGGCGGCCTGGGAGAGTAGGAAGGCGATGGTGGCCGCGACGACGAGGGTGCTGAGCGCGGCGATGATCCATTCTAGGGTGGAGGTCCCGGCGGTGAGCGTCCGTTTCCTGCTACGTTCCCGTTGCCGGCCGGGATCGTGATCATCGTCGTGGGTGGGGTGGGGTTCGTTCGCTGGCATGGTCCCATTCCCGGTCATAGGAGGAGCCGTGCCGCGGCGGCGCCGAGGCTGGAGGGGAAGGCGAGTATTATGGTTTCGGCGAGGAAGTTGTCGAAGGCGAGTCCGTCGGCGCGGCCGAAGGTCCAGAGGATGTAGCCCGAGATGAGGAGTGAGAGCGCGTACCCTACGATGGTGTAGCGGAGGAAGATTTGCCAGTGCGGGGTCCCCTTGGGCGTCAAGGGGGTGCCTCGGAACTCGACGGCGTAGACGATGGCGTGCATGAGCAGGATCGAGGTGGCGAGGAGCGCGAGTACGTGCCATGTGGTGATCGAGCCGGCGATGATCACCGATTCCTGTGTGGGAGCGATGTTGAAGCCGAGGAATACCGCGCCGGCGGCCATGAAGAGGAGCTCGCCGCGGTACCCTGCGCTGGCGCGGCGTTCCTTCTCCTCGAGGGCGAGCCCGTAATCGAGGCCACCTTCCTCGGTGAGATCCCCTTTGAGCTGGCTGGAGGCGAGGACGGCGCCGAAGGCGGCGGGGATGGCCTGGAGCGCGATGATCCCGGCGGCCTCGTGGACGGGGGTGCCGGTGCCGATGATCCCGAGGAGGAAGAGGATGAGGGTGGCGGCGATGAAGGCGACGCCGTAGGCGGTGAGTGCGTCGGCGGCGTCGTCTACCCAGGAGGAGGTTTCGCGGAAGCCGGAGAAGTAGTCGAGCGCGGTAAGTAGCGGGGCCATGGCGATGATGAAGATTGCGAGCCGGGAGCGATCCATATAGTATCCGAGCTGCCACATCTCCATGGTCATGATGAGGGGGAGCGAGAAGAGGATCGCCCCACCGAAGGCACGAGCGAGTCCGATGAGGAACTCTCTGGTCCCGGCGCCGGGGGGTAGGGAATCGGGGGCGGGGGCTGGCCGTGTCATAGAGTTCAGCGCCGTGTGGGCGGGTCGAGGGAGCCGACGCGGCGTCGAGCGGTGGTCCGGCGGGCGAGTCGCGTCGCCGTACCGGTTGGTGCGCGGCCGATCGCGCCGGTGCCGCGTGGATCCGGTGCAATGGTCGTTCCAGGCGGGGCGGAGCCGGAGCGGTGTCGGGCGAACCCCGACGCCGGGGGAACCACCTCCCCACCCTCGATCGGGTCGAATCCCCTATCGGAAGTCTCGGTGTCTCCCCGACTGTGCAGCTGGTCCCGTGCGACGATATTGAGGTAACGTCGCGGGGAGTGATGGAGCGGCGGTGGTGTCGGGGAATGTTCCATTGAGAGAGGAGAGGAGGCGGAGTCATGTACAGTCGGATAATGGTGCCACTGGACGGGTCACCGTTTTCTGAGAAGGCGCTGCCGCTGGCGGTGGCGCTGGCGCATCGGAGCGGCGCCGAGCTGCGGCTGGTGCATGTACTGGTGCCTCTGGCCAACAAGGTCTTCATAGAAGAGGAAGGCGGTGCGCAGGGGTACCTGGATGCGCTGGCCAAGCGGATCACCGAGGAGTCGGGGGTGAGCGCGGTAGCGGTGCGGCGGGTGGGGCACCAGGTGGTGGGTGAGCTGAGCTACTACTCGGCGGAGGAGGGGATCGACCTGGTGGTGATGGCGACGCACGGTTGGGGCGGGTTGCAGCGCGCCTGGCTGGGGAGCGTGACCGACGGGTTGGTCCGGGAGGCGCGGGTCCCGGTGGTAGCGTTCCGGCCGGGGAAGAAGGATGGGCCGCGGGTGGACGGTAAGGTGATCGAGGAGATCCTGATCCCGCTGGACGGTTCGGCGCTCGCGGAGTCGATCTTGCCGGAGGCGTTGAGGCTGGGCGGGAAGGAGGCGCGCTACACGCTGCTGCGGGTGGTGCCGATCGCGTTGCCGAGCTCGTCGATCTCCGGGGGGCTGGAGCTGGCCCAGCGCGAGAAGCTGCTGAAGGCGATGGAGGCCGAGGCGACCCGGTACCTTGGGGAGGTGGAGGAGCGGTTGCGGGGCGAGGGGTACGAGGTGCGGAGCGAGGTGCGGGTGGATGCGCACCCGGCGCGGGCGATCCTCGACTACGCGGAGGAGATCGGCGCCGACCTGATCGCGCAGGCGACGCATGGCCGGAGCGGGGTCGCGCGGTTCGCGTTGGGTAGTGTGACCGACAAGGTCCTGCGCGGAGCGGAGGTCCCGGTCCTGGTGGTGCGGGGTGTGGAGGCGCCCGCGGAGCCGGGGGTGTCCGCGAACGTGGCGTAGGGATCCGCGGGCAGCTCGTGGAGGTGGGCGCCGGCCGTTATGGCCGGCGCCCACTCGTCGTTAACACCTGACTGGCCGGAGGTCGTGGCCGCCGATCCGGTGCCACGAAGTCTAGCGGATCTGCACCAGCTCCGGCGTGGTGCGTCCGTTCCGGTTGGGCATCGAGACGACGAGGGGGCAGTCGCCGCAGGGGTGGGGGAGGATGAGGGCCTCGACGCCGAAGGCGCGGCGGAGGAGCCCCTGGGTCAGCACCTGCTGTGGCGTGCCGGTCTCGATGATCTCGCCGCGGCAGACGACCGCGATGCGGTCGGCGTGCTGGGCGGCGAGGTTGAGGTCGTGGAGGACGGCGATGACGGCGCCGCCGTCGGAAGCGATCTCCCGGGCGATCTCGAGGGCGCGTTGTTGCTGCGCGAGGTCGAGGTTGGAGACCGGCTCGTCGAGGAGGAGGACACGAGGTTGCTGCGGCTCGTCGCTCCAGAGCTGGGCGAGGACGCGGGCGAGGTGGATGCGCTGGCGCTCGCCGCCGGAGAGGGTGGGGTAGAGGCGGTCGGCGGCGTGTTCGAGCTCGACCTTGGCGAGCGCCGCGCGGGCGACCTCCTCGTCGCGTTGCTTGTTGGTGCGCCCGATGTGGGGCGCGCGGCCGAGGAGCACGACCTCGAGCGCGGTGAAGGGGAACGACAGACTCGACTCCTGGGGGAGGACGCCGCGAACGCGCGCGAGCTCGCGGGGGTCCCAGTCGTCGAGGGCGCGGCCCATGACCTCGATCGACCCCTGGCGGAGCGGGAGCTCCCCGGCGAGCGCCTTGACGAAGGTCGACTTCCCGGCGCCGTTCGGCCCGACGACGGCGATGACCTCGCCGGGGGCGAGGGCGAGGGAGGCGTTGCTGAGCCGGTCGCGCCCGCCGCGGCGGACTGTGACCGAGCGCGCTTCGAGGAGTACCTTGCTCATGCCACGTCTACCTTTCGATTCACGAGCAGCCAGAGGAAGAAGGGCGCGCCGACGGCGGCGGTGACGACGCCGATCGGGAGCTCGGCCGGCGCGACGACGGTCCGGGCGATGAGGTCGGCGCCGACGAGGAGCGCCGCGCCGAGGAGCCCGGAGAGGGGGATCAGGGCGCGGTGGTCGGGGCCGGCGATCAGCCGGACGAGGTGCGGGACGATGAGCCCGACGAACCCGATGACCCCGGTGAAGGCGACGGCGGCGCCGACGCCCAACGCGGCGAGTAGGATCACCCGGCGTCGTACCTTCTCCACATCCACCCCCAGGTGCGCCGCCTCGGCCTCGCCTAGGAGGACGAGGTTGAGGGGCATGGCGTAGCGGGGGAGGAGCAGCGACGACAATAGCAGGAACGGCGCGCTCGCCGCGACGGTCTGCCAGGTAGCGCCGCCGAGGGAGCCGAGGCTCCAGAAGGCGATCCCGCGGAGCGCGGCGTCGTCGGCGATGAAGGTGAGGAACCCGGTCCCCGCGCCGGCGAGGGCGTTGATAGCGATCCCGGCCAGGAGCATCGTCGTCAGGACCGGCTGGTGCGCGGAGCGGGCGAGCCGGAAGACGAGGTGCACGGCGAGGAGTCCGCCGATGAAGGCACCGATCGGGAGCGCGAAGATCGAGTACCACTCGGTGGTGTAGAACGCGCCGAGGAGCGCGCTGCCGAGGACGATGACGAGCGCCGCGGCGAAGGATGCGCCGGCGGAGACGCCGATCAGCCCCGGGTCGGCGAGTGGGTTGCGGAAGAGCCCCTGCAGCGCCGCACCCGCGGTGGCTAGCCCGCCGCCGACGAGGGCGCCGAGCGCGATGCGCGGGAGGCGGATCACCCAGAAGACCGCCCGCTCCTGTTCGGAGACGGCCCAAGGGAGCTCGATCCCGAGCGGCTCGGCGAGGAGGGTGAGGACCTGTCCCGCCGAGAGGGGCACGGCTCCGACCCCGGCCGAAGCTATGACCAGGGCTATCAGTATACCGATGAGTATCGGCGCAAGTAGGTGGCGCCGCCCGCGGATCCGCCGGGCGGCGCGTTCACGGATATCGTGAGAATCGACCTGCGCCGCGCCGGCCGAGGATGGGGCCGGCGTGGGAACTACCTGTTTCATCTCGTCACTCGTCTCCGCCGGGCGAGTTCAGCCCCGGGTGCAGCTGGGAGGCGAGGGCGCGGACCGCGGTGCCGAGGCGGGGGCCGAACCCCAAGAGAAGGCCGTCCTCCATGGTGACGACGCGCCGGGCGCGGGCCGCCGGTGTAGCGCTGATCCCCGGTAGGGCGAGGAGCCCTCTGATCCCGCCGATACTCTCGAGCCCCAGCTTGGGGATGGCGATGATGTCGGGGGCGGCGGCGACGACTGCTTCCGCGGTGAGGGTGCGGTACCCCTCGAAGGCGGTGATCGCGTTGTCGGCGCCGGCGAGGCGGATCATCTCGTTGGCCGCGGTGCCGAGACCGGAGACGAAGAGGGTGCCGCTGCCGCGGGCGTAGACGAAGAGGACGCGCGGGCGCCGTCCGGTCTGCTCGGCCCATTCGTTGGCTGCCCGGACGTCGGCGAGCACCTTGTCTGCGAGGGCGCGGGCCTCGGCCTCGCGGCCGAGCGCCTTGCCGATGCCGAGGATCTTGGCCTCGGTCTTGGCGAGGTCGTCGGCGGTCGGGACGAGGTGGACCTTGACGCCGGCGGAGCGGAGCTGGGCGAGGACGGCCGGCGGCCCGGCGTCGGTCGTGCCGATGACGAGCGTCGGCGCGAGGGAGAGGAGCCCCTCGGCCGAGACCGAGCGGAAGTTGCCGACCTTCGGGAGGCGGGCGACCTCGGCCGGGAAGTCGCTCGACTGGTCGACGCCGACCACCTTGTCACCCGCGCCGAGAGCGAAGACGATCTCGGTCACCGACGCGCCGAGGGTGACGATCCGTTCCGTCTGAGACTTCGCCTTGGCCGTTGGGACCTGCGCGTCGGCGGGGCGAGCCCCGGCCGCGAGTGCGGCCAGGGCGAACCCGGCGAGGAGAGTGCGGACCTTCACGATACCTCCACCCGCGGGAGCGAGGCGAGGAGCTGGCGCCACGCGTCGCTTTCCTCGACGCCGTCCTCACGGTTGGAGAAGATGATCGCGACCTCCTCGCCCGCGGCGTTGTAGAGCTCGAGGGAGGTGACGTACCCCTCGGGGACCGGCTTGCGGACGATCCACGCCTCGGCGATCGCCTCGTCCTTGGCGTGCAGGTTGAAGTTCGGCTCGAGGATATTGAGCCAGCCGCGAGCGCGGACCACGCGGTTGACCGGGCCGTGATAGATCTGGATCATCCCCGGGTTGCCGATGAAGATCATGACCGAGAGCCCCGCCTCGGAGACGAGCTCGAGGAACTTCTCGAAGCAGTCGGACTGCACCTGTTCGGCGCGTTCCTTACCGGCGATGCGCATCCCGTCGGTGCGCTTGATGCGGTAGCGGCCGAGGAGGCCGAAGAAGTCATGGGTATCCTTCATCCCGTCCCATTCCTTGCGGAACGCCTCCTGGTCGATCTCCTCGACGGGGCGGAAGGTCTTGGGCGGGAAGGGCGTGAACTCGACGGAGCCCGGCTGTTCGGCGGCGCGGAACTCGGCGACCAGCTGGTCGAACGCCGCGACGCCCTCGTCGGACTCGATGAAACATTTGTGGACGGAGGCGCCGGCGGTGTCGAAGATCTGGATGCTGCGCCGGGTCCCGCGGGGGGTCTCCTCACGGACGGCGAAGGCCGCGCCCCAGCGGGCGAGGAAGATGCGGAGGTCGAACCCCGGGGCGACGCCCTGACCGACCTGGCCGAAGAACTCGATCCCATCGTAGACGCCGGTCTCCTCGATGACCATCTCCTCGTTGCGGGTCATGGCCTTGACCCGGCCGAGGCGGGGGAGCGCGGCGACGAGGTCGGCCCAGCGGTTGTCGTCGAGGCGGACGACGTCGTCTACCGTGGCGACGAGGAGGTTGGCCTCGGTGACGCCGAGCGCGCGGGCGGCATCACGGCGGTGGGTGCCGGGGTGCTCAGCCATGTAGGCGGCGTAGGCGGCGCGCAGTTCGGAGGCCGGAGCAGCGGTTTCCTGTAGGCCAGTCGTGGTCATTCGTAATACTCCATCAGATTCGAATTCCAAGTGAGGCCACGACCGCGCGTTGCGGATCGCGCCCGCACTAGTTTCACGTTACTCAGCGAACTCCCGGCGCATCGCCGTGTGGTTTCCAGGAGATGGCGCCGTAGAAGCGGCGCCCGGCGTAACCAGGCCACTCCGGGCCCGGGTTCTCGTCGAGCAAGTTGTCTGCGCCGACGCCGAGCTCGAGCGACCAGGGGAGCTTGGCGGTAAGGCGCATATCTACCCGGAGGAACGGGTCGCGCTCACGGACCGTCCCGTCCAGGTAACGTTGTGTCGGAGTCGCACCCGTATAATACGTGGTGGCGCTCACGTTTAAGCGATCCTGCGGCCGGGCGGATACTGCTAGGCGCCAGGAATGGCGCGGGTTGCCGAGGAGCGGTCCCCCGGTCTGGTCTTCGCGGGACCGGAGGTAGGCGTAGCCCCCCTCGACGCGGACGCGGCTCCAGTCGTACCCCAGATCGGTCTTCACCCCCGCGGTGCTGCCGGAGGCGAGGTTCTGGTAAGTGAAGGTCCCCGTGGCGTCCTGTTCCCCCGTCTCGATGAAGTCCCGGAACGAGTTGTGGAAGAGGTCGATGCGGGCATAGAAGCGCCGCTCGGCCCATTCCGCGCCGAACGCGAAGTTGGTCGAGGTCTCGGGGCGGAGGTCGGGGTTCCCGACGACCGCGTAGCCGGCGGAGGTGTTGACGAAGTCGAGGTAGAGCTCCTTGAAGTCGGGGGCGCGGAACCCTTTCCCGGCCGAGGCGCGGAGCGCCAGCGAGGGTAGGGACGCGGGGCGGAAGAGGAGCGCCATGCGCGGGGTCGTCGTCCGACCCCATTCCTCGCTCCAGGTCAGCCGCGCGCCGGGGGCGAGGCTCAGGTCGCCGAGCTTCCAGCTCAGCTGGACGAAGGGCTCGGCGGTGTGGAGCACTCGGGACCTGTCGGCGACGCGGTCGGCCTCGATCGCGTCGCGGCGGAGCTCGATCCCCGCGTCGACCACGCCGCCGAGGAGCGGGCCGCCGTAGACGACGCTCGCCTTGAGCAGGTCCTGGGTGTCTTCGTGGCCGGTCCCCGCGACGGGGATGGGGGTCAGCCCGGTGCGCGAGAGGTGGTAGAACCGCGAGAAGGAGAGCGTCGGCGTCAGCCGGTGCCCGTTATGCTGCCACCCCGCGCCGAGGCGGACGACCCACTGGTCGTTGTCGGAGAAGTTGTAGAGCTGTCCGACGCGGTAGCGTTGGCGCTCGGTGATCAGGAGCGCGCCGCCGTTCACGACGAGCCCGGGTGTGGCGCGCCAGTCGAACGAGGCGTGGCCATCCCAGCGTTCCGCGCGGGTGGCGTTGGTCCCGGCCATCCCCGGGGTGAGGTCGACGCCGCGGTGCCCGGCGGTGGCGGTGTAGCCGAAGTCGCCGAGGGTGCCACGCGCATCGCCGGTCAGGTCGAGCCGCGAGCGGGAGCCGTAGACCACTTCTAGCCCGCCAGCGAAGGGGCGCCGCGCCGGGGCGCGGGTGATGATGTTGACGACGCCGCCCAGAGCATCCGAGCCGTAGAGGACCGACTGCGGCCCCTCCACCACCTCGATCCGTTCGACGATCGCCGCCGGGAGCCGCGAGAGGTCGAAGTTGCCGTTGACCCGACCGGTGACCGGCTCGCCGTCGAGGAGGATCAGGACCCGCTGGTCGCCGAGCCCTTGGATCCGGACCCCCGAGCCAGCGGGGACACCGCCGTCGATCTGGAGCCCGGTACGCGAGAAGAGGACCGAGCCGACGTCGGATGCGCCGCTCGCCTCGATCGCCTGGCGAGTGATCACCGTGGTCGGGACGACGACGTCCTTGAGCCGCTGCGGCCGGCGCGCCGCGGTGACCACCAGCTCGTCTAGGGTGATCGGTTGCGCGGTGCGCAGGGTGTCGCGCGGGGTGGTATCCGCGGGGGACGAGGCCAGGGGTAGAGAGTCGGGGCGGCTCTGGCGGAGCGAGGTGGTTTCCGCACGGACCACTACTGGAGAGAGGAGCAGGAGCGCGACGACACAGGTCGCGCAGCGAGTAGGCGTCTCCGCCCGACGTCGCCTGCGACAGCTATTACCGCGCATGGCGCGCGACCCTTGCGGGCCGCGCGCCGTCGCGACGGAGGCCGGCTCAGAGGTGCTCTCGAGAGACGCCACTCGCCGCATCTTCAGATCACCTACCTACCCTCGCATAGCGAAGAGTAACGTTCCCCGATTGACCTGCCTCGTTGTAGTAGCCGATGAACTGGATCTTGAAGACCTCGTTCCCGCGCCGGATGAGATAGATATCGTAGGTAGGCCAGATCTGATGGTCCGTACCCGTCAAATTATAACGGTACCACGGGTGGGAAGCGAAGACGCCACCGTAGGCATCGGTGCTGTAGGCGGCGCTCGGGATACTCGCCGCGAAGGCAGCGTCGATCGTGTTGAAGGGGTAGCTCTCCGCCGAGACGGCGCTGATGCCACCGTTCCCGCTCACACCGCCGTTGACACGGATCACCCAACCGTCGAAGAGGAGATCCCACGCATCGGCAGCGGTCACCACGCCGCTGGCGAAGCTGAAGTAGACCGGGCCAGAGGCGAGGTCGATGTTGGCCGTGGAGGTGGCGTTGAAGGCCGCGCCCGAGGACGGCTGCGTCGCGTACTCGATCGTCACCTCGCTAGGGCCGGAAGCAGCGGCACCCTGGAGCGCGGTGACCCGGAACTTGGAGAAGATCGGGGTAGACGTACCCTTGCGGATGACCCACGAGTAGGTGGCGTTCGCCGTCGCGCCGCTGCCGGGCTGGCCGTTGTACCAACCGGTGATGGCGGGGACGAGCGCGTCCTCCTCGAAGGCGCTGGGCACCGGGACCGAGGAGGCGTCGACGGCCTTGAAGGCCTCCAGCTCGCCCTCAGCGGTCAGCGCCTGCAGCTCGGCATTGCTCAAATTCTCGTTCTCGCAGATGCAGTAGGCGGCTACGTCGGACGCGGCATGCGCGCCGCCGTTGAGGCGCACCTCGAGCCCCGCGATCGCGATGTCCCACTCCGTCGAGGTCGCCGGATCGGCAACCGTGACGGCCTCCGCGGAGTCGCCCAGCTTCAGATAGACGGTGCCCAGATCCCTGGTGTTCGCCACGATGACCCCCGGCTCCCGCTCCAGCCCGGGCGAGGTGGTCTCCTCGGAGCAGCCGGCGAAGACCGCCGTGGCCGCGATCGCAATGGCAGACAGTAGGCCATCGAAGCCTACACGTACGTTCATTCCCCTCATCTCCCTCGGCTCCCTGGACTCCCAACGGTGTCGTTAGTCGAGAATGGTTATCAATCTCAGCGTGGGAATAGTATCGGGTCGTGGGAATGGTGTCAATGGGGAGGAGGACATAGTTTTGGCGGGGGTAGGGGTTGGGGGGTGGCATTCGGCATTCGGGATTCGGGATTCGGGATTCGGGATTCGGGATTCGGGATTCGGGGGGTGGGGTTTGGGGGTGGGTTCCTTGGTTATGCATCGTGGGGAGAGAGGGAGTGGGGTATGGACGGGGTGAAATCTGGGGTGTGCGGTGCTTTTGTGGCTGCGCTGGTGCTGATGGCGCCGGTGGTGGCGGGGGCGCAGGCGGTGTCGGCGGGGCAGGACACCTTGCCGGTCGTGCCGGTGGATCCGGTCGTGGTGAGTGTGACGCGGTTCGACGTGCGGCGCAGTCGGCTACCGAACTCGGTCTCGGTGGTGTCGCGGGAGCGGATCGAGGAGAGCGGTGCGGCTTCGGTGCTCTCGGTGCTGCACGACGAGGTGCCGGGGCTCTTCGTGACGCAGCGTGGCTCGCTGGGGTTCGGGGTGGGTCCGGGCTCGGCGGGTCGGATCACGATTCGTGGCGTGGGTGGGAATCCGAACACGCAGGTCCTGGTCATGACGGATGGCCGGCCGCAGATGATGGGGTTGATGGGGCATCCGATCCCTGACGTGCACGTGAGCAGCGGGGTGGAGCGGGTGGAGGTGGTGCGCGGCCCGGCGTCGGTCCTCTACGGTACGGGTGCGTTGGGCGGCGTCGTCAACATCATCACCCGTCGGCGGTGGGCGCCCGGGCTCGGGGTGGAGGGTGGCGTCGCGTATGGCACCTTCGACACGCATCGCTGGGATGCGTCTTTCGAGTATGGCGCGGGCGAGGGGAGCGGGGTGTCGGTGGCGGGGAGTAGCTATCGGACGGATGGTCATCGCCCGTGGTCGCGGTTCGCCCTCGACAATGCGTCGGTGCGGGGGCGGGCGGAGCTCGGTCCGGGGCTCGCGCTCCTGGCGGATTTCTCGATCGCCGATATAGAGACCTACGATCCCGGCGCGGTGGGGGCGCCGCTGGTCGACGCCTGGGTGGATGTGGTACGTGGCGGTGGTGGGGTAGCGTTGGAGGGGAGTGGCGCCGGGTCGTCGTGGTCGGCGCGTCTCTACCACGACTTCGGCCGCCACCGGATCCACGACGGCTTCTATTCCCGGGACCATACGTTCGGGTTGCAGGTCCATCGGGGAGTCACCCTCGAGGGCGACCTCGCGGTGACGGTCGGCGCGGACGCCAAGGTATATGGAGGCGAGGCGGAGAACACGAAGACGGCGGTTGCGTTCGGTAGTCATCACGTCGAAGAGGTCGGGCTCTTCGGGGTGTTGCACCTCCCGCTCGGGTCGCGGATATTCGGGACCGGTGGCGCGCGGTTGAATCATCACGGCGCGTACGGCACCGAGTTCACCCCGCAGTTTGGTCTTTCCATACTGCTCGATGGGGAGACGACGCTGCGCGCGCACACGGCGCGTGGTTTCCGCAGCCCGACGATCCGGGAGCTCTATCTCTTCCCCTTCCCGACCCCCGACCTGGAGCCGGAGCGAGCCTGGAGCCACGAAGTGAGTATCCTGCGGCGGTTCGGCGGGTTGGCGGCGCTGGAGCTGTCGCTCTATCGGATCGACGGCGCCAACCAGATCCGGGTGGGCGGCGCGGCGCCGAACCTGCGGCTGGAGAACACCGGCCGGTTCGAGCACCGCGGCGGGGAGTTGTCGCTGCAGGTGGCGCCGGTATCGTGGGCGGAGCTCGACCTCTCGTACGGCTACCTCGATGTCGGCGAGCTGACGCTGGCGCACCCCCGGCATCAGCTCAACGGCGGCGGGCGGTTCCGCGTCGGCGGGGTGACCGGCAGGATCGGGGTGCAGCACGTCGCCGGGGTGTACGGCGCGGACTTCGCGCAGAACCGGCTCCCGGACTACACCCTGGTCGACGCGCGGGTCGGCGTGAGGTTGGCCGACCGTTACGCCCTCTACCTTTCGGGGGACAACCTGTTCGACGCCGAGTACCAGATCATCCCCGGCTATCCGATGCCGGGTCGTGAGTTCACGATAGGGTTGCGGGCGCGGAGCCGGTGAGCGGTATGAGCGAGCAGGAGGTGGTGGCAGGGGGCGCCGAGGGCGCGGCCGAGGTGCGGCGGGGGGCGCGGGCGACGTCGGCCGCGCCCGCGCCGGCCGGGGCGCGGGGGGGCGGCGCGGGGCCGGGGCCAGGCGCAACGACGGCGCGCGAGCTGGCCCTCGCCGGTCTCTTCGGCGCCGCCGCGCTGCTCCTCCCCACGATCTTCCATGTCTTGCAGCTCGGGCGGGTCTTCAT
>Ga0182742_1002300_pt1 | contig 21542 bp, 18 predicted proteins | sample eDN5th37CBELigMG_FD_128880 | JGI IMG/M metagenome (GOLD analysis project Ga0182742, IMG submission 128880) | Enriched Miracle-Growth compost microbial communities from Emeryville, California, USA - eDNA 5th pass 37_C BE-Lig MG (version 2)... ... | reverse complement strand
GAGTTTGCTAATTTTGGGCGAACAGATAAAAATGGTGTTACAAGGTTAGCTCTATCTGAAGAAGATCGTTTAGTAAGGGATTATTTTTGTTCCTGTTGCAAGGATTTGGGGATGACCGTTGAAATAGATGATATGGGAAATATCTATGCAAAGTTAGATGGCATTGACAATAGCGAGCCTCCGATTGTCATTGGTTCACATCTTGATACTGTTATTAAAGGTGGCAGATTCGATGGGGTACTTGGTGTTGTTGCGGGGTTAGAGGTAGCCCGTACATTGGTGGAAAATAATATTAAATCTAGGGTCCCCTTAGTGATTGCAGATATAACAAATGAAGAAGGAGCAAGATTTGAGCCCTCAATGATGGCTTCAGGGGTTATCTCAGGGAAATTTGATAAAGCGAAGATGATTCGTCAAACCGATAAGCAAGGAATTTCTTTCGAAGAAGCATTAGTGTCAATCGGTTATGTCGGAAATGAAGAGGCTCGCTTAAAGGAAGCCACAGCATTTTTAGAGCTTCACATTGAGCAAGGCCCCATCCTTGAACGTGAGCATTTAACCATTGGGGTTGTTGAATGTGTTCTTGGCATGGTTTGCTATGAGATCGAGGTATCAGGAGAATCCGATCATGCAGGTACGACGCCAATGGATATGAGAAAAGATGCTCTTTTTGCAACGAATAATCTCATTACTGAAGCAAGGAAAAAGCTTGGTTCATTGAGTAATGATTTGGTGTTTACAATAGGGAGGCTGAACGTACTGCCAAACGTGCACACGGTTATTCCTAATAAGGTAGTGTTTACAATTGAGGCAAGGCATAAAGATGAGGTAATTATCCAAAAAGTAGAAGAGATTATTCAGGGACTTGAGGAAACAACAGAAAATGAGGGTTGTACGATTACCGCAGTAAAGCTATGGGATCGCTCAACTGTTTGGTTTGATGAAAACATCGTAAATTCGATTGAAAGGTCAACACGAGCACTTGGATATTCTTATAAACGTATGGTGAGTGGTGCTGGTCATGATGCTCAGTTTCTTGCCAGCTATATTCCAACAGGGATGATTTTTGCCCCAAGTATCAACGGAAAGAGTCATTGTGAAGAGGAACTTACAACTTGGGAGGATTGTGAGAAGAGCGTAAATGTCCTCCTTGAAACCGTTCTATCCATCTGATTTGCAAAATAAGAATGGAAGAAAAGGACTGGTGACAAAACAGTCCTTTTTCTTTTAACCGGCATTTTAATTTAATTTTCTTCAAAAAAAAGACATTGGGGGAGCGGTTATGATGGAGGATACAAAGTTGGATTTGTTAAAAGCTGATAAAGATTATCTTTGGCATTCGATGAAGCCTTATAGTCCTGATTCAACAATGGTGGTTGAAAAAGCGGAAGGGTCATGGGTAATTGACCATAAAGGTGATCGCTTTTTAGATGCAATGGCAGGCTTATGGTGTGTGAATATAGGCTACGGAAGAACTGAGCTTGCGGAGGCAGCTTACGACCAGCTAAAGAAAATGGCCTATTTTCCGCTTACCCAAAGTCATCGTCCAGCCATCCAATTGGCAGAAAAGCTAAACGAATGGCTTGGGGATGAATATGTTATCTTTTTTTCTAATAGCGGCTCGGAAGCAAATGAAACCGCGTTTAAAATTGTAAAACAGTATCATCAGCAAAGAGGAGATCATAATCGTTTTAAGTTTATTTCGAGATATCGGGGATATCATGGAAATACATCTGGAACGCTTGCTGCTACTGGTCAAGCGCAGCGAAAATATAAATACGAACCTCTTGCTCAAGGGTTCATCCATGTTGCGCCACCAGACTTATACCGTACAACAGATAAAAAAGATGCACCTATTGAAGAATTGCAGTCTGTTAAAGCCATTGATGATATCATGACCTGGGAATTAAGCGAAACTGTCGCTGGCGTCATAATGGAGCCAATTATTACAGGTGGAGGAATACTAATGCCACCAGAACAATACATGACTGGTGTGAAACAGGTATGTGAAAAGCATGGAGCTTTGCTTATAGTCGATGAAGTTATTTGTGGTTTTGGCAGAACAGGGGAACCGTTTGGGTTTATGAACTACGGAGTCAAGCCAGATGTGATTACAATGGCAAAGGGGATTACGAGCGGTTACTTACCATTATCAGCAACTGCGGTTAAAAAAGAAATCTATGAAAGCTTTAAAGGGACGAATGAATATGATTATTTCCGCCATGTAAATACCTTTGGAGGGAACCCAGCAGCATGTGCCCTCGCGTTGAAAAATCTAGAGTTAATGGAAAGTGAACAGCTATTTTCCCGCTCGAAATCAATGGGAGCCTATTTACAACAGGGATTGATGGAGGCTCTTCTTGATCACCCACTCGTAGGAGATGTTCGGGGAAAAGGGTTATTAGTAGGTGTGGAATTGGTTAAAGATCGAGAATCAAAAGCCCCCCTAGGTGTAGAACATTTAAATCAAGTCATTGCAGGCTGCAAGCAAAAAGGTGTCATTATCGGGAAAAATGGAGCAACAGTTGCCGGATATAATAATGTACTAACAATGGCACCTCCGCTAACAATTAAAAAAGAGGAAATAGATTTCCTTATCAAAACCATAACAGAGGAAATCTCAAAATTAAATTAACAGGGAATAAATGGGAGGTGGCTGGCACCTCCCATTTATTAGGATGGTAAACTTTATGGTGGATTCAACTCTCTTCTAGGGGCAGGATAATAAAGTAGCTGGAGCGAATTTCTAAGGTGTGAGTCCTAAAATTTAAGGGGGAAAATATCATGATTTTGGTCACAACAGATACCGTTGTAAATAAAAATATTGTTGAGGTAAAAGGCTTGGTGACAAGTAGTATCGTTCAGTCGAGAAATATTGGGAAGGATATTCTTTCAGGTTTAAAGTCAATTGTAGGTGGTGAATTGAAAAGCTATACGGAAATGTTAGAGGACTCAAAGGCAACAGTTAAAACCAGGCTGATTCACAAAGCGGAACAAGTAGGTGCGAATGCAATTGTGGGACTAAGATTGGAGCTTTCTGCAGGTCAGGGAACCTCTGAATTGGTAGGGTATGGGACTGCAGTTGTGATTGAATAAGAGTGGCGAAAAGCAAAGAAATAATATGGGACAAACTAATGGATTCTCCAATAGATGTATCTTATTAGTTTGTTCCCGTAGGTTAATTGGAAAATACTATAACAAAATAATATTCTAAATTTTCGATAAATTATATTGCGCTCTTTCGGTTATCGTTGTATAATTTCATTAGTAGCCAAACATCTAAAGAGTTAGCCCTCTTAGGATCTGTATATGGCCTGAAGTTCTTTGAATCAGTATAACTAGATTTCTAACTGTCTAGTCTGAAAACACAGACAAGAGCCGGTTGCAGTTTCTGTGCAGCTGGCTTTTATTTTTAGATTCATAGAGGAGGAGATCAGAGAATGTTGGATTTTAATTTAAGTGATGAGCAATTAGCGGTTCAAAAAATGGTAAAGGAATTTGTCGATAAGGAAATTAATCCTTTTATTCGTGAATGGGATGAAAAAGGACAGTTTGAAGCATCGATTCTAGATCGACTAGCAGATCTAGGTTTAATGGGAGTGTGTATTCCAGAGGAGTATGGCGGAAGTGGAATGGATTACAATACGCTTGCGATTGTTTGTGAAGAACTTGAGCGAGGGGATACGGCATTTCGAACAGCGGTTTCAGTTCATACTGGTCTAAATAGTATGACCCTTCTTCAATGGGGAAATGAAGTGCAAAAACAAAAGTACTTGGTACCACAAGCAAAAGGTATAAAGGTGGGAGCATTCGGGTTGACCGAGCCAAATGCAGGCTCAGATGTGGCTGCCATGCAAACATCAGCCGTACTCGATGGTGACCACTACATACTGAACGGTCAGAAGACGTGGATCTCGCTTTGCGATGTTGCTGACCATTTTCTTGTATTCGCTTACACGGATAAAAGTAAGAAACATCATGGCATTTCAGCATTTATCGTCGAGCGAACTATGCCAGGATTTTCCTCTAAGGCGATTAAAGGCAAGCTTGGAATTCGTGCGGGAAATACAGGAGAACTATTCTTTGATAATGTTCGTGTTCCAAAGGAGAACTTACTTGGTCAAGAAGGGGAAGGGTTTAAAATCGCTATGTCTGCACTAGATAATGGCCGTTTTACGGTTGCGGCAGGGGCAGTAGGACAGATTCGTGCTTGTATTGAAGAAAGTGTGAATTATTGTCATGAACGGAAAACTTTTGGGAAAGAAATTGGGAAACATCAATTGGTACAACAGATGATTGCGAAAATGGAAGCAGGATATCAAATGTCAAGGCTGCTTGTTTTTCGAGCAGGTTGCTTGAAAAATGAAGGAAAGCGCAATACTCGTGAAACATCTCTAGCAAAATGGCAGGCTTGTGATTTTGCCAATGAAGCAGCAAACGACGCAGTGCAAATTCATGGTGCCTATGGATTCTCGAACGAATACCCAGTTGAGAGATTTTTACGTAACAGTAAAGCGCCAGTTATTTATGAAGGAACCAGAGAAATTCACACTGTCATGCAAGCGGAATATTTACTTGGTTACCGCGAAGATAAACCGCTTAGCAACCCACTTCCAGCATGGCCATATGAACAGGAAACGGTTAAAAACTAACATTAGAGAAGAAGTCTATCATCGAACAAGGTCCAGGGGTGAAAAGCTATGGTAGAAACAATGTTTATTGCGGGTCATTCCCGTTTACCAGCTGGAATGGCAGCAAAAAATGTTTATGAAACATTAACGATAACGGTCGAGCTTGAAAAGACTTATGGAGTCATTCTTGAAGCATCATGTACACTTGCTACTGAGCATGGTAGGGATTATATTGGCAGACTACTCAAGGGGCATAGTATCCTTCATGGGGTCGATGAAATTGGAGAAACTGTAAAGCAGAACTATTTTGGAAAGGCAACGAATGCCATAATTGCTGCCCTATCTGATTTACATTACCAATTTCAGCAAATAAAACATAAAGCTTAAGTTAAAAATGATCGTCATCAATCCATTTAGACCCATTAGCAATAGTCAATTTAAATGACTAAGTGCTACTGGGTCTTTAGCAATATTATCTTCTGTTTAATTTAAAAGGGGGGGAATCCTTTTGTTGAAGAATAAGCATCAGGAGGAGAACCTTCTGATAAAACATGAATATGTCCTTTATAGTGCAATCTTCTTAAATACCTTGATTGTTGTCGTGAATACCTCGATGTTTAATGTTGCATTGCCTTCGATAGCCGATGATTTTACTCTAACACCGGCAGCCTCTTCACTCATTGTAAGTAGCTATTCCACTGTGTTTGCGATTAGTGCAGTCCTGTATAGTAAACTGGCAAACATCTTTCAATTAAGAAATCTACTCACTTTCGGTATGCTTTGCCTTGCAATTGGCTCCTTCCTTGGTTGGTTTTCAAACACCTTTTCCTTGCTTGTCCTTGCAAGAATCATCCAAGCTGCGGGAGCGTCAAGTATCTCAGCGATTGGGATTATTATCACGAATAGGTACATCCCTTTTTATCGTAGAGGTACAGCAATGGCGAGGGTGGCGGCTGCGGTTACCTTGGGATTTGGATTGGGACCATTAATGGGAGGTGTCATAACTGAATATACAGGCTGGGAAAATTTATTTGCGATTTCCTTGATATCGATTGTAACGGTTCCAATATATCAGGCTCTGCTTCCACAAGAATCCAGCGCAGGTGAGAGGCTGGATATTTTCGGCCTTTTTTGGTTGGTTGTGGGCATTGTTTCAATTTTATTATTACTGGCAACGAAGAATAGTCTTTTCATATTAGGAATTCCTTTTCTGTGGCTATTTTGGAAGCATATCGTCAAGACTGAAAGCCCATTTATCCAACCTAAAACCTTAAAGAACCGAACCATCACTCATTTATTTGGAATTGTCTTTATTACCTTTTTTATCAATTTTGCAATCATGTTTGTGACACCGCTCATGTTGGTGAAAATCTTTAATGTAACAAATGCAGCAAAACTGGGGTTGATTTTATTCCCGGCGGCGATTTTTTCGTCCCTTGCTTCCAATATAATTGGCAGAGCCGTTGACCGTATAGGTGCTCTAAAGGTCATTCTTGCAGGGATTTGTTGTTTATTCCTTGCTACCTTTAGTTTTTCCGCTTTTGGCTATCGCTCAATCATTATTGTGTTGCTAGCCTTTATTATTGGTAGTTCTGGTTTTGTTTGCATTACGACGGGCGTGCCAAATTTAATATCGGAATTTTTGCCATACGATGAAGTCAATACAGCGATTGGGATCCTTCAACTTTGCCAATATATTGGAGGTGCTTTCGGTGTAACGATTTCGGGTCTCGTACTGGATCAGTTTGTTTTATCAAAAGCTTTAAATCCATTTTGGCAGCATAGTGGCAATGAATTTAGTCAGACTTATTTATTGCTAAGTTTGATCGCGGTCGTTGCAGGAATTTTATATTACTCACTTAATAAAAATCTCGATTCGAAGAAAATCCCTTTTCAAGAAGTGAAAAAGGGGATTTAAGTTGATAAAAGGATAGTTAAATAGAATTGATTTTTCGAGGTGATGACATGCAAGCTATACTGATCGATAAACTACCATTCTCTTTATTTATTGCAACGACAGACGGTGACATTCGGTATTGCAATGACGTTTTACTTAAATATATTCAGCTACCAGAAGGAACGGATAAAAAAATTGCGAACATCTTTGATCGGTGGGAAGAGCTGCGTGGTGGAAAGATTATCTATGCCAGTTGTCAGGGGAAAGACTGTATTTTTTTAAATGATTATTTACCTGAGTCAGGTGAATTCGTTTATATAGGAACGTTTTCTTCTGAATTAATTTCACTTGTAGAGGAGCTTGAAGAAGCGAAGCGGGTCAATCGTGAGCTTGATGCCATCATAGAGAACTCTTATGACGGCATTTACATCACGGATAAAAACGGGATTACCGTGAAAACCAATTCAGCGATCGAACGATTAACAGGAATTCCTAAAGAGTACTATATTGGGAAAAATGTCGATCAATTAATGAAGCGAGGAATCTTGCAAAAGTCAGTCACCCATCGTGTTCTTGAGAAAAAACGTTCGGTTTCTCTTGTTCAAGAAAATTATTTAGGGAGAGAAACATTGTTGACGGGTAACCCGGTAATGAACGAAAAAGGAGAAATTGAAGGAATTGTTACCAATATTCGCGATTTATCCGAATTAAATGAGCTGCAATCTGCGCTAAAAAAGGCAACTCAATTAAATGACCATTTTAAAAAGGAGATTGAGCGCCTTAGAGGTAGGAAGGGGCGTCCGAAGGGGGTAATCATTCGTAGCCAAGAGATGAAATTAATTTATGATACAGCATTAAGGGTAACGAATGTGGATGCCACCATCCTTATTCTTGGAGAGACTGGTACAGGGAAGGAGGTCCTTGCCCGCTTTGTTTATGAAAACAGTGAGCGAAGCCATAATGGTGAATTTATAAAGATAAATTGTGGTGCAATTCCCCCTGATTTATTGGAATCAGAGCTCTTTGGTTATGTCGGAGGGGCATTTACTGGGGCTAATGCCAAAGGGAAACCGGGAATGTTTGAGTTAGCGAATAATGGTGTGTTATTTCTCGATGAAATCGGTGAACTTCCCCTTCATCTTCAAGTAAAGCTATTAAGAGTTATCCAAGAAGGGGAGGTTCAACGGCTTGGTGATACGAAGCCAATTAAATTGGATGTCAGGCTTATTGCGGCTACAAACCGTAATTTAAAAGAAATGGTTGTATCAGGTGATTTTCGTGAAGATCTTTATTACCGTTTAAACGTGATTCCAATCTCGATTCCGCCATTGTCTGAGCGAAAGGATGATATCCTCCCACTAGTTACGTATTATTTTGAAGTAATGAATAAGAAATATAGCAAACAGAAAACGGTATCTTCAGCACTTAATGATTTCTTTTATCAGTATAGCTGGCCGGGAAATGTCAGGGAGTTAGCCAACCTGATTGAAAGGTTAGTGCTTGTCACGGAAGAGGATTATTTGAGGTTGGATCATTTACCATCAGAATATCTTGAAACCAATCAAGCAGCAGTTCAGGTAAATGACATGATGACCTTAAAGGAAGCAACAGAGATGGCAGAACAGCGAGTTCTGCAGTTAGCGATAAAGAAATATACAAATACATATCAATTGGCAGAGGCTCTAGAAACAAGTCAGCCTACCATTGTAAGGAAATTGAAAAAATATAATTTAACAATAAATTCTGAACCACTTTAACCAGTGGTTTTTGTTTTGGAGATTCATGGATAAAAATATTATTTGTGATTTAAAAATGAATTAATTGATTCAAAAATGAATCGAGGGAAAGGTGAGTTTAATAGGTTTATGAACGGAATGGATTCAAAAATGAATGATTTTAAGTTGTGGGAATAAAAAGAATGTTTAAATAACTGAGTTTGTAACTTTGGCATGCTTCTTGCATTGTAAATAGGTATATGAATTAAAGGGGGAACTACATAATGTTTGTGACACTTCCACAGGAAATTGAACAGATGAAACAGATGGTGAAAAATTTTGTTGAGAAGGAAGTTGAACCTTTTGCCCAACAAATTGAAGATGAAGATAAAATTCCACAACATTTAATTGAACAAGCAAAGGAATTAGGTTTGTTTGGAATTAGCATTCCTGAGGAGTATGGTGGAATTGGCTTAAATGCAGTAGGAAAAGCGGTTGTTCTTGAACAATTGGGAAGAACGCATAATGGCTTTGTTAGCTTAATCAGTGCACACACCGGGATTGGCAGTACTGGACTTGTTAAATTAGCCTCCGATTATTTAAAGCAAAAATATTTACCTGATATGGCTGCAGGAAGAAAGATTGCTGCGTTTGCCCTCTCAGAACCTGGTGCTGGCTCCGATGCCACCAATTTAGCCACTCGGGCTGAAAAAGTTGGCGATAAATGGATTTTAAATGGAACGAAGCATTTTATCACAAATGCTCCGGTTGCAGATGTGTTTACGGTTTTCGCCATGACCGATAAGGAAAAAGGGGCAAAGGGTGGAATTACAGCATTTCTCGTTGAAAAGGGTTTCCCTGGGTTCACCATTGGTAAGCAAGATAAGAAAATGGGATTAAAAGGCTCCTATACTGCGCAGTTAATCTTTGAAGATTGTCAGGTACCAGCAGAAAATGTCATTGGCGAAGTAGGAATGGGCTATATGTCTGCATTGAAAATTTTAGGTGAAGGCCGTGTAGGTTTAGCTGCAAGGTCGGTAGGGTCTTGTGACAAGTTAATTGAGCTGTCTGCTTCCTATGCAAAGGAACGGGTTCAATTTGGTCGGCCAATTGCTGATAATCAGGCGATTCAATGGATGCTTGCTGATATGGCAACTGAAACCGAAGCAGCAAGAACCTTAACGTTAAAAGCGGCTTATATGATTGATGAAGGGAAAGTGGTCATCAAGGAAGCTTCAATGGCTAAATTATTTGCTTCTGAAGTCTTTAACCGGGTAGCAGATAAAGCTGTGCAAATTCATGGCGGAATGGGCTATGTTTCTGATTATCCAGTTGAGCGTTTCTACCGTGATGCTAGAATCACGAAAATCTATGAAGGTACAAATGAAATCCAACGTTTAATTATTGCTAGAAGAATTTTGGAAGAAAATTAAAAAATACAATTTTTGAGAAAGCGCTATCAATTAGTGGTAGCAAGTCTTGACAGAAGAAGGTGAAAAGGAGGTAAGTAAATGGAAAATACGCAACGGTCGGAGAAAATTGATACGTCGGTACAGGAAAAGCCAGCCTATATTGAAGAACTATGGCGATCCCGCAAAGAAGGATGGAATACGGCACGAATCCTAATGCTAATTATTTCATTGTTAGCAATTGGGATGTCTGTCTTCCATGTATATACAGCAGGCTTTGGTACGCTACCTTCATGGGAGCAAAGGAGCATACACGTTGTATGGGCATTGCTGCTGATCTTTTTATTATTTCCATTTAAAAAGGGCGGGAAATTCGGGGTACTTGATACAATTTTTGTCCTTATTACTCTAGTAGTCGGTGCCTATATTATTTTTGGTGCTGAGGGCATTCAAAGTAGGCAGGGAAATGTCGGAAACAATGACATGATTTTTGGAACCATTTTGCTTGCGCTCATTCTTGAAGCAACAAGAAGAACAAATGGATTTTTTATGATGCTGATCGGATTATTTTTCATTGTCTATATATTCTTTGGTCAGTACTTTCCAGGAATTCTTGCCCATCCAGGGGCAAGATATGGAAAAATGATAGACCAAATGTTTAATAGTACCTTGGGGATCTTCAGCTCACCGATTTATGTCAGTTCGACGATCCTAGTATTGTTTGTTGTATTTGGCTCGTTTCTGATGAAATCGGGAGGGGGACAATTTTTCACCAACTTTGCTTTTGGGGCACTAGGAAATAAGACTGGTGGTCCGGCGTTGTCTTCCGTTGGGGCGAGTGCTTTAGTGTCGACGATTACTGGAAATGGTGCTGCTAATGCAGCAATAACCGGGTCGTTCACGATTCCGTTAATGAAAAAGCTTGGTTATTCAAAAAAGTTTTCAGCAGCAGTTGAAGCTGTTGCCTCTCAAGGTGGGCAAATTATGCCTCCAATCATGGGAGCATCTGTGTTTATTATGGCAGAAGCAACAGGAATACCCTACATCAAGCTTGCATTGTACGCGTTGATCCCGGCGATTATCTACTTTTTAATTGCTGGATTTATTGTTTATTTTCATGCAAAACGTTTAAAGCTTGCCGGTATCCCAAAGGAACAGCTGCCTGATCCAATGAAAATCCTTTTAAAGGAAGGCTATTTGTTCCTACCAATCTTTATTATCATCGGATTAATGATTTATGGCTATAGCCCTATGAAGGCAGGGTTTATCGCAATTTTCTTAACGATAGCTATAAGTTGGATCCGAAGGTCAACAAGGATGAATTTATTAGATATCCTCGCTGCTCTAGAAAATGGAATTAGAGGTTCTCTTTCAGTTATTGCAGCCTGTGCCACCGCTGGAATTATCGTTGGAGCCGTTTCATTAACAGGTCTTGGACTAAATTTTTCTAGGTTTGTTATTGACCTAGCCGGTGGACAGTTATTTCCGCTTTTACTTTTGATCGCGATAGCTTCCATTGTTTTAGGGATGGGGATGCCAACTGTTTCGGCCTATGTAATCTTAGCTGTTTTAGGTGTTCCTGCTCTGACTGATGCGGGAGTTAACTTAATAGCTGCCCATATGTTTGTCTTTTATTTTGGGGTATTGTCCGGTTTAACGCCCCCAGTTGCTATCACAGCATATACAACGGCTGGTATTGCAGGATCCAACCCGAATGCCACCGCTTTTTATGCAATTCGTATCGGTGCTGGAGGGTTCCTTATCCCGTTCATTTTCGTCTATAATCCAGAGCTATTGATGCAAAGCGATAGCACCATGGAAATGATTCTCGCGGTTGTAAGCGCTCTATTTAGCTGCTTCCTCTTTTCGTCAGCAATGGAGAATTATTTAGTTAAGGATTTAAATTTAATTCAGAGGTTGCTATTGTTTATAGCTTCGGCTGTCTTAGTCATCCCAGGAGTTATGACAGACATAGCTGGAATTGTCTTGTTTATTATTGTTTACTTCTGGCAAAAACGAACAGTCATTGATAGAGCTGCAAACCAAATAAATGTGTAAGAGTAAGGAGCGATTTAGTTGAAAAGAGGGAAACTATATTTACTTTTAATAATTTGTACAACACTTATGTTGGCTGCCTGTGGTTCGGGTGGAAGTCAAACCTCAGGAGAAGAAGGGAAATTAACAGCTCCAAGCAAGTTTTTGAGAATTGGTTCTGGACCAATGGGGTCGGGTTGGTTCCCAATTACAACAATCATGTCAGAGGTTTATATGGACGAATTCAGTGGTTTAAATGCCTCGCAATTAGAAGGTGGTTCAACTGCAAACTTAAAGTCATTGGATATTGGTGATATCGAGATTGGCATTAACTATACATCTGATTTTGCTGATGCAATAAATGGAGAAGGAAGCTTTGACAAAAAGCTTGATACGATCGCAAGCGTTGCTTCCCTGTACCCGGTTTTCCAAACCATTGCTACTTTAGAAAAGAATAAAGATATCAATAAAATTGAGGATATTGTTGATAAGCATATTTTCCTTGGTCCGAAGGATGGTGGTGGACCAGTCGCGTTTTGGCGGATGATGGCCGAGTACGGTATTGATGAAAAGTCCATCAAAGAGGCAGGCGGGAAAGTATCCTATGGAAACTATAATGATGGGGCTTCGATGATGGCAGATGGAAATGTCGATGTGTTCCTTGGTGGCGGCGCTCCGGCAATTTCTTCACTTCAAGAAATTGAGATGACTAATGAATTGAAGATTCTTCCTATTGATCAGGATAAGCTTGAAAGCATTAGTGAAAAAGGGTTTGGGATTTCCTATGATGCATTGCCAGCAGGTACGTATAAAGGTCAGGATGAAGATATTCCAACTTATACAACGGTTTCAATGTTAACAGCGCAAAAAGATTTAGATGAAGAATATGTATATAATCTGACAAAGGTTTTCTGGGAAAATTTAGCGGCATTCGAGAAACAAATTCCTGAAAGAGCAAAGCATTTTACCCTTGATACAGTTTTGGATGGAATTGAACAAGACTCTCTTCATCCGGGAGCTGCTAAATATTATCAAGAGCAAGGTGTTTTGAATTAAAAGCAGTGGGGTGAAGAGGATTGCAAAACTTAAAAGACCGTCCATGGTTTAAATATTATAAGGGAAATACAGATATTGAAATACCGGAAATATCCCTTTACTCAATACTTGAACAATCGGTTGTCGCTTATGGTGATAAAGTGGCCATCATCTTTGAAGATGAAAAAATCACATACAAGCAGCTAAAAGAACAGGTTGATCTCTTGGCGGGGGCTTGGAAGGAGTTAGGGTTTAAAAAAGGAGAACGACTTGGCTTAATGCTCGGTAACCATCCTGATTATGTGATTTGCTATTATGCAGCACAGGCTTTGGGGATTACGGTTGTACAAATTAACCCGATGTATACACCTCGTGAATTGCTGCAAATTGTGAATGATGCAAAGGTTTCTTCAATTGTTGGTGATGCAGTAGCTAAAAAGACCATCAAGGAGGTAAGCGATCTTTATCCATTTAAGTATTTAATAGGGTCACAGGATGATAGCTGGGGTGAAACAGAATCCAAAAATCTAGATGAATTGATTCTCTTTTCGTCTCCGTTAGTAGAACCTGAACAGATCGATGTACACGAAGATGTAGCTGTTATCCAATATACCGGTGGAACATCAGGAAAAATGAAGGGAGCCATGTTATCCCATTACAATCTAGTCGCTAATGTTGTTCAAAGCTTCTCGATGTACGGCGAAAAAATGGTTAAGGGCGAGGAAACCGTGCTGACTGCCACACCGTTATATCATGTTTATGCGATGACAAGTGCGATGAATTTAGGAATCTATATCGGTGCAGAAATCTTATTATTCCGAAAGTTTGATGTGGATGATGTGCTTAAAAAGATTCAAAAATATCGTCCGACATTCTTTCCAGGTGTTCCGAAAATGTATATTTCATTTGTCAATCATCCAGACATCAAAAAGTACAATTTGAACTGTTTAAAAACATGTTCATCCGGATCTGCTCCCCTTCCAATTGAGGTTATTAAGCGATTTGAGGAATTGACAGGGGCTACTATTGGTGAAGGCTTTGGATTGTCTGAGGCTTCTCCTTCTACACATCGAAATCCACCTTTTGGGATTCGAAAGGTGGGGAGTATTGGAATTCCAATGCCTCTAACAGACTGTAGGATTATTGATGATAATGGCAATGAGCTAGGCCCTAAATGTGTTGGGGAATTACTTTTAAATGGTCCGCAAATTATGAAGGGCTATTGGGGGAATCAAGAGGAAACGGCTTCTGCTTTACAAAACGGCTGGCTGTATACAGGGGATCTGGCGATGATGGATGACGATGGCTATTTTTACATTGTTGGTCGTAAGAAAGAAATGATCATTGTCGGAGGATTTAATATTTATCCTCAGGAAATTGAAGGAGTCTTATATGAATATCCAGATATTCAAGAAGCTGCCGTTGTAGGAATTCCACATGAAGAGCATGGAGAGCTTGTAAAAGCATACGTTGTCCCGAAAGCAGGGACTGAAATTGACCTTGATGAACTAAGGGGGTATTGTTACTCAAAATTGACTCCATATAAGGTTCCAAAGGTATTTGAGATTAGAGAGAAGCTTCCAAGGAATACCGTTGGAAAACTATTAAAACGCTTATTAGTAAAAGAAGAATTAGAGAAAGAAGCAGAGAAAAATGCTGATTAAAACATCAATGAAGTGCATGGGTGAATAAAAGGAAGGAACGTAAGAAGTACGATTCTGTACTAGCAAAAGTTTAGGAGGGAAAATAGATGAATATTTTTGTTTTATTAAAAAGGACATTTGATACAGAGGAAAGAATTACGATTACCCAAGGTGCAATTAATGAAGAGGGGGCTGAATTCATTATCAACCCTTATGACGAGTATGCGGTTGAAGAAGCAATTCAAATCCGTGATAACCAAGGCGGTGAGGTTACCGTTGTAACGGTTGGAAATGAAGAAGCAGAAAAACAGCTGCGTACTGCTTTAGCAATGGGTGCGGACAAAGCAGTGCTCATCAATACTGAAGATGATCTTGAAGCAAGCGACCAATTTACGACCGCGAAAATTTTAGCTGAATACTTAAAGGATCAAGATGCAGACATTATTCTTGCGGGAAATGTAGCGATTGATAATGGTAGTGGTCAAGTTGGTCCACGTGTAGCTGATTTATTGGATATTCCTTATGTCACTACGATTACAAACTTAGAAATTTCTGGAGAGACGGTTACGGTTGTTCGTGATGTTGAAGGCGATTCAGAGACGATTGAAACGAAGCTTCCGGTACTTGTAACCGCACAGCAGGGGTTGAATGAACCACGCTACCCGTCGTTGCCAGGGATTATGAAAGCAAAGAAAAAACCACTTGAAGAACTTGAACTAGATGATTTGGACCTTGATGAAGACGATGTGGAAGCAAAAACAAAGGTAGTTGAAATCTTCCTTCCACCATCAAAAGAGGCTGGGCGTGTCCTTGAAGGGGAACTTAATGCACAGGTAAAAGAACTTGTAAACCTGCTTCATAAAGAAGCAAAAGTAATCTAAAGGGGGATGAACATTATGGGGAAAAAAGTGATCGTTTTAGGTGAAGCTCGTGAAGGAGTATTAAGGAATGTTTCTTTTGAGGGAGTCTCAGCAGCAAGGGAAATTGCTGATGGTGGAGAAGTCATTGCAGTCCTCCTAGGTTCCGATGTAAAAGATTTAGCTCAAGAGATGATTATCGGAGGAGCAGACCGGGCTGTTATCGTGGAAGATGAGAAATTAGTTGGCTATACATCAGATGGATTTGCCCAAGGCTTGTTAGCAGTCGTAGAACAGGAAAAACCAGAGGCGATTCTTATTGGTCATACAGCTCTAGGGAAAGATTTATCTCCTAAGATTGCTAGCAAATTAGGGTGTGGTCTAGTATCTGATGCCGTGAAGGTAGAGGTTGAGGGTGGAAATATTGTTTTTACTCGTCCAATTTATTCGGGGAAAGCATTTGAAAAGAAAATTGTCACCGATGGCATTATTTTTGCTACCATTCGTCCGAATAATATTCCCCCTTTAGAAAAGGATGGTTCACGTTCAGGGGAGATATCTGAGGTTGCTGCAGAAATTAAAGATCTTCGCACGATTGTTCGTGAAGTGGCGAAAAAAGCGACTCAAGGGGTAGACCTTTCTGAGGCAAAGGTTATCGTTGCTGGTGGCCGTGGTGTGAAAAGTGAGGAAGGCTTCGAACCGCTTCAAGAGCTTGCAACTTTATTAGGCGGGGCTGTTGGTGCTTCACGCGGAGCATGTGATGCCGAGTATTGTGATTACTCCCTGCAGATTGGGCAGACTGGGAAGGTGGTTACCCCAGACCTTTATATCGCATGTGGAATATCGGGAGCCATCCAGCATCTTGCGGGTATGTCTAACTCAAAAGTCATCGTTGCGATTAATAAAGATCCTGAAGCCAATATTTTCAAAGTTGCGGATTATGGAATTGTCGGAGATCTATTTGAAGTCGTTCCAATGCTAGTGGAAGAGTTTAAAAGTTTACTAGTTGAGGCTTAAGTGGGAGAGTCCCCGTGTATACGGGGGCTTAATTCCGCTTGTTAGAAAGGGGATATATATGAAAAAGATAAGTGTCATCGGGTCCGGTACAATGGGGCGAGGGATTGCCTATTCTTGTGCAACAGCAGGATTTTTAACTGTGGTTCAGGATATTTCTGAAAGCTCATTAGAAACCTGCCGAACTTATATTGAGAGACAATTGTGTCGCTCAGTCGAGAAAGGACTATTAACGCCTGAAGAAGAGGTTGCTGCGAGAGAACGAATTCGATTCACAACAAGCTTAGAAGAAGCTGCCCAGGGGACAGATTTAGTCATTGAGGCTGTATTAGAGCTAATGGAATTAAAAATTGAGACCTTTAAACAGCTCGATCAATTTGCTCCGCCACATGCTATTTTAGCAACAAATACATCGACAATGAGCCCAACTGAGATTGCCGCTCAAACGAGCCGGCCATCTCAATGTATTGCACTTCATTTCTTTAATCCTGTTCCAAAGATGAAATTAATTGAAGTCATTTGTGGTCTTGAGACATCAGAGGAAACAATTCAAAAGAGCTTCGAATTCGGTAAGACCCTTGGGAAAGAATGTGTGAAAATCAACGAATATCCGGGCTTTGCTGTTAGCCGAATGAATTGTTTAATCGGGAACGAAGCGATGAACATGGTAATGGAGGGTGTTGGAAGCGTTGAAGACATTGATAAGGCAATGAAGCTAGGATTGAACCATCCAATGGGCCCGCTAGAGTTAGCTGATTTAGTCGGATTAGATACTCGGCTTCGCAATATGGAATATCTACACAAAACCTTGGGCGAGAAATACCGTCCATGTCCAATTCTTGTAAAATATGTAAAAGCAGGATGGCTAGGGAAAAAGAGCGGCAGAGGCTTTTATAACTATAATTGATAGGAGGATGTGTCATGGATTTTCGCTTAGACGAGGATATTGAGTTTTTAAAGAAAGGTGTCCGTGATTTCGTTCAGGCTGAAGTAGAAGCAGTTGCCATGCAAATTGAAGAGGAAAATAAAATTCCACAAAAAATTATTGATATGTCCAAGGAAATGGGCTTGTTTGGCTTAAGTATCCCAGAGGAATATGGTGGCCTTGGAATTGGAATGGTCGGCAAATGTGCGCTTTATGAAGAGATTGGTGCAACCCATAATGGCTACACGACATTAATTGGTGCCCACACCGGAATCGGAACTGTAGGAATTGTTGAAATGGGGAATGAAGCTCAAAAGCGCAAATATCTTCCAGAGATGGCGGCAGGCGAAAAAATCGGTGCTTTTGCGTTAACTGAACCGGCGGCAGGTTCGAATGCGACCAATTTGAAAACAACTGCCGTCAAAAAAGGCAATAAATATATTTTAAATGGAACAAAGCACTATATTACGAATGCGACTGAGGCTGATGTTTTTACGGTCATGGCTGTTACAGATCCTTCGAAAGGGTCAAAAGGGATTACCTCGTTTATCGTAGAAAAGGATTTTCCAGGGTTTCATGTTGGCGCAGTTGAGCGAAAAATGGGCCTTCGCGGCTCACACTCTGCGGAAGTCATTATGGAAGATTGTGAGGTTCCAATTGAAAACGTTTTAGGGGAAGAAGGCCAAGGCTATGTGAATGCTCTTAAAATTCTTGCCAATGGTCGTGCTGGATTGGCAGCGAGGAATTTAGGGTCTTGTCAAAAGCTACTAGATATGTCGGCAGCCTATGCAAATGAACGAGTTCAGTTCGGAGTCCCAATTATTGATCACCAAGCGGTTGGCCATATGCTCGCAGAAATGGCGATGGAAATTGAAGCCCTCCGTTCATTTACGTACCGTGTTGCGTGGATGGTGGATCAAGGAATGAAAGTCATCAAAGAAGCAGCGATGTTGAAGCTGTATGGCTCAGAGGTTTATAACCGTGTAGCAGATAAGGCGGTACAAGTGCATGGTGGAATTGGTTATATTGCCGATTATCCGATCGAGCGTTTCTTCCGTGACGCACGGATTACCAGAATCTATGAAGGAACTTCAGAAATCCAAAAGAATATTATCGCTGGTCAATTAAAAAAGGAATATAAACTAGATTAATAGGATAGAGGGGAGTAAGACAATGATGGGAGAAAACAGCAATATCGTCATAGTGAGTGCAGTTCGGACACCAATTGGTCGCTATGGGGGTTCTTTCAAAGAGATTAATTCGGGCTTTTTAGCTAGTCATGTCGTGAAGGAAGCAGTAAATCGTGCCAATATATCTAGTGATGAAGTAAACGAAGTGATTTTAGGAGAAGTAAGGCAAAGCACTGAATCCTCGAATGTTGCAAGGGTTGCTGCATTAAGAGCGGGAATTCCAGAAACAGTCCCAGCATTTACGATTAATCGCCTATGCGCTTCGGGGATGCAGGCGATTGCCTCAGGGGTTCAACAAATCCAATCAGGTCAAGCCGAGATTGTTGTTGCTGGTGGAACCGAAAGCATGAGTTGCTCACCAGTTTATCTGCGCGGATCAAGGTTTGGCGGCGACCGTGCCCATTTAGTTGATTCGAATACAGAAGCTGGACAGCAACCTCAGGAAATTTACGGTGATAGTCTCGGCATGGGGATTACTGCGGAAAATGTTGCTGAGAAATATCAGGTTTCACGGGAAGATCAGGATGCATTTGCGATTGAAAGTCAACGGAGGGCAAGCGTTGCTATTCAAGAAGGAAAGTTCAAGGAAGAAATTGTACCATTTGAGGTGAAAACAAAAAAAGGTTCGACAATCGTGGATACCGATGAACATCCGCGCCCAGACACAACGTTTGAAAAACTCGCCGCATTAAAGCCTGCTTTCCGTAAAGGTGGAAGTGTAACAGCAGGAAATGCATGTGGACGTAATGATGGCGCTGCAGCAGTTGTATTAATGAAGGAAGAAACGGCCGATGCAAAAGGGCTAAAGCCTTTAGCACGCATTGTTGATTGGGCCGCTGTTGGAGTATCCCCGGAAATTATGGGAATCGGTCCTGTACCTGCTGTTGAAAAACTCCTTGAACGGACAGGGAAAACAGTAGGTGAAATTGATTTGTTTGAATTAAATGAAGCCTTTGCTTCCCAGGCATTAGCGGTTATTCGTGAGCTAGGTCTAGACCAAGAGAAAGTCAATGTCAATGGTGGAGCGATTGCCTTAGGGCACCCAGTTGGAGCAACAGGAGCAAGAATCGTCACGACTTTATTGTACGAATTAAAGCGCCGGAGCCAACGATATGGAATCGCGACTTTATGTGTAGGTGGCGGACAAGGAATGGCGATATTGATTGAAAATATTATCGAGTAAAGGTGTGGAAAGATCTTACTAAATTAAAAAGCATTTTATTGAAGTTTACTATTTAAGGAGTTGGAAAAAATGAGTTTCGAAAATATAGAAATCACCAAAAATGGGAGACTCGCCTATATTGTGATTAATCGACCTGAGCTTCGTAACGCATTAAATACGGAAACATTGCAGGAGATTGTCGCTGCCCTTAACTTCTTGGAAAGAGATGCATCTGTTGGGTGTGTAGTCTTTACAGGGAAGGGTGAGAAATCCTTTGCTGCAGGTGCGGATATTTCCCAACTAAAAGAAAAAAATGCTTTGGATGTGTTTAATCCGAATGGAATGTCGGAAGTCTATGATAAAATCGAAATGTTTGATAAACCAACGATTGCAATGGTTAATGGTTTTGCACTTGGCGGTGGATGTGAACTCGCTCTTGCTTGTGATATCAGGATTGCGTCTACAAAAGCAAAATTTGGACTCCCTGAGTTAAATTTATCGATTATTCCAGGTGCAGGTGGAACGCAGCGATTAGCAAGAGTGGTAGGCAAAGGGATTGCTCTTGATATGATTCTGACAGGGAGATTCCTGGATGGAGTGGAAGCACAACGCATCGGGTTGGTTTCCGAAGTTGTTTCTCCTGAAGATCTTGAGGAAAAGACAGTGGAGGTTGCGGAGAGAATTCTTGCAAAAGGACCTCTTGCCGTTAAATTAGCGAAACTTGCTGTTCACGCTGGATTTGAAACGGATCAGAAAACCGCGCTAATTATTGAGAAACTAGCACAGGCTGTCTTGTTTTCGACCGAAGATAAAAATGAGGGTACAGCAGCCTTTTTAGAAAAAAGAAAAGCAGAGTTTTCTGCGAAATAAAGGAAACACTTGTACTAATCCGAAGCTTTCGTTTATAGTTAAACGTAGATTATATATAGGAAGGCGTTCACTATGTACAAGAGTTTTTATCATTTCCTTATGAAATACCGGCACCCAAAGCCGAAGGATGCCATCAGCACTTTTGCTAATTATGCCTATGAAGACCATAGCTTCCCAAAGAACTCTGAGGATTATGACGAAATTAGCACTTATCTTGAGTTTAATGGTCATTATCTTGAAAGCATGTCCATTTTTGACGAAGCGTGGGAATTATACTTGCATTTCGAAGGATAGAGTAATCTATCCTTTTTTGCATGGAATGAAGCAATTGAATGGACTTTCCTCTTATCATAAATTAAGCTAATATTCAGTTCTTTTCTTTAGGGAGGAGTAAGTTGGATTGAAAAAATAGTGAAAAGTGATTTCAAAGGATTAGTTGAATTTTATGTATTATTTTTATAGGGGCGCCATCGAATTATTTGCTTAAACAAATATAAAACAATAATGGAAAGAAGGAGGCACCAAAATTCCATGCGTATACATCCCCAAAAAATAGCTTATAAAGATTTGAGTTATTTAATAAGGTCAGCAGAAGAAAACGATGCAAAAATGTTAGCTGAAGTAAGGTTGCAGATCGACGGCGAAACTGAAAATTTGGATCGAGAAAAAGGGGAGAATTATATTGATGAAAAAGGGTTTCATCAACTAATCAACGAGGATACTGAATCTAGCAGGAATCTTTTTCTAGTTTGTGAATGGAATGGAAGGATTGTTGCCTTTTCAAGATGCCAAGGCAATACATTGAAAAGAACAGCTCACCAAGTAGAATATGGTGTTTGTGTTTTAAAGGAATTTTGGGGATATGGCATAGGGACAAACTTATTAAAAGAAACGATAAGTTGGGCGGATACTAATGAAATAAAGAAAATAACCTTGAAGGTACTCGAAACGAATAGTAATGGAATCATGCTTTATTGTAAGGTTCAAGAACACTTGTGACTTTAGTCGTGAGATGAATTGAACCTCTTTTTTGTTTTCAAAACGGTACATACGTTCTATAATAAAGGTAACTAATTCCAAAGGAGGTGTCTATTTTGAATCAGCATAAAGCCTATAAATTTCGCATTTACCCTAATCAAGAACAAGCAACCTTAATCAAT
>Ga0182742_1002299_pt1 | contig 21544 bp, 22 predicted proteins | sample eDN5th37CBELigMG_FD_128880 | JGI IMG/M metagenome (GOLD analysis project Ga0182742, IMG submission 128880) | Enriched Miracle-Growth compost microbial communities from Emeryville, California, USA - eDNA 5th pass 37_C BE-Lig MG (version 2)... ... | reverse complement strand
TTGTCACAGGGCTTCAACCTTAGGATCTCTCCACCAGTTGCCTGTCAGCTACGAGGCGACTTGGCTCTTACCTCGGTTGGACTTTCACCAACTAGCAATTAACGGCTTGCTGGGCGCGCTGGCTGCTAAGAGCGTGTTCCGCCTTTTTCCATTGCGCCTGGTTCAAGATCCCAAATGCCTTCGTTTTTTTCTCCTTTTTTCCTCAGCCAGCCTTTGTATTCCTCCTGCATTCCTTCATTTTTGGGTTTCTCATGGAGGGTGTTCAGATATAGCAAAAAACCGAATCCCTTCAGAAGGATTCGGCTATTCTGTCTTTCTTTATAGCAAGCTGCCCATATACACGACGACCGGGATGCTCAGCATCGCCAGCAGCGTAGAAAAGAGCGTCGTCATCGCGCCCATCTCCTCGTCCGCCGCATAGCGGCCAAACAAAATTGAGGCGAGTGTCAGTGTAGGCATGGCTACCTGGATCAATGCGACGCGGGAGATCTCGCTGTCCATGGGAAAAATGGAGAGCAGAGTTGCGGACAGCAAAGGAAACAAGAGCAGCTTGAAGGTAATGGGCACACTGAGCAGTTTGACGGAGACGAAGCGTTTTCCTTTTAGGAAATGAGGAAGCAGCATCCCGATATAGAGCATAGCCATTGGAGTAGCCAGCTTGGACAATGTCCCGAACACCGGCTTTACGGGTTCAGGAGGGACAAATCCGAGCAGTGCCGCACCTAATCCTCCGATGATCGCTACCATCGGAATATTGATCAGCGATTTTAGCCCCTTGAGGGAAAAAGAGCCCTTTCCTTGCAGCATCATGACGCCGACGGTCCAGAGCACAACGTCAACCCCTGCATCGAAAATGGCTGCCAGCAATGCCCCTTTGGGACCAAACAATGCAGCACAGAGAGGCAAGCCGATGAATCCGGTGTTCCCCAACCCTGATAAAATCGCAATCTCTCTTCTTTTTTGAACGCTGACCGTCATGGCCCGAGCGCCCAGCCACCCCATCCAAATTCCAAGGCAGTTGAGGCCTATGGAAAGCGCAAGCGTCGTCAGGATTTGCGTCCACAGGGCATTGTCGATTGGCGTTTGGAAGATACCGTCGAGGATAATGCAGGGCATCGCCACATTTACGATGATGGTAATGACGAGTTGCCGCGAATCATCCGTCAAGGGCTGTCGATAACCGATCAATCCGCCAATACCGATGATGACAGCCATAATCAGGATCGATTGCAGCAAGGTAGAAATATCCAAGAACGATCCCCCCGCTTATTGCTCTACTTCCAGCCAGCTCAGCTCCTCTGGCTCGCCTTTTTCACAGGTGCGCAGCAAATCCCCGCATATCGGGATGACCTTCTCGACAGGGACGCACCAGCTCGCCGGAAAAGCGATTTCTTCTCCCTCGATGACAAGGGTTGCCATCACAGCAGACTGCTTGTCCGATGCGAGCACATAATGCCGCTCGCGAGGCTCATGCTCCTTCCATTGCACCAGGACCTTTCCCTGGTTTCCGCCTGCCACTACCAGATCGACGTGGTCCCCGTAAGCAGCGTGGACGAGTGTATGGGTCTTTCCGTTCAGCTCTGCAATCCCCTTCAAAACCTCATGCCAGGCTACGTGCTTTTGTTCTTCTCCCGTGCCGTCCATATAGACACGCCAATCGTTCAACATATCGCTAACTCCTTTATCGGCTGTAATACCTATGCGTATTCGTTCCTATTGTACGCTTCTTTGGCAGGCTGCTCAACTGTCAAACACGTTTCTCCCAGTGCTTGGACATACCCGGAAGCGTTCACGCGTACACTATAGGAAGGACGGGGAATCTGCATAACCAAGTAAGTGAATAGGAATTAGCGTTTTATCATTGACAAACACCCAGTGAAGCCATACCATATATTCATTAAATCAGATCAATTTAAAGGGGTTTTCCATCGTGAAGAAAATTCTTTCCTCCCTCTTATTTGCAGGTCTGCTCGTCGGGCTGACCGGATGCGGCACTTCTGGCCCCGCTGCTCCTTCTGAACAAAACAACGCGGCACCAGCTCCTTCGGCGAACGCATCTCTGCTGGAAAAAGTCAAGGCGGACGGCAAGCTCCTGATCGGTACAGAAGGAACCTATGCTCCCTTCACCTTCCACGACCAATCGGGAAAATTGACCGGCTACGATATTGACGTAGTAACCGAAGTGGCCAAACGGATCGGCGTTGAGCCCGTATTTCAGGAGACCCAATGGGATGCGATGTTTGCCGGACTGGACTCCGAGCGTTTTGACGTGGTAGCCAACCAGGTCGGAATTCGCGCCGATCGCCAGGAAAAATATGATTTCTCCAACCCATACACGGTATCGACAGCCGTTCTCGTCACACATAAAGACAATACAAGCGTGACAGGCTTCGCAGATATTAAAGGGCTGAAAGCAGCCCAAACGCTGACGAGCAATCTCACTGACATCGCGAAAGAAAACGGCGCGGAAATTGTCGGTGTCGAAGGCTTCAACCAAGCGATTGACCTCCTTGTCTCCAAGCGTGTGGACATAACCATCAATGACGGTATCTCCCTGCTCGATTTCATGAAACAAAAACCTGATGTGCCGATCAAAATTGTCGCCAAGCATCCGGATGTCGCGAAGAACGGTTTCCTTTTCCGCAAAGGCAGCACTGATCTGGTCGATGCCTTCAACAAGGCATTGGATGAAATGAGCCAGGACGGCACGCTGAAAAAAATCTCCGAGAAGTGGTTTAACGAAGATGTTTCCAAATAACCTGTTTGAGAATCCGGATAGGCTGAACCGTCTCATCGACATCGCGCAAAGCTCCTTTCTCCCTTTGGTGAAGGGAGCCTTGCTCTATTCTATTACCATTGCTCTCGTGTCTTTTGCCGTCGGTCTGATCATTGCGGTGCTTACCGCCCTAGCCCGTATTTCCGGCATTCGTCCACTCGTCCTTATCGCCCGCATCTACGTCTCGATCATTCGCGGGACTCCGCTATTGGTTCAATTGTTTATCATCTTTTACGGCTTGCCCAGCCTCGGGCTGCGGATCGATCCCATCCCATCCGCTATCATCGGGTTTTCGCTGAGTGTGGGCGCTTACTCATCGGAGGTCATACGGGCTGCGATCCTGTCCATCCCCAAAGGACAATGGGAAGCTGCCTACTCCATCGGGATGAGCTACACGCAGGCTCTCAGACGGGTGATACTCCCGCAGGCTACGCGAGTGAGCATTCCTCCCTTGTCCAACTCCTTTATCAGTCTGGTCAAGGACACGTCGTTGGCTGCTGCCATCACTGTACCGGAGATGTTTCGCAAGGCCCAAGAGATCGTCGCGTCTACCTATGAGCCCATGCTGCTCTATATCGAAGCTGCCCTGATCTACTGGGTAATCTGTTTCCTGCTCTCCATCCTGCAGGATCGCATCGAAATCAGACTGGACCGCTATGTCTAAGAAGCAGGTGAATACCAACGATGATTCAGGTTCGAGATTTGCATAAGCAGTTTCATTCCCTCCAGGTATTAAAAGGAATCTCCCTCACCGTGGAAAAAGGGAAGGTTGTAGTCGTAATCGGTCCTTCCGGTTCTGGCAAAACCACCTTGCTTCGCTGTCTGAACGCCCTGGAGGTGCCGACGAGCGGCACGGTCCAGATCGGAGATGTCAAGCTGGACTTCTCGCAAAAACCGGATCGTTCCCGCATCCCGCTTTTGCGCAGGCAGACTGGTATGGTGTTTCAAAGCTACAACCTGTTCCCCCATATGACAGCGCTGCAAAACGTGATGGAGGGACCTGTCACGGTAAAAAAGGAAGATCCCCGCAAAGTCCAAACAAAGGCTTCTGCCATTTTGGCAAAGGTAGGACTCGCAGACAAGCTGGATCATTACCCTGCCCAGTTGTCTGGCGGGCAGCAGCAGCGGGTAGGCATTGCTCGGGCATTGGCCATGGACCCGCAGGTGATGCTCTTTGACGAGCCTACCTCCGCCCTCGATCCCGAATTGGTCGGCGAGGTATTGAAAGTGATGAAGGAATTGGCGCAGGAGGGCATGACGATGATCGTCGTTACGCATGAGATGAGCTTCGCCCGCGATGTGGCAGATGAAGTGATCTTCATGGACCAGGGCGTCATCGTCGAGCAGGGTCCTCCCGAGCAGATTTTCCGCAAGTCTCGCGAGGAGCGTACGCGCCAGTTCCTCCAGCATTTGCAGGTGCGAGACTGACCGGCACTCCCTTCCCTGCCTTCGCAAACAAAAAGACTCTGTGTTCCGAGCCAGGACACAGAGTCTTTCTTTTTCATCGATCTTATAGAACGCTTAGTCATCGAACAAGGCAAAAATCAACAGGATAATCAAGATGATCCACCAAAAGTTGCCGCCGCCAAACCCACGGTTTCCCATCCGCACTCTCCCCCTTCCTGTCCAGATTGAAAGAGGCTGCTTATTGTGAAAACAGCGTTTCATTTTTCAATCTATGACAGGATGGCCCCGTCCGCATGGATGCCTGTCTAGGAAAAAACGAAAACGGGTGAATGACGGCAGGCAAACATTTACAATCTCTTTAAACCAACTCTACGTTCGCTTCACATCTGGAAGCTAGAATAGAACCTGTCAGTGAAACGATGGACATCATGTCCCCGTTTTCGCCGCCCGTACCGCCCCCTTATGTATGACGGGCGGTTTTTTTGATCCAGTTGGTCTTCCCCGTTACTCAAATCGTGTGAATTTTTCTTCGGCGGGAGTTCTTGGCGCAGCTTGCGGAGTCTTGTCCGGATCGAAAAAGCCGAGATGCAAAAAGCCGATGATTTTTTCACCCGGCTGCACACCCAGCACCTTGTGTGCCTTGGGGTCGAGGTTGTGCGGGTTGGTTTTCCATACGACACCGAGACCTTTTTCCCAAGCGAGCAATTGGAAGTTTTGGATCAACGCACTCGTGGCGCTGAAGTCTTCCTCCCACTGCTTTTGCCGTGGATCTTCCTTCATGATCACAATCAAAAAGGCTGCCGGTTCGCTAAACAAAGCCCGCCGCTTTTCTTGTTGATCCGCTGGATAAACCGGCATCATCCGCTCAATAAATTCTTCCTTCTTCTCGGTTGGAATAAACAGAAAACGCCAGGGCTCACGCAGCCCGTGGTTGGGTGCATACACCGCATCGTTCAAAAGCTCGAGAATCAGCTTTTCCGGCACTGCGTCCGGTTTGTATCCGTTTTTAATGGAGCGCCTGCCCCGAATAATAGAAGCAATTGACACATCATTCACCTCTTCGTTGATTGTCCACGAACATGATAATGGTTATCATTTTCATATATTAACGTGAATCCACTGGCAAATCAAGTGAAAAAACCCCGGGAATATTCTCCCGAGGCTGATCGGTAAAGGGGACTTTCGCAATCAAAAAGAAATCTCTGTCACTTGGTTGAGATAAACTAAAGAAAAACCTGACTTATGACAAGAACAATCATACATAAGGAGGATTGGATCATGACGAATGCGTCTGACAAGAAAAGAACGGACACTGCCTCAAAAGTGATACTGGCATCACCGCAAACCATCTATCAGGCGTTCATGGACCCAAAGGCGCTCATTTCATGGCTTCCACCAGATGGGATGAAAGGCCGTGTCGATTTTTTCGACCCGCGTGAAGGCGGAGCCTATCAAATATCCCTCGTCTACATCACCCCCGATCGATCCCAACCCGGGAAAACTTCAGAGGACACCGACGTCGTACGAGGGACATTTCTCAAGCTGGAAGAAGGCAAGCGAATCGTGCAGCAGATTACATTCGAGTCCGAGGATCCGGCGTTTGCGGGCGAAATGATCATGACCTGGAATCTGGACACTGTCCCGGAGGGCACCGAAGTTACGATTGTTTGCGAAAACGTACCTGAGGGAATCCGGCCAGAAGATCACGACGTAGGTTTACGGTCCACGCTGAACAATCTCGCTGCCTATGTACAGAGCCTGATTTGATCAAGCTTTTATCAAAGCAGGCCCTGATTACAAAAGGTCAATCCATCATTCTGACGAGCATGCGGGAGACCAGAAGCAGAAGCAAGCCCATGAACATGGATACTGCACCGATCAGACTGAAAACTTCCAGGTACCCCAGTGACTGGGTAAAGGCTGCCAGCTTGCCTCCGAGGATGTTGGCGACACCGGAGCTGGCCAGCCACACGCCCATCAAAAGCGATGCCAGCTTGACCGGGGCCAGCTTGCTCACCATCGACAGCCCCACGGGAGAGAGAAAAAGCTCCCCCAGCGTGTGCATGAAATACGTCAGTACGATAAACAGCAGATTCGCTTTGGTGACGATATGATTTTCATCGCTTCCCGTCTGCATCACCGCCAGAATCAGGATCACATAACCGATCCCAAGCATCACCATTCCCAGCCCCATTTTCGTCGGGGCACTCAAATCCCCTCTTTTCGAGGAAGCCAGCTTGACCCAAAACGCGGATAGAATCGGGGCGAAGATCACGATAAACAGCGGGTTAAGCGACTGGAACCAGGAGGTCGGCACCTCCCAGCCAAACAAATGCTTGTCCACAAAAATATCGGTATACAGCGTCAAGGAACTGCCTGCCTGCTCAAATCCAGCCCAGAAAAAAACGACGAAGCAGGTGATGATAATGATGACTGCCGTACGCTGCTTGTCTTTTTTCGTCAATGGCGCTTGGGCTGCTGCGGCTGCCACCGGGTCCTCCGACTTCCCGACCGGCCTTTTGCCGATGTCGCCCAAATAGCGGTCTCCCAGGGCATTGAAGAGGATCTGTCCGATGACCATGCCGATCGCGGCCGCCAGGAATCCGTAGCGATAGCCGTATTGCACGACGCCATTTGCGGTCGTCTTGAACAGATCCTCCGCCAAATAGCCGCAGATGAGTGGAGCAAAGAATGCACCTACGTTAATGCCCATATAAAAAATGGTAAAAGCAGCATCCTTGCGCTTGTCGTTGTCGGTATACAGCTCGCCCACGAGCGTCGAGATATTCGGTTTGAAAAAGCCGTTGCCAATGATCAGAAGGGCTAAGCCAGTATAGAGACCAAACTGGTTGTGCTGGGCAAACAGCATGAAGTTGCCCAATGCCATCGCAATCCCGCCCAGCGTAATCGCATATCTTCTGCCCAGAAAGCGGTCAGACAGATAGCCCCCTGCAAGCGGAGTAAAGTAGACCGCTCCTGTAAAAAAGCCGTACAAACTCATCGCCGTCGTTTTCTCAAATCCAAGACCGCCACTGACGAGGGCCGTCGTCAAATACAAGGTTAACAGCGCTCTCATCCCGTAGTAGCTGAAGCGCTCCCACATCTCAGTCAGAAATAACAGGTACAGTCCCGGAGGGTGTTTTTGTCTCCCCTGCTGCCCTTGTACGGATGCATCCATCCACTTTCCTCCTCTCGTCGCTTGTTTTAGGATTTGTCGGGAGGGCTTTTTTATTCCACATGCATCCCTTTTGGCAGGCGCCTGATCCATTTTCCGCTTGCTAATGTATTTTTTCTTTGCTATGCTAACTGACGAACGTTCGTTAAGTTGGAGGTGAGGTCATTGAAAAGCAATGAAATTAAGGAAGCAGCGCTCAAATATTTCACGATCCACGGCTATGAGGGTGCATCGCTTTCCCAAATAGCGGAAGAAGTCGGCTTGAAGAAGCAATCCATATACGCCCATTTCAAGGGGAAAGATGATCTCTTTCTGCAGGTTTTACGGGACGCGAAAGAGGCTGAGCTGTCTTCCAAGCTCCACTATTTCAGCAAGGTCGATTCACAAAATCCCGAAAAAGATTTATACGGATTCCTGCAATTGGTGATCGATTTATTCAAAAAAAATGAGCTGCTAAGGTTTTGGCTGCGCATGACTTTTTTCCCGCCGGCTCATCTTCGGAATGAAATCGGCGAAGAAGTAGCCGATATCGAAGAGAAGGTGCAGTCGGTCCTGGAGGGGAAATTTCAAGATTGGATTGATGCAAAAGTCATCGTTCATGATATAGCGAAAACGCCGACCCTGGCCTTCGTGGGGGTAGTCGACTCCATTCTGATCGAGCTTGTATACGTCAATGATGAAAAGCGGCTGAAGGATAAATTAGAAGCTTGTTGGTCCGTATTTTGGAGAGGAATTTCACATTCATGATTTTTCAGAAAGGGGGAGTTGATACCATGGGGAAAACCATCAAACAACAAAAATGGGTATTAACAATCCTTCTAAGCAATATATTCATTGCATTTCTGGGAATTGGCCTCGTCATCCCGGTGATGCCATCCTTTATGAACATCATGCATTTATCAGGAAAAACAATGGGCTATCTTGTCGCCGTATTTGCGGTGGCACAACTGCTCATGTCACCAATCGCCGGCCGCTGGGTTGACCAGTATGGCAGAAAAAAAATCATCATCATCGGCTTGTTTCTTTTTGGTGTTTCTGAGCTGATCTTTGGGATAGGGACGAATGTGTACGTTCTCTATTTATCGAGGATCCTTGGGGGAATTAGTGCCGCCTTTATCATGCCGGGTGTTACAGCCTACGTTGCAGATATTACCTCTGTTCAGGAACGCCCAAAAGCGATGGGCTATATCTCTGCCGCCATTAGCACCGGCTTTATCATCGGGCCTGGCATTGGAGGGTTTATTGCCGAATATGGAATACGGATGCCCTTTTTCTTTGCGGCAGCCGCTGCTTTTCTGGCATGCATCTCCTCGTCCTTTATTTTAAAAGAGCCGCTTACCAAGGAGCAGCTTGCAGAAATATCGGCTCATACAACGCAGACTAATTTTGTGAGTGACCTAAAAAAATCCGTAAATCCGCTGTACTTTACGGCGTTTATTATTGTATTTGTACTCGCTTTCGGTTTGTCGGCTTATGAAACCGTCTTTAGCCTTTTCTCTGACCATAAATTCGGCTTCACTCCGAAGGATATTGCCGGCATTATTACCATTAGCTCCATTTTCGGCGTGGTCGTGCAAATATTTCTATTTGGAAAAATGGTTGATCTGCTCGGCGAAAAGAAGCTGATCCAGATATGCTTGTTCGTAGGTGCCCTGCTGGCAGTCGCGTCCACCATGATATCCAGCTATTTTACCGTGTTGGCTGTAACATGCTTGATCTTCCTCGCCTTTGACTTGCTCCGTCCAGCATTGACGACATTTCTCTCGAGAGCAGCCGGAAAAGAGCAGGGATTCGTGGCTGGCATGAACTCCACCTACACCAGCTTGGGAAATATCGTCGGACCAGCGATGGGCGGAATCCTGTTTGACGTCAATATCAACTATCCGTATTTGTTTGCTGCTGTCATTATGGTCATTGGCCTTGGCATTACGTTCGTATGGAAGGAAAAAACGTTGGCAGAAGGCGTAACGGAATAAAAAATCACATAGCAACGAAAAAAGACGTGCTGGCTGGCACGTCTTTTTGCACGTCTCTCGGAATGTTGCTCCTCAAGCTCTACTTCATCCATTGCTCTCGGAGAGGTTCAAATAATGCTGCAATTCCTCGTAAAAGGCTGGATTGCAGGCCATGACACTGCTTTTTTGATCAAAAGGCAAAGGCGTTCCCGCCATAGACGTGACGCGGCCTCCCGCTTCCTCGACGATAATGCGGCCTGCGCCGAAATCCCATGCGTTCAGTGAAAGGCTGACGTAACCGTCCAATCTGCCTGCGGCTACATACGCCATCTCCAGAGCAGCACTGCCCAGCAGGCGCATGCCGCGTACCTTTCCAGCCAGCTTTTTGACAATTTGATCGATCCCCATCTGCTCTGCTCGCTCGTTCCAGAACACGCTGGTACACAGCAAAGCTTCCTCCAGACGGACATGCCGTTCAAGGCGCAGCGGGCGATCATTCAGAAAGGCCCCTTCCCCTCTGACCGCGTAAAAAAGCTCGTCGCGCGAAGGATCGTATACTGCTCCGACCAATCCCTCTCCCTTATGGTAAACCGCGATCGAGACAGAAAAATTGATCTGCTGATGAACGAAATTGGTCGTCCCATCGATGGGATCAATCACCCAGAGCGTATCGAATTGACTCGGATCCCCGGCAAAGGTCCGCTCCTCGCCCAATATCCCATGGTCAGGGTACTTAGCCAGGATCAAATCGATGACGTGTTTTTCTACTTCTTTATCGACAGCCGTAACCAGATCGGAGGCAGATGTCTTGTATTCTACAGTAAACGGCTCTCTCATGCGGGCCAGGCTCAGCTTTCCCGCAGAGCGGGCACAATGCAGAGCATGCTCCTTTAGCGCCGCCAGTGATGATGTTTGCACTCGTATCGCCACCCAAACAAGACTTTGCTTCTAGTGTACCATACTTTACCTCCTGTTACACCCCGCTGGTCGGCCAAGTGCAAAAGGAGAGGAGGTCCGTTCTCGTCCGGACCTCCTGAAAGCGACCCCATTAACAGCAGCGCGTGATGCCGCCTTTTTCATAACGTTCGCGCAGGGCGTAGATGTAGTATTCGCGCTCGGTCATCGGAAAAATCCCCGGGGACGCATGCGTGACATACCAGTGCTGCAGATAACGATCGTAGTCCGGCATCCCGAAAATCGTCTTGATCGCAGAGCTTACGCGGCGCAGGGACTTTCGGATCGTTCTCCACTTTTTCCTCATGCGACGTGACCTGTACCGTCCAGGATGTCCCCTTTGGATTTGACGTAGGGGGACTCATGCAATTGGTACTGTTTGCCGCGAAGAATATTGATCCAAAGCCGGATGCCGTCCAGAATGATGCCGATGGTAATCACCATGAAGATCGCGCAAACCACAGCGTCGATCTGGTCGTTGAGAATCATCTTTTGCGCAGCCTCTACCGTTTTTGCCCCGGCAGGCAATGTACCTGCATCTAGTGCTTTTTGGAATACCTCCGCATGCGCCAGGAAGCCGATTTTCGGATCTGCGTGGAACAGCTTTTGCCAGCCTGCTGTCAATGTCGCCGAGGTCAGCCAGGCCATTGGCACCAGCGTCACCCAGGAGTAGCGCGCCTTGCCCATTTTGAAGATGATCGTCGTACCTACGGTAAAGGCGATTGCTGCCAGCATCTGGTTGGCGATTCCGAAGAGCGGCCACAGCGTGTAGATGCCGCCGAGCGGGTCCATGACACCCTGCAGGAGGAAATAGCCCCACCCGATCGAGATGATGGCAGACCCGATCAGGTTGCCGGGCAGCCAGTTTACTTCTTTCATTTTTGGAATGACGTTCCCCAGCATATCCTGCACCATGAAGCGTCCGACGCGGGTTCCCGCATCGATAGTCGTCAGGATGAAAACGGCTTCAAAGAGGATCGCAAAATGGTACCAGAAGGCCATCAAGGCTTTTCCTCCGAGAATGCCGGAGAAAATGGTGGCCATCCCGATCGCAAGCGAAGGAGCGCCCCCGGTGCGGGATAAGATGGTTTTTTCCTGAATATCATCAGCCAATGTCGTAATCATATCCGGGGTAATCGTATACCCCCAGCTGGAAATCGTCTGCGCTGCCGCGACAGCATCGGCCCCGATCACAGCGCCCGGCGAGTTGATGGCGAAGTAGATCCCTGGTGTCAAGACACATGCCGCGATCATCGCCATGACTGCTACTCCGGATTCCATCAGCATTCCTGCATAGCCGATCAGCGGAGCATGCGATTCTTTGGCGATCATCTTCGGTGTCGTACCCGAGGAGACGAGGGCGTGGAAGCCCGATACTGCCCCGCAGGCAATCGTAATAAAGAGGAACGGGAAGAGGTTGCCCGCAAATACCGGACCTGTTCCATCGATAAACTTGGTCAAGGCAGGCATCTGCATCGGGGGCAAGGTCAGGATAATCCCCACAGCCAGTACCGCAATCGTCCCCACTTTCAAAAAGGAGCTGAGGTAATCGCGCGGAGCCAGCAAGAGCCAGACCGGCAGTACCGATGCGACAAAACCGTAGACGATAATCATCCAGGCCAATTGCACCTTGGTAAAGGTAAAGGCAGGTCCCCACACTGGCGAGTCTGCCACTGCCTGCCCCCACCAGAGGGAGAGGAACAAGAGCGCCAGTCCGATGAGCGAGCCCTCCACGACTCGTCCCGGCCGGATGTAGCGCATGTACAACCCCATCAGGATCGCGATCGGCAAGGTCATAAAGATCGTAAACGTAGCCCAAGGCGACTCTGCAAGAGCGTTGACCACAACCATCGCCAAGACGGCAATCAGAATGATCATAATCGCAATAATGCCGATCAACGCTAAAGCACCGCCAAAAGGACCGATCTCTTCCTTGGCGATCTGACCCAATGTTTTACCATTGCGGCGCATCGAGCCAAACAAAATGATGAAGTCCTGCACAGCTCCGCCGATGACGACCCCGACGATAATCCAGATCGTCCCCGGCAAATACCCCATCTGAGCGGCCAAAGTGGGTCCTACAAGCGGCCCCGCACCGGCAATCGCGGCGAAATGGTGCCCGAACAGGACCCATTTGTTCGTCGGCACGAAATCCTTTCCGTCGTTGTTCACCTCTGCAGGCGTGGCCCGATTGTCATCCAGGCCCATGATTTTCTTCGCAATAAAACGGCTGTAAAAACGATAAGCAACAGCATAAGTACAGATTGCTGCAGTCAACATCCAGAACGAGTTGACAGACTCCCCGCGCGACAATGCCAGCACACCGAAACCGATGGCACCCAGCGCGGCAATCCCACCCCAGATCAGGATGGAGAGAAGCCATTTTTTCATCTGTTCTCCTCCTCGTTTCAATATTCAGGCAACGAACCTGAATAGAAGGTACCACAGGGAGGAAACGAGCCATATAGAAAATGGCTGAACGGTAGAAAAGGGGACACGAATCGTAGAAGATCGGACATGGATGAAAGCGAATACAAAAAAGTCAGCCTTATACGTACGCCATGATGATGTAGACAACAAGGCTTGGCAGTGCGAGCAGAATGAGGTTCCTCGTCCAGCGGAATCTGCTTTTGCTCTCTCTTCGCGCGTTGTTCTGGTCATGAAAGTAAGCAATAGAGGTATCAGGCCCCAAAGAAGTGATGCTGAGCATCCCCGCGAAAAGAACGCATGCCCCAACTAGATAAAAGGACAACGTATCAGCCAAACCCATATCCCCCACAAAAAAGCTGACGAGCCAAATCACTGCTTGCAGCAGACAGCCGATGATCAAGGATTTTAGCATGTTCTCTACTCCTTTTTATGAAATCGGCCCCTAAAAGCCCAACCTGCGCTTCAGCTCCTTCACTACGTTGCGGCTTACCGGCACCTCCGTTTTCCGCTGATCCTGCATGACGAGATGAATCGCCCCTTTGAACCAGGGGACAAGCTCTGCAGTCTTGTTCAGATTGACGATATAGGCCCGGTGCGTGCGAAAAAACTGGTGCGGGGACAAGCGATTCTCCAATTCCTGAAGCGTAAAGGAGCTGGCGTATTGCTCAAATCTGGTGTAAATGCTGGCATATCTCCCCTCCAAGGTCGCATACACGATTTCATTGGGATCGATCAGCATGATTTTTCCGTTTTTTTCCACCGGAACACGTCGTGGCGATTGTTCCGTCAGCACGTTTTGTAGCAGGCTGTGCAAGCGCTCCTCCAGATTTTCGGCAGGAGACGGCTCCGCCTTCAAGAGCGGTCTCGCACTTTCTTTGCGTAGCATCCATTTTCGCACGCGATTCATGGTCTTTTCCAGGCGGCTTTCGCTAAACGGCTTGACGATGTAATCGACGGCCTCCGTCTCAAAAGCGCGTACAGCATGAATCTCGTAGGCGCTGGCGAAAATGATGACTGGCGGATTGACCATGGATTCCAGCAGCTCCTGTCCCAGGTCGACACCGTCCCGATCCTGCAGATGAATATCCAAAAACACGGCGTCCGGCTCCAGTCCAAGAACCTGCTCGACCGCCTCTTCCCCGCTGCCCGCCTCTCCGATGACCTGTACGTCGGCAAATTGCTCCAGCAAATAGCGAAGCTCTGCTCTCGCAGGCGCTTCGTCATCCACGATGAATACTTGCGGCACGCAGATTCACTCCTATCGGAAGTTGTATGGTGCAGGTCGTTCCCCCACCCGGTGTGCTTGAAATGACAATTCCATACGGTGGCCCATAGATGGACTGTATCCGTCCCTTTACATTGGCAAGGCCGATCCCGGACAAGCGTCTCTTTCCGTCCTTTTGCGGCTGCGGCGTCGGGACCTCGTCCACATCCATCCCTACTCCGTTGTCCGAAACGGTCAACTCCAGCACCTGCTTATCCAGGCGTCTTGCTGATATGGTCACAACCCCGCCTTCTTTTTTGGGCAGCAGCCCGTGTTTGACCGCATTTTCTACCAGGGGCTGCAGGATCAATCCAGGCACCACAAACCGTTCCACCCCTTGCTCGATGTTGTAATCTACCTTCAGCTTCTCGCCAAAGCGGGCGCGCTCGATCGCCAGATACGCCTCGATGTGCTCCAGCTCCTCGGCTAAAGTGACGAACCCTCCTGAATCGTGCAGATTCCGGCGAAAATACTCGCTGAGATGGATCAGCAGTTCGCGCGCCTGTTCGGGACGAAAACGGATGAACGAAACAATCGTATTGAGAGCGTTGAATAAAAAATGCGGATTGATCTGTGCGTGCAAAGCCTTGATTTCTGCATCTGCCAAAAGTCGCGACTGCCTCTCCAGCTCAGCCAGCTCCAATTGGGTGGAAATCAGATTGCCCAATCCACGGACCAGCTCCAGGTCGACGGCGGACAACTTGCGGGATCGATCCTGATAGAGCTTGAGCACGCCGACAGTCTCCCGCTTGCGCAGCAGCGGCACCAGGATGGCGGAGCGAAGCGAGCAGTTTTGCTCCTTGCAGCCGATCTCCTCTTTATTGCGCGCGATCATCACCTGCCTGGTGTCCAGCACCTCCCGCGTCGCTTTTGTCGTGATCCCCTGTCCGACTACATGATGGGAGGCTCCCGCTCCGACATGGGCCAGAACGGTCTTGGTATCCGTGATGGCGACGGCAGCCACCCGTGTCGTCCGCAAAATTTCCTCTGCTACCTTCTGTGCAGATTCGTAGGTCAATCCTTGCCGCAGGTAGGAGAGCGTCTTGTCCGCCACCTGCATGGTCCTTTGAGCTTGCAAGGCACCGACGCGATCCTCTTCTTTTTTTGCCAGGTCGATGATGATGATCAGGATGGCGATCCCTACGGAGTTGACGACCGACATCGGGATGCTTATAGACTTGACCAATGCCCAAGCCTCTGCGTACGGCCGCGCCAACAGCAGAATGATGCCCATCTGCATCCACTCCGCGATAAAGCCCACGACCAAGGCAGTCGTCCAGCCAATCTCCTGATTGCGGCTTCTGCGATACTGGTACACCAATCCCGCGATTACCCCTTCGCTGATCGTCGAAACCGCACAAGCCAGATCCGTAAAACCGCCCAAGGTATAGCGATGAATCCCTGCTATCAGCCCGGTCAAGAGCCCGACCCAAGGCCCCGCCAAAAGTCCGGCTACAACCGTGCCGATGACGCGCGAGTTGGCGATGGCATCCTGATACCAGATGCCGTTGTAGGTGCCCATGATCGAGATGGCGGAAAAGATCAAAACCATAATGGCATTTTCTTTGCGAGTCGCCCTCTGATTCAAAATACTCCGAAAAGCGCGAACACGCGTAAACAACAATGCGGCCACAATCAATACGGCAGTCCGTTCTGCCAAGGGAACCATCAAGTCAAAATTCATCGGCTTCCTCCCACTTTTTCCGCAAACTGCCATCACTTACCATTATCATAAGGGAGTACGGAATTGGTCAAGCAGGCAAAGAAAAAAAGCGATAGGCGAAACCACCGCTTTTCTTTGCTGTTGGCCTGTTTTACAAGACACGCGTCAAAAATTCCCTTGTCCGCTCTTCTTTCGGATGGTTAAAAATCTCATGTGGCGCTGCAAGCTCCAGGATTTTTCCTTTATCCATAAAAGCGACCCAATCCGCTACATCCTTGGCGAAGCCCATCTCATGCGTGACAATAATCATGGTCATCCCTTCGCGGGCAAGCTGTTTCATCGTCTCCAGCACTTCACCAACCAATTCGGGATCAAGTGCTGAAGTAGGCTCGTCAAACAGCATGATTTCCGGCTTCATCGCAAGCGAGCGCGCGATCGCCACACGCTGCTTTTGACCTCCGGACAACGCCGAAGGATAGACGTCCGCCTTCTCTTCCAGACCGACTTTTTTCAACAGCTGCATGGCTTCCTTCTTCGCTTCTTCCTTGTTCATTTTGCGGACGATCAGCGGTGCTTCGATGACGTTTTCTAGAACCGTTTTGTGCGGAAACAGGTTGAAGTGTTGAAAGACCATCCCTACCTTTTGGCGCACCTTCGAGAGATCATCCTTCTTCGGATCGATGCTTTTGCCCTCAATGAAGATGTCTCCCCCGTTCTTGATTTCCAGAAAATTGATGCAGCGAATCAACGTGCTTTTTCCCGAACCACTGGCTCCGATCAGCACGACGACCTCCCCTTTTTTCACCTCCAGATTAATGTCCTTCAACACTTCAACGGCTCCGAAGCTTTTCTTCAGGTTTTGCACGCGGATCATTGCTTGTTTCTCGCTCATGGTATCCCTCCTACGAGTCCCCTTTTGCCAGACGCTTTTCCATTTTATTGACCAGATAGGTGAAGAGCATCACGATCACCAGGTAGTACACAGCGACGATCAAGAAGAACGTCATCTCATCAAATGTCTCCGCGGACAAGCGGCGAGCCATCGAGAACAACTCGTCCATCGCGATGAAAGCAGCGAGAGAAGATTCTTTCAAGGAAAGGATGAATTGATTGCCCAATGGCGGTATGGATCGTTTTAAAGCCTGCGGCAGGATGATGCGGCGCATGGTTTGCGCAGGCGACATCCCCAGTGAAAGCCCGGCCTCCATCTGTCCTTTGTCAATCGATTGAATGGCGCCGCGAAAGATTTCCGCGATATACGCACCGCTGTGGACAGCCAGCGCCAGCGCAGCCGACCAGAATTGGCCCAGGTCCACAACCTTGTAAAAGCCGAAATAGAGGACGAAAATCTGAACGATCAGCGGTGTACCGCGAATGACGGTGATATAGACATTCGCGATCATAGGACCGAGCGGAAAATTGGAAATTTTTAACAGAGCGACGAACAGGCCGATTACCGTCCCTACAACGACAGAGGCGAACGTCAATTCAAACGTCAACAGCAACGGCTTCAGAAAAAACGGGAATGTGCGGATAAACTCTTCGATCAAATGTGAGATACTAGGCACTTTTCCACCCCTCGCTTGTCATGGAATGAACCTGCCAAACCCTGCGAAGGCATTTGGCAGGCGTAATGGCTGCTGAAGCTGATCAGTCTTTTTTGCTGATATCACGTTGGAAGTACTTTTCGCTCAGCTTCAAGTACGTGCCGTCTTCGTGCATCTGTTTGAGTGCTTCGTTGATTTTATTCAGCAGCTCCTCATTGCCCTTGCGTACCGCGATCCCGTGTTGGACCTCGGTAAGGGCTGCACCGCTCTTTTTGATCTTCAGACCTTGTTGAATGGCGATTTCGCCCACGACGCTGTCTGTAATGACGACATCGTGCTTGCCTTGTTCCAATGCACGCATAGCGGTCACATCGCTGTCATAGGTCTTGATGTTGTCCGTGTACTCGCGGGCCATCTTCTCATGCGTCGTGCCGAGGGCAACAGCGACCTCTTTTCCTTTCAGCGCTTCCAAGGTGCTTACATCACTGTCCGGACGCGTGAAAAGCTGACCACCTGAGAGGTAGTACGGATCGGCAAAATCGACCTGCTGCTTGCGTTCATCCGTAATCGCATGGCTGGCAATCGCTGCATCATAGCGCCCTTCTTTCACCCCGGCGATGATCCCGGAGAAAGGAGACGTGACGGCTTTTGGTTCCAGGCCCAGTCTCTTGGCGATTTCTTCCCCGATCTCGATGTCAAAGCCGGTCAGTTGGCCGTCCTTGAAGTAGCTGAACGGCTGATACTCACCTGACGCTGCGTACGTGAACACACCCGCTTCCTTGGTCATGGAAGAGCCACCGGCAGCAGCTGCAGGAGCTTGTCCCCCGTCACCGCCTGCCGGTGCCGGAGACTGACCACATCCAGCGATCAGCAAAGTCATGGTGAGCAGCATAACGGAAATACCATTGATTGTTTTTTTCATGTTTCTTTCCCCCTGTATTGTTTTTTTGAGCATGAAACGTGCAAGCTGCCTGCCTCCAGCACCTCCTACATTCAGGCACACCTCCTTTGAAGCAGATTCGCTAGTCAACCATTTGCAAATATTCTGATATAATCAGCGGCGCCCCGGTTTTCGTGACGACCTCTTCCAAGGAATAGGGGTACATGACCTCTGTCAGACACAAGCCCTGCTTCGTCACTTCAATCACAGCCCTTTCGGTGATGATCATGTCGACACAGCTTTTCGCTGACAAGGGCAGCTCGCACTCCCTGAGGATTTTCGGTTCATTCATTTCGTTGAGGTGACTCATCAACACAATCACCTTTTTCGCGTAACGGGCCAATTCCGGTCCACCACCAATTCCGTAGACGCGTTTGCCTGGCACGATCCAGTTCGCCAAATCCCCCCGCTGACTGACCTGCAAAGCACCTAAAAATGCCACATCTACTCTCCCGCTGCGGACCATGCCATACGCAACAGAGCTGTCGAAGAAGGAAGCCCCGGAGTGAAGCGTGACAGGCGTCCCTCCTGCGTTTGAGAGATGCGCGTTTTCCTCGCCTTGAACGGGGAACGGCCCTACTCCCAAGATCCCGTTGACCGAGTGAAACATAACGTTCCATTCACTCGGAAGAAAGTCGGCTACCATTTCAGGGATGCCGATACCCAGATTCACTGTCATTCCTGGAAGTATCTCGCGTGCTGCCCGGCGAGCAATCATGTTTCGCTGATCGATCAGAAGCCCCATTCTCCCATCCCTCCGCTTGTTCGCACGATATAGTTTACGAAAATGCCGGGTGTGACAATGTGCTCTGGATTCAGCTCCCCCGCCGGCAGGATCTCCTCCACCTCTGCGATCGTGATCTTTCCCGCCATGGCAACCAATGGATTGATATTGCGGGCAGCCTTCTCATAGATGAGATTTCCGTAGGTATCCGCCTGCTTGGCATACACGATTCCTACATCTGCGGTCAGGGCAGGCTCGATGACATAGTTTTTCCCTGCATACCGGACAAGCTGCTCCTGTTGGCTTGGGCCAATTCCTACGTCCGGCTCGACGAGAATGGCAGGGAGCCCGACTCCGCCCGCTCGGATCTTTTCAGCCAGAATTCCCTGCGGATAAAATAGGACCTCCAGCTTCCCTTCCATCATCTGTCGTCCAGCGTCTGGATTGGAGCCGATGTGGGTCGTGAGCAGCCGCTTCACTCTCTCGTGGGAAATGAGCTTGCCAACTCCCTGATCAGCAAATCCGGCATCATTGCCAATCAGCGTCAGATCCTGGATTCCTTTTTGCAGGATCATGTCAATCAGACTGACTGGCGTACCAATCCCTCCGAACCCTCCGACCATTAAACGGATGCCGTCTCGAACTTGATCTACGGCTTCTTCTATCGAGATTAGTTTTGAGACCATGGTTCCATTCCTTATCATTCGTTATCGTTTGCAAGGGCACCTCATGTCCTAGCTTTACAAGCAATCCTTATGCCAACCGAGAAAAAACGCTTATACCGGGCCTGTCAGTCTTTCGTGGACTTCGCGTTGAGTTGAAATCGACTCAAACAGGATTTTACTTTTCAGATAATGCAATCTTTTCAGTCGAATCGATTCCGATTCACTTGTTTTCAAAATCGATTCAGTTTACAATTTTGATGGACATATCCCCGATGAGTTGGAGGTTTTCAAAATGGAGAAAGATGCAGAAATCTTCGCCATGTTTCAAACCAGCCGTTTCATCGACATCTTTAATGCCTTGGCAGACGGGATTTACATCTCGGATGCGCAGGGAACCACCATCTGGCTTAACAACGCCAGTGAAAACCTGTGCGGCTTGCCCAAATCACAGCTCATCGGACAAAATGTGGCTGACCTGGAAGCGATGGGGATCTTCAATCCGTCCGTCACGAGACTTGTCATGGAAAGCGGAAAAACGACCACGACGATTCAACTCGTCAACAACAAGGGCAAATTCCTCGTCACAGGCCACATTATTCCTGACGAGTCAGGAAACCCGGACCTGATTGTCTCCCACTCTCGCGACATTACAGAGGCAGCACGCGCCAGTTCGCAGCTGGAGGAAACCGTCGCGCTTCTGAAACGATACAGCGAGGAAATCCAACTCATGAAACGGGAAGCGAACCAGAACCTTTCCCGGACGGTAATTGGGAACAGTCGGGCCTATCTTGCCTTGCTCGACCTGATCAAAAAGGCAGCTGTCGCAGACACAACCGCCCTGATTACCGGAGAGACTGGTGTGGGCAAAAGCTATCTCGCCGAACAAATTCACCAGCTTAGCGAACGCTGTGCTGCTCCATTCATCCACGTAAACTGCAGCGCCATCCCCGAAACACTGCTGGAGTCTGAACTGTTTGGCTACCAAAAAGGCGCATTTACCGGAGCCAATCATTCAGGCAAGCTGGGGCTTGTGAAAATGGCTGACAAAGGCACCCTGTTTCTCGATGAAATCAGCGATCTTCCCTACCACCTTCAGTCCAAATTGCTATTGCTTCTGCAAAATAAAACCTTCATGCCGATTGGCGGGACCAAAACGTACACCGCCGATATACGGATCATTGCCGCCACCAACGCCAATTTGCTGGATCTGGTACGTCAAGGGAAATTCCGACATGATCTTTATTATCGTCTCAATATTCTGCCAATCAATGTTCCGGCACTCCGTGAGCGGAAGGAAGATATTTTCCCGCTGCTTCACCACAATTTGAAAAAATTTAACGCCAAGCATAATCAGAAGCGGCGTTTCTCTGCTGAGGTGCTAGACCGCTTGCACCACTACGAGTGGCCCGGGAACGTACGTGAGTTGGAGAATCTTGTGGAGCGGATCGTCATCACCTCGAAGCTGGACGAGATTTTGATCACTGATTTGCCGGAGGAATTGCGCAATATGGGGGAAAATGAAGATCATCTGCTCACGATCGGCGGCCATCTCTCGTTGAATGAGAGGCTGGAAAAGATCGAGCTGGAGATCATCACCCAAGCACTGAAACAGCATAAAACCACCCGCAAGACGGCCGCTGCATTGGGCATTACCCAATCTCTGCTCATGCGTCGCATCAAGAAATACGGGATCGCGGTTGATCATTCTAGCGATGAGAGCTTTGATGTCCCTATATCCTAAATAAAAACAACGCGGGAAGATCACTCGCGGCTTATTGGTTTGAAGGTTATCAAGCTGTAGTGGAGGCGAGGAAAAAGGGGAAAACGCTTTAGGTTAGTTGGATCTTCCCAGGAGGTCATCCCTGGCCGGCTACACTCCAAAGGCGGAACCGCGGCCAAAAGCAGCCGACTTCGAAGAAGAGATTCAGGGTGTAGAGTAGAGAACTGACGCTTTCTGGCGACCGTTTGGTCGCCTTACTCCTATCAGTTCCCCCTCATCAAACCGTACGTGAGGTTCTCCCTCATACGGCTTTCCGATGTTCTT